>Ga0210406_10005950_pt1 | contig 12687 bp, 12 predicted proteins | sample IncBWC30MmetaG_FD_155454 | JGI IMG/M metagenome (GOLD analysis project Ga0210406, IMG submission 155454) | Forest soil microbial communities from Barre Woods Harvard Forest LTER site, Petersham, Massachusetts, United States - Inc-BW-C-30-M | ecosystem: Environmental > Terrestrial > Soil >...
TTCATGACGGTTTTTTCTCTCTCGGTCCGTTCCCCGGATGCTGCGCAGCGCTCTTGCGGTGCGCTGCTGATCCGGGGCCCCTCAACTGGTCTCCATGGGTCCCGGCTCTGCGGAGCAGCGCAAGCGCGCTGCACCGCGTCCGGGACAATAATGGCTACGCCGCGTTCTTCTTGCGCATGCGGTCGATCAGCGCGTCTTCCCAATAAGACAGACTGCCGAGCCCCAGTGCGGTGGCGTTGGCGCGCCGATAGTACATGTGGCAGTCGAACTCCCAGGTAAAACCCATGCCGCCATGCACCTGGATGTTGTTCTTGGCGCAGTGCTGGAACGCTTGCGTCGCGCTGATGCGCGCCGCGGCCGCGGCTTCCGGCAATTCCGAGGCATTGGTCGAAAGCGCCCAGGCGCCGTAATAGCAATTCGAGCGCGCCAGCGTCGCCGAGACATACATGTCGGCGAGCATGTGCTTGACCGCCTGGAACGAGCCGATCGGGCGGCCGAACGCGATACGGTCGAGCGCGTAGTCGCGGCCCATTTCCAGCGCGCGGTCGGCGCCGCCGACCTGCTCGAACGCCATCAGAACCGCGGCGCGGTCGAGCACCTGCGAAATAATGCTCCAGCCTTCGCCGGCAGCGCCGAGCGGTTCGACCTTGCAGTTCTTGAAGATGAGTTCGGCTTGTCCCCGCGACGGATCGACATTGGTCAGGCCCTTCGCTTCGACGCCGCCGCCTTTCAGGTCAACCAGGAACAGCGAAACATCAGTCTCGCGTCCGCTCGATCCGGTCCGTGCGGCAACAACAGCGAAATCGGCAATCGCGCCGTCGGCTACCGGTTTCTTCGCGCCGTTCAGTGTCCCTCCGGATGCGGTGAGCTTGACGGACTGCGGCGACGGATTGCCCTTGCCCTCGAACAGCGCCAGCGTGCCGATCGCCTCCCCGGAAGCAATCGCCGGCAACCATTTTTGCTTCTGCGCGTCGCTGCCGGCGAGCAGCAGCGCTTCGGCCGCGAGATAGACGGTGGATGAAAACGGCACCGGCGCCAGCGCGCGGCCCATCTCCTCGGCGATCACGCAGAGCTCGAGATGGCCGGCGCCGGCGCCGCCGAAGTCTTCGGGGATCGCGACGCCGAGAAAACCCATCTCGGCAAGCCCCTTCCACAACTGCTTGTCGTAGGGCTGCTTACCGTCGAGCACCGCGCGCACCGCCTTGGGCGAGCATTTTTCGGCGAGGAATTTTCTGGCCTGGTCGCGCAGTTGTTTCTGGTCGTCGGAGAAATCGAAGTTCATGGCGGTTTACTCGGTTGGGCGGTTGCTCTGTAGGATGGGTGGAGCCAACGGGTCGCGCGAATGCGCGCCCGATGATAAACTCCGCGATACCCATCACTTTCGTTGACGTTGCTGATGGGTTTCGCAAGCGCTCAACCCATCCTACGATCGGTTCAACTACCGCGGCGCCATGCGGATGGCGCCGTCGAGACGGATGGTCTCGCCGTTCAGCATCGGGTTCTCGACGATATGCACTGCGAGGTTACCGTATTCGCTAGCATCGCCAAGCCGCGCTGGATGCGGCACCTGCGCGCCGAGACTCTTGCGCGCCTCTTCGTTCAATCCCATCAAGAGCGGCGTCAGGAACAGTCCCGGTGCAATGGTGTTGACGCGGATCTTTTGGCTCGCGAGGTCGCGCGCGGCGGGTAGCGTTAGGCCAACGACGCCGCCCTTCGAGGCGGAGTAGGCGATCTGGCCGATCTGGCCTTCATAGGCCGCGACGCTCGCAGTATTGATGATGACGCCGCGCTCCTCGCCGATCGGCTCCGCCGTGACCAGGCGCTCGGCGAACAAGCGCAGGCAGTTGAACGTGCCGATCAGGTTGACGTTGATGATGCGGACGAATTTGGCCAGCGGATATACGCCGTCCTTTCCGACGATGCGCTGCGAGCCGCCGATCCCGGCGCAGTTCATCAAGACGCGCGCGATGCCGTGGGCGCTTTCGGCCTTGGCGATCGCCGCCTTGACCTGCCCTTCGTCGGTGACGTCGGCATGCAGCGCAACGCCCTTCACTTCGGCCGCGACCTTCTCGGCATTCTCCCTGCTCTGGTCGAGCACGCCGATTTTCGCGCCTTTGGCGGCCATGGCGCGCGCGGTGGCGGCGCCCAGGCCCGAGCCTCCGCCGGTGATGAGAACGGCAACGTTTTTCAATTGCATGGGGTAAATCCTTTCCTTGGGCGTTTCTTCTTTAGGGGCGAATAGCGAATGACGAATGGAAAATGGACGACCGCCGCCTATGCTCCAATCTCTTTCTGCCCTATTCGCTACTCGCTACTCGCTATTCGGTTCTTCTCAATATCCCGCCGCAGATCAGCGCTTCCATATGCTTGATGTAATCCCGGCAGACCTCATCGGTAACGGGGCCAACGCCGGTCGCCCGCGACATCGCGTGGCGGCCGAAGAACAGATGATCGCAGGCGCCGATCAGGCTGGTGTAAAACAGCACCGGATCGATGTTGCGGAATTCGCCGCGCCCGATGCCCTCGCTAAGCAGGCGGCGGTGAAAACCCAGGAGCGGAGCGACAAAGAATTTCGAAACCTCGTCGGCGGCCTCGGCGCTGGTTTCATGCAACAGATAATGGATCAGCCGGTTCATATAGGGGAACCGGTGATAAGCGCGGATGATGCCGGCGATATGCAACCTGAGCTTGGCGGTCGGCGTGATCGGCTGGGCCGAGAGATATTCGAGGTTCGACACTTCGGTCGCGGCATCGCGTGCCAAAAGCGCCAGCAAGAGGCCGTCCTTGTTGCCGAAGTGATATTTCACCAGCGCGGCGTTGACGCCGGATTTTTGGGCGATGTCGCTCAAGGAGACTTCGATCGAGGAGCGCTCGATCATCAGCTTGCTTGCCGCGACGAGCAGCTTCTCGGCCGTACTATTTCTGCCGGCCGAAAACCTGTTCGTTGCGATGGTATTCAACTGTGATCCCATGACCGTCTGCTGCGGAAAAGCCGGGCGCAGATAAGCCGAAGAGGCAGTCCACCTCAAGAGTTAATTGATTGATTGACTAAATCCCGTGCCGCCACTTAAATCCGCCCCGACATTCAAACCAACCCGCAATAATCAGGGAGATGAAGAGATGGCCGAGGCTTATATCGTCGCCACCGCGCGCACCGCTGGCGGCCGCAAGGGAGGGCGGCTTTCCACCTGGCATCCGGCGGATCTCGCCGCCACCGTGCTTAACTCCCTTGTGGAACGGACCGGCGCCGATCCCGCTGACATCGAAGACGTGATCATGGGCTGCGTGATGCAGGCCGGCGAACAGTCGAACAACATCGCGCGCAACGCCATCATGGCCTCGAGGTTGCCGGAGAGCGTGCCCGGCACCTCGATCGACCGGCAGTGCGGCTCGTCGCAGCAGGCGCTGCATTTCGCAGCGCAAGCCGTGATGTCCGGCAGCATGGACATTGTGATCGCCGCCGGCGTGGAATCGATGACGCGGGTGCCGATGGGCCTTGCCTCGCAGCTCCCCGCCAAGAACGGTTTTGGTCATTACAAGAGCCCGAACATCGAGAGCCGCTATCCGAATATCGTGTTCAGCCAGTTCACCGGCGCGGAGATGATGGCGGAGAAATACGGCCTCTCCAAAGACCAACTGGACGAATATTCCTACAACAGCCATCAGCGCGCGATTGCCGCCACGCAAGCCGGCCGCTTCAAGGACGAGATCATCCCGCTCAAGATCACCCGCGCCGACGGCTCGACCGACACCCACACCATCGACGAAGGCATCCGCTTCGACGTCAGCCTCGATGGCATCAAGGGCGTCAAGCTGATCGCCGAGAACGGCAAGCTCACTGCGGCGAGCGCAAGCCAAATCTGCGACGGCGCCTCCGGCGTGATGGTGGTCAACGAAAAGGGCCTGAAGTCGCTGGGTGTGAAGCCGATGGCGCGCGTCCATCACATGACCATGATGGGCGGCGACCCCGTGATCATGCTGGATGCGCCGCTGCGTGCGACCGAGCGCGCGCTGAAGAAGGCCGGCATGGGAATCGACGACATCGACCTGTTCGAAGTCAACGAGGCCTTCGCCTCGGTGCCGACGGCCTGGCTGAAAACGACCGGCGCCGATCCTGAACGGCTCAACGTCAATGGCGGGGCGATCGCGCTCGGCCATCCGTTGGGCTGCTCCGGCACCAAGCTGATGACGACGCTCGTCAACGCGCTCAAACAGCGCAACAAGCGCTACGGCTTGCAGACCATGTGCGAAGGCGGCGGCATGGCCAACGTGACGATCGTGGAGCGGCTGTGAGGCGAATGGCGGATAGGGAGTAGCGAATCGTGAGTAGGTGACGGACGAAATCCCTTCTTCCCTATTCGCTACTCACTACTCACCATTCGCCCCTTTAAGGACCCCCATGACTCACCCCTTTGAGGCCACCCTCCCCGATATTCCGCTCCCCTCGACAATCCGCTCGCGCTACGTCGAGAACATCAACGGCCTGCGCATGCACGTGCTGGAGGCGGGCTACGAGACGAAAGGTCGGCCTTGCCTGCTGCTGCTGCACGGCTTTCCGGAGCTGGCCTTTAGCTGGCGCAAGGTGATGGGCCCGCTGGCGGAGGCCGGCTACCACGTGATCGCGCCGGACCAGCGCGGCTATGGCCGCACCGCCGGCTGGGATGCGAATTATGACGGCGACCTCGCCTCGTTCCGGCTCATCAACCTGGTGCGCGACGCGCTCGGCCTGGCCTCGGCCTTCGGCTATCGCTCGGTGGCCTCGGTGATCGGCCATGATTTCGGCAGTCCGGTCGCCGCCTGGTGCGCGCTGCTGCGACCCGACGTGTTTCGATCGGTCACGCTGATGAGCGCGCCGTTCGCAGCCCCGCCGTCGCTTCCGTTCGACACCGCGGATAAGCCCGCAAAGCCGCCGCCGGAAGACCCGGTGCATCGCGAGCTCGCAGGGCTGCCGCGACCTCGAAAACATTATCAATGGTATTACTCGACGCGCGAGGCGAATGCCGACATGCACCGCGCCCCGCAAGGGGTGCACGATTTCATGCGCGCCTACTACCATCACAAGAGCGCCGACTGGAAAGACAACAAGCCTTATCCGCTGAAATCATGGTCGGCGGGCGAGCTTGCAAAACTGCCGACCTATTACGTGATGGATCTTGCGAAGAATATGGCCGAGACGGTCGCCGCGGAAATGCCCGATGCCGCCGCGATCGCCGCCAACAAATGGCTTCCCGACAGCGAGCTCGCCTTCTACAGCGACGAATATGCCCGCACCGGATTCCAGGGCGGCCTGCAATGGTATCGCTGCGGCACCTCGGGCGCGTTCAACGCCGAACTCCAGACCTGGTCGGGCAAGACCATCGACGTGCCCTCCTGCTTCATCTCGGGCCGGCAGGACTGGGGCACCTATCAACGTCCTGGCGTGTTCGAGGCGATGCAGACAACTGCATGCACGCGGATGCTCGGCTGTCATCTCGTCGATAGCGCCGGCCATTGGGTGCAGCAGGAGCAGCCGGAACAGGTCGGTCACTTGCTGCTGCAATTCGTGAAGCAGGCGACCGAGCGCGCGGGCCGCTAGGTTCATATCCGGTTCATTATCCATCTGACATCATTGCGCGATTGTCGCGGGAACCATTGATCGGCAACGACGTTGCCGATTGTCCGGTAATACCGGAGACAGTTCACTGGAGGAAGAAATGGAAAAGAAGATCGCTGGGCTTTTGGGAGCGGTGGCGGCGCTCGGGGCATTGAATGCCGCTCAAGCCGCGCCAGCGCCGAGTCCGGCCCCGAGCGACGTTTTGCGGGCGAATTCCTTCGCCGACCTGCTGGAGCCGATCCCGAACGCGGCTTCGTTGCTGCAGGCTATCGATGAATCGGCGCCGGCCCAGTCGGCGGACGGAAATGTGCAGCTCGCCCAGTTCTATCATCATCACCACCACCATCATCACCACAGCCAATATCGCCGAGACTATGACTATGGTTATGGGCCCCGGGTCATCGTCGTGCCCCGATACCGCCATCATCATCACCATCACCATCACCATCATCACAGCTTCTACCGCCGCGACTATTGAGGTCGGGCGAAACGATGACGATAAAACAGGACCGCGCGGTCCTGTTTTTTGTGCGCGCTCCACGGTGTCGTCCCCGCGAAGGCGGGGACCCATAGCCACTGGCATCAGTGATTGAGGGAAGTCGTCGAACAGCGTTTCTCAACACGCACGCCGCGGCGTATGGGTCCCGGCGTTCGCCGGGATGACGATGGTAGGCGCCGGTCGTCCGGCGCGTCTTTCAGCTGTCGCGGGCTTTTTCTTTCGCCGCGCGATGAAGATGCCGGTAGGTGCCGTCGAACACGGTATCGCTCGAGGAGGTCCATTCGGTCCCGGCCGACAGCGTCGGCCTAGAGTTATAGATGCGCCGCGCCTGTAGCTCGCGCTCGGCTGATTCCTCCTCGCCCATCTGCTCAAGCTCGAAGAAGGCTTCCTCGGGGATCACGATGATCTGCGCGAACGGCTCGTTCGGCCTGAAAATGTGGGTGCGGCCCTCGGTCGGTGCCTTGAAGACGCAAAAGAACAGCATCGGCCACCAGTTGCGGATCAGCGCCGGCACCGCAATCGGCACGGTGTCGCTGCGGTCGGTATAGAAGCGCGGGTGCGGCTCGGTCCGGATCGCCATGCCCTTCTCGACCTTGAGATCGAGCAGGATCTGATAGGTGTAAAAAATGTCGCCAAAATTCCGAAACGGCGGCCACTGCACGCCGCCATCCGGCGGCGGTCCCCAATCTGCCTCCAATATCAAATGGCCGTCCCTGGTGCTGACGTGCAGTTCGTTGTCATAGGGATAAAACAATTCGATCCCGTATTGCGCGCCTTCGGAGAAGGGAACGCAATGCCACACCTGTTCGCGTGAACCATCGGCCCGAGGCTCGCGCTTGCCGGCCCATCCGGGAATCTCGAGCCTGGTCCGACGCGGCGCCAGCCGCGGATCGTTCAAGCGGTATTTGACCTTGTCCATGAGAGCTCCGGTTCGCTGAGGCCGCATTAGGAACTCGAACCGACGCCAACCGCAACGGTTCCCGATTGCGACGCAATCGCAGGAGGCCGGTCGATTTGACCCCGATCGGTCGAGCGATTATATGTTTAGAATTATTCTAAATGATGAGCCGGGACCCCGCGATGAAGAATTTCGCTGATTTGACCGAGCGCGAGGTACTGGCCGTTGCGATCTCCTCGGAGGAAGAAGACAGCCGCATCTACATGAGCTTCGCTGAAGACCTCGCCGAGCGCTACCCGGACACCGCAAAGGTGTTCGAGGAGATGGCGGAGGAGGAGCGCGGCCACCGCCATCGGCTGCTGGAATTGTATGAGCAGCGTTTCGGCGCGCATCTGCCGCCGATCCGCCGCGAGGACGTCAAGGGATTTCTGCGCCGGCGTCCGATCTGGCTGACGAAAAATCTTTCGCTCGACACCATCCGCAAGGAGGTCGAGACGATGGAGTTGCAAGCCGAGCGCTTCTACGCCAAGGCCAGCGAACGCGCCGAGGATGTCGGGGTTCGGCGTCTGCTCGGCGATCTCGCTGAAGAGGAAAAGGGCCACGAGAAGCTCGCGGCGAAGCTGACCGACCAGATCCTGAGCCCCGATGTGCGCGAAGCCGAAGACAAGACCCGGCGTCGCATCTTCGTGCTGCAATACGTGCAGCCGGGCCTCGCCGGATTGATGGATGGCTCGGTATCGACGCTGGCGCCGTTGTTCGCGGCAGCCTTCGCGACCCATCAGAACTGGCAGACATTCCTTGTTGGACTTGCCGCCTCGATCGGCGCCGGCATCAGCATGGGATTTGCCGAAGCCTTGTCCGACGACGGATCGCTGACCGGGCGCGGTTCGCCCTGGCTGCGCGGCGCCGCCAGCGGCGTCATGACCGCGCTCGGCGGCTTGGGCCACTCGATGCCATATCTGGTGCCGGATTCATGGCCCAACGCATTCTGGATCGCGACCGCGATCGCGGGCGTCGTGGTGTTTTTCGAATTATGGGCGATCGCCTTCATTCGCGCGCGATATATGGACACCCCGTTCCTGCAGGCGGTGTTCCAGATCGTGCTTGGCGGCGTCATCGTGCTCGCGGTCGGCATTTTGATCGGCGCGGCGTAGATGGATTGACGCCCGCGTCCAACCGGTCGGCGGAAGAAAATCAATCCCGCTCTGGAATAAAGCAGGGATCGGCCGGATCGTTGTCAGGTCGACGCGGAATCTGGCCCGGAGGGAAATCATGACCGATCGTTTGCAATACGGGACCACCGCGAAAGTCTTCCACTGGCTCGTCGTGGCGCTTCTGCTGGTGCAATATCCGATCGGCCGGCTGATGCCGGACCTTCATCGCGACATGAAGCCTGGCGTCGCCATGACGTTCCACGTTTCCATTGGACTTTTGATCCTGACCACCATCGTCCTGCGGTTGACATGGCGGCTCACCCATCCGGTTGACCCGGAGAGTGCGCTTCCCCGATGGCAGCGGCTGATCTCGGAGGCCGTGCACTGGCTGCTCTATGCGCTGGTATTGGCGACGGGTTTCACCGGCTGGCTGTTCGCGTCGTTCCGCGGCTGGTCGATGTCGTTGTTTTATCTCGCGCCGCTGCCGATGCTGGCCTCCGAGAATCCGGCGGCCGGCAAGGCCATCGACGGCCTGCATCAGGCCATGGAATGGACCTTGCTGGTGGTGATCGGCCTCCATATAGCGGCCGCGATGGCTCACCTCATCGTCTTCCGCGACCGCATCATGCAGCGGATGTTGCCTGCGATCCAGCAGCAATAGCGCTCTAGCTGTCGTAGGCTTCGCCGGGTGGAAATGTCAGGTCGTGCTTCGCCGTCGGCATCCCTCGCGGGGTCAGGCTGCCCGTACCGACGTCAGAAACTTTTCCACCTCGCTCTTGAGATGATCGCTTTCGCTCAGCAGCTCGCGAGCTGAGCCGTGCACCTGCTCTGCTGCAGCGCCCGTATCTGCCGCACCACGATTGACCTCCGCGATGCTGCCGGCCACCTGAGTGGCGCCCTGCGCCGCCTGCTGGACGTTGCGGGCAACTTCCTGGGTCGCGGCGCCTTGTTCTTCGACGGCTGCTGCGATGGCTGAAGAGATTTCGGAGATATGGGTGATTGTACTACCAATCTCCTTGATGGCGGCGACCGAATGTTGGGTCGCGGTTTGCATCTGCGCGATCTGCGCACTGATTTCTTCCGTCGCCTTGGCGGTCTGGCCGGCAAGGACATGATGCAGGGTCCAGCGTCGGCGACCGGCATCGGTAAAGAGATCGGCATATTCGGGAAACGACTGCATCAGCGGTTGATCCGGGGACGGCACCTTGCCCGCCGCAAGCGCGATCCCATACAGCAAGCCGACGATGCTTTTGGACGCCGAGCGCAGATCGTGGAGCGTATTCCGGTTTGAACGAAACGACGCCCAGCGGCTTGCCGCGCGCATCGTCCTCGCTGTCAAAATAGCGTTCGAGTACCAGCCGCCCATTGCGAACAACGATGACGCTGTGAAGATTCCATATTCGCTTCTCGGCGACGGCCTTGTCGAGCCGTTCCTCCATATTATCCGCAAACCCGGCTTCAGTCGGAGATACGCTGCGCCAATCGAGCATTGCGGCCGATCTTGCGCGGATCGATTCGCCCGCCGGAATTCCTCCTGCGGCGGCCTGCGGAGGGCTGAACGTTGGCTCGTTCATATCGTCACCGTGCCGATTACAAAGGCAATCGCAGCGCATGCCAAACATGCTGACCCCATCGCTTCCTCCCGCATTTCTATCCCTGTGGATCGAGAAGCTGCCACATCAACGGTGTGCTCCCAAATAGCACGCCGGCATTCCGGCCACTGTACAGCTATTGCTCTTGCGCTCTCGCTTAAACTGAGCATCATCCGGCGCGAGCAAGAAACCGGGAGACCGCCTTGACCAAATCGCAATGGAGTTTCAAGACCGCGGTCGAAGTGTCGGCGGCGCTGCAGGCAAAGAGGGTTTCCGCCGTCGAGCTGGCGCAGAACGCGATTGCGCGCATCGAGCGTCACGACGGCAAGATCAACGCGATCTGCGTGCGCGATTTCGATCGCGGCCTGGAAGCCGCGCGCGCCGCCGACGCCGCAATAGCGCGCGGCGAACAAAAGCCGCTGCTCGGCATCCCGCTGACAGTGAAGGAGTCCTACAATATCGCGGGACTGCCCACGACATGGGGCTATGTTCCGCAAAAGGATTTTAAGCCCGCGGAAGACGCGCTGGCGATCTCGCGCGTGAGAGGAGCCGGCGGCGTGATCCTCGGCAAGACCAACGTGCCGGTCGGGCTCGGCGACTGGCAGAGCTATAACGATATCTACGGCACCACCAACAATCCCTATAATCTCGGCCGCACGCCGGGCGGCTCCTCCGGTGGATCCGCGGCCGCACTTGCGGCCGGCTACGGTTCGCTGTCGCTCGGCTCCGACATCGGCGGCTCGCTGCGCGTGCCGGCGTTTCACTGCGGCGTCTATGCGCACAAGCCGACCTTTGCGCTGGCGCCCTCGCGCGGCCACTTGCCGCCACCATTCCCGGCAATCCCCATGGACCGGGACATGGCGGTGATCGGCCCGATGGCGCGCTCGGCTTCAGACCTTTCGCTGCTGCTCGACGTGATCGCGGGGCCCGACCCGCTGGAGGCCGGTGTCGCCTACAGGCTGGCGCTGCCGCCGGCCCGTCACGGCGGCTTGAAGGATTTCCGCGTGCTGGTGGTTGGCAGCGATCCGGTGCTGCCGCCAAACAAGGAGATCCGCGACGCGATCGAGAAGCTGGTGGCCAACCTTGCAAAGGCCGGCGTGAATGTGACACGGCAGAGCCCGCTCTTGCCCGATTTCGCGGAGTCGACCCGGCTCTTTATGCGGATGCTGCTGTCGTTCCTCGGCGCTTTCATGCCGCCGGAGGTGTATGCCGGCGCGCAGGCCGGCGCCGTGCATCTATCGCCCGACGACAAAAGTCTGGCCGCCGAGCGTCTGCGCGGCCTCACCGCGAGCCATCGCGCCTGGGTGCTCGACGAGCGCGCGCGGGCGCGGCTGCGCGCGCAATGGCGCGAGCTGTTCAAGAGTTTCGACGCCGTGATCTGCCCGGTCATGCCGACGCCGGCCTATCCGCACGACCATTTGCCGGAGCAGGAAAAGCGCTGCATCAAAATCGACGGCAAGGATTACCCTTATCCCGACCAACTGGCCTGGCCCGGCATCGCGACCCTGCCCGGCCTGCCCTCCACCGCCATTCCTCTCGGTCTAAGCGGCGAAGGATTGCCGATCGGCGTGCAGATCGTCGGCCCGTGGCTGGAAGATCGCACGCCCTTGAGGCTGGCGGAGCTAATCGAGCGCGAATTCGGCGGCTTCATTGCGCCGCCGATGTTCGATGATTAAATAGCATTGTCATTCCGGGGCGCGTCGAAGACGCGGACCCGGAATCCAGAAGTTACCGGCGTGAGATTCCGGGTTCGCGCTGACGCGCGCCCCGGAATGACAGGGGAGAGAAACGCATGAGCAAGGACATCGACGAACTGACGCTGCTCAATCGGGATTACGTCGCCTCGGTGCAGAACTCGGACGTCAAACGTTTCGACGAAATTTTAGCGCAGGATTTCTACTGCTCCAACCCCGACAAGACATTGGTCGACCGCGCCGCCTTCCTCAGGCAAACAGCGATCCCCGTAAAGATCAAGAATCTCAGGGCGGAGGACGTCAAGATTCGGCTGCTCGGCGATTTCGCCATCATCCACGCCCGCACCTCCTACACCACGCCCGAAGGTGAGCAGGCTTCTGGGCGCTACACCGACTGCTGGGCCAGGCAGAACGGCCGCTGGCTCGCGGTATCGGCGCATGTGGCGCGGTGATGCCTCGTCATTCCGGGGCAGCCCGCAGGGCTGAACCCGGAATCTTGTGCCGTATAACTTCGAGATTCCGGGTTCGCGCGTACCGCGCGCCCCGGAACGACGTCACGCATCGAACATGATCACGCTGCGCACGGTCTTGCCGGCCTTCATGCTGGCAAAGCCTTCGTTGATCTCGGAAAGTTTTAGCTTGGCCGAGATCCAGTCTTCCAGATGCAGCTTGCCACGCATGTAAAACTCCACCAGCCGCGGCATGTCGACGCGGAAATGATTGGAGCCCATCGATGAGCCCTGGATCTTGCGTTCGCGCAAAAAGTCGAACCCGTGCAGCTCGATCTTCTGGCCGAACGGGATCATGCCGACAATGGTCGCAGTTCCCCCCGGCGCCAGCATCGCAAAGGCCTGCTCCGCGGTCTCCTTGCGCCCCAGCACCTCGAACGAGTGATGCACACCGCCGCCGGTAAGGTCGCGCACCTGCTGCACCACGTCGCCGTTCCTGGGATCGACGATATCGGTCGCCCCCAGCTTGGTTGCCAGTTGCAGCTTGGCGGGGTTGGTATCGACCGCGATGATGCGGCCGGCGCCCGCGATTTCGGCGCCATTGATCGCGGCCATGCCGACCCCGCCGCAGCCGATCACCACCACGCTCTCGCCGGCCTTGACTTTTGCGGTATTCACCACCGCGCCGTAACCGGTGACGACGCCGCAGCCGATCAGCGCCGCGAGCTCGAGCGGCATCTCTTTCTTGATTTTGACGATGGCGTTTTCGTGCACCAGCATCTGCTCGGCGAACGACGAGAGATTGAGG
>Ga0210406_10005953_pt1 | contig 12686 bp, 10 predicted proteins | sample IncBWC30MmetaG_FD_155454 | JGI IMG/M metagenome (GOLD analysis project Ga0210406, IMG submission 155454) | Forest soil microbial communities from Barre Woods Harvard Forest LTER site, Petersham, Massachusetts, United States - Inc-BW-C-30-M | ecosystem: Environmental > Terrestrial > Soil >...
CGCGCGCCGTCAGCGCCGATTGCGTCAAAACCGATATTTGGCGACGGCTGCCTCGTCCCAGGACAGCCCCAGGCCCGGCCCGCGGGCGGTCACCGTGCCGGCAACGATCTGCACGGGCTCGGCAAGTAGGGCGCCCGCCAAATCGAGAAATTCGAGCCAATGCGCGGTCGGTGTGACCGCCAGCATATGCGAGCTTGCTTCCGCGAACAGATGGCTGGACATCGGTATCGACGCGGCTTCGGCTTGGCCGGCCACGCGCAGCCAGCCGGTGACGCCGCCGACCTTCATCAGGTCCGGCATGATGAAATCGCTTGCGCGGGCAGCGATTGCCTCGGCAAAGCCGCGGGGAAACCACCAGTTCTCGCCAGACTGGATCGAAATGGGCGAGGCGGCTCGTACCTCGGCGTGACCCTGCAGGTTTTCGGCCGGGACAGGCTCCTCGATCCAATGCAGATCGTAGGGCGCGAGCCGCTCAATGCGGCGCTTTGCCTCGGAGGGATCGAGCGACTGGTTGAAATCCACCATCAAGGCGATGTCGGGCCCGACCAGATCGCGCACTCCCCTCACCACACGCTCGTCATTGGCGAGATCGCGGTCGCCGCCCTTGATCTTGATGCCGCGAAAACCCCGTTCGAGCGATCGGCGCAACACTGCCTTGTCGGTGTCCGGGTCGACTACGCCGTAGCTGTCGTACGCCCGGATCGGCCGCGGAGAACCGCCCAACAGCGTGACTAACGGCTGACTTGCCGATTGACCCAGCGCATCCCAAAATGCCATGTCCAGCCCCGACACCGCCATTCCGACCAGGCCTTGCCAGCCGAGCAGTCTGAATTTGGCGTCCATCAGCGTCATCAGCTCGTGAGGGATGATCGTCTTGCCGACGAGTTCCCTGCCGACATCCTCGATCAACTGGACCAACGGCTTCAGCGTCAGCTTGGTGTAGGCAAAGATGTAGGAGCGCCCGGTCACACCTTGATCGGTAGCGACGTCAATCAGGACGATGGGTGCCGAGCCGATAACGCCGAACGCATTCTTTACCGGCCGCGATATTGGCGCATCGACGGCGCGGGCGGTCACGCGCTTGATGGCGAGGGGATTGCTGTTCATGGTCGTTTCCTCATTCAACACTGTACCACCGCAGAAGTCGCGGCGCCGTCCAATCCGAGGCAACCGACTCGATCAGCCAGCGCCCCGCGTATTCCGCGAGTAATGCAATGCGGTGGGTCTGTCCCGCGTCGATTGCCACCGTGTCAAGCCAGAACGGCTTCCAGCCGTCGTCAAGCCGGTCCAGCAACCGGAAGTGATGACCGTGCAGGTGAAACGACGCAGCGATCCCGGCACGGTTGGCCAGCGTCAGAACAACAGTACGGCCGACCCTGGCATGAAAGGCCGGCGCCGCGGTGGCGTCAAACTTCGTGGGGAGGACCCAATCGGGTTGCTCCGCGCCGATCGACAGGTCCGCTCGCAATGCGCTTTTGAGGTCCAGGCGGTCCGGCAAGCCGTTTGAGGGCAGCGCGCGGGCCGGCGGCAGCACCATGGTCCGGATCGGTGGGTCATCCGAAACGATCAGTCGGCCGACGGGCCGGGCCTCCTGCCCGTCATGCAGGAGTATCGAGGAACTTGTCCCTGGCGGCTTGTCCTTTGCGTCAACAAACACATCTGCTCGGGCGCCCGGCGCGAGTACCAGGCCGCCCCGCGCCAGGAACGGCTCGGCCGGCTGACCGTCGAGGGCCATGACCATGCAGTCATAGCCTTCTATTTTTAGAGCAATAACATTGCGCTCGACGGCACTTATGAACCGAATCCTGAGGCGCTCATTGGCACGTAGCTTTAATTCCAGAGTGGCGTTGCCGTTCAAAGTGTAGGTTGGCCTTGCATCCCCGGGATTCATACCCGGCACAATCGCCGTTCCATCCGCGCGAAGCCGCCATTCCTCGATCAGGAGAATTTCGTCGCGGTCCACGGAGACTGGTTCACGCTCTGCGACGATGAGAGGCAGCCCGCGCGTCGGCCGGGCCGCGCCGTCACCCAAAAGAGCCAGGTCACACCAAGACGTGCCCGCATGGCGCAAGGGTAAATGGAGGGTCTCGCTGGCGCCCTGCGCCACCGGGACGCGCGAGATCAGCGGCTCGACCGCGACGGCTCCGTCCAGTCCCCGACAATTGAGAACCATCGGTACGGGGAGTTCGTTGGCAAAGGCAATTTCGGCGCGCTCACCCTGCTTGAAGAGAAGGCTGTCCCCCCCGAGCGACCATACCGGTGTATCGGCCGCCCCGGCGCGCAAGGCCAGCAAACCGGGCCTGGCCCGAAGCGCCCGGGGGGAGCGTTCCGCGGCCGCCGGTGCCGCGGCCACCATTGTCGAGGCGCCCAATCCTGCCAGCACGGCGCGGCGGCTCGGCCAAAAAATATCCTGTGCCATACCGTTGATGCGGACCATTTTCCGCCTGATATGTCCAGCGGCCGCTGATGCGACGAGATGGCTCGAACAGGCCATTTTTTTGCTGCGAACCGATGCGCGCATGCTATAAGCCCGCGCCCGCGGCATCGCGGCCGGATATGATGCAATTCCAGCGGGCGTGGCGGAACTGGTAGACGCGCTGGATTTAGGTTCCAGTGACGAAAGTTGTGGGGGTTCGAGTCCCTCCGCCCGCACCAAGCCCCAACCGGGTTTGCGCATGACGATTACTGACGGATCCGCCATCCGAATGGGTTTTGTCCCTCGGCCAGGGTCCGCCGAACCACCGGCGCTGGCGTGAAAGCCGAGCGCTAACATTTGTAAAAGTCCGGTCCTCTTGCCGGACAAAGCGGAAGAAGATTGACGCCATGCAGGTGAAGGAAACCGTCGCCGACGGATTGAAACACGAATTCCAGATCAGCGTTTCGGCTGCGGATCTCGATGCCAAAGCGGACGCGCGTCTCGTAGACCTCAAGGACAAGGTCCGTCTCAACGGCTTCCGTCCAGGTAAGGTGCCGGTAAGCCACCTCAAGAAGGTCTATGGTCGCACGGTGATGGCCGAGACCATCGACCAGACAATTCGTGACGCCAACGCGCAGATTTTCACGGAACGCGGCTTTCGCCTTGCAACCCAGCCCAAGGTCACGATGCCGACCGAGAAAACGCAGGTCGATGACATTCTGGCCGGCAAGTCGGATCTTACGTACACGGTTTCAATCGAGGTCGTGCCCGCAATCCAACTGGCTGATTTCAAGAGTTTCAAGGTTGAGAAACCGGTCGCCGAGGTCACCGAGGCCGAGGTCGACGACGCCATCAAGCGCATCGCCGAGCAGAACCGCAGCTTCGCCGCAAGGAGCGAGGGCGCCAAAGCTGAAAGCGGCGATCGGGTCACCGTGTCCTTCAAGGGCACCATCCACGGGACGCCCTTCGAGGGTGGCGTTGCCGACAATGTTCCGGTGACGATCGGTTCCAACACCTTCATCCCGGGCTTCGAGGAGCAGTTGATCGGCATCGGCGCAGGCGAAACCCGCGCCTTGAAGGTCACTTTTCCGGAGAACTACGGCAACCCGAAGCTGGCGGGCCAGCCTGCCGAGTTCGAGACGACCGCTTCACTGATCGAAGCGCCTCAGGAGACCATCCTCAACGATGAGTTCGCCAAGACGCTCGGGCTTGAATCGCTCGACAAACTCAAGGAAGCGGCGCGTGCCCGGATTGCCGCCGAATTCGCGGGCGCCACGCGCCAACGGGTCAAGCGCACGCTGCTGGACCGTCTTGACGAGACGCATCGCTTCGAGGCGCCGCCGTCCCTGGTCGACGAGGAATTCAAGCTGATGTGGGATTCCATCAAGGCCGAAATGGAGGCAGGCGGCAAAACCTTCGCCGATGAGGGGACCACTGAGGAGGCGTCCAGGGAAGAGTACCGCAAGATTGCCGATCGGCGCGTCCGCCTCGGTCTGGTGCTGTCGGAGATCGGAGAAAAGAACAAGATCACGGTTACCGATGACGAGGTCAGCCGCGCCTTGATCGAGCGGGCCCGCCAGATGCCCGGGCGCGAGAAGGAGGTTTGGGATTTCTATCGCAACAATCCCAACGCGCTTGCCCAGCTTCGTGCTCCGATCTACGAAGACAAGGTCGTCGATTTCATTCTCGAACTCGCCACCGTTACCGAGAAGAAGGTATCGCGCGAGGAGTTATACAAGGACGACGATGCAGAGAGGAGCGCTGCCTGAGGGGCCGTTGGATGACATCAAGCTTGTGACGCGAAAGAGCGCGGCGGGTGCCATCCGCCGCTATGCCCCCTCAGCAGAATCAGCTTCAACTGTGAGCGTCCGAGCGCTTCTGACCCAGTATTCCGGCCGGGTCGGACGCGGTCTTGTCGCCGGGAAACCGGTTCATATCTGTGCGAGTGTCCTTACAACCCCACCATGGGGAGTGCGTCCGGATCTGGTGGTAAACCGGCTTGTCGGCTTTACCGACGGACGTTCCTCCTGCCAATCCTTTTGCCGCCACGGCTAAACTCTTGGGTGATTAATGCGCGATCCGGTCGAAGCCTACATGAACTTGGTGCCGATGGTGGTCGAACAGACCAATCGCGGTGAACGGGCCTACGACATTTTTTCGCGCCTGCTCAAGGAGCGCATCATTTTCGTAACCGGTCCGGTCGAGGACGGCATGTCGACCCTCATCGTCGCGCAGCTTCTGTTTCTCGAAGCGGAGAATCCGAAGAAGGAAATCTCGATGTACATCAACTCGCCGGGAGGCGTGGTGACATCGGGTCTTGCAATCTACGACACCATGCAGTTCATCCGCCCACCGGTGTCGACGTTGTGCACGGGCCAGGCGGCCTCGATGGGTTCTCTGCTTTTGGCTGCCGGCCAGAAGGACATGCGCTTCTCGCTGCCGAACTCCCGCATCATGGTGCATCAGCCATCAGGTGGATTTCAGGGGCAGGCCACCGACATCATGCTGCACGCGCAGGAAATCCTGAATCTGAAAAAGCGGCTCAACGAGATCTACGTCAAGCACACCGGCCAGACCTATAAGGCGATCGAGGACGCTCTGGAGCGCGACAAGTTCCTTACCGCCGAGATGGCGCGGGACTTCGGCATTGTCGACAAGGTGATCGACAAGCGGTCGGAGGACCCGGCGGCGGCCAAGGCATCGTAAATTTCAGGACGCCGTTGTCGTTGGGGCGTTGAGCTTGCGTTAACGATCGCGTTTTGCCGGTGATTTCGGGTACAAGGGCGCTTTTTCGACCGAGCCGGGGAGAAAGTTCCACCCGGGTACAAGCTTTCCGAAGTTCGTGATGCGGCTGCGGATCCTCGCAAAATCAAAGGGTACTGGCAAACCCATGATTCTAGTGTCGCTTTTCGATTTCAGGTTCCTGATCGAATTTGCCGCGGTCCTCTGAGGAACTTCAAGTCGGCGGCGCCAATTACGGGTTGGCAACGTGGCAAAGACGCAACGCCGGGGCGTTTTCGACAGGTTTTCCCCTTGGAATAGCGCAAATCACGGTATTGTCACGGATATCCAGCGCCCGGCCGATTAGCGAATTCTTGATAGTCGGGTGCGACCATGGTTGGCTAGGTTGATTGGGTCATGATCGAAGGATTCGAAGTTGGCCGCGATTGGCATGTCACCCAGAGCTTTAGGGTCTTTTTTGGTACGAAATTTGCTCTACTTAGAACTCTGTGCCGGTAATTCCCGGAAATGGGGTGAGCGAGCGTACGGGGTCGAACGGCGGACGGAGATATGAATGAGTAAGGTTGGCACCAGCGACTCCAAGAACACGCTGTACTGCTCGTTCTGCGGCAAGAGCCAGCACGAAGTCCGCAAGCTGATTGCGGGCCCGACCGTCTTCATTTGCGACGAATGCGTCGAACTCTGCATGGACATCATTCGCGAGGAGAACAAATCCTCGCTGGTGAAATCGCGCGACGGGATTCCCACGCCCAAGGAAATCTGCAAGGTCCTCGACGATTACGTTATCGGTCAAAGCCACGCCAAGAAGGTGCTCTCGGTCGCCGTTCACAACCACTACAAGCGGCTCAATCATCAGACCAAGCACAACGATGTCGAGCTTGCGAAGTCAAACATTCTTCTGATCGGGCCGACCGGCTCCGGCAAGACGCTGCTGGCGCAGACGCTGGCGCGAATTCTTGACGTGCCGTTCACGATGGCAGATGCGACGACTCTGACCGAGGCAGGCTATGTCGGCGAAGACGTCGAGAATATCATCCTGAAACTCCTGCAATCGGCCGATTACAACGTCGAGCGTGCGCAACGCGGCATCGTCTATATCGACGAAATCGACAAGATCAGCCGCAAGTCGGACAATCCCTCCATCACCCGTGACGTTTCGGGTGAGGGTGTGCAGCAGGCGCTGCTGAAGATCATGGAAGGCACCGTGGCCTCGGTTCCCCCACAGGGCGGCCGCAAGCATCCGCAACAGGAGTTCCTGCAAGTCGACACCACCAACATCCTGTTCATCTGCGGTGGTGCGTTCTCGGGCCTGGAGAAGATCATCTCCGCCCGCGGTCGCTCGACATCGATCGGCTTTGCCGCCCAGGTGCTGGCGCCGGAAGATCGCCGCACCGGGGAAATCTTCCGCCATGTGGAGCCGGAGGATCTCTTGAAGTACGGCCTGATCCCAGAGTTCGTCGGCCGCCTGCCGGTGGTCGCGACGCTGGAAGATCTGGACGAAGCTTCGCTGAAGAAGATTCTCACCGATCCGAAAAACGCGTTGGTCAAGCAGTATCAGCGGCTGTTCGAGATGGAGAATATCGAACTGACCTTTGCCGACGAGGCGCTGGGCGCTGTTGCCCGCAAGGCTATCGAGCGCAAGACCGGCGCGCGGGGCCTGCGCTCGATCCTCGAAAGCATCCTGCTGGAGACCATGTTTGATCTTCCGGGCCTGGAGGGTGTGGAAGAGGTCGTAATCTCCCGTGAAGTGGTCGAGGGCACGGCTCGCCCGCTTTACATTTACGCCGACCGTTCCGATCGCGCCGTTGAGAGCAGCGCCAGCGCCTGATCGCTCCAGCCGCCGGCGAAATTGGCTTTGCTTGAATTCGGCTTTGCTCGAATTCGGCTTTGCTTGAACTCGGCTGCCGGGGTTTTTCGGCGGCCATTTTGGCGCAGGTTTCCGTCGTGTTTGGCCCCGTTTGACGGGCATTTTTCAATGACTTGACTCCTCCGCGCCCGATAGCCACCTATTGCTGTTGGGGGCGAAAACCCAGCTTGAGATTCGCTTCCAAAACAATCCGGGAAAGCAAGGCGTAAGCGGCCGTTCGATCCCGGAGCATTCGGCACCTTGTGGCGGTTGCGCATGATGCGGACTGCGAGCAAGGGGGCACAACAAAAGGAAAAGGCCATGACCACCCCAAAACCCCGGCCATCTATCGTTCACGGCGAGAGCCATTCCTACCCGGTACTGCCGCTGCGCGACATCGTCGTCTTCCCGCACATGATCGTGCCGCTGTTCGTTGGCCGCGAGAAGTCGATCCGCGCGCTCGAAGAGGTGATGAAAAACGACGCCCTGATCATGCTGGCGACGCAGAAGAATGCGTCCGACGACGATCCGTCACCCGATTCGATCTATGAGACCGGCACACTCGCCAGCGTTCTGCAGTTGCTCAAATTACCCGACGGCACCGTGAAGGTGCTCGTGGAGGGGCTCGAGCGCGCACGCGTGCAGAAATACACCGGCCGCACCGACTATTACGAAGCCACCGCAGTCGCGCTCGCCGACACGGATGCGAACTCCGTCGAAGCCGAGGCTCTCGCGCGTTCGGTCGTTTCGGATTTCGAAAGCTACGTGAAGCTGAACAAGAAGATTTCCGCCGAAGTCGTCGGCGTGGTGCAGGCGATCACGGACTTCGCCAAGCTCGGCGACACGGTGGCATCGCATCTTGCCGTCAAGATTGCGGATCGTCAGGCGATCCTGGAGACGCTGTCGGTGACCGCGCGCCTTGAAAAGGTGCTTGGGCTCATGGAGAGCGAAATTTCGGTGCTGCAGGTCGAGAAGCGCATCCGCTCGCGCGTCAAGCGCCAAATGGAGAAGACCCAGCGCGAATATTATCTCAACGAGCAGATGAAGGCGATCCAGAAGGAACTCGGCGACGACGAGGGCCGTGACGAGCTTGCCGATCTCGAGGAGAAGATTTCCAAGACCAAGCTTTCCAAGGAAGCGCGGGAGAAGGCGCAACATGAGCTCAAGAAGCTGCGCCAGATGTCGCCGATGTCCGCCGAAGCTACCGTGGTGCGCAACTATCTCGACTGGCTGCTCTCGATCCCCTGGAACAAGAAATCCAAGGTCAAGAAGGATCTGGTCGCGGCACAAACCGTGCTCGACAACGATCACTACGGCCTGGAAAAGGTCAAGGACCGCATCGTCGAATACCTGGCGGTGCAGTCGCGCGCCAACAAGCTGACCGGGCCGATTCTGTGCCTGGTCGGTCCTCCGGGCGTCGGCAAGACGTCGCTTGGCAAGTCGATCGCGAGGGCGACGGGACGCGAATTCGTTCGCGTGTCGCTCGGCGGCGTTCGCGATGAGGCTGAAATCCGTGGTCACCGCCGCACCTATATCGGCTCGATGCCCGGCAAGATCATTCAGTCGATGCGGAAGGCGAAAACCTCGAATCCGCTGTTTCTTCTGGACGAGATCGACAAGATGGGTTCCGACTTCCGCGGCGATCCGTCGTCGGCGCTGCTGGAGGTGCTCGACCCCGAGCAGAATTCGACCTTCAACGACCACTATCTCGAGGTCGATTACGATCTCTCCAATGTGATGTTCATTACGACCGCGAATACGCTGAATATTCCGGGGCCGTTGATGGACCGCATGGAGATCATCCGGATCGCCGGTTACACGGAGAACGAGAAGGTCGAAATCGCGCGCAAGCACCTGATACCGAACGCGCTCGCCAAGCATGGCCTTGATCCGAAGGAATGGTCGATCGACGACGAGGCGTTGCTGCTGATGATCCGCCGCTACACCCGCGAGGCGGGAGTGCGAAACCTCGAACGCGAGCTCTCGACACTTGCCCGCAAGGCGGTGAAGGAGCTGATGATCTCGAAGAAGAAATCGGTCAGGATCGCCGAGAAGTCGCTCGAGGAGTTCCTGGGCGTGCCGAAGTATCGCTACGGCGAGATCGAGAGCGACGACCAGGTTGGCATCGTCACGGGGCTTGCCTGGACCGATGTCGGCGGCGAGCTGCTCACGATCGAGGGCGTCATGATGCCGGGCAAGGGCAAGATGACGGTCACAGGCAATCTGCGCGACGTGATGAAGGAGTCGATTTCTGCGGCGGCGTCTTACGTCCGCTCGCGCGCCGTCGGCTTCGGCATCGAGCCACCATTGTTCGACAAGCGGGACATCCACGTCCACGTGCCTGAGGGGGCAACCCCGAAGGATGGGCCCTCGGCTGGCGTCGCCATGGCGACCGCGATCGTCTCCGTCATGACGGGAATTCCGGTCCGGCACGATGTCGCCATGACCGGCGAGATCACGTTGCGCGGCCGGGTGCTTCCAATCGGCGGCCTGAAGGAGAAGTTGCTTGCCGCCGCGCGCGGCGGCATCAAGACAGTGCTTATCCCGGAAGACAACGCCAAGGATCTCACCGAGATTTCCGATGCGATCAAGGGCGGGATGAACATCATTCCGGTTGCCAGGCTCGACGATGTCGTCTCCAGGGCGCTGGTGCGGCCGCCCGTGCCGATCGTTTGGGAGGAGGACACGGCCAAGGTGCCGGTCTCGTCTGATGCGGGTGACGAGGCGGCCGGCGGCCTGACGGCGCACTGAGCCTGCTCCAGGATGAGCGTTCTTCTGTAAGGATGATAAAACGGCGCCTTTCGGGCGCCGTTTTCTTTTGTGCGAAGCTCGCGAGCGGCGGGAGCGAAGAATGCAGATAGATGGACGGTGCCATTGCGGCCACGTGACCTATCAAGCCGATATCGATCCACAACGCGTGTCGATCTGCCACTGCACGGATTGTCAGCGGCTCACCGGCTCGCCCTACAGGGTAACGGTGATCTGCTCGCTGGACGACATCCTGATGACGGGGCAGGCCCCGAAGATCTACGCCAGGACCGGCGATAACGGACGGACACGTTTTCAGCACTTCTGTGGCGAATGCGGTTCCCCGCTTTTCACGAGCGGTGAGGGTGGTCCCGACGATTGGGGAATCCGCTGGGGCAGTATCCGTCAGCGCGACCGGCTCCGGCCGATGCGGCAGATCTGGTGCCGATCGGCGGCCCCGTGGGTGAACGATATCGGCCTGATACCGGGCCGGCCTGGCGACTGGGAGCCTCGGCTATGATTGAATTAGAACCGAGGCTCCAATCCTGCTTTGATCGCGTTTTTTCACGCGAACCGTTATGCACTTTGCTTCGAAAAGCTTGGCGATGCTCTGAAGGAACGGAACGACCGTGTCGGCATCCGCTTGCGCGAGGGGGTTTGCAGGGTTAAACACGGGCAAGGGCGGCTGGCTCAGCTGGTTGGAGCGTCTCGTTTACGCCGAGAGCGCGATGAAAGCAGAAGTGCGGCAATCGCAGGCACTTCTTCATTTCCGGCAGAGTCACGCCCATGAAATAGGCCATGAAACTTCGGGTTTCGTGGACGAAGGGTCGGGCGGTTAGCTCAGCGGTAGAGCATCGGTTTTACACACCGGGTGTCGGGAGTTCGATCCTCTCACCGCCCACCATCACCCCTCGCTGGCAGGATGGCTGACAATGGACAAACGTTGTCAGAACCGTCCAACCTTCGCGAAGACCCGTCCAAGCGTAGGCGCTAGACCGATGAAGAAAGACCGTTCGGCCCGACCCCGAAATCGCCGAGGACGAGGAAATGCGTCTAGCCGCAAAGACGAGAAGATTTAATAAACTTTTGCATACCGACACGACCGGCGTGAGTCCGATTTTGCGGGCTGTCATGTGCGGCCCGATCGTCAGCGCCGGCGCGCTACCCTACGCTGTCACCGCGTCCTCGCCTAAAAATGACGCTCGGAAGATTTCTGCGGAACGATCTCAGGGCTCTGAGCCTTACCTAATCATCTTCCAGCCCAGAGACAGATCCCAATGATTGTTTTACCCGTTGACCGCGCGCTGAGCATATACGGCGCTCTCGCAGACCGTTCCGAGACGAAGGACGCTCGCAAACGGCTTTCCGAGCATCTGATGAAAAAGTACATCGCGGGTGAAAAAGACGAACACCGCCTGACGGTGGAAGGGCTAGTTTACCTTCACAATCTAGACCGGAAGCTCGACTCACAAAGTTAGTCACCCCGAACGGGATTTATCCCTCAGAGCCTCCCGCTGCTTTCGCAGGGACGCACGCCTCGTCATTGTCGCCTTCGCTGCGCGGACGGCTTCCGTCCTTGTTGCTTTTTGCTTTGGTTGGGGCGCCCCTTTTTCCTGCGTTGGTCTCGCTGGCTGCACTTGGATCGGCACTATCGAAGCATGCTCGTTGGGCTGATTTCCCATAGGGCCGGTGGTCGGTCTGCTTTTGGGCATAGTGGGTAACTCATTGGCGCCGGTTTAGTTTCGAGACTGAAAAGCAGAACCCAGGGCTTCGCCAGCAGCCAATCCGTCGATGTCCCTGATTTGAAATTCGACAGGTGTCGAAGCAAAACCCCTGCCGTAGCTGATCACGGCAGGGGCACGTGCGGGTGGATGGTTCGAGGCTAGGGGGAAGCCTAGGTGTCGCGCCAAGGACCCACGTGGATCAAATCGGTCTCGCCTGTTTTGGTTCCCCCCTCGCGCAGCCGGATTTCGAAGCCCGCGGCCCTGCAGTCATTCCATTAGTCGCCGCCAACGCGCTGGCAGTAACGATTCATGGGCTTCCACACGTGGGCCATGAACGCCTGCTGCTCGACTAACGTCAGAGTGACGGTTCACGGCTGAAGTCAGTTTCCCACATTCGCAGCGAAATATGCGAAGCGTTCGACCGTCCTTCGGGCTAGTGATGCTGAGCATAAGCTCAGCCTTCCTGTCGCATAGGACGCAGCGAGTTACGTCCGTCTCAAACGCCGTACCTTGAAGGGTCATTGATAAGTAGTCAGCCGATGCGCAGATTTTCGGCCGCTGTTTTACCAGCCCGCGTCGTCGCAAGCTCGTAGCTGATTTTGGCGCCATCAGCGAGACCGGTATATCCCGCTTTTTCAACGGCCGAGATGTGGACGAAGACGTCCGGCCCGCCTCCGTCTGGCTTGATGAAGCCATAACCCTTCGTCTCGTTGAACCACTTCACCGTCCCCATAGCCACTTCAATATCTCCCTCAGACCAAAAAGAGCGATGGAAGGAACGTGATTCTTCAGTCGATCTGGTGGCGATTACGCGGCAAAAAAGCCGTCGCCGTATGGTCACAGCAACGGCTATCCGTCATAATCGTTAATGCTTTGTAAACACCGCGAAGACCACAAATGGTTCGTCTTCTCTGGATCGTCGTTTGCCTGGTCAGCCTGGCGATAGCCTTGATGTGCGGGTTGGCAGCGGTCACGGTCTTGGCGGCGATCGTGACCGGCAAGCTCACCGATCCTGAGGCCTGGAAAACCGTGGTGTTTCTTGCAGCGGTTGGCTGCCTGTTGTGGTTCCTCTGCCGCGCGGCTTGGAGATTATCCGAGTAGGATTGCATGCTGTGGCCCCCGGCGAGGTCAATAGCGTCGAGCCCATTGGGCAGACCCAATTCCCACCGGATTCCCTGTTGCGTTGATCAGCGCATTCATGGGGCATGCT
>Ga0210406_10005954_pt1 | contig 12686 bp, 8 predicted proteins | sample IncBWC30MmetaG_FD_155454 | JGI IMG/M metagenome (GOLD analysis project Ga0210406, IMG submission 155454) | Forest soil microbial communities from Barre Woods Harvard Forest LTER site, Petersham, Massachusetts, United States - Inc-BW-C-30-M | ecosystem: Environmental > Terrestrial > Soil >...
AATCAGGCGTGGGCGAAATCCCAGTAGAGTTTACGCGCCCGGCCATAAAACGGGCCTGGCTGCAGCGCCCGATCATCGATCTTGATCACTGGTGCAACCTTGGCGAAATTTCCGCTCGAGAAGATCTCGTCGGCCTTCAGGAAATCAGCGTAGCTCAAGGTCGTCTCGACCACCGTGACACCATCGGCGCGCAGCAAGCCGATCACGCGTTGCCGCGTGATGCCGTTGAGGAAGGTTCCGTTCGGCGCCGGTGTGTAGACCACACCGTCCTTGGCCATAAAGACGTTGGAATTGCCGAATTCCGCGACATTGCCCAGCATGTCGAGCATCAGGCAGTTGCTAAAACCCCTCGTCTGCGCCTCGATCAGCGCCCGGGAATTGTTCGGGTAGAGACACGCCGCCTTGGCATCGACAGGCGCGCTTTCCGCGGTCGGCCGGCGGAACGGCGACAAGGTGATCGAGTTGCCGGTCGGCTGCGGCATCGGCGCGGCATAGATACACAGGCACCAGTTCGTCGTTTCCGGATCGAACAGCACGCCGCCCCCGCTACCGTTCTGCGCCCAATACATCGGGCGAATGTAAAGCTCCGCATCGGCGCCAAAGCGGGCAATTCCCTCCCGGGCCAGTCCGAGCCAGGTTTCCTTGTCGACCACCGGTTTGAGCTTGAAATTGAGGGCTGATTGATTGATCCGCGCGCAATGCAGATCGAGATCCGGTGCTGTGCCCTCGAACGCACGCGCCCCGTCGAAGACCGTCGAACCGAGCCACGCCGCATGGGTGCGCGGCCCCATGATCGGCACATTGCCTTCGTGCCAGGCGCCTTCGAAGAAGGTCCAGGTCTGCGAGAAATTAATCGGTGCCGCCGTCTGCGCCATCGCCGCCATCCAAGCCAAGCGCCCCAAGGGGCCGCTGATACGGCGGTACTATTGCCGGAATTGCTAAGGATTTCGTTTCGGGCCGCGCCCGGACAATGCCGCCGCGCACGCGGTTACCATATCCGATATTTTTCGATTCAAATTTTAATCAATTGGTGCCTCCACATTAGGGTTATTTCATCAATGTATCTGCGAATTATTGCTGCGTTGACGGCTGCCCTCTAAACACGAAACGGGGCGAATAAAGCGCATCATGAAATGCGTGCCGCCATGCAGAGGTGGACAATGCGCAACGAGACGATTGCAATTCACGCCGGCTACGACCCCGATCCCGCCACCAAATCGGTCGCGGTTCCGATCTATCAGACCGTCGCCTACGCGTTCGACAGCGCCGATCACGGCGCGGCGCTGTTCAACCTCGAAGCTGAAGGCTATCGCTACAGCCGGATCGCCAATCCAACCACTGCCGTGCTTGAGAAGCGCGTGGCCGAACTGGAAGGCGGTGTTGGCGCGCTCGCGGTCGCGACCGGACAGGCGGCGCTGCATTTCGCCTTTGTGAACGTGGCCGATACCGGCGGCAACATCGTCTCCGTGCCGCAGCTTTATGGCACGACACACACGCTGCTTTCGCACGTGCTGCCGCGCCAGGGCATCACCGGCCGCTTTGCCGACAGCGACAAGGCGGACGCGATCGAGCGGCTGATCGACGAAAATACCAAGGCGGTGTTCTCCGAGACCATCGGCAATCCGGCCGGCAACGTTTGCGATATCGAAGCGCTGGCAAAGGTCGCGCATCGTAACGGCGTGCCTCTGATCGTCGACAACACGGTCGCCACGCCGATCCTGCTGAAGCCGTTCGACTACGGCGCCGATATCTCGGTCCATTCGCTGACGAAGTTTTTGGGCGGCCACGGTACCACGCTCGGTGGAGCGATCGTCGACAGCGGCCGCTTCCCCTGGGCGAATCATGCCAAGCGCTTTCCGGCCTTCAACGAGCCCGACGAGTCCTATCACGGCATGGTCTACACTAGGCAGTTCGGCTCCAGCGCCTATATCCAGCGCGCGCGCAGCGTCTATCAGCGCACCATGGGTTCGGTGCTCTCGCCGTTCAATGCGTTCCTGTTGCTGCAGGGGATCGAGACCGTGGCGCTGCGCGTCGAACGCCATGTCGAGAACGCGCGCAAGGTCGCGGATTTCCTGCGTAGGGATCCGCGCGTCGCCTGGGTCAACTATGCCGGCTTCTCCGACAGCCCCTATTATCATCTGGTCCAGAAATATCTGAACGGACAGGCGTCGTCGCTGTTCACATTCGGCATCAAAGGCGGCATGGAAGCCGGCAAGGCGTTCTACGATTCGCTGCAGCTGATCACACGGCTGGTCAATATCGGCGACGCGAAATCCCTCGCTTGCCATCCGGCATCGACGACGCATCGCCAGATGTCACCGGAACAGCAGCGGGTGGCCGGCGTTCTGCCGGAGACCATCCGGCTATCGATCGGCATCGAGCACAGCTCCGACATCATCGAAGACATCGATCAGGCCCTCGCGCTGGCATGCTCGCGACATCCGTCGCTTGCGGCCGCGGAATAGACCGGCCGTATCCGCCATGACGGCACTGTTCGACAAACCTCGGCGTATCATCAGCCCCACGCTGGTGCCCGCACAGCTGCGCGAGGCCGATGAGTTCGAACGGCAACCGAAAACCGACGCGATCCTGACGGTCGGCCTGGTCAACAACATGCCGGATGCGGCGTTGCAGGCGACCGAACGGCAATTCACGCGCCTGCTGCAGGCGGCCGCCGGAGACCAACGCATCCATTTGCACTGCTTCTCGCTTCCCTCCGTGAAGCGATCGCAACAGGCCAGGCAATTGATGGACGGGCGGTACGCCGATATCGCCGATATCGGCCGGCTGCACATCGACGGGTTGATCGTCACCGGCGCCGAGCCGATTGCCGCAAACCTTCCCGAGGAGCCATTCTGGAAAGACCTCACCGACATCATCGACTGGGCCGATACCAATACCCGCTCGACGATCTGGTCCTGCCTCGCTGCTCACGCCGCGGTGCTTCATCTCGACGGCATCGAGCGGCAACGGCTCGATGTCAAATGTTCGGGGGTCTACGACTGCGGCAGGATGAGCGACGATTGGCTGATGACAGGCATCGCCTCGCCGCTCAAGGTCGCGCATTCGCGCATCAACGCACTGGACAAGGGCGACCTCACCGCGCATGGCTATCAACTGCTGACGGAATCGCCGCAAGCCGGTGTCGATATCTTCGCCAAGCGGCTGCGCAGCCATTTCGTCTTCTTCCAGGGCCATCCGGAATATGACGCTCTGTCGCTGCAACGCGAATATCTGCGCGATATCACCCGATATCTGTCACGCCAGCGGGATATTTATCCGGCGTTTCCCGTCGGCTATTTCGACGCCGATACCGAGCACAAGCTTGCCAACTACCAGAAGCGGGCGCGCGCCGAACGTACGCTACCGCTAAGCGTCGAACTGCCGCATCTGACCCTACGCTCCGACCTGGCGGTCGGCGTGGCGGCGGCTGCTTTGTTCAGGAACTGGCTCGAATACCTTTCCGACAGCGTTACGCTGCGGACGGGTATGAATTGATTTTCGATCAGGTTCATGCGGACGAACCTCACGACAACCAACATCTGATCCTGCGAAAGCATCGTTATCATGCACCCGGTATGGTCCACCATCAAAGCGCGCATCGGCAATAAACTGGCGCGGCATCTGCGCGCCACGCCATTCACGCTGCGCAATAACGGGCCGATGGTCAGCTTCACCTTCGATGACGCCCCCGTCAGTGCGGCGACGCGCGGCGCCGCCATGCTGGAAGAATACGATGCGCGGGGCACGTTCTATGTGTCGGGCGGACTGATCGATAGCTGGTCCGGCAACTGGACCACGATCAGCGCCGACGACGTTGTCGATCTTCACCGCAGGGGCCATGAGATTGCCTGCCATACCTTCTCGCACGCGCGCGCGACCGATCTGACCGCGGCAGCGATGGCGGCGGAGCTGGAGAACAACCGCAATTATTTGCTGTCGCTGGATCGCTCGATCCAGATCGAGAATTTCGCCTATCCTTACGGCACCGGTTCGGTGCTGCGCAAAGGCCAGCTCGGAAAGATGTTCCGGACCTCGCGCGGCGTCCTGCCCGGCGTCAATAGCGGCACCGTCGACCTGCAATATCTGCGTTCCAGTCCCCTGATCGACCGAGAGATGGATGCCGACGGGATTGAGCGTGTGCTGGACGAAGCCGTCGCGACCAATGGCTGGCTCATCTTCTACAGCCACGATGTGGAGGATGAGCCGAGTCCCTACGGGTGCACCCCGGCGCTGCTGCGCCACGCACTCGATGCGACCGCTCGCCGCAAAATGCCGGTCTTGAGCGTCGCTGAGGCGCTGCGCTTCGCCGGCGCTTAGGCGTTTTATCCGGTCATGATGGCGTAAAGCCCCCGGCCTGGTTCCAGCCGGAAGCAATAGGCGCAGCCGCGAATCTGGGATAGACCTCTGGCGACTGCTCACCGGTTCCCAGACTGACGCCGCATGCCCGCTGCCAACAGTGCTCCCTTACGCGACCGTGGGTCCGACGCCGCCCCGGACGCGCTCTCCGTGCTGCATTCCGTGTTCGGCCTGCCCGGCTTTCGCGGCGCCCAGCAGGAGATCGTTCGGCATGTCACCGATGGCGGCAATTGCCTGGTGCTGATGCCGACCGGCGGCGGCAAATCGCTGTGCTACCAACTGCCGTCTCTGCTGCGCGAAGGTTGTGGTATCGTGATCTCGCCGCTGATTGCGCTGATGCGCGACCAGGTCGCGGGGTTGCTCGAAGCCGGCGTCAAGGCCGCGGTGCTGAATTCCACACTCAGTTTCGAAGAAGCCAACGCGGTCGAACAGCGGCTGCTTGCGGGCGATCTCGATCTTCTTTACGTCGCGCCGGAACGGCTGTTGACCTCGCGCTGCCTCGCTTTGCTCGGCCGCGCAAAAATCGCCTTGTTTGCGATCGACGAAGCCCACTGCGTATCGCAATGGGGCCATGATTTCCGTCCCGAATATATCGGCCTGTCGGTGATTGCCGAACGCTTCCCTAACGTTCCGCGCATCGCGCTGACCGCCACGGCCGACGACCTGACGCGCCAGGAGATCACCGATCGCCTCGGCCTCGCCGACGCGCCTCGCTTCGTCGCGAGCTTCGATCGCCCCAACATCCGGTACGAAATCGTCGACAAGCAGAACGCGCAGACCCAGCTCAAGGCCTTGATCCAGGAGCGTCATTCGAGCGACGCCGGCATCGTCTATTGCCTGTCGCGCGCCAAAGTCGAAGACACCGCCGAAGCGTTGAACAAGGCCGGCATTGCGGCGCTGCCCTACCACGCCGGGCTCGACGCCGGCGTGCGCGCACGCAACCAGGATCGCTTCCTCAATGAGGACAGCATCGTGATCGTCGCGACGATCGCATTCGGCATGGGCATCGACAAGCCCGACGTGCGCTTCGTCGCGCATCTCGATTTGCCGAAGAGCATCGAGGCCTATTACCAGGAAACCGGCCGCGCCGGCCGCGACGGCAAGCCGTCCACCGCCTGGATGGCCTATGGCCTGTCGGATATCGTTCAGCAGCGCCGCATGATCGATGAATCAACCGGAGCCGAGGCGTTCAAGCGCGTGTCGATCGGCAAGCTCGATGCACTGGTCAGTCTCGCCGAGACAACCCATTGCAGGCGCAGCCGACTGCTCGGCTATTTCGGCGAGACCCTGAACGCGACCAGATGCGGCAATTGCGACAATTGCCTGTCACCGCCGAACGTCCGCGATGGCAAGGTTATCGCCCAAAAGCTGTTGTCGTGCGCCTATCGCACCGGACAGCGCTTCGGCGCCATGCATCTGATCGACGTTTTGATCGGCCGTCTGACGGAACGCGTCAAGCAGTTCGGACATGACCGGCTGTCGGTCTTTGGCATCGGCCGCGAACTCAACGAAAAACAATGGCGTGGCGTCATGCGCCAGCTGGTGGCGATGGGCCATCTTCACGCCGATAGCGAAGCCTTTGGCGCGCTGAAGCTGACTGAAAGCGCGCGCGGCGTCCTGAAGGGCGAGACCGAGGTCCTGCTGCGCGAGGAAACCGCCGGCCGCAATCGTCCCAGCCGGACCAAATCGCGGCGTGGCGACCTGGCGGACGCGCCGGCCGGTCATGGTGAGGCCGCGAATACCAATCTGCTCGGCGCTCTCAGGGCCTGGCGCTCGGAGCTGGCGCGCAAACGCGGCGTGCCAGCCTATGTCGTGCTGCATGACGCCACGATCGACGGCATCGCCGCGGCGCGCCCGACGACGCCGGATGCACTCCGCGACATTCCCGGGATTGGCGACAAAAAACTCGAACGTTACGGCCGCGACCTGATCGCGCTGGTCAACGGCACGCCGGGTTGAGCGGACCAAGTGGAGACCGCAGGCTTTCTTGGTCGAAAGGACAACCCGGACGCGCGTCTAAAAGGCTCTGATTCCCGTATTTTACCATGATTTAGATTTCGTTAACCGAAATTCCCAAGGGTTCATCCATTCTAGTCGTGTAACCATGTGCCTCCCAGGAGGGGGGCGATGCTAGAGAAAATCTCTGCGGCGGTGAGCAACCGCGATCTCGGTTCTGAAACGGTCAGCCAGCGCAACCCGCTCAATCTCCTGATTCTCGGCGGGGTATTGCTGATCGCCGCCATCGCGATCGGCACCTCCTTCACCATCATCAGCTTCCGGCAACGCACGCTGTTGAACAGTGAGCGCGAGCTGCAAAACACCGTCCTGTTACTGGCCCGTCATTTCGACCGTGAGCTCGACAATCTCGATGCGATCCAGCGCGACTTCGTTCGCCGCGTGCAAGCAACCGGAATCCGGACGCCTGAAGCGTTCGACCGGCAGATGTCGGGAGACGAGGCGCACAATGCGCTTAAAATCTTCGCCAGCGCCTCACCCGCGACTGCCCGGGTCAATGTCTTTGACGCCAACGGCCAGTTGATCAATTCTTCGGTGTCATGGCCGCTCCCAGCGATCAATATCGCCGATCGCGACTACTTCAAACAATTCAAGGCCGACCCCCGGTCACCCGACGTCGTGATAGCGCCGGTTCGCAGCCGATTTGTCGGTGGATGGACCACCGTTGTTGCGCGCAAGATCGCCGCACCCGACGGCACGTTTCTGGGAGTCGTTTCAAGGGGCATGCCGCCGGCTAATTTCGAGACTTTCTTCGAATCGCTGTCGCTCGGCGAAGGATCGGCGATTTCGATGATGCACCGCGACGGCACGATGCTGGCGCGTTATCCGCACAACGAAGCCTTGCTCGGGCAGAACCTGAATAATGCGCCGGTCGAGCAACTGCTGCGGGGATCCGATTTCGGCACGACGCGCCTGGCGAGCCCGGTCGATGGCGAGTACAGGCTGGCGTCGGCGCGAGCCCTGAGCGAATTCCCGCTTTCGGTTGTTGCGACGATGAAGGTCTCCACCGCGCTGGCAGATTGGCGCGCGCAGACCCGATTCCTGATCGCCGCGGCCGCCCTTTCAGCGCTGGTGATCGCCCTCACTTTGCTTCTGGTCGTCCGGAAACTTTCGGCGCAGCATCAGAATTCCGAGCGACGGCTGGCGCTTGAAAAGGAGCGGCTCGATACCGCCATCAACAATATGGCGCAAGGCCTTGTGCTGTATGACAAGGACAGCCGCATCGTCCTGCTCAACCAGCGCTATCTCGAACTGTTCCAATTGCCGCCGGAGGCCGTGAAGCCCGGCATGCATTTCCGCGAGCTGATCGCGTATCGAAAGTCGATCGGCTCGTTCAAGGGCGATGTCGACGCGTTTTGCCATAACGTGATGCGCAACGTCTCGCTCAACCAGGCAAGCCACAACGTCGTCGAGACCGATGACGGGTGCACGATCGAGACCGTGGTTCAGCCGCTGAATAGCGGCGGATGGGTGACGACACAGGAGGACGTGACCGAGCGCCGGCGCGCCGAGCGGCAAATCGCGCACCTCGCCCATTACGATGCGCTGACCGATCTGCCGAACCGCGTATTGTTTCGCGAGCGGCTCGATCTCGAGATGGAGCGCATCAGGCGCGGCGAGCAGCTCGCCATGCTTTATATCGACATTGACGAGTTCAAGGCCGTCAACGATTCGCTCGGGCACCCCGTCGGCGATGAACTGCTCAAGGCCGTCGCAACGCGCTTGCGAAGCTGCATCCGGGAGACCGATTTCGTCGCCCGGCTGGGCGGCGACGAATTCGCCATTGTCCAGACCGGCGTCGAGCAACCGAGCGACGTCATGGGGCTCGTCAAACGCATCTACGATGCGATCCGCGAGCCCTACGAATGTCTGGGGCACAACCTCATGACGGACGCCAGCATCGGTATCGCGCTGGCGCCTCATGACGGTACCGATCTCGATCAGCTGCTGAAAAGCGCCGACCTTGCGATGTATGGCGCCAAGGCCGACGGCCGCCGCACCTATCGCTTTTTCGAGGCGGAAATGGATGCGCGCGTCAAGGCGCGGCGCACGCTGGAGCTGGACATGCGTCAAGCCATCGCCGACGGCGCGTTCGAGCTGCACTACCAGCCGGTCGTCAATCTCAGGCGCGACGCGGTCGTCGGCTGCGAGGCACTGCTGCGCTGGCGCCATCCGGTTCGCGGCATGATCTCGCCCGCCGAATTCATTCCGATCGCGGAAGAAACCGGCCTGATCTGCGAGATCGGTGACTGGGCGCTCGCCACCGCCTGCGCCGAAGCGATGAACTGGCCACCGAACATCCGCCTCGCGGTCAACGTGTCGCCGGTTCAGTTCAGGAGCCACGCGTTTTCGCTCAAGGTCGCCAACGTGCTGGCCACCACGGGCCTCGCGCCGAGCCGGCTCGAACTTGAGATCACCGAAGCCGTGCTGATCCGCGACGACGATGCGGCGCTGAACCTGCTGCAGCATTTGCGCAACATCGGCGTCAGGATAGCACTCGACGATTTCGGCACCGGATATTCATCGCTGAGCTATCTACGGCGCTTCCCGTTCGACAAGATCAAGATCGATCGCTGCTTTGTCGACGGCATCGACGGCTCCGACGGATCATCCGCGATCGTGCAGGCCGTCATCAACATCGCCAACGCCCAGAACATGACGACCACGGCGGAAGGCATCGAAACGGAACCGCAACGCGAGGTGCTGCGCGATCTCGGCTGCACCGAAATGCAGGGCTTCCTGTTCAGCCGGCCGCTCCCGGTCGAGGGTATCAGGGCGCTGTTGCTGGGAACGCCCGCGAAGATCGCGGCGGCCTAATCGTCAGATCTTTTCGCGTTCGCGCTCTGCTCGGTAGCCGTACAGGCAATCAATAGCGTAAAGGCGCGCGCATTTCGGGCGATATCTGATGTCTTCAGCTCGCTCTTGGCATCGGCGGTCTGGTAGGGCACCACACTGTTGTCCAAAAAGTCCCTCAGCATGCCCGTCTTGATGGCAAAATTGATGTTCTCGGGTATGTTGCCCGTCGCCTTGACGAACTTCAACGCATTCAGTTTTGCCGCGACCATGCCGACGATCTGACCGTCCGTGTCCAGCAGCGGACCACCGCTGTTGCCCGGTTGAACCGCCGCGCTGATTTGCAAATAGCGGGTGTCGTTCAAAATTCCACTCAGTGAGCTCACAATTCCTGTCGTTAGCGTGAAGTCGGACGTCAGCAGTCCATGGAATGGATAGCCTATCGCCACAACGCTATCGCCCGAATGGATGGGCTTATCACGAATGGTAGCGACCTCCTTGAACGGGCTCGGTGCCTGCAGCAAAGCCAGGTCGTTGGTTTCGTCGCTCGAAACAAGACGCAGTTTGATTGGGGCTTCGCCGCCCAAATTGCCCTGGATGTCGCCTACGCAACCGTCGACGACATGCTGGTTGGTTACAACATGTCCGTTATTGCTGACGACAAAACCGGTACCGGATTTGGTGATGGTCTTGGCGGTCTTCGGCGGGGCCGAGGTCGGCTGCCCCGGTGCGGTCGCGACCACCGGCTTCGGAAGCGCAACCGCAAACTCGCCGGCCTTGGCCACCCCATTCTTCTTGATGCTTTGAACGCAATTGATGAGCGAGGGCAGAAGCTGAGCCGTTTGGTTCAGTGTAAATTGAAACAACCGGCCTTGTGCGAAGGCAGTCATCACCTTGGCTTTTTGAAACTGGGCAACCAGCGAGGAATTTGCCGGCATGGCAACGCCCACCAGATGCGACCCAATCGGCATTCCCTGCACATTGACGGCTGGCTTGCCGTCAAATGTGAGGGCCAGCGCAAAGGCCTGACCGTTGGTTAGCCGCCAATTCTCGTGCGCAAATCCCAATGTCCAGCTGAAATCCTGGCCGATCGAAACCATGAAATAGATGCCGCTCTGATAGGTGGCACCGGCTGCGCAATGGGAGAATGCCCCGCTTTTATCGTCCGTATAGGCGCCGCCGTGCCAATTACCGACGGTAACGGTGCCAAACGGGCCGGCGGCATCAGACGTTGAAGGTGCCAGGGCAGATAACAAGGCCAGGCAAAGCGTCCCGGCTATCGCGTTGATTGAGGTCTTCATCTCTACTACCCAAAATAAAGACCCATATAGAAGGCTTTGAAATCGGTTCGCAAGTCTTGGGTGGGGGCCGGCTGCGGCCAGGCTCAAGCATCGGCCGATGACAACGGCGGATCATGCGGGCTTGCTGGCGGAGAGAGAGTGTCCGCAGAACTAGCGTTCACCCACGTTCGTCACGCTCCGCACATCCGAGGAACGCTATTTGACCGTCGCGTGTACTATAATTTCCGACGTGCCCGAAGCCGTCGGCCCCACACCCGTTGCTTTGATGGCAAAGCTATCGCTTCCCTTATATCTGGCCTTCGCCTTGTACTCGTATGTGGTTAAGTTGAGCTTTTTCAACTTTCCGTGGACCGGCTTTTGTGAAATGTCCGAGCTACGCACCGTGCCATGCATCCTGATCGGAAATAGACAACTTTGCCCGGACACAACGTCAATGTCACTGGTCGAACTCTCGCCCCAATCCGCCAGTGTTGCCGATATTGAACAGTCAGAAGCGGCCCGCGCCAAAGACACGGGCGTTGAGCCGGTAGCTTCGACGATAAGCGCCAAAGCGACTACTTCAGACAGCCGCGCAGTAGACTTCCTTGTTTCCATGCAAACCCCACACTGACCAATGCCGGGGGCGTCGCCTCGGTAGATGCTGCCGGACACGGACCGCCAAGTCTCGCGCGGATCAATAGCGTTCGCGCCCCCGCGCCGCCTTTGATCTATGTCAAGACAGCTTCTGTGGCACAGCGGGATGGATGCAGGGCGCGCTCGGCTTAGCATAGGGAGCAACATATGAGCATTCTTTGGACGATTATCATTGGGTTCGTCGTTGGCGTGGTTGCCAAGTTCATCATGCCGGGCGACAAGAGTGAGCCAAAGGGCTTTATTCTGACAACCATCCTGGGAATTGTCGGCGCATTCGCTGCGACCTATCTGGGCCAGTCTGTCGGCTGGTATCAACCCGGACAATCCGCCGGTTTCATCGGTGGCGTGGTTGGCGCAGTAATCCTCCTTTTTGTCTATGGTCTCATTGCAGGCCGTCAGGGACGCGCGACCTGAACGCCACTCCGGCGACGGACCGGCAGTGGATTGATCTATGTCAATATAGCGCCGCCGACATCGAACCTAACTTTGCGATCCCGCCGGTCCTCGCATGAAGCAATCACTCGAAGTTCTTTCGGAAAGCTCGGCCGCCATCGCCGCTTTCCTTTGGTTCATGTCGGCGCGGGTTCGGCTGCGGAAGCGGCGCCTCGTGAAACCAGGCCTGGCAATTGGCACTGACGACCCGCACGCGCTCTTGCGTATGGTCTATGAGCAAAGCCGGTGGAGCGCGTGGGCTGCAATAGCTGCGGGCCTTGCCGCGATTTTTGCGATTGCTGACGGGTTTGTCCGGTAGTCCAAATTTCGAAGTTGTTGGCGAATGTTGATCCAAGCCTGGAAGCTGCCTGCACTGGCATATCCGCCAAGGCTCGATCCGGCAGCTCGCATTCAACCTTTCATGAACACATTTCATGAACACAAGAGGTCCGGATATCGGGAAGCGCTTTGCGATGCGCGGGGTAAACGGCAAAGTCAGGCGGTGAGGCCTTAAAGAAGATCATCGGCGTCAAGGAGGTCGATGACGGCATTTGGCACGTCAGCTTCATGCACTATGATCTCGGATACTTCGACCTGGAGCAAAAAAACCTTGCAACCAGCCGACAACCCGTTCGGCACGAGGTTGCCACCCATGTCATAGGTACGCGGTGTTACCTATCTGTCCGGGCCGAACAGATTTTCCATGGCGGAGAGAGTGTCCGACTAATTATCGTTCTTCAACGTTCGTCATCATCCGTCCGCGACCTGAATAGTCCTTTAACCAAAGGGCTTTTATGTCGTTCACGTTCGTCACTTTCTGTTCTCGTCCGCCCCAAGCCGCGCTAAATTTGGGGACCGGATTGGGGACCGGGTCCGAATTGGAAGGACCGACATGTCCAGCAAACTTACGGCCCGCAAAGTCGAGACTGCGAAGCCCGGCAAATACAGTGACGGTGGCAACCTGTATTTGATTGTCTCCGAAACCGGTGCCCGCAAGTGGGTGCTCAGGTTCACATGGCGCGGCAAACCGAAGGAGATGGGGCTGGGCAGCGCTAGCGGTGTGCTACTCGCTGAAGCTCGTGAGAAGGCGGCCACCGCACGTCGTCAGATTGCCCAGGGCATTAACCCCATCGATCAACGCAAATCGGCGGG
>Ga0210406_10005955_pt1 | contig 12680 bp, 7 predicted proteins | sample IncBWC30MmetaG_FD_155454 | JGI IMG/M metagenome (GOLD analysis project Ga0210406, IMG submission 155454) | Forest soil microbial communities from Barre Woods Harvard Forest LTER site, Petersham, Massachusetts, United States - Inc-BW-C-30-M | ecosystem: Environmental > Terrestrial > Soil >...
TTCCTCGATGATTTGCAATGGCTGGATTCAGCAACGCTCGACCTCCTCGCGCATCTGGTTACGCACTCGGAAGTGCGTCACCTGCTGCTGGTCGGTGCGTACCGGAACAACGAGGTCAGTCCCTCTCATCCGCTTCTGCGCACGCTCGATGCAATCCGCAAGGCGGGAGCGTTGGTGCAGGAGATCAGTCTCGCGCCGCTCGCCCGCGAAGACCTGGGGCGGCTCATTGCGGATACGCTTGGCTGCGCGCCGGGCGATGCCGCCCCGCTGGCGCTACTGGTGCACGAGAAGACAGGGGGCAATCCGTTTTTCGCCATTCAGTTCATTTCTGAGCTCTCTGAAGAGGGACTTCTGGGCTTCGATCATGACGGCGCGCGCTGGCGCTGGGAGCTCGAACGCCTTCACGCCAAGGGGTACACCGACAACGTTGTGGACCTCATGGTCGGGAAGTTGAACCGCCTGCCCGTCGAGACCCGGGCGGCGTTGCAGCAGCTCGCCTGCCTCGGCAACGTTGCCGAGATCACGATGCTTTCGATCGTTCTCGGGAAAACGAACGAGGACGTCCGTTCGGATCTCTGGGAAGCCGTTCGTGTGGAGCTGGTCGAGCACTTGGAGGGCTCGTACAAGTTCATCCACGACCGTGTGCAGGAGGCCGCCTATTCACTCATACCGGAACGCTTGCGCGCCGAGGCGCACCTCCGCATCGGAAGGCTGCTCGCCGCGCATACCCCTGCGGGAAAACGCGAAGAGGCCATCTTCGAAATCGTCAATCAGCTCAACCGCGGCGCCGCCTTGGTCACCTCACCAGACGAGCGTGAGCAGCTCGCAGAACTCAATCTGCTCGCGGGCCAGCGCGCCAAGGCCACTACCGCCTACGCCTCGGCGCTCACCTATCTGACTGCAGGCGAGGCGCTGTTGCCGGAGAACTCGTGGGAGCGCCGGCACGAGCTCACCTTTGCGCTGGAGCTGCACCGGGGCGAATGCGAGTTCCTCACCGGCGCGCTGGCGGAAGCCGAACAGCGCCTGGCGGCGCTGTCGACCCGCGCCGCAAATACGGTGGAACGAGCTACGGTCGCGTGCTTGCGCTTAGATCTGTACACGACCCTCGATCAGGGCAGCCGCGCCATTGCCGTCGGTCTCGACTACCTCCGGCATCTGGGCATCGACTGGCCGCCGCATCCGACGGAAGAGGAAGCGCGACGCGAATACGAGCGGATCTGGCCGCAGCTCGGGAGCCGCACGATCGAGGCTCTGATCGAGCTACCTTTGATGAGCGACCCGGCATCCCTCGCGACGTTGGACGTTCTGACCAAGATCATCGTACCTGCATTGTATACGGATGCGAACCTGCTTTCCCTGGTCACCTGCCGAGCGGTCAATCTCAGCCTCGAGCGCGGCAACTGCGACGCTTCGTGCGCCGCCTATGCGTTCCTTGGCATTATCGCGGGCCCCCGCTTCGGCGCCTATCAGGAGGCATACCGCTTCGGCCAGCTCGGCTGTGATCTGGTCGAAGGACGCGGACTGACGCGTTTCCAGGCCAGGACCTATCTGGACTTTGGCAATGTCGTTCTGCCTTGGATAAAACATGTCCGGGCTGGCCGTGATCTGGTGCGCCGCGCGTTCGATACGGCGAACAAGGTCGGCGACCTCACTTACGCCGCCTACTGCGGCAACCAGTTGAACACGAACCTCCTCGCGGCGGGCGATCCGCTTGCCGAGGTGGAACGCGAAGCCGAGCGGGGCCTCGCGTTCGCGCGGAACGCGCGGTTCGGGTTTGTCGTTGACCGCATCGTCACCCAGCTCGGGCTGATCCGGACGCTGCGCGGCTTGACGCCGACATTCGGCTCCTTCGACGATGAGCAGTTCGATGAGCCTCGGTTCGAGCGCCATCTTTCAGAAAATCCGGATTTGGCGTTTGTCGAGTGCTGGTACTGGGTCCGCAAGCTGCAGGCGCGCTTCTTTGCCGGCAACTATGCGTCGGCCATTGAGGCCTCGTCGCGGGCGCAGCGACTGCTGTGGACGTCGCCATCCTACTTCGAAATGGCCGAATATGTATTTTACGGCGCGCTGTCCCACGCCGCATCCTGCGACGCCGTGCCAGCGGACCAGCGGCAGAAGCACCTAGACGCTGTCGCTGCGCGTCATGGGCAGCTCCAGCTCTGGGCGGCGAATTGCCCGGACAATTTCGAGAACCGCGCCGCGTTGGTCGGCGCCGAGATCGCCCGGATCGAAGGCCGGGAACTCGATGCCGAGCACCTCTACGAACATGCAATCCGCTCGGCCCGCGCAAACGGCTTTATTCACAATGAGGCGCTCGCCAACGAGCTTGCCTCCCGCTTCTATGCGGCGCGTGGCTTCGAGAAGATTGCACGTGTGTATTTGCAGGACGCCCGCTACGGCTATCTGCGTTGGGGAGCCGATGGCAAGGTGCGTCAACTCGAACAGCTTCATCCGCATCTCCGCGACGCACCAGTGCCTGCATCTCCCACCACCACCATTGGCGCGCCGGTCGAGCGGCTGGATGTTGGAACGGTGCTCAAGGCTGCGCAGGCGGTGTCCAGCGAGATCGTCCTCGGTGAGCTCATAAAGACCCTGCTGCGGATCGCAATCGAGCATGCCGGCGCCGACCGTGGCCTGCTCATCCTATTCCCGGGCGACGAGCCACGGGTCGCTGCGGAAGCGACGACCGGCCGGGGCCAGGTTGAGGTCGCGCTTCGCGACGCGGCCCCGTGGCCGACCGAGCTTCCCGAATCCGTGCTGCATTATGTGATCCGGACGCGGGAAAGTGTGATCCTTGATGACGCCTCGGTGCAAAATCCGTTCTCGGCGGACGAATACATCCGCCGGAAGCACGCCCGGTCGATCCTCTGCCTGCCGCTGGTGAAGCAGTCCAAGCTGATCGGGGTGCTCTATCTCGAGAACGACCTGGCATCGCACCTGTTCACGCCCGCGCGGATCTCGGTGCTGGAACTGCTGGCGTCGCAAGCCGCGATCTCGCTGGAAAACGCCCGTCTGTACAACGATCTCGGGGAACGCGAGGCCAGGATCCGGCGCCTGGTCGATTCGAACATCGTCGGGATCGTGTTCTGGGACCTTCAAGGCCGGATCACCGATGCCAACCAGGCCTTTCTCGATATGGTTGGATATGCCCGAGAAGATGTCGTCTCGGATCGGCTGCGATGGACCGAACTGACGCCGGCCGAATGGCGCGAGGCCGACGAACAGATCATCGCAGAGCTAAAGGCAGTTGGAACCCTCCTACCGCGTGAGAAAGAGTACTTTCGCAAAGACGGTAGCCGCGTGCCGGTTCTAGTCGCGCGCGCGCTTTTTGAGTGGAAGCCAGACGAAGGGGTTTCCTTTGTCATCGACATGACCGACCGCAAACGCGCTGAGCACGAGCGTCGACTCCTGGCGTCATTGGTTGAGCAGGCTACCGACCTTATGGCGATTGCCGACCTCAACGGAGGGACGCCCATCTACCTGAACAAGGCTGGGCTGAAAATGGTCGGTTTGGACAGCCTGGAAGAAGCAAGGACGAGGCGCGGACTTCACTACGTGTTCCCCGAGGACCGTGAGTTCGTGAACACGGTCCTCTGGCCGTCGGTGCTGGAAAAGGGCGTCTGGTCGGGAGAGATGCGTTTCCGCCATTTCAAGACCGGATATCCGATCCCGGTTCACTATTCGGCCTTTCGGATCGACGATCCGGAGACCGGGCAGCCTGTCAACATCGGGCATGTGTGCAGCGATATCACCGAGCGCAAACGCGCCGAAGAGAAGCTGCGAGCTAGCGAACAGCGCTTCCTCGATGCCCAATTGGAGCTCGCGCACGTCAATCGCGTAACAACAATGGGGGAGCTGGCGGCCTCAATTGCCCACGAAGTAAACCAGCCGCTCGCCGCCGTCATCGCAAACGCCGAGGCCTGCGTACGCTGGCTCAAAAACCAAACACCCAATCTGGAGGCCGCGCGCCGCTCCGTGGAATGGATTATCGAAGACGGCACTCGGGCAAGCCAGGTGATCCGGCGCGTCCGCGCGCTTGCGAATAAGGCTGAGCTTGAGAAGGTACCTCTCGACGTCAGTGACGTCGCTGTAGAGACCATCGCGCTGGTGAAGCGTGAGTTGATCAGCCACCGAGTGTCGTTGCGTACGGAGTTCGCACCCGCTCTGCCCACCATCCTGGGGGATCGGGTCCAGTTGCAGCAGGTGATTATCAACCTGGTGATGAATGGCATTGAAGCAATGCAGGCGGTCACGGATCGACCGCGCGAACTGGTGATCCGATCCCGCCAGGACGAGAAACAAAATGTGCTTGTAAGTGTGACCGATTGCGGCGTCGGGATCTCCGCCGAGAACGCGGACCGGCTTTTCAACGCTTTCTTCACCACCAAAGCCAGCGGCATGGGTATGGGACTCTCGATCTGCCGTTCGATCGTGGAAGCCCACGACGGCCGGCTGTGGGCCACGGCAAATACCCCCCACGGTGCCACGTTTCAATTCACCCTGCCGGTGAATGCAGACAATGCGTTGTGAGGTTCGCCCCTAAGCCGTCCAAAGAACAGGCGGCCCGACCCGCGAGCTCAGCTCTGGGTCTTGGTCGTGCAAAACGCGCTGGTCAACGTTACTCGGAGATCGGCGAATGACTTCAAAAGTTGAAAATCGCCGCGCAGCAAGAGCGTTCGGATACTTAGCGGGCTTGTGTTTGGTCGCGATAGCTGCCTCGGGACCGTCCACCACGGCCATGGCTTTGACGAAGGTCAAAGCCGAACATCTGGTCGCACTCGACAGGGCCCCTTTGTTCGTCGGGAAGGAAAGTGGTTGCTTTGAGAGGCGGGATTGGACGTCGAGACGATTTTCTTCGCCAACCCGGGAGGCAACAACGCGGCGCTGGCCGGCGGCTCCATCGATTTCAGCACCAATCCATTCACGCTGCCATTCTTCGACGCGAACAGCGGTGTTCCGATCAGGGTGATTTCAGGCGCGGGGCGGCCGGGACGATGCCGATATCGGCGCCCTCGGCGGTCAACGCCCAACAATTGCGCTCCCAATTCCATTCGCCCTGCTGGTAACGAGTGCCACTTTGCCCACGAGTCCACGATCCTGAACCTTTTCGTGTCTTGAAGTTCGTCAGCTCGCTCCGGCACTGAGCAACTTGTTCATGTCCGCCTGGAGGCGTGCGAAATGGTCGACCGTATGGTCGAGGGCTGCAACTCTGTCGTGATGATAGCAGCGGACATAATGCGTCAGTCCGACTGCGGTCGCAGGCGGTAGCGCGAGGCGGCACTGCGCGTCCGCGAATGGACAGCGACCCGCAAGTGGGCAGCCGGACGGCAAGTCGATTGGACTCGGGATCTCGCCTTCAAGCATGATCGGTTTCGCCTGTTTCAGTTTCGGGTCTGGCAGCAGAACGGAGGCGAGCAAGCCCGCCGAATACGGATGCAACGGCCTCGCAAACAGTTCCTCGGATTCCGCCTCCTCGACAATCATGCCGAGATAAAACACCGCGACCCGATGGCTCAAAAACCGAACGGTGCTCAGATCGTGGGAAATGAAGAGGTACGCGGTGCCAAGGTCGCGCTGCAGCCGTATTAAAAGGTCGACAATTTCGGCGCGCGCGGTGGGATCGAGCGCAGAGGTCGGCTCGTCGAGCACGATGAGCTCCGGTTTAGTGACGATAGCGCGGCCGATGCCAACGCGTTGCTGTTGGCCGGCGCTCAACTCCAGCGGAAACTGGTCGACGACCCGCTCGGCTAAGCCGAGCCGCGAGACGACGTCGCGCACGCGAGCATCCCTGTCCGCCCGCGACAGGCCGAGATAGCGCAGGGGTTCGCCCAGCGTCTCTCCAACGCGGATACGCGGATCGAGTGATTCTGCCGGCTCCTGGAACACCAGTTGGATGCGTCCCCGTATATCGCTGGAACGGATATTGCGGCCGCGTCCCATCCGCTTGCCGTCAAACCAGATTTCGCCCGCGGTCGCTTCGATCAAACCGACGACGGCGCGGCCTACCGTGGTCTTGCCAGCGCCGGATTCGCCGACGAGCGCAAGCGTTTCGCCGCGGTTGATGGTAAAGTCAACTCCGTTGACCGCCTGCACGACTTTACGCGAACCGCTTACCGGAAATAGCTTCACCAGATTCTGCACTTCGAGCAGCGCGCTCATGCGGTATCCGACTCAACTGGAAAATGGCAACGCACCCTGCGACCGCCGGTAAGGTGGCGAAGGGTCGGCGCCTCGACAACACAGCGATTCTGCCGCCGCACGCAGCGCGGCGCGAAGGTGCACCCGCCGGTGGTGACCGTTTCTCCGTCACTGAGGACTCGGGTCCAGCGGGCGCGCAATACGGGGCTGTGCGAAAAGGCGGCGAGCAGCATGATGCTGTACGGGTGCGCCGGGCGTTCGAAGAATGCGGCCGTTTCGGCAAGCTCCACGATTTCTCCAGCGTAGATAATCGCAATGCGTGAACAAAAATGCGCGGTGATCGCAATGTCGCGGGTGATGAACAGTGCGGCCGCTCCTTTCTCGCCGACCATCCTCCGCAGCAGATCGAGCACCTGCGCCTGAACGGTGACGTCGAGACCGCTCGTGGCATCATCCGAAATCACCAGCTTAGGCGAACATATCAGCGCCATGGCGATCGCCACGCGCTGCGCCATGCCGCCGCTGAGGTCGTGCGGATAAGCATTAAAGCGCCGCTCCGGGTCGGGAATACCCACCGCGCGCAGCATATTCAACGCGAGGCGGTCGGTCTCTGCGCGCCCCATACCCAAATGGTAGTACGCGACGTTCGAGATCTGGCGGCCGACTGGGATGACGGGGTTGAGCTCGGCGCGCGGATTGGCGATCACCATGGCAAGCTCGTGCCCCAGCACCGCACGGCGCGCGTCATCGTCGAGACGGCTCAAGTCGCGCCCATTGAAGAGCACTCGGCCCCGTTCGACCCGGCCGGGCGGCGGCACGAGACCCATTACGGCGCGGGCAAGCGTAGTTTTTCCGGACCCGGATTCGCCGACGAGACCGACAAATTCGCCTTGATCGATACGCAAGTCGATGCCTTTGAGGGCGTGAATCGCCTCCGCGCGATAAGCCGGAAAGGTGACCCAAAGTTCCGAAATCTCGAGAATCGGCTTCGTTGACTCGGCCATGCACTTAGCCACGCGTCCGCGGATCAAGCGCGAAGTAGATCAGGTCGACGACTAGATAGATGATCAATGAGAGTACCGCAGAGAAGACGACGAAGCCCAGGACGGGATTGACATCGGCGTTGAGCACACCCTGTACTGCATACTGGCCGGCGCCGCCCCACGAGAAGACGATCTCGACCAGCACCGCGCCGCCGATCAAGAAACCGTACAGCACGCTGATGATGGTAACGACCGCGGGGAGAGCGGCGCGCACAGCTTGGCGCAGCACCACGCGCCGCGGCAAGCCGCACATTTCGGCATAGCGGACGAATTCGGAAGAGAAAGCGCGGGTCACCGTGGTTTGCGTCATCTTCAGTATCGGTCCGGCATTGACGATCCCGAGCGTGAGCACCGGCAACACCAAATGTCCAAATGACGAAGAGAGTGCGTCAACGTCACCTACGATGAGACTGTCGATGACTAGACTGCCCGTGACCGTCTTTGGCGGCGCAACGGCCATGTCGATGCGTCCCAGCGGAGGCGCGCTCCACCCCAAGCGCGTGTAGAAAACGAATATAAGCACCAGCGCCAGCCAGAAGTCCGGTATCGCTCCCGCGAGCAAGCCGTAATAGCCGGCAAACTTGCGCACCGGCCCGGACTGAAGGCGTGCCGCCGCGACGCCGAGCGGAAAGCCGATCGCGATCGCAGCCAGTAGGCCGAATGTGACCAGTTCCAAGGTCGCAGGAAAGCGCTGAAACAGGTCTTCCGTGACGGGCCTGGTCGTCTGCCAGGACGAGCCGAAGTCTCCGTGGACCGCGGCGCCGATATAGTACGTGAATTGCTGCCACAGCGGTTTGCTATAGCCCATCTTGTCGCGCAATGCCGCCAAGCTCTGTTCGCTCGCGGTGGGGCCGAGCATCATCACGGCAGGATCTCCTGGGATCAGTTTCACCAAAAGAAAGCTCACCAGGATGATCCCGAACAATTGCGGGATCACGTAAAGGATGCGGCGGGCGATGTAGCGCAACAGCATGGTCAGCGCAGCGAGCCAGAGAGCACCCGGCGGCGCGCAGGATCCGCCAACACTTCGAGGCTCTCGCCGACGAGCGCGAAGCCAACGACGGTGATGCAGAGGGCGATTCCGGGGAACACCGATGGCCACCACTGGCCGGTAACGACGTTCTGAAAGCCCATGGCGATCATGCTGCCCCATTCCGGAGTCGGCGCCACCACGCCCGCGCCGACGAAGCTCAGCCCCGCGGTTAGCAACACCGACCAGCCGATGTTAACAGACAGGTGTGCCACCAAAGGCGCGATGCTATTGGGGATGACGTGCCGCCGCAGAATCGCCAGATCGGAAGCACCCGCCACGTAAGCAGCTTCGACGTAGCGCAGTTGTCTGATCGATCGAACCTGAATTCGCATCAGCCTCAGGTAAATCGGCGTATTCACGAATGCGATCGCTAGGATAATGCTCTTCACACTTTGCCCGAACACCGCGACTAGGGCGATCGCGAACACGAAGACCGGGAACGCCTGGACCACATCGGCAGAGCGCATGACCAACGTGCTCACGGCACGGCGCAATGTTTGCTGGCCCTCATAGTAGCCGACTAGTGCGCCGAGCCCTCCACCGATCGTAGCTGAAACAAAGGTGCCGACGATTGCGATGGCAAGGTCGATCCGCGGCGCGAACAGCACCCGGCTGAAGATATCCATTCCGGTTCCATCAGTACCCAACAGATGGTTGCCGCCCGGCGGCAGGAGATACACGCTCGGATCGGCGGTCACCGGTCCGTAGGGCGCCAGCCAGGGTGCGAGGAGCGCGATGATGGCCACCGTCGCAACAATACCGTATCCCACAGCAAAACTCGGACGCGCGCGCAAGATGGCGAAAAAGAATCGCAATCGCTGGAACCGTGCTTCGCTACCCTTAGGGGCTCGCGGCACCGTCGGCGGGACAAGCCCGGATCTCGCAACGCTGCTCATGCTTCCCGGCTGAAATCCTGGAATCGAATGTTGTTCGAGGTATAGTAGGTAAAGCCCTTGAGATTTGCACGCCGGGCCATGTGATAGCCCGGATAGGCGATGAAGACCCAGGGCGCTTCCGACATGACCGTCTGCTGTGCATTGGTCATCATCGTAAGGCGCTTTGCCTGATCATTGGTCTGCGCAGTGTCGCGGATCAGGGCGTCGACATCATCGTTCTTGTAGTTGCTGTAGTTGACAAATGATTTCGAGTTGAAGTAGAGCGTCATCGAATAGCCAACATCCGGGCACCATGGGCTATCTACGTAGAATATTATGGGCTGCCTGCGTTCCGACACCGCGTTATAGAACGTGGCAGGCGGAATTTTTTTTAGCTCTAATTCCACACCGATGTAGCGCAGCGCAGTCTGGTAGAGGATAGCAATCGGCTCCTGTACCGGGTCACCCGCGTTGTAAGCGATGCTGGTCTTAAAACCCGACGACAGGCCGGCCTCTTTGAGTAGCGCTTTGGCCATCTCGGGATCGTATTTGTATGTCCAGAACTTGTCGGTGAAACCGGGGTAGATGTTAGGCATGCAGCCGTTGAGTGGTGATGCAAGTCCCTGAAATACCGTTTTCAAAACCTGCTCTTGTGGGAAGGCGAAGTTCATGGCCTTCCGGACCTTCGGGCTACCGAACGGCTCGATCTGTGCGTTGAGTTCTAGCCAAATCATGAAGGAGGCGTTGACGCTGTCGACCGCCACTCCCCTCTCGCTGCGCAATTTGATGATCTCGAGCGGTTGCAGGTATTGGGCGATATCGACCGCGCCCCCTTGCAGCAGCGAGGCCCTTGTGGCCGAAGTCGGCACTTCCCGAAAGATCACCGTATCCATCGCGGGTTTGCCGCGATAGTAATCTTCTCTCGCTTTGAAGACCGCTTGTTGCCCTCGCTGCAGCTGGTCCAGTCGATATGGGCCGAACCCGGCCGAGTTGTTCTCAAGGAACTTGCGTGCCCAAGGGTCGTCAGTGGTCGACTCTTGTTTGCACTTCGTCGAATCGTAGATCGGGGTATAGAGGTTGGGTTGCAGCTTGGCGAGCAGTGGATTTGGGTGGTCAAGATTGATGGAAACGGTGTACTTCCCCTCGACCTTGATGCCTTCTTTATTCTCAAGACCTAGCGTAGATAGATAGAATGCGCCGATAGCGCCAAGCCCGAACTTGCGATCCCACGTCCATTTTATGTCTTCGGCCGTAAGTTCGTTACCCCAGTTGCTCTTGATCCCCTGACGGAGCTGAAATCGGATAAATTTGCCGGCTGGATCGAGCTCGAACGACTCGGCCAACTTGCCCTGGACGGCGATACCTGCCGGCATGTCCGGATGGTCGGCGATGTCCTCGCGAGACGCGCCCGGTTGCTTCGGATCTGGAATCTTCTTAAATTCGAGCAGGTTGTCGTACAGGGCCGCGATCGCTTCGAAAGTGCCCAGGCTGACGTCGAAGTTACAGTCGAGGCTCTGTGGCGTTGCGGGTGCTGCAATCACCAATGTGGTGCTAGTCGCAGCGATTGCATTAGAAATCACTCCGCTAGGTAGCGCGACTGCACCGGCCAGGCCGACGCCCCTCTTAAGGACATCACGGCGATCTAGTGAAGAAATCCACTTCCCATCGCTCGACATGACTCGTGGCATGCGTCTTACCTGTTACTCGAATATCCATTCTCATCGCGACCTTGTTACCTGTTACTTGGAAATCCATTCTCATCGCTTGCGCAGCTTCGATATTACCACCAGGGCAGCTCGAACAACAGTCGATTTGACGCCTGTTTCTTGAGCGACCTAAAGCCGGTCCCCACCGCTTACCGCAGTGAAGGGGTGATAGATTTGCGATCGAGGTCTGCGCTTGGCACTTTCCGGACATTGCGCGACGGCCGACCTGAGTCCGTTGTCCGAGCAAAAGCGGACCATTATGTTTGGCTAGAATCAGTGATCGCGGGCGTTCGACCCAAAGGGGTCTCTCGATCAGCCCTTCAAAGCGTACATCTCACGAAACTGCTTCTGGATTGCCCGAACCCGTCTTGCGCGGACGGGATGTTTGGTTTGTTGCCTCGGGTTGATCAACACAGTCCATCCAACATCAGGCGCTGGTAGTTTGGTTCGACGGAACGGGTGGAAAAGGCGCAGCTGCCGCAATTCGGAATCCCAGCTATGTGCTAGCAGCCGGAACAGAAGGCGACCCGACGCGATTCGTCTCGGGCAGGAGCTAGCAATGCTGATGGCTAAGGAACAGCGGTCCGCCGTTCGGACCCTAAGGGGCTGGGCAATCTCGATCCTGCAGGAAGCCGGCGCTGTCCGTGAGTGCGAGATCCACGGCTGGATCCAGGACCGCGCCGACCCGCATGCCAGGCAGCATGCCGTGGCCGTCGCCCGGGATGATCCCCCGCACGGGGTCTCTCCAAATGAGGCCATCGCCGAAATCCGCGAGGTGCTGGATTCAATCGGCGATACATGCCCAGAGTGCCCTCCGGAGGATTGAAGGGCGACGCAAAACTTCGGGCGCGGGTACGTTCTGCAATCGGTACCCGTTCGTCAGGCCGATTTGCGCTGCTGCCTGGCAGCCGACTTCTTTGCCGGCGCTTTCTTCCTGCCTTCGATCGGCATCAGCATTTCCTTTTGCCCGCTCGCGGCCTTTCGCGCTTTTCTCGCGGGCTTGGCGGGTGCCGACTCCTGACCGACGCTGCGACGTAGAGCTTCCATCAGGTCCACGACGTTGCTGCCCCGTGGGCGCTCCTTCGGGGTGACGGGTTTGCCGGCACGCTTCCGGTTGATGAGATCGATCAGCGCTTGTTCGTAGTGATCCTCGAACTTTTCCGGGTCGAAGTGGGCGCTCTTCTGGTCCACGATATGTTTGGCGAGGTCGAGCATGTCCTTCGTCAGTTTCACGTCCTGGATGTCATCGAAATACTCGGATTCGGACCGGACTTCGTAGGGGTAACGGAGCAGCGTGCCGACGAGGCCCTTCTCCATCGGTTCGAGCGCGATGATGTGTTCGCGGTTAGTCAACACCACACGGCCGATCGCGACCATGTCCATGCCGCGGATCGTCTCCCGGATGACGGCATAGGCGTCGTGTCCGACCTTGCCATCGGGGGTCAGGTAGTAGGGTCGGATGATGTAGCGCGGGTCGATCTCCTCGCGTTTGACGAACTCGTCGATCTCGATGGTTCGGGTCGATTCAAGGGCGACGTTCTCAAGCTCGTCCTTCGTCACCTCGATGTAGGTGTCGGTGTCGACCTTGTAGCCCTTGACGATGTCCTCGTTCGGCACCTCCTCGCCGGTCTCTGCGTCTACGCGCGCATACTTGATCCGGTGCCCAGTGTTCTTGTTGATCTGGTTGAACGAAATCTTATCGGCGTCTGACGTGGCCGGGTACAGCGCCACGGGGCAGGTGACGAGCGACAGACGCAGGAAGCCTTTCCAGTTGGCGCGCGGGGCCATTTACGCAGAACTCCGTTTCGGGGATGGCTTGGATTCAAGACGATCGAACAGCCATGGTTCCGACATCCGTCGGTCGTCGCGGCCATTTATATTCGAA
>Ga0210406_10005956_pt1 | contig 12679 bp, 10 predicted proteins | sample IncBWC30MmetaG_FD_155454 | JGI IMG/M metagenome (GOLD analysis project Ga0210406, IMG submission 155454) | Forest soil microbial communities from Barre Woods Harvard Forest LTER site, Petersham, Massachusetts, United States - Inc-BW-C-30-M | ecosystem: Environmental > Terrestrial > Soil >...
TGCCGCGGTCGCTGTCCTGCTCGTCTTAGTTGCGCTCTTGGCGTGCTACATACCTGCACGCCGTGCGATGCGTGTTGACCCAATCGTGGCGTTGCACTACGAATAAATCACCCTCTCATCCACTTTAGACCTGCTCAGGGAACGCGAATCTCGTTTGATCGCTCTCAATGTTCAATCTTGGAAAGCTTGTTCTACTGTCACTTCCTCCGATTCTGGACGGATCACGAGCAACCCGGAAGCAACCTGATTCTCGCCGGAGCCTTGTTGAACGTGTCTTACCATGGGCCCCAGTGGCTTACAGGTGGACCGATCTCATCTCCTAGGCTAGAACCCCGTTTCTGGATGGTTTCCGGTTTGCCGACATCCATCAGGAATCGCGTCAAATGCCATGTTGTTATCTTCAGATCAAATATCAGAAACAGGATGAATGCTCCAGCTTTCCTCTCTCTGCCGTCGACAAGCCTGTCTTGGCATTCTTGTCTGCACCGGGAGACGTATAAGCGTGATGCTCTCGAGGCTGTTTCAATGCGACGAGAGCGAGTGCTGCCGTATCGTCCAGGGCTTGCCGACACCTCTCGTTCCTTTATCGATATTTGTTGCGTGGCTTGCCAACGCTTCGCGCCGTGCAGCCGAGGCCGCGTTGGAAAAGATAATCGGAACACTGGGGGCGATAGCAATGTTCCCACTACTATCCGTGACCCGTACATAATTGCGGTGCGGCCCATCTAAGTATCTGGCCGTGTTCAGGGAATAAGAAAACCCGACGTTCAGTGGCGAGTCAGGATCAGCCATCTGCACGTCTGGGCGCGGGTCTCCATAACTAGCTATACTGTCCGTCACATCATCGACAAGTACTTCGACCGTGCTAACGTTCAACGCATCGGCAAAGCCCGACCGATGTAGTTTCAAACGGCGCGAAGATGACGGGTATCGCTTGATTTTGGTGAAGCCGGTAAATAATTTGGCGTGCTACGTCGGAATCTCCAGCAATTAGATAAAAGTTGCCCTCGAAGACAAACCCGGTCCCTATGCTCATATTGCCCAGGGGAGCGAAATAATTCGTCGCGTTGTTCGTGGGAGTCCCCTCTGAGGGGCTTGAGTTATGTAGGACCCCGCGTGACTGAACGAGTCTACGAGGAATTTGCCCCCCCCATTGGAGCGCTTAGAAACCTTGGCAAAACTGCGTTCGATTCGTGCATAATGCTCCCCCACGGATTTCCGGCAAATCAAGGAGGTCACGCAATGCCAACGATCACGACAAAAGACGGCACAGAAATTTACTACAAAGATTGGGGCTCGGGTCAGGCTATTGTTTTCTCGCACGGCTGGCCTCTATCGGCCGACGACTGGGACACTCAAATGATGTTTTTCTTAGATCATGGCTATCGCGTCATAGCCCACGACCGGCGCGGACATGGCCGTTCTTCCCAGCCCGGTGGCGGCCATGATATGGATCATTACGCCGACGATCTAGCTGCGCTGACCGCACATCTTGACCTCAAGGAAGCGGTGCATGTCGGCCACTCGACTGGCGGCGGCGAAGTCGTGCACTACCTAGCGCGCCACGGCGAAAGCCGGGTGGCAAAAGCGGCGATCATCAGCGCGGTGCCGCCGCTGATGGTGAAGACGGCGGCCAATCCGGGCGGGCTGCCCAAAGACGTGTTTGACGGGCTTCAGGCGCAGCTCGCTGCCAACCGAGCCCAGTTCTATTACGATTTGCCAGCTGGACCGTTCTATGGTTACAACCGGCCTGGCGCGAAACCCTCTCAGGGGGTGATCTGGAATTGGTGGCGCCAGGGGATGATGGGAGGCGCTAAGGCGCACTATGACGGCATCGTCGCCTTCTCCCAGACGGACTTCACCGAAGACCTGAAGAAGATCACTGTGCCGGTCCTGGTGATGCATGGCGATGACGACCAGATTGTGCCTTATGCCGATTCTGCACCGCTGTCGGCAAAATTGCTGAGGAATAGCGCATTGAAAACCTACAAGGGCTTTCCGCACGGCATGCCCACGACCGAAGCCGAGACGATTAACGCTGACCTGCTTGCGTTTTTCAAGGGTTCGGCGAAAGCAGTGGCGTAAGGCGAGTTACCTGACTTTAGCCCAGGTAACTCACGCATAGTCAATCCACGGCGCCATTGACTTATGGATGGGATGGAAAGGAGGGACACCTATGTACACGAAACCAGGTTCTAATATTTCCCGCCGCCGTTTTCTCACATCCACTAGCGTGGCCACGACTGTCGCCTTGGTGGCTCCATGCCATGTCTTCGCTCAAGATGAAGGGCTCGTGCAGACAGCGCGGAGTACAGCAGCAACTAGCACCATCATTGTCCAAAAACTTCGGGCCAACGTAAGCGTCCTCATGGGTGCCGGCGGAAATATCGCGGTCCTTCCCGGTCGCGACGGTAAGCTCCTCATCGACGCTGGCTTTGCCGGCGCCGGTCCAAAGATCAGCAACGCGCTTGCGTCGTTAAGCTCCGATCCCATCAGGAACCTCATCAACACGCACTGGCACTTCGACCACACCGACGGCAACGAATGGCTGCACTCCGCTGGTGCAGCCATCCTCGCTCACGCCAACACACGAAAGCATCTCTCTACAACGACGCGAGTTGTGGGCTGGAACTTTACCTTCCCGCCCTCGCCACCTGGAGCACTCCCTGCGGAGGTCTTTGAAGATGAGCGGACTGTACAACTCAATGGGACGACGATTGCCCTGAAGCACTACGCCCCCGCCCACACCGACAGCGACATCTCCGTTCATTTTACAGACGCCGATATTTTCCACGTCGCTGACACGTTCTGGAACGGCTACTATCCCTTTATCGACTATTCAACGGGCGGCAGTATTGATGGCATGATCCGCGCAACCGAAGCCAACCTAGCGAAAGTCACGGACAAGATGATTGTCATTCCAGGGCACGGCGCGGTTGGCGACAAATCCCAGCTCACCTTCTACCGTGACCTGCTCGTCGGCGCGCGAGAGAAAGTGGCGGCTCTCAAGAAACAAGGCAAATCGCTCGACGAGATTGTCGCAGCAAAGCCTACAGCCGCCACAGACGCAAAGTGGGGCAACGGCTTTAGGAGCCCTAAAGACTTCATCGGAGACGTTTTCCAGGGCGTTTGACGCCCATTGCTCGGGGGTCACGGGCGACGCTTCCCCAGTCTGGTTATGCAAGAATAGCCGACGAACCGGCCGGCATCTCATGGACGTTTCGAATGCTGACGAGATGTCGGTGAGACCGACTCCATCATGATCGACGAAACTGCGCTGGGATGGACGCTTCGAAGGACGCCGCCCCCAAAACTGCAATCTCACCCCTGCGACAGACGAAGACGCAAAGCCTCATTTGGGACCGAGGATTGTTATGGTGCAGCAACGCTAGCTGTCATTCCAAAGGGTGGAGTCCCTTCGACAGAACAGTCCAGAAACTGTCGTAGTTATATCTAGCGGCGTGAAGGGAAGTAGAAGTCCCGACGGCCGGAAGAGTCTTCTGGTCAGATCTGCACAGGGGGCGAGCAACTTGACAGGCCACAGCGAAAGGCGAACCAGAAGCCCCGAAACGTCGGCCTGCGTGAAGCGGATTGCAGGATGGTTGGGAGAGCCAGAGCCACTCATAACATGGCGAAGGCCTATGTCGGAAGCTCACGTCTGGAACAAACCGGTTGCGATCTCCCCGGGGTCGTAGAGGGTCAAGTCCGTGGTGTTGGAACGACCAGCTGAGGTTTTACTTCCATAACCACGAGCGGACTCGCCCCGATCATCGTGCCGAACGTCAGCGCGAAGGAGTCGAGCAAACCTGAAGATTATCACACGCGCCTCAAAAGGGCCGCCATATTTATCGAATTCATAGTTCAGCCCACGAGTTTTGATCAGTCTTTCATCTGAAAATAAAGAAAGTGGCCTACAACCTTAGGTGTACCCGTCTGTAGTGGTCGGAATGGGTTCTGTAGCCCTGAACTGTCAGATCTTCTCACTCTTGTCACGAAATAAAGGGGGAATGGAATATGAATCAGTGTCTAAACAAGGCGATGGCGATTGCTGCGGCAGCCGCCTTTAGCCTCTTGCCGGTTACACCGGCGTTCGCAAACAAGGATCACGGAGATACAGCTACGCCAATCAAGCATATTGTGGTCATTTTCCAGGAAAACGTGTCCTTTGACCACTACTTTGGAACCTATCCGAATGCCAAAAACCCCAAAGGCGAGCCTGCATTTCACGCTCGTCCTGGCACTCCGTCAGTCAATGGTCTGCAAGGTGCCTTGTTGACATCCAATCCGAACTTCCTGAACACCGCAGGGAATGGGACCGACGCCGCAAACCCCTTCCGTTTGGATCGCTCGCAGGCGGCAACATCGGACCAGAATCACGCCTACGGCCCTGAGCAAGCCGCCGTACACCTTGGACTGATGGACCTTTTCCCAAGTAAGGTCGGCACTGCCGGACCTCCTCCGAACGCGCCTCCGACCGTGGTAACGACCAAGGGGATTACCATGGGCTATTACGATGGAAACACCGTGACCGCATTCTGGAATTATGCCCAGCATTTTGCGATGAGTGACAACTCCTACGATACGATCTTTGGTCCTTCCACTCCTGGTTTGATGAACTTGGTATCCGGGCAGACAAACGGCCTCGTGCAAAACCTCAACGCGCCTTCCTCTAGCGAAACGGACGGCGGCAGTGGCACTTTGTCGGTTGTGGGTGACCCCGATCCGGTTGGGGATGTATGCTCTGCGCCGACACGTAACCAAGTCCAGATGGCCAGCAAGAACATCGGTGATTTGCTCAATTCGGCTGGTGTTAGCTGGGGGTCGTTCATGGGCGGCTTCGATCTCACGATCAAAGGCGACAACGGCATGGCAGGATGCTCCAAGGCCTCCTTTGGCATTGCTTCGCCGGGACCCACGGGCACCGCTGACTACATCGCGCATCACGCCTTCTTCCAGTATTGGGCTTCCACCGCGAATCCAAATCATACGCGGCCGAAGGACATTTCCGAGATCGGCCACGATGGCCCGGCGAATCATAACTATGACATCAACGACTTTTACGCGGTCGTAAAAGCCAACAGGATTCCCGCCGTTAGCTTCCTGAAAGCGCCTGCTTTCCAGGACGGCCACGCCGGATATTCCGATCCACTGGACGAACAAACCTTCGTAGTGAAGGTCATCAACATGCTCCAGAAGTCTGAGGATTGGGAGAGCACGGCCGTGGTCATCGCCTACGATGACTCCGACGGCTGGTACGACCACCAGATGAGCCCGATCGTAAACCAGTCGCTCAGCACGCAGGATTTATTGACCGGACCGGGAGCCTGCGGCGATGGAACCAATACTGCTCTCCCCGGGCCCGATCCAAACGTCAATGCTCACGCACAGGGACGCTGCGGATATGGTCCGCGTCTGCCTCTGATCGTGGTATCTCCATGGGCCAAGGAAAATTTCGTTGACCACACGGTTACGGATCAGACCTCCATCATTCATTTCATTGAAGACAACTGGCTGGACAGCCAGCGGTTGCCTGGTGGCTCCTTCGATGCAATCTCCAATTCCATCGAGCAGATGTTTGATTTCAGCCAGTCGCAATGCCGTTTCGGCGACAATGGAACTCTCTTCCTCGATCCAAGCACCGGCCTTGTGGTTAGGTCCCACTCAGGCTGGTAAAATCGCTTCCCAGACCTTCTGGCTGGGAAGGAAATTCTGCGCGGGGGGCATGCGGTCAAACGCCGCATGCCCCTTGTCGTGATAGCCTTCTATTCCTTAGACACTTCTGACGGAGACGAATGAGAAATAGAACTGGATTCTTGAGCCGCAGGGAATTCCTGCAGAATTCCGGAATGTTTGCCACGGCGTTCGTCGTGGGCCAATCAAAGGCACGCCAGATCAAATCGCCAACACGGCCGTTGCTGGAATTATCGAAGCTGGAACGCTTCGTCGATCCATTGCCAATTCCGGCAGTTGTACGGCCGAGAGGTACTCGCGTCAGTCCTGCTGACCGTTCGATTGCCGTGCCCTACCTTCGCGTGGTGATGAAAGCAGCCACCGCCAAACTTCACCGTGACCTGCAGCCAACGCAGATTTGGGGTTTTGGTGGAAGCTTTCCTGGCCCACGATTTGAAACAAGGAGTGGCGAAGGAGTATTGGTAGATTGGATCAATGATCTTCCTAAGGAGCACTTCTTCCCTATCGATCACAGCGTCCACGGGGCGGAATCGAGCAAGCCAGACGTTCGTGCAGTGACTCACTTACATGGCGGCAGAGTGCCTCCCAAAAGCGACGGCTACCCGGAGGATTGGTTCGTTCCGGGAAAATCTGCTCTCTATTTTTACCCCAACCAGCAGGATGCGGCCCACCTTTGGTATCACGATCATGCCCTCGGCATCACGCGCCTTAACGTTTACGCAGGGCTGTTCGGTTCGCTTTTCGTGCGCGACTCCTTTGAAGATGGCCTGAATCTGCCGAAGGGAAAATACGAAATTCCGCTCTCGTTCTGCGATCGCATGCTCGACAGCGAGGCCCAGCTATACTATCCAGTTGCTCCGGATCCAGAATCACCCTGGGTGCCCGAGGTTTTCGGCGACGCGTTTCTTGTGAATGGCAAGCTCTATCCGTATCTGGAAGTAGAGCCGCACAAGTATCGCTTTCGCGTGCTGAATGCTTCCAACTCGCGCTTCTTTCACATTGCTCTCTCGAATAAACAAGATTTCCAACAGATCGGCACGGACATGGGTCTATTACCTGTTCCCGCACCATTAAAGATGCTGACTATCGCTCCTGGAGAGCGGGCGGATTTGATTTTGGATTTTGCCGGGCAGGCGGGAGAAAAACTCATAATGACCAATGATGGCCAGCAAATGATGGAGTTTCGCGTGTTAAAAACTCCCGTCAATGACGAAAGCACGCTGCCAAAAATGTTGCGCCCAGTTGAAAACATTCCTGAGACCGCTTCGGTCAAAACGCGGATGTTGACCCTGGGGGAAAAAGACGACCGCGCTGGAAACGCGATGATGATGCTCCTGAACAACGCGCACTGGGGTATGCCGGTAACGGAAAATCCGGAGCTCAATTCAGTGGAAATCTGGGGATTCATGAATTTTACCGACGATTCGCACCCGATCCACTTGCACGCGGTCCGGTTCCAGATTTTGGACCGTCGCCCCTTTGAGCCAGAGTATTACTACAAAGATGGAACGATCAGATACATTGGCCCTGCGGTGCCGCGTGCGGCTAACGAGGCGGGATGGAAAGATACAGTTCAAGCGCATCCGGGGATGATTACGCGCATCATAACCAAGTTTGAAGGCTACGCGGGTCGCTACGTATGGCACTGCCACCTGCTCGAACACGAGGACAACGAGATGATGCGGCCATACGACATCGTCGCGCCTTGAGACACGTGGCCGCGGCCTCGGAAATCATGACCCTTTGCTCGTTCTCACGGTCTAACCGGGTCGCGAGCGGAAGCGGGACTACAGCTGGACACTTGCCGGACAAAAAGCTGCAAATGAGAGCTTCGAGGATAACTGGCACGTTCGTAACGCTAAGACAACGGGTAAGAGTGCTGGCCGCGTCCATGGCGGAGTACTGCGGAGCTTCGATTCCGCTGGACTCAGTTTTATCGTCACGCGTTTGGATTTGCACCGGTGAGCGCTCCACCATCGATTGCGATGTACTGGCCGGTGGTGAATGAAGATTTCGCTGAGCAGAGCCACAGCACGGCTTCGGCGACTTCGACCGGTTTTCCGAAACGGCCGAGGGGATGCTGGGCAAGAACACGCTTATTCATTTCGGGATCGGCGAAGGCGCGATCGGCCATTGGCGTTTCAATGACGGCGGGGCAAACAGCGTTGACTCGAATTCCCGCAGCGGCGTATTCGAGCGCGGCTACTTTTGTGAGGCCGAGCACGCCGTGTTTGCTTGCGACGTAGACGCCCGCGCCGGGAAAACCCTTTACGCCAGCGACGGAAGACATGTTGACGATGGCGCCGCCACCACCTTGTTTGATCATTTGCTGTATTTCATATTTCAGGCAGAGCCAAAGACCTTTCAAATTGATGTTGTGGACGTAGTCCCAGTTTTCTTCGGTCTGCTCGACGAGAGGGACCCACACGCCTTCGACGCCCGCGTTGTTGAAGGCGAAGTCGAGGCGGCCGTGTTTTTCGATAGTTTTCTGAACGATTGATTGCACATCGGAAGCCTTGGAGACGTCCGATTTCAGAAACAAGCCATCGCCACCTGCTGCCCGGACGAGACTGAGCGTTTCGTTGCCTTCGGCTTCGCGGCGGCCGGTGAAAACGACTTTTGCGCCTTCCTTTGCGAAGAGAACGGCGGTGTCGCGACCAATGCCGGTGGTGCCGCCAGTAATCAGCGCTATTTTGCCTTCGAGAACTTTTGTCATGCGTTTTTCCTGTACAGAGGGTCTCGTAGTGCGAACTTTAGCAGCAATCAGAGAAGAACCGCACAAGCTTTTGATGCGGATGTCGGGCAAGCAGTACATGGAATTTGTGGGGTGAATTTATTACGCGAATCGATGGCCGGTGGAGAGACGAGGGATGAAGGCGATGCCTGGTGCGGAGGCTAGCGGGGTGTTAAGTGGAGGATATGCTAACGGCCCGCTTTACGGGCACTGGCAAAAAAAGCCGCTGTCCGACGAGGATTAATTGGGGGAACTTTTCCCGCCTTTGTCGGGAACCTTGACCGCAGGGGCGATTCTCGACAGATGGGGAAAGCCAGCTATTATAAGAGGTACAGTCAGGACTTAGCCTCCACTTTTTTCCGGTTTCCTGACTCTTCCTGACTCATTAGGAGTTGACCCCGCGCAAACACTTGGTCTAATGTTTGGGCAACACCGGGTGAAGCCGGGTATTGACGCGTTACTTTGGTGATAATATTCCGAGAACGTGACTTAACGTACGAGAGGGTCGTATTCCCTGTAAGTCGTGTGGGTCAGTCAAACAGAAGAAATTCAGCTCGGAGATGGGTATCCATTTTCCCGAACTGAAAAATATTGATAAGCCCGTCGTGTGGGTATTTCCTGAGGTTGTTGTCTGCTTGGATTGTGGCACCGCGGAATTTGCTGTTCCTGAAGCTGAACTGCGGCAACTCGCAAAGGGAGACGCCGTCGCGGCAGGTTAACCTAGAATTGCGTCTTACTTCTCACTGAGAGTAAACGGCTGAGTGTTCCGCACAGATGCTCTGGAAAGCACGCTCGTCTTCCTCGCCGTGAAAGCTGCCTAAGGCGTACCCACAGAGGATATCCACGCCTAAGGTTTTGCCTACCTCGTCCCAGAGTTGTTCGACGCAAATCGCAGCGTCGGCCTTACCTTCAGCCCACAAGACAGATGTACCTTCTCCACACACCACAACGCCGTGATGCGGTTGCCTCGCCGCTTTGGCTGCTGCCTCAATGAGACCACCCGCAACCGCGAAAAATCGAGCCGAGTCAGGCATATCATTGACCATAAATGTGAAGAACGTTTTGTTAACATCCAACTGAATGTAGCCCTGTTGGGTGGCGGCATCAACATCTACGCCTTGGGCCTTCAATCTCGCAACAAGACCGTCCCAGCGCGACTCGGTAATGACAACGATAGCCGCACCTCCGGACTTGAGAGCTACAGCGATGAAGCGAGCAAAGGTGTCAAAAAGAGGTGCTTTGTCGGAATAGAATTGAACCTCATGGCGGAGGGGCTTGCTCTGCTGAGGTGTCGGTGAACTGCTGGCCTTTTACGCTGCGACTGAAAAATTGCTTACCCCCAAGAACTGCGTCCACGGCAGGCAGTAGTTCGCCTCCGGCATCTGTCTTAAGAACGTAACCCAGCGCGCCCGTACCCACAGCTGCCCGGACGACGTCGAGATCACTGTTCTGACTCAGGAAGATAATCTTGGAGCTGGGGGAGCGTTGTCGTATCCGCCGGGCGGCTTCGATTCCATTTAATTTGGGGAGACCGATGTCCAGCAGAATTAAGTCCGGCTTCAGGTCTTCCGCCTTCTGAACGGCTTCTGATCCGTCCGAGGCCTCGGCGACGACTTGCCATGTTGGCCGCGCTTGAAGTAGCGATTGGATTTGGCGTCGCCAATTCTCGAAATCATCAACGACCAGAACGCGAATCAATGGCAACTGTCGCTACTCCATTTCTGTTCTTGAATAGGCTCGCCGCGCGCCAATTAGTTGCACGGATTCTCCAAGTCCCGCAGCTATGAAGTCACCTCGCGATAGACCAACTACTATCGCATTTCGACCATTCACAGCAACCCAGTTACCCTGCAGCACCTGTTAAACGGAGTAATCGTGCTCTTGATTGCAGCAGTACAAGCATCACATGCCAGGTGGTTTCCGTCGTTGCCTGCACGCAATCTTGGGCTTGCTCGAGCGCAATTTCGAAATGCAACAGAAGGGATGACTCAGCAAGTCAAATGCCTGATAAACGACACATGCATCCAGAATCAGAATGGTCTGTTAGGTCGAAGAAAAGGGCGCCTGGGTTTTTGTCGCGAGACACTCCTCTATGGGATCGTCATCTTTGTTCTTCTTGCTTGCGTACGTTGGGTGTGGGATATCAATTTTGTGGCCGGCAAAGTACTGGGGCTTTACCGGTTTGGCGACGCAATCAGGACTTGACCCGTTTCGACGACCTAGTTTGCATTCCAGTGAGACCTAAGTTGTAATGCTCACTGAATGAGGCATTGGAAAACATTTCTGTTGGCGTGTGGCTTGGCGCTCGTCGCGCTTAGCCTTTATGGCGTTGGGATAATTTGGCGTGGTTTTAGCACCGCTGATGCACCATCCTACATGGAAACAATTGCGGCTCGAACGGCGCGGAATCTAGCCATCCCAAGGAAGGCGCGGCTCGAGGCGAATCCGTTTGTTCCTACGCCTGATGTTTTACAAGACGCGAGGGAGAGTTTCGTCGCTCGCTGCGCCGTATGCCACGGACCTGACGGCTCAGGAAAAACAGAAGTTGGCCGCAACTTATACCCGAAGGTGCCAGATTTGCACTTGCCGCAGACGCAGAACCTTACCGACGGCGAGATTCGCTATATCATCCGGAATGGCGTACGCCTGACTGGCATGCCAGGCTGGTCTAGGCCGCACGACGAGCAGAGCGACGATAGTTGGAAGTTGGTGCTTTTCATCCGCACTCTGGGCCAGTTAACCAGCGGAGAGCAGCGGCAACAGGCAAGTACTTCGACTTCCGCACATTACGTTGGCTCGCAATCCTGCAAGAAATGCCACGCCGAGATTTACGAGCACTGGCAGAAAACGCCGATGGCGAACGTAGTTCGAGATCCGCGAGAACATCCCGACGCCATCATTCCCGATCTTTCGACAAATACGATTGCCAAATTTACAAAGGAGCAAGTCGCGCTCGTCTACGGCAGCATCTGGAAGCAGCGATACTTCACCAGAGTAGGCGACGACTACTTTCCCGAGCCAGCGCAGTGGGATGTGACCAAGCATGTCTGGCGTCCCTATTTTGTAGCTAACGGCGCAGACTGGTGGGTGCCATTCTATCCACCAGACAATATGCAGCGGCCGACGGGAACGACTTGCGATGGCTGCCACTCGGTAGACTACAACATTCATACCAAGCAGGTGGCAGAGTGGAACGTAGGCTGCGAAAAATGTCACGGTCCGGGAAGCGAGCACGCGGAGCATCCGACGCGCGGGAATATCCTGAATCCAGCGCGAATGGATTACGTGCAGGCAAGCGATACATGCATTCAATGCCATTCGCAGGGCCGGCCGTTAACGAGTCCCATTGAAGGCAAGTATTACGACTGGCCCGTTGGTTACCACGTGGGTCTAAATCTGCGGGATTTCTGGCAGTTGGAAGAGCACACGCTGGGCGAGACTACGTTTACACACTTCCCCGATGGCACGGCGCACAAGAACCGGATGCAAGGAAATGATTTCATTCAAAGCGTGATGTACCGCCGTGGGGTGACCTGTTTTAGTTGCCACGACGTGCATGGCACGGAAAACTATGCGCAATTGAGAAAACCAGCCGACCAACTGTGCTTGGATTGCCACGGCCCACTTTCCTTGAATGGCCCGCGGACCGCGACCATCGAAGAGCACACGCACCACAAGAAAGGCTCTCCGGGGGCTAGTTGTATCGCCTGCCACATGCCAAAGATTGAGACAACAATCGCGGATGTCAAGGTAAGAGCACACACTTTTGCGTTCATTACACCATTGATGACCGACAAATATAAAATTCCGAATCCCTGCACGACGTGTCACACGGACAAGAGCACTGCTTGGGCCACCGATGCTTTGAAGCACTGGCCAGAGCGGTCATCTTGGCGGATGAACTGACCATGGCAAGCTATAACTTGACTAGCGGCCGAATAAAGCCGGTTGAGCCGAGATGTCCTCCGGACCGAGGAAATTGCTGACGCCGACACCCACGAGACGAAATCGTTGCTGCGGTCCGAGAGCTACACGTTCCCTCAGCGAGAGCGCGATCGCCGTCAGCTCTTCGCATGACGAAGGAGGGGAAGAAGGAGTGTGGCTGCGCGTGAGGATCTTGAATTCCGCGGTCTTCAATTTCAGTACCACGGTTCTCGCAATCCGCCTTTCGTTGCGCAATGCTGCCCAGGTCAGTTCGGCAAGTCTGCGGATCATGCGCTCCGTCTCGGCGAGCGGCACGTCGTATTCGAACGT
>Ga0210406_10005957_pt1 | contig 12678 bp, 11 predicted proteins | sample IncBWC30MmetaG_FD_155454 | JGI IMG/M metagenome (GOLD analysis project Ga0210406, IMG submission 155454) | Forest soil microbial communities from Barre Woods Harvard Forest LTER site, Petersham, Massachusetts, United States - Inc-BW-C-30-M | ecosystem: Environmental > Terrestrial > Soil >...
GGAAGCCAGACGGTCGGTGGCAAAGTCCGGATCGAGTTCGAGCGCCCCGGTGACACGTTTTGGTTCTTCGCCAAAAAACCAGCGCGAAAGTGTAATCGGATAACTGCCGATATCGAGCAGCCCGCCGCCGCCCCATTCCGGTTTGTGGCGGACGTTGCCGGGATCGCGATTGAAATAGCTGAAGACAGTGATGATGGATTTGAGCTGGCCTATTTTGCCGCTGTGGATCAGTTCCCGGGTGCGAAGCCATTGCGGATGCGTTTTGACCATGAACGCTTCGCCGATCTTTACCTTGATGCGATCGCGCACGCGCATCAGTTCGACAACCTCCGCCGCATTCAGCCCGATTGGTTTTTCGCAGAGGACGTGCTTCCCTGCTTCGGCGGCCTTGATGGACCAGGGCACATGAAGATGGTTGGGCAACGGGTTATAGACGGCTTCGATTTCGGCGTCAGCAAGCAAGTCTTGGTAAGAGCCGTAGGCTTTCGCGATGCCTAGTTCCCGAGCGGCAGCCTGCGCTCGAGTCAAATCACGAGAAGCAATGGCGACGATTTCGCTGCAAGCGCCCTTCTGCATGCCAGGAATAACCTTGCGCGTGGCAATCGATGCGACGCCCAGGACACCCCATTTCACCTTCTTAGTCATTGCACTGCATCTCCGATAGCCAAGAGCTATTTTTTTGCGTCTGTAGCCGAAACAAAAACGCCACTTCTTTGGCTTTTCCTGAAACGCTATGCCGGCGTTCTGCACTACTAGCTATCAGGGGCAGACCGAACCATCTTAAAGGAGTTTTGCCATGCGTACGTCCCTGGAAGTTATCAATCGGTCCGCGATTCTGCTGCATATACCCGACGATCACGGAAACTCCGTGAAAGTCATTTTGGGAGGAGCAGACGGGCCGCTAGTCACAATTGATTCGTCTGGACATATTCACGTTTTGCCGTCGGTTGGCCCCGGCGATCCGGAAGTTCGCAAAGCGGTGAGCGGAATATTGCAGGGGATTCAGGAGATTGGCCGGCTGGCGAACGAGGCGAAAGCCGCCAGCGCCGGAATGCGCTGAATCTTCCCACATTACCCGGAGATAAACTGACTTAACCGGATAAACATTGGAATAAACAGTTGGACAAAATACAAGATTCACTGCATTGCGCCCTTGGCGCATGGAACGTAATTTAGACCCTGCAATACTTTGTAGATTCGGAGAAAGGTTCGATGTTACACATGACACCGATTCTGATCGCACTCGTCGGCGTTCTGCCGCTAGCCGTAGCAGGTCTGTCCCTGCTTTTTGTTTCCGGAGATTCCACGCCTCACAATCCACATCACCACGCCATTAATTTGTGGCGCATGAAGTAGCTGTTCACGAGTTCCCGTGAGCTAAAGTTGAAGCGGAATAAGCTTTAGTTGATGGCTTTCGAGTTCGAGTAACCGCTTCTTCAGCGGCAGACCGCCGCCGAATCCTGTGAGGCTGCCATCGTTTCCGATCACGCGATGGCACGGAATAATAATCGGGATGGGATTGGCGCCGTTTGCCGCGCCCACAGCGCGCACGGCCCTGGGTTTCCCAATCATTTGGGCTAGTTCCTTGTAAGAGATCGTTTCGCCGTAAGGAATCTGCCGCAGCGCGGTCCAAACCGTTTTCTGAAAGCCGGTTCCTTGCAGCGACAGGCTGAGATCAAAATGCTTTCGCTCGCCGGCGAAATACGATTGCAATTGGCGGACGACTTCGGCAAAAGCGGCATTGTCCAGCCGCCATTCCGGAGCAATACTCCTTGCCCGCTTGCCGGTTCCGAAGCTGACCAACTGCAGTCCAGCCTTCGATCCCGCCAGCAATAACAGGCCGACGGGGCTCACGAACCTCGAATAGTAAATCTGATTCATATTCCGATTCTAGACCATTACCCGTTCAGCCACACGTGGACGGCAACCAGAATCACCACGCCGAACATCAGCCAGTAATGCCAGCTTCGCATTGCTGCGCGGCGAACTAAAGACCGATCTTGCAGCCACCAGCCGATTGCCGATTGCGCCAATAGAAAAAGCAATCCTCCCGCTGCCAGCCACAAACCGAGCGCGTTCAGCCCCCGCAGTTGCCTGGCCTGAATCGGCACTACCGTGTGAATCACGCTGAGCAGCAGCAAGAGATAACCTAGCCAATAATGCGGCCACATTCGTTTGAGGTACGGCGTGCCGGCAGCGATTTTCACGCTCCCGAGCCACACGCTCATGCGGTTGCGCCGCAGGAAATACGGAAAGAGCGCTTCGAGGCCGATCAGGACAAACCCGATCCAGCCGGTGACGCTGGTGATGTCTTGGGCCGTCATGCTCTTTATTGCGCCTCGACGGAGGCGCTGCGATTCGAACCAAGAGCACTGCTGCGGTGAACTACGGCCGGCTTCTTTGCATTTTCGTGTCGGCCCATAAGGAGTTGCTGTCAGGCTCCGTCGTCCTGGCGCACAATTTTTTGTTTTGTTCTCGACGAGTCTACCGCGAATCGAACTTTCCTGTGTTATTGCCTGCGTCTCGATGATGATTTTGCCCCACCGATGTTACGGTGCTAAAATTCGATTGGCACACTCCATGACCGCAAAAACCCTTTACGAGAAGATCTGGGACAACCACTTGGTGTACGAAGAGCCTGGCAAGCCTTCGCTGATTTATATTGACCGGCATTTGATTCACGAGGGTACCTCACCGCAGGCGTTTTCCGGCTTGCGCGCGGAAGGCCGCAAAGTCCGCCGCCCTGATCTTACTTTCGCGGTGATGGACCATTCGGTTCCGACCAAGGACCGTTTTCTGCCGATCATCGATCAGGACGCCAAAGCGCAGTTCGATGCACTGGAAATAAATTGCCGCGAGTCCGGGGTGCGGCTGTTCGACATGAACAGCAAGCATCAGGGCATCGTGCACATCATTGGACCGGAGTTGGGCATTACGCAGCCCGGGCAGACGATTGTTTGCGGCGACAGCCACACTTCGACGCATGGGGCGTTCGGCACTTTGGCTTTCGGCATTGGGACCAGCGAAGTCGAGCACGTGCTGGCAACGCAGTGCCTAGTGCAAGGAAAATCCAAGACACTGCACATTCTTGTTCACGGCAAGCGCCCCAAGGGCGTGACCGCCAAAGACATCATCCTCGCCATCATCGGACGGATTGGCATCGGCGGCGGCACCGCGCACGTTGCGGAATACGGCGGCCAGACGATTCGCGAACTATCGATGGACGGCCGCATGACCGTTTGCAACATGACCATCGAGGGCGGGGCGCGCGCCGGAATGATTGCTCCCGACGAGACTACCTTTGCGTATCTGGAAGGGCGGCCGTTTGTTGCGCGCGGAAAGGAATTTCAGGAAGCAGTCGAGCGCTGGAAGCTGCTTACCACCGATAATGGGGCGAAATTCGATATGACCGTAGAGTTGCAGGCGGAAAAGATCGCGCCGCAAGTAACCTGGGGAACGAATCCGGGAATGGTAACCGGGGTCACCGACCGCGTGCCCGATCCCGGCTCGTTCAAGAATGCCGACGACCAGAAAGCCACCGAGCGCGCGTTGCAGTATATGGGGTTGAAAGCGGGCACGCCGATCGTGGATATTCCAGTGGATCGCGTGTTTATAGGCTCGTGCACCAACTCGCGCCTCGACGATCTGCGCGCTGCGGCGCATTTCGTCGCCGGAAAGCACGTCGCAAAAAACATCAAACAAGCGTTGATTGTGCCCGGCTCTCGTGGAATCAAAGCCGCTGCCGAAAGCGAAGGCCTCGATAAGATTTTCTCCGCGGCCGGATTTGAGTGGCGGGACGCCGGCTGCAGCATGTGCATCGGCATGAACGCCGACGTCTTGCCGCCGCACGAACGCAGCGCCAGCACTTCGAACCGCAACTTCGAAGGCCGCCAGGGCCGCGACAGCCGCACCCATCTTGTAAGTCCGGTCATGGCTGCCGCCGCGGCCATCGCCGGGCACTTTGTCGACGTGCGCGAATTCGACGTCGTGAACCTCGAGTAGTGCAACGCGATGGCTCTCAGCCCGGCTGGGCGTCACAGCATTTGGATAAAGTGGTTGGTCAGCTTTTTCCTGATGGTCGTTGTTTGGCGCGTTGCCGTTTATGGTGTGGATTGGACTGCACGGAATAGCATTGTGGCATTGCTAGTTGCGATAGCCGTGTTAGCATTTTGCATCACATTGTGGAAAAGGAAGAATTGAGCAGATGAGACCCTTTATTACGCACAGCGGCCTTGTTCTTCCGCTAGACCGCGTCAACGTGGACACCGATCAGATGGTGCCCAAGCAATTTCTGAAGGCTCTCACGCGCGAAGGCTTTGGCCGAATTCTTTTCTACGACTGGCGCTACACGCAGCCCGGCGAAAAGCCGAATCCCGATTTCATTTTGAATCGGCCGGAATACCAAGGCGCAAGCGTTCTTCTCACCCGCGCCAATTTCGGCTGCGGCTCCAGCCGCGAACACGCCCCTTGGGCTATTGGCGATTACGGCTTCCGTGTGATTCTGGCCCCGAGCTACGCGGACATTTTCTACAACAACTGCTTCAAGAACGGCATCCTTCCCGCCATCCTCGAAGAATCCGACATCGACGAGCTTTTCAAACGGGCCGAAGCGGATCGTTCCTACACGCTCGCGGTGGATTTGCCGAATGAGACGATTCGCGACAACCGGGGACTGACCGTTTCATTTGAGATCGCGCCGTCGCGCAAAGAAGTTTTGCTGCAAGGGCTCGACGATATCGGCACATCGCTACAACATGTGGACGACATTGACGCTTACGAAAGAACCCACGCTGGCACCGCAACGATGTACGCGCCGGTCGACGTTAAAAACTACTCCTGAAGTCTAGGGCGGGATTTGCGTGGTTTGATGAGCTCGCCGCTTTCATTCCCGCCCTGGTTTAGCCGGCAGACTGCGGCCGGCATTTTGCTTTTAGGCGTTGTGTTCGCCGCTCGAACCTTCCTGCGAGGCCAAGAATGCGCGGGACCGAAATAGCCTTGCGACATCGACTCAGCTCAGCGAGAGTTCTCCGGTTGGCTCTGGTGATTCCGGCGCAGTCGGCGGTCCAAGCAATTCAGCCGCAAGAATCCCCGCCAGCACCAGCGCGGCTCCAGCAACGGAACGCAAGCCAAGCCGCTCGCCCAAAACGAAGTAGGACGTAATCACAGCAAACACCGGCTCCAGCGTAAAAATAATCGCCGCGTGACTCGGCGTTGTAAACTGCTGCGCCCAAAGCTGCAGCGAGAAGGCTACGGCGGTCGCAAACACCGCGCAGACTGCGATACCAATCCACAATTGCGAAGTTGAATGGAACCGCATCGGCTGCCAGCGAATCGCATTCGCTCCGAATGCCGTAAGCCACGCCATTACCGCGCAGGCCAGCACCTGCAACACACTCAATGCCGCGGCGGAATGTTCACGCGCGTATTCTCCGACCAAAATAATGTGCACCGCGTAGGACATCGCCGCAAAGAAGGTCAGTACGTCGCCGCGATTCAAGTGCGCGACGCCAGTGACCGGCACCGTCAGAAGATACAATCCCGCAGCCGCTGCAATGGTCCCAAAATAAACCCACAGCGTCGCCCGCTTGCCCCAGAACAACGCCAGAATCAACGGCACCAGCACCACGCTCGATCCGGTAATGAATCCTGAATTGGAAGCGGTGGTGTAGCGTAGCCCTGCGGTCTGAAACCCGTACCCGCAGAACATGAAGAAGCCCAGCCGCACTCCAGCGAAAATCTCTTCCCGCTGCAGGACGCGGAAGACTTGCGGACGAAATGCCGCCATGCAAATGCCAGCCAGTGTGAAGCGCAGGGCCAAAAATGCAAATACCGACGAATCATCCAGCGAATTCTTGACCACTACAAACGTCGAACCCCACAACAGGGTGCAAAACGCCAGCGCCAACTCCGCGTGCAAGCGGCTTGGCTGCGGTTGTGTTCTCGAAACGGTTGCCATGGCTCCGAAAGCATATCAGTGAACGTTGGCAACTCAACGCCATCGCAAGGCAAGAAAAGCCGCCGCGGGCTATTGACACTGCAGTACGCGCAGGCAATCATCGAGGCATAATGCACAAACAGAAACGGCTCTGGATTCGCGCGATGGGCATCGCGTGCTTGATGGTTTTCGCATTTTCGAGTGCCCTGCGCGGGGAGCACCACGAGAATTGGATCGAAATCAAATCACCGCACTACACCATCTATTCCAACTCCGGCGAACATGACGGCCGCCGCGTGGCCGCGCAGTTTGAGGAAATTCGCGCGCTGTTCGAACAAAGTTTTCCCAAGCTCAAGGTGGACTTCGGAAAGCCCACCATCGTGTACGTCCTGAGAGACGAAAGCTCGCTGAAGCTTCTGATGCCGTCGTACGGCCAAAACAAGAACGCCATGAAAATCGCCGGTTTCTACCAGTTGTCCAACGACAAAAATTTTGCTGTGGTTCGCGCGGACGTAACCGGCACCGGCACCAATCCCTATCATGTGATGTACCACGAGTGGGCGCACGGGCTGTTCCGCCTGAATTATCGCGGGCTACCGTTATGGCTCGACGAAGGCCTGGCGGAATATTGGGGTGGAAGCGATATAGACAACAAGGAAGGCCGCGTGGGCATGGCAGACGCGGCTCAATTGCGCGTGCTTCACCAAAACGCCTTTCTTCCGATTTCGACGCTAGTAACGATCGATGCGTCCTCCCCGCTCTATAACCGGCAGGATCACGCCGGCATGTTCTACGCCGAGTCCTGGGCCATTGTTCACTATTTCACGCTTGCTCCGGAGGTGCGCGACCAGCATTTGCTCGATAGATATCTCGCCACCTTGCAAGCCACCGACGATCCGATTGAGGCGGCCAACCGCTCGTTTGGCGACTTGAAAAAACTGGGTGAAAAACTCGAGGCTTACACCCGACAGTCGGCGTTTTTGTATCAGCGCATCGCTGTAAGGAACAATATTTCAGAAAAGGATTTTGCCGCTCGCCATTTAAGTCCCGCGGAAGGCTTGGTCGTCCAGGCGGATTATCTTGTTCACACCAATCACCTGCCAGAAGCGATTGAAATCCTGCATGAAGCGGAGAAATTGGACCCCAAAGTCCCTCGCCTTCACAACGAATTGGGCTACTACCATTTTGTGAAGGCGGATTTCGATAATTCGCTAAAGGAATTTGACCTGGCGATTGCCGAAGACCCCAACGACGCCACCGCCTACTACTACAAGGCCTCAATTCCCTATCGCAAGACCGGCTACACCCGCGAGACCACCCCGCAGATGATCGCCAATCTGCAAAAGGTGATTTCTCTCCAGCCCAACTTCGCTCTGGCCCACGCTTTCCTTTCTATCGCCTACACCCAATCGCCTGACACCAAGGCAAAAGCTTTCGCCGAAGCCAAAACGGCTATGGATCTGGAACCTGGCAACCTGGCCTATTTTATCGACGTTGGGCGCGCGCTCGTTGCCACCAATCATCTGGCCAGCGCGAAAAAAGTCGCCGACACCGCGCAGAAAATTGCCACGTGGCCCCGCGATCGCGCCATGGCCGCCAATTTTCAGAAGACCGTCAACGCAAAAATGAATCCATCCTCCGACGACGATCGCTCTGCGACTGCAGCCGATCCCGCCGCTGCGAACGGCGAAGGCGAAGGCGCAACCGCAGGCCCAGCACCGCCATCGCAAAGGGAAGGCCAAATCACGGAGCTACTCTGCGGCCATCCGCCGTCCGTCATGTTCACGCTGAAAGCGGGCGACGAACAATTTCTATTTCACGTGAAAGATATTGCGAAAATTAGAGTGGTGGATGCCGGAGACGGCGCCGACACCGCCACGTGCGGAAAATGGAAAGATCGCAAGGCAGTGGTTGAGTTCTCTGAAACGGCGGATGGCCCGGCATTTGGCGAGGTAAGTTCGATCGCATTCAAGTAGAGACCTCCGGCAACGTCGCAGAGGAAGAGAGATTCATCGACAAAAAAACGCTCGATGCAAAACCGTACCTCGCTTCGCTTGGGGGACGACGGGTGGCGCGAGCCGGGTTGAGAAAAGCAGTCAACAGTCCGCAGGCTCTATTCCGGCGACGAGTACACCGTACGCCCACCGACCACGGTGCGCAAAACTTTTGTGCCCGCATACTCACTCGGCGCAACCTTGCTCAGATCTTTCGAAAGCACAATAAAGTCCGCGAATTCCCCGGCTTTCAATTCGCCTTTCTTCCCTTCCATGAATTCGCCGTACGCCGAACCGCTGGTGTAAGCGCGAATGCAATCGTCCAAGGAAATTTTCTCCTGTGGCTGCCAACCGCCCTGCGGTCCACCCTCGGGAAGTTCGCGTGTCACGCACGCATACAGCCCACGGAAGGGCGTAATCGGTTCGACATCGTAATCCGTTCCAAATGCCAGACGGATTCCGAATTTCTCCATGGTCGCCCACGCGTACGCACCTTTCACGCGCTCTGGCCCCACACGCTGCTCCGCCCAGCGCATATCCGAAGTTTGGTGCGAGGGCTGCATCGAAGCAATCACTTGCAATCGCGCGAAGCGCGGAAAATCAGGCGCCGCGACGACTTGCGCGTGCTCGATGCGGTCGCGGCGGTCACGCGGCCCGTTCGCTCTGGCTACCGCTTCAAAAACGTCCAAAGCCACGCGGTTGGCGCGATCGCCAATCGCATGAAAGTTCAATTGGAAGCCAGCCTTATCGCGCTCAATGGCCAGCGCGCGAAGTTTCTCCGGCTCCATGGTCATGATGCCGCTGGTTGCGGCATCGTCAGAATATGGCGCAAGCATTGCCGCGGTGCGTGATCCGAGAGCGCCGTCAGTAACCATCTTTAACGCGCCGGTGCGCAACCACGGATCGGTCGTTCCACCATCGCGACGCATTTGCTCGAGCTTTGCCAGCGGGGCGGGAAACGGCAGCCACTCCGTGATGCGCACGGTCAGCTTTCCGTCGTTGTTGATGGCGCGGTAGGTAAGGAAATCCTCCCACGCGGAATTGTCCTGCACGGAAGTAACGCCATGCTGCGCCACATCAGCCAGCGCGAGTTCAATTCCCCGGCGGCGTTGCTCCACGGAAAGCGGCGGGATCTTGGAGTCGACAAGTCCCATCGCGGCGCCCTCTTTCAGCATGCCGGTCGGTTCGCCCGACGCATCTTTCTCAATTTCCCCGCCAGAGGGACTTGGCGTCGCCTTATTGATTCCGGCAAGCTGCAAAGCAAGCGAATTCGCAACCGCCACATGGCCGGAAATGTGGGTCAGAATGACCGGATTCTTCGGCGAAACTTGATCGAGCTGCTGGCGATTCGGAAACTTCTTGTCCGGCCAGAACGTGTGATCCCATCCTCTGCCGGTGATCCACTCGCCCTCTTTGTGCTGCGCCACGCCCTCCGCCAGTCGCTTTTGCAATTCGGCGACACTTTTCACGCCATTCAAGCGCACCGCGATCCAGTCTTCTCCGGCGCCGCCAATGTGCACGTGCGCATCGTTAAAGCCTGGCATGACAAAATGTTTTTCCAGGTCAACCGTCTTCGCGCCGGTTTCGGCCAGGGCGCTCACTTCATCGTCGTCGCCAACCGCCAGTATTTCCTCTCCCCGGACCAGCATGGCTGCGGCCCAGGGAGAAACGGGATCGTTGGTATAAATACGCCCGTTGCGATAAATCGTCATCGCAGCAGCGCCATTTGGCACCCGCTTCGTTGCACCATGTGTTTGCGAGACATCAGGCGCTTGTGAACGAGCTATCGTGCAAGCGGTCAGCGCAGAAATCACCAGCGCGATGCCTACGGCACCCTTCAAATAGCGCATCCAATCCATCAAGATTTTGCCTCCACCACACCGGAGGTTCCAAGAAGCGTCAGCAACACACGCTGTAAGCCAATTTCGCGCCCGTCCGATTCATACCATTCCTGCAAAGAGTGCGCACCGCCGCCGTTGCCGCCCGCTCCGATCGAAATGGCATCAATGCCCAGCGACAGAGGAATGTTCGCGTCGGTCGAGGCCCGTTCGAGCCGCGATTGATTGTGCACCGCTTGGTCCGCGGCGCGCAGCGTTGCCAGCAAAGGCGAATTGGAAGCGAGTTCTCCGCCCGGCCGGCTGCCTAGCAAATCCAGCTTCCATTCCAGTTTTCCCTTCGAACGGTCGCGCGAGGCCTCCATCTCGTCACGAACTCCGGCGGCCATGCAATCGCGCAAGGCAGACTCGAGGCGAATCAATTCCTCCTCGCTTTCCGAACGAAGATCCACTTTCAATCGCGCTTCATGCGGAATCGAATTGACCGACGTGCCCCCTTCAATTTGTCCCAGGTTAAATGTTGTGCGGGGATTCGCGGGTACCCGTGTGTTGATGAAGCGAACCGAGCCGCGAATCAGCGCATTGATCGGATTCGGTATGCCGAAATCGGACCAGCTGTGCCCGCCCGGTCCGGCGATAATCGCCTCAAGGCGTCGCGAAGCCAGCGCCTTCGTCGTGACGTGATCGATGCTCGATCCATCCATCACGATCACTGCTTTCAGCCGTTCACGATACGCGTCCACAATCGCCCGCATGCCGCGCAGATTTCCTTCGCCTTCTTCGCCCACGTCCGCGGCAAACAGAATTGTTCGTTGCGGCTGGATGCGCGCTTCGTGCAGCGCCCGCGCCACCGCTACCAGCGCCGCCAATCCGGCGCCATTGTCAGAGATTCCCGGAGCGGTCATGCGGCTTTTGTCGCGGTGCACTTTCACGTCAGTCCCTGCAGGGAAAACTGTGTCGAGATGAGCCGACAGAATTACGATTTCTTTGTCGGTCGTTCCGCGCAGCAAGCCGATTACGTTTCCGGCTTTGTCGGTGGAAACTTCCAGGCCCACCGCCGAGAACAGCACCTTTACTGCGGCCGCTCGCTCGGACTCCTGGAACGAGGGTGCGGGAATTTCCGTCAGTCGCGCCTGTTCGTCATCAATCCACGCCCTGTGGGCAGCGAACCAATCCATGGCGGCGCGAATTTGCGGCCCGGAAGGCAGGTGGGGTTGCGAAGCCGGTTGCGAGCTGGACTGCGACGTCGCATTGCCGCGACCGCCCGGGCGATCCGCTGGAAATGGCACCACAGGTCTGATCGGCATGTTGAGCAGGATAACCGAAACCAGCAGCCATTTCAGCGGAGAATCCTGTGGAAGGTTCAATGCGGAGCGACCCCGGCGCAAAGCGCCAGAAGCTCGTCCTCGGTAAGCACTCGCGCAGACTGCTTCGCCGCATCCAGCAGTCGCCCGACCAGTACATCGTCGGCAGGGAGATTGCGGCGTTCGAGCCAAAACTGCACATTGGATTTGCCGCTCATCGGGCCAATCTCGATAATCTGCTCCAGCCCGAACAGGTGCGAAGGAACGCCGCTGTAGACGATGTTCGCCAGTTCGATATTTCCTTTGTGAAATGCTTTCACGATGGCTGCCGCATGAACGCCCGTCGCGGTTCGAAACGCGTCTCTGCCAATCACCGGATAATTCGGAGGTATGGTGGTGTGCGTGGCCGCTGCAACCGTCTCGCAATACTCTTTCAATTTCGAAAGATCGCGGTCGATCAGTCCCATCAGCCGAAGGTTGACCAGCATCAGTTCCATCGGCGTGTTTCCAACCCGCTCGCCCAGCGAATTCGCCGCGGCATGCACCTGGTGCGCTCCCGCCGCAATCGCCCACAGCGAATTTGCAGTCGCCAGGCCACGGTCGCAATGACCGTGCCAATCCACGCGAATCTTTTCGCCGGACGGCTGAACCACTTCCTCCATCACGAATTTGACCAGGTTGTACGCGCCTTGTGGGGTTGCATGGCCTACCGTATCGCAAAGCACGATAGCGCGCGCCCCGCTTCGAATCGCCGCGGTATACAATCGTTTGACCGTCTCGCGATCCGTTCGAATGGTATCTTCGGTCACGTACATCGAAGGCAGGTTGTGGCTCACTGCGAACTTCACGGCAGTCTCGGTCGTGCGTTCAAGGTGATCGACGGTCCAGTCTTCCACCAGCCGTCGGATCGGACTTGAACCCAGAAAAGTTGCCGCTTCGATCGCAATGCCGACTCGCTGCGAGATCTCGACGATCGGCAGGATGTCAGTTGCAAGAGTGCGAGCGGCGCAATTCGGCCGTATCTTCATGCGATTGGTCGCAATTTCGCGTGCCAGCGCTTCGACATGTTCCGCCGCACGCGCACCAGCGCCGGGAAGTCCGATATTTACGGAGTCAATTCCCAGCGATTCCATCAAATGAAGAATGCGAATTTTTTCGCCAATCGTAGGATCGTGGACGGAGGGATTTTGCAGACCGTCGCGCAAAGTTTCGTCATTCAGCAGAACTCCCGTGCCAGGAGCAATCAGCGGAGGCGAAGCCAGATTCCAGTCGTAAATCCAATCGTTCTGCTGCATGCATCCTCCAGCCTTTACTCCATAAATTGTAACCGGAACCCAGGCAGCAGAAAAATATGTACTCAGCCAATACGGAAGGCTTCCTCATGCTCAACTGAGACCATGCACAGCCCCTGTGGCGGTACTGTCGGCCCGGACTTGGACCTGTCTTTCAACTGATAGAGCCGATCAATGTCCTCCGGCAAGAGTCTGCCTCGCCCAACCTCCAGCAGCGTGCCCACCAATTTGCGCACCATATATCGTAAAAACGACCGACCGCGCACGGTGAAAACAAGTTCTTCGTTGTCCGCCGAACGTAGCAATTCTGTCGAATAA
>Ga0210406_10005958_pt1 | contig 12675 bp, 10 predicted proteins | sample IncBWC30MmetaG_FD_155454 | JGI IMG/M metagenome (GOLD analysis project Ga0210406, IMG submission 155454) | Forest soil microbial communities from Barre Woods Harvard Forest LTER site, Petersham, Massachusetts, United States - Inc-BW-C-30-M | ecosystem: Environmental > Terrestrial > Soil >...
ATCCTGAGTTGGCCTCTCTTCCCGATGCCTTGGCCGCTCGCCAGGCAATTCTTGACGGGGAGATCGTGGCCCTGGATGCCCAAGGCCACAGCAGCTTCGAACGCTTGCAGGAGCGCATGCACGTGCGAACGCCAAGCGAGAGCCTCATCACGCAAATACGCGTCGTTTACTTCGCTTTCGATGTTCTCTATTGCGACGGATACGACCTTCGCGAGGCCCCGCTTCTCGAGCGCAAGCAGTTCCTGCAACGCTTGCTTTACACCTCCGAGCGGTTTCGCTACGCCGATCATCAGTTGGAACACGGAAAAGAGTTGTTCGCGCTGGCGGAACAAAATGGTTTGGAGGGGATGGTCGCAAAGCGCACCGACAGCTCGTACGTTTCCGATCGAAGCCCGTACTGGGTAAAGCTGAAGATTACCAAGACGGTTGACGCGGTGGTCGGGGGCTGGACCGAAGCTCGCACCTCCGCTCTTCCCTTTGGCTCACTGCTGTTGGGCTTGTATCAGGGCAAAAAACTTCGATTTATCGGACACGTTGGAAGCGGATTCGACGCGAAAAAGCTTACGGAATTGAGCCGCAAGTTGAAAGAACTGGCAGCTCCCGCTTGCCCCTTCGACGCCATGCCCGAAACCAATGAAAAGCCAACATGGGTCTCTCCTGTTCTTGTGGCGCGTGTCAAGTTCAGCGGATGGACACAGGAGAATGCTCTGCGTCACCCTGTTTTCCTCGCGCTCCGCGAGGACGCGCGTCCCACAGATTGCCAATGGGAAAGCGAGGTGGCCATTGCTGATTCACCCGCCGCCCCTGCCGTAGTTCGCGCGCCCGAGATTGTCGGCCGAGTGCTCAACACAAAAACCGAGGTCGAAAACGAGTTGTTCAAGGGGCGCTCGGAAACCATCACCATCGAACTGGACGGCAAACGGCTGCGCCTGAGCAATCTGAACAAAGTCTATTTTCCAGAGTCGGGCCACACCAAGCGTAACCTCCTGGCGTATTACTACCGCATGGCCGATTTCATCCTGCCTTTTCTACGTGATCGGGCTTTGGTCTTGCGACGCTATCCCGACGGAATCAAGGGCCAGGCTTTTTTTCAGAAAGATGTGCGCGAAGGTTTGCCGGAGTGGTTCAAGACGGTTCCGGTAGATTCCGAACATCGTGGTGAGTTAATTCACTATGCCACCGCCAGCGACCGCGCTTCCCTGCTGTTTTTGACTGGCCTGGGCTGCATTGATCACAATCCGTGGTCCAATCGCCTCGACGACCTTGAGCATCCCGACTACTTTTTCTTTGATTTGGATCCATCGGATGGCACGGAATTTTCTGTCGTCGTCACCATCGCTCGGGCGCTCCATGAAAAGTTGGAAGAACTGCAGCTGGCAAGCTTCGTGAAGACTTCGGGCGCTACGGGAATCCACATCTATATACCTGTCGAGCCCGTCTACACTTACGAGCAGCTGCGCACCTTCGGTGAGATCATCGCGCGGATGGTGACTACTGAGCACTCGAATCTGGTCACCCACGAGCGCATCGTTGCCAAGCGTCCCGCGGGCCGCGTGTTGATCGACGTGCAGCAAAATGCTCACGGGCGTCCGCTGGCTGCCGCATATTCCGTGCGGGCATTCCCCGAAGCGCCGGTTTCCGCTCCCATACTGCCTGGTGAACTGCGCCCCAGCCTGCGGCCGGCGAATCTGAACATAAAAACGATTTTTGCGCGACTAAAAGAGAAAGGTGATCTCTGGAGCGATTTTTGGAAGCGGCGCCAAAGGTTGGAGGGGGCCATTGAAGCCCTGAGCAAGCGCATACCGCCACGAACGAAGAAGGCTCCTTGATCTCACGAGGCTCTGTCTAACAATCTCCATCGCGGATGGCCGAAACTATAAGGTCAAATCCGCCGCCTGGACAGTTACCCGGAGACACTGCTGGGTTTTGTGGGTTTTTGAGGGTGAAGCTTCGTGTGTACGCCTTTAGTTCCGGAATTCTCTCTTGCCATTGCTTTTTTGCCCTCATGATCACGACGACGGCCTTTCGGCCAATAGCTGAGTGTACTAAGGAGAATCCATATTCTTGAGACGGAAGTTTAAGGCTTGCATGGCGAAAGCGGCGTGAGTGGCACGGAAAATATTCCATGAGGAGTATCGACTTTGCGAGGCAGTTTCGTTCGAACATGTTGAGAAGAGGCTTGAGCTTCTTCTCCCACCATTGTCGGCCCCTACTCTCAAATCCTGGATCGAGGTAGTAAAAGGGAAAGGCCGCCCATTCCTGCCTGTAGTTGTTGCGTATCAGCAATTGAAAACCGGCACGCGCGTGTTCCGCGATATTTCCATCATCGAATCCCGGATTGAGGCTAAGTAGAACCACTGGCGCTGTCGTCTTTCCGATAAATGGTTCGGGCAAAACCTTATTCTGCACCTGGTAATTTTCGTTTGGATGTCCTGCGTTATAACTGCTTATTATTTGGGAGTCACAAGGAAGCAAATACGGGGGTTCAGAAGGGACGTGAAGCCAAGGGTTGAGGTGGCTGTCCATACGTTCTCATTATAGGGACCTCGAATCCATCTATGCGTATCAACAAAGATTGGCGCATAACTGGTGCGGCCCCTGGCTTTTCCGAACGCAGTGCCTGTGGTTAAATGCCAAGGCACGGAGGTGCATCATTCCTAGCGCGGGCCAGCTTCGGGTCGGCACTTCTGGATACTCTTATAAAGAGTGGAAGGGGAATTTTTATCCGGAAAAGTTGCCGGACCGCGAAATGCTGAGCTTCTATGCCGGCCAGTTCAAAACGGTTGAGATCAACCATTCTTTTTACCGCATGCCGACGGAGAATCTGCTTTTGCAGTGGGTTAAGAGCGTTCCCGAAGGCTTCAAGTTTGCTCTGAAGGCAAACCAGCAGATCACCCACATCAAGAGGCTGCGCGGCTGCGAAGACACTCTGAAGCGCTTCCTGGAGGTGGCCAGCGTGTTGAACGATGGCGACCACCTCGGCCCCGTTCTTGTGCAGCTTCCGCCCAATTTCAAATTTGATCAGCCGCTGCTTGAAGATTTTCTCGCCCTCCGCCCGCCGGCGTTTTTGTTTGCTTTTGAAGTGCGTCACCCATCGTGGTACACCGAGGAAACTTACGCCGTCCTTCGTCGGCATGGAACGGCCCTTTGTTTGGCCGAGACGGAGAAGGAAACGCCTCTGGAAGTCCTTACAGCCGATTTTACTTATGTCCGCCTGCGGCGTGAAAACTACACGGCAAAGCAATTGGCGGCTTGGAGCGAGCGTTTTCAAGGATGGCTTCGCGAGGGAGTGAACGTGTACGCCTACTGCAAACATGAAGATGCCGGCAAAGCGCCGGCCTACGCGCATGTACTGCTACATGGAAAAGACAACTGAATATATCCAGATCACGACCGAAGACATTTCCGGCCCGGCCGGTGAGCAGTTCCGATGTCTCTGTGGGTTAACCATCGACTCGAAGTCTTTGCGAGACCGCCAATTCGCCAAAACGATGGGAAACGGAAGACGGTACTTACGGCGTAACTTTGAACACGAACTTCAATTTCTTCGTTTCTCCACCGCCGATGGTTACCACCTGCGACTGTTCCCCAAACTGCTCATGCCATGCCTTGACTGTATATTTCCCCGGCGGCAAATCGGGTAAGGCAAAGCCGCCACTCTCATCGCTTACCGAGTAGTGCGGGTTCTTCAGCACCACAAAGACTCCGCGCATCCAGGGGTGAAGCTCGCATTTGACACGGATAATTTCCGGCTTGTCGTACTTGATCACCATCGGCGGCGTACCCGGAGGTTGCGATCTGTTCAATTCGGTGTTGATCCGGGCCATCGGATGAACCGTGTGGGCAACCGAATCATCGTTCTGCACCCAGATTTCCTGGTTGGTTTCTATCGCCAAGACATGCGGAATGTATCGGCACCCACGCTGTTTCAGCATGGCGGGTTGTGTTGCCGCGGGTCTCTCTTCGCCCCCCTCCGAAATGTATACGACTACATTGCTCAGACCATCGTTAGGTCCGGCCACCACGTTTTCGGGGAACACCGGCGTCGTATAGTGCTTTGCGCAAGTCGGCTCGTTGACCATATTCAGCGGCTTGTATTTTGGCAGCGTGCCTTCATAGGTTACCGTTCCCTTGATCTCTCCCCTGGCGTCGGGATGCGCGGGTGGCGCGCCAGGCGCAGACGGCGAAGAATAACTCGGCGCCGCGCTACTCTCCATAGGTTCGGGGAGGACATTAGTTGCCACATTCGATGGACGAGCGGGACTTGGAGCACGGCGACTCCATGCCCGTGTGACATTCACCACGGATGGCGAGAGCGCAACGATTAATACAACTGCGGTGAGAACATCGAGGCCTGCTCGGTTTGTGGTTTTCACCACCCTTCGCTCGCTGATTGTTCCTACAACTTCGTACACGACTTCCTCCTGTTGTCAGATAAATTTCCTCGCGCGCCTTCAGACCAGCGAGAAGGGTCTCTTTCAGTGGGCGGAGCTCCAGCTCCGGAATAAAGAACCCAATGAAATGGGATTCAGCCCTTGAAGAAAGTTTTCCTACCGGTTTTCGTAGCCCCTTCCGGCACGTGAGAGCTTTCCGGGATTTCGGCTGGGCTGATTGAAGGGTGTGTTCGGCTGCTTTCGTCCGCGCTCGCCTGAAGGCAAGAGCAGAAAGCGCTCTTACTGGTCCGTCTCTTCTCCCCGAGGCTTTGCTTGGGCGGAGTAAGCATGCTGATAACCGTTGATGTAGCCTTCCCGGTAGAAATGTTTGAATTCGTCCGGCGTTGTTGCTGTCCCCAGATAGGCCGCGCCCCCCGCCAAATAATTGGCAGTCTGCTCAGCCTGGAACGATTGCGAAGCGATCCGGTGCCATCCCCCATCCAGTATTCCGTCCCGGTATCCTGCCGCCACCAGCTCGGCAATACTCGGCCCCGTGACTCGGCCAATCGCCGCTTCACTCCAAGGACGATAGCCCCTCTGGTATCCGGCCAAAAACGATGCGCGCGCTTCGGCTGTGCTCCACCGCCCGATGGCCGGGTGTGATTTTCTTCCTTCCTCAAGATCGAGTCTCGCCTGGTACAGACCATCGCGGAAAGCCGCGTCCGCCGATTGTGCCGGTTCGACGGCCGGCAGACTCGTTCCGCGCTTTGCCTCTCCCACAATCAAGCCGGCCGCAAAACTTGCGCTCAGCGCCAGCATCAGGAATACTCTACTTTCCATTTCTCCTCCTCAGTCGAAGCAACTTCCGTAGAAGTTCGTGGGCATACCGAGGATAGGAAAAACAATAAACGGGGTTGTCAGGGTGATGTCACTCTTATGCAAACAAATTGTTGGAGGTTTGGCAGAGGTGCCGGAGAGTGGCCCGGGCAATCAGCTATGTAAAAATGATCTGAGGAATTGTCCTCAATACAGCGTTTTCTTTTCCTGCTGCTGCCACAACGCAAAAATTGCCAGCGATTCCTCGCGCAGCAGTTGCCGCATTGGCACTCGCCGTTCGGCATGTGCGCGGTTCAGTTCTTCATAGATGAACGCATCATCAAACCCAACTGCGGCGGCGTCGGCGGCGACGCAGGCGTAAAATACGCGCGCCGGACGCGCCCAGTAAATGGCCCCCAGGCACATCGGACAAGGCTCGCACGTCGTGTAAAGATCGCAACCCGCAAGTTGAAAATCGTCCAGCTTGCGGCAGGCTTCGCGAATCGCCACCACCTCGGCGTGCGCGGTGGGATCATTCGTGGCCGTCACGCGATTCACGCCTTCCGCCACCACCCGGCCGTCTTTCACAATTACCGCCGCAAACGGTCCGCCTGTGCCGGCGCGGACGTTTTCCATTCCCAAAGTGATCGCGCGGCGCATGAAGTCTTCCATCATCAGCGTTTCTTCCCGTTTCAGGGTGCTCTTACCCCCCGCAAATATCAATATCAATGTACCGTTTCCGTGCATTCGCAGAATGGCGCGAATTTCCGGCGGCTGGTGCGCTACAATCACTCGAAATCATCGAGAAGCGCGCCGCGCCGCAGCAACATCGATCGCTGCCGCGCTCGAAGTGCACACGGATGGCCATGGAAAACCGCCAGATTGGAAAGTCGGTTCCGCGCAAGGAAGGCCGCGAGAAGGTCACCGGTAGCGCGCGTTACGTGGACGACCTCACTTTCCCGGAAATGATCCACGGTGCCACGGTGCGAAGTTCGGTCGCACGGGGGAAAATTCTCGCAGTCCGGTTTGGCGAAGGAATTCCGTGGAATGAATTCACCATTGTTACGGCAAAGGACATTCCCGGCAAAAATTGTGTGGCTCTCCTGATAGAAGATCAACCCTGCCTCGCCGATCAGTTCGTCAATCATCCAGAGGAAGCCGTAATCCTCCTCGCCCATCCGGATAAATACCTGCTCGAAAAAGCGCGGCGGGCCGTGCAAATCGAAATCGAGCCGCTGCCCGCCGTATTCACCATCGAGGATTCGCTCGCGCAAAAACAAATCATTTGGGGCGACGACAATATTTTCAAGTCCTATCGTGTCGAAAAGGGAGACGTTGCCGGCGCGTGGAGCGGCGCCGCTTTTATCGTCGAAGGCGAATACGAGACCGGTGCCCAGGAACAGCTCTACATCGAGCCGCAAGGCATGATTGCGCGCGCAAATTCAGCCGATGGCGTCACCGTCTGGGGATCGCTGCAGTGTCCTTATTATGTGCACAAAGCGCTGGTGCGCCTCTTCGGTTTGCCCAGGGAAAAGGTGCGCGTGGTGCAGACGGAAACCGGCGGCGGCTTCGGCGGCAAAGAAGAGTATCCCTCCATGATTGCCGGCCACGCGGCGTTGCTCGCTCTGAAATCTGGAAAACCCGTGAAGATGATTTACGACCGCGCCGAGGACATGGCCGCGACAACGAAACGCCATCCATCGCGCACGCGTCACCGCACCGCTGTCACTCGCGACGGAAAACTTCTGGCCATGGAGATTGAATTCACTCTTGACGGCGGGGCGTACGAAACGCTTTCGCCGGTGGTATTGTCGCGCGGCACCATTCACGCCGCCGGGCCGTACGCCTGCCCAAACGTGCTGATTCAAAGCCGCGTGGTGGCCACCAATGCTCCTCCGCACGGCGCGTTTCGCGGTTTTGGCGCGCCGCAAAGTGTCTTCACGCTTGAGCGCCACCTGGACCGGGTAGCCGCCGCCGTCGGCCTCTCGCCGGAAGAACTTCGCCGCCGCAATTTCATTCACGAAGGCCAGACCCTTTCTGTCGGTCAGGTAATCCACGAAAAAATTCAAATGGACAAATTGCTCGACCGCGCGCTCGAACTGAGCGGCTATCACGAGAAACGCTTGCGCTTTGCGCGGGAAAATCCCGGCAGCGCGATCAAGCGAGGCATCGGCTTCGCCGCGTTTCTGCATGGTGCCGGGTTCACCGGTTCAGGCGAAGAATATCTGGCATCGGAGGCGCAGGTCGCCGCGACGCCTGATGGCAAAGTTCACGTCCTGGCTGGGAGCACCGAAATGGGCCAGGGAACGAATACCGTCTTCGCACAAATAGCCGCGGAAGCGCTCGGGCTTGAAAGCGAGCAGATCGAAATCCTGCAACCCGATACTTCGCTTGTGCCCAACAGCGGCCCAACGGTTGCTTCGCGAACCACGATGATCGTGGGAAAGCTCGTCGAGACCGCCGCCTTGGCGATCAAGAAATCGCTGCAGGATGCGCGCTTTCTAAAGCAAGACTACACCGCCAGCGACTTCGCCAATGCCTGCAGGCAATACACGCACAAATTCGGCGCACTGCAATCGCTGGTGAAATACCAGCATCCCGGCGATCTTCACTGGGACGACAACAAATACCAGGGCGACGCGTACGGCGCGTACGCCTGGGCCGTTTACGTCGCGGAGGTTTCCGTGGACACGCGCACCGCGGAAGTCCGCGTCGAAGACTTCGTCGCCGTTCAGGAAGTGGGCAAGGTCATCAATCCGATTTTGGCGGCGGGACAAATCGAAGGCGGCGTCGCCCAGGGCATCGGATTTGCTCTTTACGAAAATGTGGTCTGGCAGGAAGGCCGCATGGTGAACGGCCAAATGACCAACTACATCATGCCCACTTCGATGGACGTTCCGCCCATCCGCGTTTTTTTCGAGGAGCTTCCCTACGCACGGGGTCCCGCGGGCGCCAAGGGTATCGGCGAATTGCCGTTGGATGGAACCGCGCCCGCGATTGCGAATGCCATCACAAATGCCACCGGCGCAGACGTCCGCCAAATTCCGGTAACGCCCGAAAAATTGATGGAGATGTTGGAGGGCGTGCATGCCTGAGGCCGCCCGCAAAATCCGCGTGGAATGCGAGATCAATGGCAAGGCAATGTCGTTCGAAGCGCATCCAATGGCACGGTTGCTCGACGTCTTGCGCGAGCAAGCCGGACTGACCGGAACGAAAGAAGGGTGCGGCGAAGGTGAATGCGGCGCGTGCTCGATTGAAATGGACGGCGCGCTCGTCAATAGTTGTCTGATTCCGGCGCTGCAGGCGGAGGGTGCAAAAATCCGCACCATCGAAGGCGTTGCCGGTGCTGACGAATTGAGCGCCGTTCAACAGGCTTTCCTTATGCACGGCGGAGCACAATGCGGCATCTGCACGCCGGGGATGATTCTTGCGGCGCGGAATCTCTTGTCGCGTAATTCGCAGCCGTCGGAAACCGAAATTCGCGAGGCTCTCGCGGGAAATCTTTGCCGCTGCACCGGCTACACAAAAATCTTCGAATCGGTGCTCGAAGCGTGCGGCATTCCAAGGCTTCGCCTATGAGGTCGTACGTTCCGGCTTACGAATTGCAGGAGCCTCGGAATCTCGCGGACGCGCTGGAGCGCATGGCGCGCGAACCTAGTGAATGGAAACCCTTTGCCGGCGGCACGGACTTGATGGTGCTTCTCGAAGCCGGGAAACTCCCGCACCGGAAATTTCTCAGCATCTGGAAACTCCCGGAGTTGCACGGCATCGTGGTCACCCCTGCGCACGTGACGCTAAATGCCCTGACGACGTATTCCGAAATACGCCGCCATGAATTGCTCGCCCGCGAATTTCCGCTGTTGTGCCGCGCGGCCGCTGAAACAGGCAGCATCGCCACCCAGAATCGCGGCACGCTCGGTGGAAATATTGCGAACGCTTCGCCCGCAGCGGATTCTCCGCCGGCCCTGCTCGTTTATGATGCGGAGCTTGAACTTGTCTCCGCGAACGGCTCGCGTTGGGTTGCGTATCATGGCTTCTGGAGTGGCTACAAAAAAATCGCCATGCGCGAAGACGAACTGATCCGCGGGATCCGCCTACCCCGCAACAATGGTTTTTCTAAGGAGTTTTATCGCAAGGTCGGGACTCGCAGGGCGCAAGCCATCTCGAAAGTCTGCTTCGCCGGCACAGCGCGAATGAACGCCGGACGAATTGTCGATGTGCGGATCTCTCTCGGCAGCGTCGCCCCAACCGTGCTTCGCGCGACCGAAACCGAGAAAATGTTGCTGGGTGAAAAACCCGTGCCTGCAACGCTGCAGGTTGCGCAACGGACTCTTGCTCGCGAAATCGCGCCCATCGACGACATCCGATCGACCGCGCGCTACCGCCTCCGCGTCGCGCAAAATCTCCTCGCCGAATTCTGCGAGAGCCTTGCGGGCTAGCCAAGTATGCCAAGTCCCACCAATATTTCAGGCGGCTCTAGCGGTGAAGCGGACCTGATTGTCCGCGGCAACCGGGTAGTCACTCCCGATGGCGAACGGGCTGCGGCGATTCAGATTCGCAGTGGAGTGATCATGAAGATCTCTGGCTTTAACGACGTTCCTCCTGGAAGCCTTGTTTACGAAGCCCGTGATTTCACCGTCATGTCCGGTTTGGTGGATACTCATGTCCACATCAACGAACCAGGACGCACGGAATGGGAGGGTTTTGCTACCGCGACGCGTGCAGCCGCCGCCGGCGGTATCACCACACTGATCGAAATGCCGCTGAACAGCATTCCCACAACGACCAGCGTGGCCGCGTTTGAAGCCAAACTCGCTGCTATAGCAGGCCAACTCTCCGTTGATACGGGTTTCTGGGGCGGCGTCGTTCCAGGGAATACGCCGGAGCTGCCCGGTCTCTGGGAGGCGGGATGCTTCGGCTTCAAATGCTTTCTGATTGATAGCGGTGTCAAAGAATTTGCCAACGTCAGCGAATCCGATCTCCGCGAAGTGTTGCCGGTGCTTGCAAAAATCGGCGCACCGCTCCTTGCCCACTCCGAATTGCCCCGCCCCATCGAAGATGCTGCGAAACGCCGCGCCCCCACCGCTTCCCGAAAGTCTTATCAAACATGGCTCGAGTCCCGTCCGCGTGCCGCGGAAAACGAAGCGATTAAACTGCTGCTGCGCCTCGGCAGAGAGTTCGGCGCGCACATCCACGTCGTGCATTTGTCTTCCGCCGATGCGATTTCCCAAATCAAGAAAGCGAAAGCAACTGGTCAGCCGCTGAGCGTTGAAACGTGTCCACACTATCTGACCTTCGCTTCCGAAGAGATCGCTGACGGCGCGACGCTATTCAAATGTGCTCCGCCCATCCGGGAACGTACAAATCGAGAGAAGTTGTGGGCCGGCTTGCCTGACGCAACCATCGACATGATCGCTACTGACCACTCTCCCTGCCTACCGGAAATGAAGCGCCAGGAAAGCGGTGATTTTCTGGATGCCTGGGGTGGCATCGCCTCGCTGCAGCTCAGCCTTCCGGCTGTTTGGACCGAGGCAAAGGCGCGCGGCTTTTCTCTCACGAATATTGCCAAATGGCTCTGCGAGGCTCCCGCCAAACTAGCGGGCCTCGCCCACCAGAAAGGAACGATCGCCCCCGGCCGCGATGCCGACCTGGTCATCTGGAATCCGGAAGCCGGCTTCAAGGTGGATCCAGCACAGCTTCATCACCGCCACAAACTGACACCCTATGCGGGACGCGACCTTATCGGTATAGTCGAAGCCACTTTCCTGCGTGGCGTGAAGATTTTTGAACGTGGCAGATTTTACGCCGTGCCCGCAGGGCAAGTCCTCCTTCGAGGCAAACGATGAAGGATTTCACACAACTCGCCGATCTCGCTTCCGTTCGCCTCGGTGGCCGCGTGCTCGAAGCCAACGACGACTTCTTTGCGCCCAAGGAAAATCTCCTGAAGGAGTCCACTCCTGTCTTTATCGAAGGGAAATACACCGATCGCGGAAAATGGATGGACGGCTGGGAAACGCGGCGCCGCCGCACGCCCGGGCATGATTGGTGCATCATCCGGCTGGGCCTTCCGGGTGTGATTCGCGGCATCGTCGTTGACACCAGTTTTTTCACCGGCAATTATCCCGAGCGATTTTCGTTGGAAGGATGCGGCCTCGGTGAACGCCATCCTTATCGCGGCGAGAATACCCGCCTGCGCTCCGAAAAAACAAAGTGGATCCAGATTTTTCCGGAGACTCAGCTCAAGGGCGATTCTCGGAATCTCTTCGCAGTCGAGAAAGGCGCCAGGTTTACGCACTTGCGTTTGAAAATTTATCCTGACGGAGGAGTCGCCCGCCTGCGTGTTCACGGGGAAGCGGTTCCCGGCCCCGGATTACTCTCGCGCGCAGAAATTAATCTGGTCGCCGTGGAAAATGGCGGAAGCGTCGTCGTTTCCAGCGATCAATTTTATGGCGCCCCGCGCAACCTCCTGATGCCGTATCGCGCGAAGAACATGGGCGACGGCTGGGAAACGAAACGAAGGCGCGGTCCCGGCCACGATTGGGTCGTCTTGAAACTCGGAGTTCCGGGCACGATTCACCGTGTGGAAGTGGACACGGCCCACTTCAAGGGAAATTATCCGGACTCCTGCGCGCTGCAGGCGGCTTCCGCAAAAAATTCAGCCGTCGACGCACTGAATGCTTCTTCGCTTCCCTGGGAGGAGGTGCTTCCCAACACCAAGCTAAAAGCCAACCATCGCCACGTTTTCACTAAGCTTCAAGATCCGGGCGTTGCGACCCACGTGCGATTCCAGATTTTTCCCGACGGCGGCGTAAGCCGCTTCCGCCTCTTTGGCCGCGCGCAAATCCCTGTGGACCGCACAAAATTACTGGAACGATTCAATCGGTTGCCGCGCCAAAGAGCGCTGAGATCATTGCTCGATTGCTGCGGCTCCAAGCAATGGGCAAAGCAAATGGCCGCGCGTCGGCCGTTCGCCGGCGAAGCGGAACTCTTCGGGGCCGCGGACAAGACGTGGTCTGCATTGGCGCACGAAGACTGGCTCGAGGCCTTCCTGCATCACCCTCCTATTGGAGAAACGCGAGCCAAGGCCAAACAATCTGCCACTGCGAGCCACTGGTCCGCAAAAGAACAGTCCTCGGCGCAGAAGGCAGCTCCGGAAGTGTTGGAAGCGCTCACCGCGCAGAATCGCGCCTACGCCGAGAAATTCGGCTACGTCTTTCTGATCTGCGCCACCGGCAAGAGCAGCGAAGAAATCCTGAACGCCCTTCGCCGGCGCCTGCCGAACGATCCCGATACCGAATTGCGTGTCGCTGCGGAAGAGCAGCGCAAAATCACCCGGCTGCGCCTGGAGAAACTACTCGAATCATGAGCCACATCACCACGCACGTTCTGGACCTATCGCTGGGCCGCCCGGCCGCAAACGTTTCGGTAATTCTTGAAGCTCAATCTTTGGCCGGTCTTTGGACAGAAACAGCGCGGGGCGCGACCG
>Ga0210406_10005960_pt1 | contig 12675 bp, 10 predicted proteins | sample IncBWC30MmetaG_FD_155454 | JGI IMG/M metagenome (GOLD analysis project Ga0210406, IMG submission 155454) | Forest soil microbial communities from Barre Woods Harvard Forest LTER site, Petersham, Massachusetts, United States - Inc-BW-C-30-M | ecosystem: Environmental > Terrestrial > Soil >...
GATCACCACGTTGGAGAGAACAGTGCTCCCCGATCCAATTGAAGCGCCTTTTCTTACCAGCGTCTGCTCGACCTTCCAGTCTTTCTCGGTCTGCAATTGGCCATCGGACGTCGTTGCCCGCGGGTAAGAATCGTTAATGAAAGTCACGCTATGTCCGATGAATACGTTGTCCTCTATGATGACGCCTTCACAAATAAAACTATGGCTGGAGACTTTGCAGTTTTTTCCGATCGTTGCGTTCTTCTGAATCTCGACAAATGCTCCTATTTTCACGTTGTCGCCAATTTCGCAGCCATAAAGATTAATGAACCTGGAAAGCTTGACTCCCTCTCCCAATTTCACGTTTGGACCAATGGCACAGAATTCGTTCACAGGCGCACCAATTCTCCTCTCTTTTGAATGGAACATTCCGCCGCTTCCAGCATCCGCACGACCCGAAGCCCGGCGTGCCCGTCGTTGATCGGCGTCTTGCTGTTTAGTATGCAATCTGCGAAGTAGGCAAGCTCGACGCGCAGCGCTTCGGACTGTTCGATCTGCGGCGCCCACATATCCCCTGTCCGGTAACTTACAAGCACGTCACGAATCCCTTCTCCTCCGCTAATCTGTACTCCTTTGTCGTACACACGGACCTTCTCGTCGGCCACCAGGTCGTTCCAAACCAGCATCTTCTTCTGGCCTCCGATCAGTGTGGTGCGAATCTTCACGGGCGAAAGCCAATTTACGTTGATGTGGGCGATTACATTCTGAGGGAAGTAGATCGTCATGTACGCGACATCTTCCACCCCGTTCAAATGCTTTTCGCCGGTCGCCACTATGGCCTCCGGCTCCTTCTTTATCAGATGATCCATGATCGACAGATCGTGGGGCGCTAGGTCCCAAATCACGCTGACGTCGTGCTGAAAAAGTCCTAGATTGACCCGCAGCGAGTCGTAGTAGTAGAGATCTCCCAATGCGCCACTCTCGACCAGTTCGCGGATCTTGCGGACCGCGCCGGTAAACAAGAATGTATGATCCACCATGATGGTGAGTCTCTTCCGAGCCGCCAGTTCGATGAGTTCCTCTGCTTGCGCCGCGTTAGATGTGAAGGGCTTCTCCACGAATACATGTTTGCCGTTTTCGAGCGCCGCTTTGCTCAGCTCAAAGTGCGTCCAGACAGGAGTGATGACGGCCACTGCGTCGATTTCCGGCGAATGCAGAACCTCCCAGGGATCCGACGTCGTGGGAACACCGGGATGGTTCTTCCGCACACGCCCCAATGCCGCGGGACTATTGTCGCAAACCATCTGCACGCACACTCCATCCAGACCGTGCAGGTTCCTGACGATGTTGGGTCCCCAATAGCCGTAACCGATTACGCCTACTCGGATCATGTTTGCTCTTCCTTCTGCGGAGATAGTTGGATTGAATGAGTGCTGATCACGGAGCTGACCTGCACGCCAGGAATCAGGCGGGGCCAGCCGCCTACGAAATCGCCCTTAGCTGAACCGTCTGGGCACCCGCTCTGAGGGTCTAACTGGCTGCCGCGCCGTCCGGGCGAGCTACCGCCATTAATCTCACGGTGAGACATCCCATACGCTCCACCAGCATTGCTCTTAACCGTCCAAATTCACCGCTTAGACACTCCAAGAGCAGAATTCAAGGAGTGCAGAGCAGGGTCGCAATCAAACTGCCACCCTGTCTCCCGTCTGGGGCCAAGCCGCATAAATCAAGTTATGGCCCAAATAACTGAAAAACAAGCTGTTAGCAGCGATGGGGGTGCGCCAAACACCATTCGCCTCCCACTATTCCTCTCCGGAACGCGGGGTAAGGGAAAACTCTTACCACCATGTGATATGGGGATTCCCAGCGACGAACATCCGGACGGCATTAACGTGGATTCGGGTATGGGTCGCAAACATAGCGGGTCTGCCGTACAGGAGCACTACCTGTACCTTATCTGGACTTTCAATCACTAGTCTGAACTACTCCGCAGCCATATCATGTCCCTGAGGGGGGAGTCCGGGCTCTATAGACCATGAGTATGGGGCTGATTAGAAAGCACATGATGGCCAAAAAAGTGATTCTGGTGTTCGCGCTAGTCGGGTTATGCACGCTTTCTGGCCATGTCGCAAAGGCCCAGATTCCAGCAAGCCGCAGCGTTGACTGGACCCATGCTGGCATTCCGGGTGGAATCCCTCACGCAGCTTGTTTCCAAACTTTATCCGCAAGTGGTGGGGCAGACGACAGCGTGGCCATCCAAAACGCCATCAACGCGGCTCCCGCAGGATCGGTAATCTGTCTGAATGCCGGAACTTATACTCTTCATCGGGCATCGACCGTGTGTCAGGGCAAGTCCGACGATTTCGGCGGTGGCGTTTATGAGGCAGGCTTGTGCCTCACGGACAAGTCCATCGTATTGCGCGGGGCTGGTCCCAATTTGACCAACCTCCGATATGGCGACGGCGCGAGCGTCATCAGTATGGGGCGGACGTTTCTATCTCACTCGAATGTAGTCTTCATCCCGGTCACTGCCGGAGGGAACAAAGGCTCGAGTCAGATTACTCTGGCCAACACCTCCGGGATCACACCGAACAGCTATGTTGTCATCACGCAGACAAACCCTAACGACCCGGCCGACGGCAATCTATTAGCAACGGCGGCGGGATACGCTGGAGTATGTAGCTATTGCGGCCACGACCTGCCGAATAACCTGATGGCGCAGATTGATAAGGTGATAGGGGTAGCCGGCAATGTGGTTACTTTGGAGCGCCCGCTCTATTTCGATTACACGAATGCCCCGCAAGCTTTCCATCTTCCGATGGTTGAGAGTGTCGGCCTGGAGGGCCTGCGTATCCAGACAACAGCCGCATCTGGTACCGGCCTCGTCTTCAAAAATGTGAACTTGGAAGCCTGCGCCCACTGCTGGGTACACGACGTTGAGAGTGATATGGCCGTGGATAAGTCCCACATTTATCTGTCAGACGTATACGGCAGTGAAATCAGCGACAACTATTTGAACGATGCGTACAACCACAACAGCGGAGCGGATTATGCGATCCTTCTGGAGTTCCGGGCGTCGGAAAATCTAATTCAGAACAACATCATTCGCAAGGCTCGGCACACCTTCCCCGTCAGCGGCACCAGCGGCAACGTGCTTGCTTATAATTACGCGTTTGATACTTATATGGGGGAATATCACAACTCTCTCCCGGAGACCCAAAGTCACGGTGCTTATCCGTACATGAACCTCTGGGAAGGGAATGTTTTTCCGAATATCGAGTTCGACTTCACCCATGGGAGCGGCGGCTACAATACAGTTTTTCGGAACTACGTAAATCTCACCTCCACGAACCCAGACACGGGCGCTCCGATGACTGGGGCCATATTCGGCGTCGCTGTGGCCTACTACAACAACTACGACAATATTCTGGGTAACGCCATCGGTCAGTATCCGTCGGGCTGCGCGGCTGGTACTTACCAGATCAACGCCGATGCTTCTCAGTCTCCCAGTATTTATAAACTCGGCTATTACGACGACGGGGGCACTGCAACTCCGAACGCCTCTTTGTCGGCCAAGGTAGAAAATACGATGCTTCGCGGCGGTAATTGGGATTGCAAGACCAACTCTGTGGTATGGAATACCAATGTTCCTGGCGGCAGCCTGGTTTCCAGTTACCTCACCCAGCAACCCTTGCCCAATTCTCTTTACCTCTCCGCACAACCAAATTGGTTTAAACCGAGCAACGCGGTCTGGCCACCCATCAACCCGGGCGCCAGCACAAAAGTGAATAAGATTCCTGCTCAAATCTGTTATGAAAATGGCCCGAAAATCGGAAAGCCATTTGATCCCTCATCTTGTTACAGTTCCGTTGGCCCCCAGCCTCCAACCGGCCTGGCGGCAATAGTTAACTGAATTTTGAGTAGTGCCTCAACGAAAAGGTGGGCGGTCATTCCTGCCTTTGTTTTTTTTTTGCTACTCTGCAGAGGGATGGGAAGGGCCAGTCACGTCTTGCCGCCTCGTTGTCAAATTATCCACGCGCCGGGAGAGCAAGCCTGCATCGCGAATCTTATAGATTAGCGCGCGATAGCTAATCTTTAGGGCCTGAGCAGCCTTTCGCCTATTCCACTGATTTGCCTGCAGCGCTTCGAAGATAAGGCTCCTCTCTTTCTCTCGAACGGCCTCTCTAGCTAGCTGCTTCAGGGGAATGATTCCCACAGTGCGGGAACTTTCCCGAGCCTGATCAAGCCGCCCGGGTACGGGCTCTTGAACGATTTTGGCTTCCGCCCCTATCAACACGTGGCGAGCAATGCCGTTCGAAAGCTCGCGAATATTCCCGGGCCATTCGAGTCTCTGCAAGTAATTCAGCATCCCCGCACTTAACGGTTCGGATTCCTTGCTGAACTTCTCCTCGAACTGCGCACGAAAATACTCGGCCATCAGCGGTATGTCTTCGCCTCTCTCGCTCAAACGCGGCAGCCGTAGGCGGACTACATTGATGCGGTAATACAGGTCCGCGCGGAATCTTCCCGCTTCAATCTCTTCTTCCAAGTCTCTGTTTGTTGCGCAAATCAGGCGTGTTTCAACCACTCTCTCGCACTCGTCTCCAATGCGTGAAAAGCGTCCGTCCTGCAGAAATTGCAGCAACTTGCTTTGCAAACCTAGGCCAAGGTCCGCAATCTCATCCAGGAACAAAGTCCCGTTGTGCGCAAGTTCAACCCTTCCCGGCTTGGACGCATGAGCCCCTGTAAACGCCCCTTTTTCGTACCCAAATAACTCGCTTTCAAGAAGTGATCCGGGGATTGCCGCACAATTGACCTTTACGAACTGACCGTTGCTCCAGGGAGAATGAGCGTGAATCCATCTGGCCAGGACTTCCTTGCCTGTCCCCCCATTCCCGTTCAGCAACACCGGGACGTTAGTAGCACAGATTCTCGTCGCCAATCGCCTCACTTGCTGCATAGCTGAGGAGCACCCAAAAATAACCTCTTCCGGCGGCAGCAAATCGATGGGTTCGGTGCCTTTGTTCTTCCGTTTCTTTTCCCCGGGCATGTTCATCCAAAGTCTCTTCGCGTGGGAATGTTGCACAACTCAGGCCATTGGGCAGAGCCATGCTCTCGCTCCTCAACGGATGCAGCACCGGGATAACTTGTTTATTTATAGCAACTTGAATGAGAGAGAGGCTGACTGGTTCTAGTACCAGCTGCAGCCACAATATGGTAACCAGAGAAAACTTGTAGGAAAAAACTTGTCCTGACAATAAGAAAACTAGTTTCCTTTTCGGACGTCGATCAACCACCACCCGGTCAAGCATTCCTGTAGGATCAGTTTCTTTCTATCTAGGAGGAAAGATGAAGGACTCTAACAAATCGGCTCTCGCCTTCTCGTCCGAAGCCACCACTCGCAAAATGTCGCTGACCGAGAGCATCCCCCGGTATTGCCCTCCCGCGTCGACCACGAGCAGGTGAAAGATCGTGTTCTGCTCCATTAGGCGCAGGCAGTCCTCCATTGTCATCTCCGGCGTTACGGTGACCAGTTCGCGCGTCATGATATCCGCGGCCTTCATCCACGCAGGACACTTGTTTTCCGCGGCAACTTTGTCGGAAACATCGCTGTGCGAAATAACGCCTGCAAGCTTGCCGCTCGCATTCGTCACGCCAACCGAGCGCACCTGCTTCTCGCGCAAATACTGCGCCGCCTGATGCACACTCGTGTCCTCTGTAATGGAGAAAACTTCCTTGCGGGACCCGATGAGATCCGATACCTTCACTGGACCCTCCGCGGGACATTCTGGCCGCATAGTAGGCCCAACACGCCCTTATTGCAACATGATTTCCGGATGGATAATTCATCCCAGGAAAAACCGGAGGGGGAAGTAATACTCGCCAACCGTCAGTTAGGACGGTCCAGGAAATGTATTTCAAGCCCGGGCAGTTTTCCCCCGAAACATATCATACCGCTCGATCACTGCAGCCACGCCCATACGCACATTGCTGTCTTCCATTCGGCGCTCAACTCGCACTACTTTGCCCTTAGCTCTGACTAGGACCTCCGAACCATTCGTTATCTCCGCTGGGAGCGTCAACGTGATGTCCAGTTCTGAACCGGATTCCATGTTCTCGTCCACAACAAAGTAGAGGCCGCGAGTCGAGACATCGCGAGTCTTGCCCTGCTGCGGATCCAGCGTCCGTCCCTCGGGGACTCGGATAGCGACTGGCAAAGATAAATCATATCGTCGAGTTGTACGGCGTTCCGTCACTCCCCCTATCCTCCTGCCACGCGACGAATATTACGCGCGTTACGCGCCCACCCGCGCTCCCCCCTGGAAACTTACCTTGTTTGAGCTGCAAAGGAATAGTTCGGGGCGCCTGTCGCGCCACATTCCCCAAGTTGAAGCTGTCTGCTAGACCGCTGTCGTGGAAGCTACTTTCCTCGTCCGCGGCGTATCCAGGTTAAACTGGCGCATCTTGTACAGCAGCGCCTTGTAACTAATCCCCAGCATCTTAGCTGCATCCTTACGGCACCAACGAGTTTTTTCCAACGCGTCGGCGATCGCTTCCATCTCGGCCTCGTCCTTCAATCCCCGTACCAGCGCCTTCAGCCCCTGCTCCTTGGGAGGCGCGGGTTCCTCACGCGGCGAAGTCCGCTGACGCGTGGACGACATCTCCACCAATTCGCGCAAGCTTCCTTCGTCGTCTTCAAGAATCACATAGCGTTTTACGAAATTCTCCAGTTCGCGCAGGTTGCCCGGCCAGGGATAGTTCACTGCCGCGTCCAGAAGATACTTGGAAGGGCCCGGTGGCGTCTTGCCGAACTTCTCGCTGTACTTCGTAAGGAAATGGCGGAATAGCAAGGGAATCTCGGCCGTCCGCTCACGGAGCGGCGGCACATTGATGGATAAAACATTCAAACGGTAATAAAGATCCTCGCGGAAGCGTCCGGTCTTCATCGCTTCGTGAACGTCAATGTTTGTCGCCGCCAGCACGCGCACGTCGGTCTCCACCAGGTGTCGCCCGCCCAGCCGTGAGTATTGGTGATCCTGCAGAACGTGCAGCAGTTTGGCCTGCAAGTGCGTGCTCATTTCCGCGATTTCATCGAGAAAGATCGTGCCCTTGTTGGCCATTTCAAACTTGCCGGGCTTGCTCCGCACCGCACCCGTAAATGCGCCCTGCTCAAATCCGAAAAGCTCCGATTCCAGAAGTTCGCCCGGAAGCGCAGCGCAATTCACCTTCACAAATGGCTGGTTGCGCCGCTTTGAACGCAGGTGAATCATTCGCGCAACGACTTCTTTGCCCACGCCGCTCTCGCCACAGATAAAAACAGGCACATCTACCGGCGCGATCTGCAGGATCTGCTGGCGGATTCGCACCATCTGAGGGCTGGCGGCCAGAAAGCTTAAATCCTCCGTCACCTGGTCGCAATAGTCGCGCAGCGCCTGATTCTCAGTGGCCAATTGTTTCTTTTGCCGCGACTTCAGCATCGCCGCGTCCAGTTCCGTTTTCTCAAAAGGCTTCGTCAGATAATCGTGCGCCCCGATGCGAATAGCTTCTACAACCGTGCCGACTTCGTTCGAGCACGACAGCATGATTACGTTAAGACTGTGGTCTGCCTGCATCAATTCTTTCAGCGTTTCAATGCCATTCATCTCCGGCATTAACACATCCAGGATGATAAAGTCCGGCCGCTCTCCCTTGTTTATCCTTTCAAGCGCATCCTTCCCCGAACTGACGGCTTCCACATCAAATCCGTCCACTTCCAGCAGTGTCTGCAGGTATTTTCGAATGCTGGGCTCGTCATCCACGACAAGGACTTTTTCTTTCACGGCCATTGGCATTTCCTCTCAAATCAAAAATTCGCGTGCTTTTACCCCTGATCCATCGGCAATAAGAACGTAAATCTGCTACCCGTCTTCGCCTCGCTCTCCACCCAGATCTTTCCCCGATGTGCCTGGATGAGCCGTTTGGCGATTGCCAGCCCCAAACCCATTCCGGAAGTGTTCCTGTCCACCCGCACGAAATCTTCAAAAATCTCTTGATGGTGTTCTGCAGCGATGCCTGGCCCCGAATCCATTACGCTCACCTCCACGCTGTTCGGACGCGGCAAACGAAACCTGCGCCGCTCTTCCACTGGCGCCAGGGCCGCCACACGTCGTTCCCAGAAATGCGGCGCCGCCCGCAACGTTACGCTTCCCCCGCTCGGCGTATGCTTCAAAGCGTTATCGAGCAGGTTTGCCCCTGCCTGCTGCACCTTTTGATAATCGAATCGGAATGTCGGGATCGATGGGTCAATGCTCGCATCCAGTCTGACGCCCTTGCGCTGAAACGCTTCGGACCACCGTTTCGAGAGCTCATCGAGACAGTCTCGCAAATCGTTCTCTCGAAGCTGCAGCACCAGTTTCCCGCTCTCCAGGGCCGAATAGTTCAGGAACATGGACACCAGACGCACCAGTCGTTCACAACTTTCTTTCGACTCGTCCAATATGTCCCGTTGCTTGTCCGTCAGCCGGCCGAGAGAACCGGCCAGGAGGAGATCGTAGTAACCCTTGATCACCGCCAGCGGCGTTTTCAATTCGTGGGCCGCTGATGCCAGAAACACGGTCTTCTGTCGGTTCACTTCCTGCAACTTCAGGTAGGCGGCCAGAAGATTTCGGTAAGTAATCTCGCGTTCTTGTAGAAGCTCTTGTACCGTGAGTTGCGTTGCAGGATCCGGCCCCGGTTGTGTCTCTGATTTATTCTCCATCTCCACAACCAGCCAACCAGACTCGGGCATCCACTGGACACGCACGCTGGCTTTCGTCTTTCCGCCCTGTATCTGCAGGTCGACCACGTGTGCGCCTTTTTCGATCTCGCTGAAGATCTTCCGCGCATCCGCCTGCAGAAGGTCTTTAAACAGATTCAAACCTGGAGTTATTGCATATCCAAGCGATTCCAGTAATTGCTTCGCGCGTGCATTTATCAGTAGCGGGTTGCCGTTTCGCTCGGCCACGATCATCGGTTTTTCTATCGTGTCAAACAGCCCACGGACGAAACCAAAGGGAACAACCACCCGATTCCCCTCTTCCGACATCGGCGGTATTACAACCCGTCCAGCCATCAATCGCTCTTGCCCCCTGTGAGGAGTGGTAAAAGTTTTCCCTAGGCGGCATCCTTACAGAGGGCCCTTAAAGAGTCAATGGTAAAAGCGTTCCATTTGCACATTTGAGGAAAGGAAGTGGATTTCCCGAGAAGTGCGCTGGACTCAAAAAATTATTTCGCCCGATATACACCTGTACGTTGCATATACTAAAGAACTTGGCTGATATCCAGGTTGTTCCCTCTGGCATCCCAGATGCAAGCATCCGTACTAGTTCCTTCGTACTAAGCAGAGTGATCACTTGAAGATCGAGATTCTCAAGAAGGGGCAGCGCGTGGAATCATCTTCAACCCGACGCTCGCCACGCATCCGCTTACAGGTGCCTGTCTTCCTAAGGGGAACGGATGTGTCCGGTGCCGAATTCGTCGAACTCACGAAAACGCTTAATATTAGTGCTTATGGCGCCTGCATTGCCTCAGCACACATTCTTAGGCCCGATCAAACAGTCCATCTGACCATTCCCGCCCCGTCCCCTGCGTCTTCCAGTTTGGTTCCCAGTGAAACTCCGCCCATCACAGCGAGGGTCCTTCGGCAGGAGTCCGCCGGAGAAATGCGTCTTTTTGGTTTGGAATTCCTCCGCCCGCTTGAGTAAATCTCGGCAATTTCTTGCCTTGCTTCCGTCTAGATTGGGTAGTTTTGTTACGTCCTTCTCATCCATTCTTCTGTCGTGGACTTTTTCATACCCTACACTCTTCTTTTGTAATAGGATACGCCCGCAATTTGGGAGCTACGATCCTGGATGGGCATGTCTGGGTCCAGTACGAATGGTCTCTTGCATGCTCAACCTAGATATAGAAAGCTGTATTCGCTTTCCCCAAACCCGCGGGGATAGGCAGAGGTTAGGTCTATACCGGATATGCCCAGCCCCGGCGCCCCTGCGCCCCCGCGCTTGCCGATTGAGGATACTTATTTCGAGCTGTTGGCAGACACGCTCGAAGGCCTCGATTTGCCTGCGCGCGGTCAATTTCTTCAGCGGTATCTCCACGCGATCGCTCACCTTGATCTGCGCGAATCTGAAAGTGTGCAGATTTGGGAGGAGATGCTCTCGCGCCGCCGCGAGCTCACCGATCTTGTTGGTCGTCAAGTTTCACTGAAAACCGCTCTCACCGACGTCTTGTCGTCCGCCGGTCTGCTTCGCGTTCCTATTCTCATCGAATATGACGAGCTCAAGAGGCTGGAGCTCAATGCTGTGACCGACCCCCTGACGGGTCTCTACAACCGCCGGCTCTTCGCTGAAACCTTCGAAAAGGAACTCAATCGCGCGCGCCGCTATACTCAGCCTCTGGGATTGGTCACCCTCGACCTGCATCGTTTCAAGGAAGTCAACGATAAGCACGGTCACCCGCGCGGCGATGACGTGTTGCGGGCCGCTGCTGCTACTTTGAAGAAAGCCTTGCGCACCTCTGACTCGGCTTTCCGCATTGGCGGCGATGAGTTCGCTCTATTGCTCCCGCAAACCGATTCCGCCCAGGCGCTTGCGTTGTGCCGCCGCGTCGAAACGGTATTTGCGGAGATGCTCCAGCCGCTGCAGCTTGCCGTTACCGTAGCCATGGATCACGGCGTCGCGATTTTCCCTCAGGATGCGGAACAGGCTGATCAGTTGATTCGCATCGCCGATGAGCGTCTCTATCGCCTGAAACACGCAAACCACAGCAGGACCACCAACGGCTCCGCGCGGACTGAGCTTTCGTCTGTTCCGCAAGCCCCGGCAGCTCCCGCACCGGAGCGCACTGCCTCGCCACCGCAACCGATCTCCATCGAGGCGGGGCGCGCCATCGAAAAAACTGAATCCTCCGTCGCTCAAGCCGTTCCGGCGCCTTCCACAGCGGCTTCCACGGACCTGGTCCAGAACCCTACGCGCGTTTTTGCGGTCCAGCGCAAGGCCGAGCGCGTTTCCATGACCGGCACGAATGCCTACGCCGTTCTCGGCGAACAAGGTGCCCGGCGCGCCCGTGTCCTAGATCTCGGCTTTGGCGGCGTTGCGATAGAGCTTGATTCGTCCGAGGATCTTCCGGAAAATCTTCTGGCCGTTTTGCACGTGCCTATTCTTCCGCCCGTTCGCGTGAATCTGAAGCCCGTTTGGAAGCAACAGACCGGCGAGGGCGCCTTCCGTGTCGGATGCGCCTTCGTCTCCTGAGCTTCTCAACAATTCCTTCGACTCGCGCTCTAAAAAGAACCCGGTACTTCTAAGCGACAATCTCCTCGCCTTGATACAATTGCCGCGCATTTCTGAGCTTTGAAAGGAAGCGCGATGCCAGAACCCAACACCAGCCGTCCCGATTGGCCTGATGCCCTTCAAAATTCCTCGAAAGACCTCAGCAGTCTCAAGCCCTGGCCCTGGGCCCTCGAACGTCTCGAAAAGTCCCACAATTACTGGATCTCCACGACCCGTCCGGAGGGCCGTCCCCATCTCATGATCGTTTGGGGAATCTGGTGGCAGGACGCCTTTTGGTTCAGTACCGGCCCTCGTACCCGCAAGGCAAAAAACATCGCGGCGAACCCGCGCGTTGTCATCGGCACGGAGAAAGCTGACGAGGCCATCATCCTGGAAGGCGCCGCCGAAGAAATCAAGGATCGCGCCGTCTGGAAGCAACTCGCCCAAATTTACAACAGCAAATATGGTGGCGATGTCTACCCGATCCTCGAATCCTGCGGAGGCAATGTGTACTGCGTTGTGCCTCGACAAGCCTTCGGCCAGGACGAACACGCAGAGAATTTTATGGACTCGGTCACCCGCTGGCGCTTCTGATCGGTCGCGCTTCCTTGAAAGACTCTCATGGCTTCGGCCCCGCGTTCCACATCTCCTGCTGAATCTTCCACTCGCCATTGGTCTCGCGATGCAGCACCAGCGCCATCTTGCCGAAGCTTTCGATCGGCGGCTTCCCCTCTGGCGGCTGCGCAACTTGATGTTCGGTTGCCCACTCCGAAGCCCAATCCCCGCACACGTGAATGTCGTGGAATTCCATCTCCTGCTTGGCCACTTTGTACCCCGGCATCTTCGCAAGGATATCTTCCACCCATGCCGCAATCTTTTTCCTCCCCACTATAGCCGCGGCGCCTGGCATTAGATCGACTCCATCTTCCGCCCACAGCGCCAAAATCTCCGCCGTGTCCATCTTCAGATGGAGCTCCAAGTAGCGTCTGTTAAACGCCTCAATTTCTTTTCGCGCTGCATCCTCCTCCGTTCGAGCCTTCATTTGTGCCGTGGCCGCCAGCAGAGCAATAAAGCACGCCCCCAAGAGTGCCTTCCATGGAAAACTCATCCCGGCCTCCGTCGATTTCCAAGTCAATCAACGCTCAATCTAACGAAACTCGCCTATCCGTGAAAGCGGAATCTGTAGCTTCTCTGATGCGTGTCCCCTATTTCCCATCCTCCATTCCCCGTTTGGTGGAACTTGACACTTCGCGTATGATTAAGAATTGCCTCGCGACCTAGCGACGCGGCTGTAGTTCCCCGACCTTGTCGAGGTGCCGTGCAGACCGGACGCGACAGAATGGAGCTTCATGAAACCCGGTATTCACCCCGACTATCATCCCGTTACGGTGCACTGCGCCTGCGGTCACAC
>Ga0210406_10005961_pt1 | contig 12675 bp, 13 predicted proteins | sample IncBWC30MmetaG_FD_155454 | JGI IMG/M metagenome (GOLD analysis project Ga0210406, IMG submission 155454) | Forest soil microbial communities from Barre Woods Harvard Forest LTER site, Petersham, Massachusetts, United States - Inc-BW-C-30-M | ecosystem: Environmental > Terrestrial > Soil >...
CCACGTAACCGACCGCACCCGGGTGATCCATGACACCGTCAAAACGAAAGGCCGGAAAACTTTCGCCAGCGTTCATATCGGCTTCGTCAATATCAACGCCGACCGGGCCAAATGCGTGCCGGTGGGTGCCAGCCGCGTTTGACTTGATAGCGTTCACAAAGAAGCGATTTGCCCCGATTGAACCTTACGGCGGCGACCGGAACCAATTAGGTGAAAGGCAGTTGTGCTGACACTCCGCGGGGATGACGCGGACGGAGCGACCTAAAATGCCCGTATTGCGGTACTTTGTTTTTGTCGGCGCGGCCTTGCTGGCGCTGTTGTTTGTTGTGGCTGAAGCCTTCCCGGTATTGCCGACCGCGCAGAGCGATACCGCCGCAGCCGATGTGCCAATGATCCGGATCCACAGCGATCGCAAATGGCCGGAACGGGTGGTTTTCGACACCAACGCGCCAACCATCGCTCCTGCGACAGTCGTCGCAGCTGTCCCGGCTCCGCCCCCGACGCCCGCGCCTGCCGGAATTGCCAACGCTGGAACCAAAGTAACCGGGCGGGATGCTTTCGCCCAGCTTACGCCGTCCGATCTGAAGAAGATGAACCCGAAGCCTCCGCCAAAGCGCAAGATCGCGAAAAGGTATGTCGCGCCGCCGCCGATGCAGATGGCGCAACGACCGCAGTTTGGGCTCTTCGCCATCAATCTCTGGTAAAGCTACTCGCGGCCCACGACGCTTGAGAGGCAGCGGCGGTCGCTGCTGCTTTCACCGGCCCAATCGCCGCGACCTCAGGGACAGAACGCCGTTGGAGAAGCTCGGCGGCAGCATGCAGGTTCGGACACGGCCGACATAGTGGCCGTAATCCTCAAGGCGGCCGCAGCTTGAGCGGCACAAGGCCACACGCCGCCAGCAGGGTGATTGCCAGCAGGGTGATTGCTAGAACAGTCCAACGCTCAGATCCAGGCCGTAGGTTAGCATCAGCAAGGATACCAGCAGTCCGGCGCCGCAGAACAGCGCAACCTGCTTGAGGATTTCGATCTCGAGCGATTCCTTGGGAAGCGCGCGCGCAAGGACCCTGACGATGGCAGCCATTCGTAATCTCCGATTCATGCGCCGCGATGGGTGCGATGCAACGGGTGTAGCGTCATCCGCGCGCAGCCGATGTGAAGCAGATCACACTGGGTATGGAGATCGGCGCTGATGCGCACGTACCAGCCTTACAACCCCGCTCAAGTATGCGGATTGCGTGGTATGCGGGTTGCCTGATATGCCGATTGCAAAATGCAGCTCAAGCACAACAACGCTTCGCCCATCCTCGCGGGCGAAATTGTTGTCGCTGGTGCGCTGCTTGCATTGGCCGAATTGGCCTGGAGTGCTGCAAGAAGCTGGGCTTCCCAGGAGAGATGTTTGATCCGCCTGCGTAACTCGGAGGAGGGGCCAGTCGCGTCGGCGTTGAGCGTGAGGGCAAGATCATTGCCGGGCGCTTGCCGCACGCAGACGTTGCCGGGGCGATTTCAGGGCGTCGAACTCCGGGGGGTCTGATGGAAATGGCGATAGGCGCGGGTTGGATTCGCGCTGATGCAAAATACGCAAAGTACAATCATAAAATATTTGAACATGGTGGGCCTTCTTTGGCGCACCAAGCCGATGGCAATGGTCGCTCACCGTGAGTTACCTTACGCGATCGGGTCACGGGACGGACGCGGAGTACACTTGTGCCTGCGGAGGCTGGCCTGTTTGCCTGATTTCGGTCGGCATTTGGGCTGGAAAACGAGCGGATCGGAGGGCATATTGCGGGGATGCACACAAGATTCTCTGTCCTGCTATCCGCCGCAATATTGGCAACTGCAATCCTATTGGTGTTCCGCGACGAACTTCACGCCCATGGTCCTCACAGCCTGAACCGGCTGGCCGAGCCGGTGACGCAATGCGGCTTCTGGGGGGATATGTCTGCCGGGATGTCGTGCCGCTGACCCAATAGTCGCGCGTGGCAATCGTGGATCGCGGTTAAATCGCTTCGGCCTACGCAACGATTTCACCGATTCCTTGAGCGTGCGCCAGGGCTTCATCTGTCCCGTCGTGCTTCGACCGGCAATGCCTCGGTCAGGAGGCGGCGTCTGCGCGCGCCGATGATTGATCTTTCGTCTCGGCGCCGCCGGGCAAGGGGCGCGAACTCGAATTTGACCTTCGCGCCGACCGATCATACGCCGACCTCCGCCAGCTCTCGCCGGAACGATAGCGGCGCCAGTGCAGCACCGCACCGACGATCAAGACCGGTACCAATGCTCCGGCGATGATGTAGGCCGGTAACGGCTTCGGCGATATCCATTCGATCGCAATCGCCGCCACCAGCCAAAACGCCGCAGATATCATCATGAAATCGATCATCGGAAATTGCAGGTAGTAGCAGAGTCCGATCGCGATCACGGTCGGAGCCGTGGCGGCGGCGATCATGCAAACCGTCAATTCCTTGGGCGTCAAAACGTCGATCACCATCGACCCCAATAGCCATAGGACGCCAAACATGGTCGCAACATCGATGGGGCGGCGCACGGATTAATCTCCCAAAGGCCGGGAATTGTTCGCGGTATGATCTCAGGACCGTGCCGGGCGTAAGTCAATCGGGGAGGGTGGAAAGAAGTCGGTTGACTCGATAAAGCGGATTGCGGCTTCGGTCCAAGCGAACACCGCCTCCGGTCCGGAGGCGGCTTCCGTGAAACGTTTGACGTCCGAACGTTACTTCAAAGCGACGCCGATCTTGTGCTCCAAATGCCCGGTGCGGTGATCGCGGCGCAATTGGCTCAGCGATGTCTCGTTCAGTTGAAGCAAGACTTCGCTAAGCGTAGCCGTGTCAGGATAACCCGCCGCAAAACCTTTTCCGTAGATCTTGCGGAGCGTGCCGACCAGTGTATTGCCGTGCTTCTTGCTGATTTCGCCATCCTTGTCGCGGTGGCGAGCATCGAGCCCTGGCTCTTTCATGGTTCGCTCCTTTGGATGCGTCTAACGCGCTTGCGCAAGGTGCGCCCAGGAAAATGGACTGGCAATGCCGTAGCGACACTGCCGGGAGATTTGAGACCCGCATTACGAAGCGCCGCGCCGCCCGCTGCAGCGCAGTAGCAGCCGGAAGAACCAAGCCAGAATTGCAAGAAACACTTTTACTCGCGGGGATTTTTACCGCGCCGCGGTCGGCAAGGATGGGCAACTTCGTCTGAAATTTCGGCCCTTGCCGGGCTTTGCTTGACGTCCTGCATGGCTGGCGCAATACTTGGTAGCTCGATCGGACCTGACCGAAGACGCTGAACCAGCGTCCAACTCAAGTAGAGCCTGTCAATCAACTCAAGTAGTACCTGTCAATAAGCCGGCGAGGTGCAGGACCATGCTTGACCCGGACCGCGATGACGCTCCGACGGCATTCAAGCTTGCTCGCCGCGAGATTTTGGTAGGCGCGCTCTTCGTTGGTGGGCTCTCCGCGCTCGCTACTTTGCCAACTACTTCGGCTGCCGCCGCATGGTCTGATGAATCGGCGGCGCAATTTCTCGAAATTTCCTCGCTGTTGATTCCTCATCGCCTGAATGCGGCGATCAGCAAGCGCATCGGCAGTTTGATGAGCGCGTTGAATCCGTCGCTGGCGGAGCACGTGACCGGGCTGCTTGCCATCGCAAGAGAAAAGAACGCGCGGGTCGTCGAAGACTTCTTTCCCGATGTGCCGGAGGGGCCGCTTCGGCAAACCGCGCTCGCGATTATTTCCGCCTGGTATCTGGGCGTCGTATCGGATGCTCCCGATGCCGAGGTGTTCGCCTTCGAATATGCCCTGATGTACCAGCCGACCAGTGATGTCATGACCATCCCCTCCTACGCCAAGGCGGGGCCGAACGGGTGGACGGCAGACGCTCCCCCTCTGAGCAACATGCCTGAATTTTGAATGCGGTGCGCTCGAAGCGAATAGGGCACTTTTCATATGGCGAGTGACTACAGCGCAGATGTCGTCGTCGTGGGAACCGGGGTGGTCGGTTGCCTCTTCGCAGAAAGGGCGCTGGACGCCGGTCTCTCCGTGCTGATGCTCGAAGCCGGCCCTCGCGTGGACCGCTGGCGGATCGTCGAGAACTATCGAAACCTGCCACCAAGCCTTCGGCTGTTTCATTGGGATGCGCCGTACCCGCCGAAACCGTGGGCGCCGCATCTCGAAACGCGCCGGGAAAAAGAGTCCGAGCAATACCTTCAATTGGAAGGACCAGGCGAGATTTGGGTCACGTGTCGCGCGTTATGCCGGGATCGGCCATGGACGTATCCTGTTTCCGCATAGGCCGTTGCTGCAGGACCAAAGCGGACATGCTCGGCGCCATCAGGCGATCATTCCATTTTTCAGGAGGTTCAGATGACCAGCACCAGAAAAGAGACCGACAGTCTTGGCGTGGTTGAAGTAGCGGCCGACAGACTATGGGGCGCACAGACCCAGCGTTCGCTCGAGCATTTCAGCATCGGGAAGGATTTGATCCCCCGCGAAATGATCACAGCCTACGCCACCTTGAAGAAAGCCGCCGCCATCGCCAACCGCGACGGCAAGCGGCTTGACGATCAACGCTGCGACCTGATCGTTCAGACCTGCGACGAAATTCTGGCCGGCCAGCATCACGACATGTTCCCCCTTCATGTCTGGATGACCGGCAGCGGTACCCAGTTCAACATGAACGTCAACGAAGTGATCTCCAACCGCTGCTGCCAGCTTGCCGGCACGGCGCTGGGAAGCCACACGCCGGTCCATCCCAATGACCACGTCAACATGGCGCAGTCGTCGAACGATTCGTTCCCCTCAGCCATGTGCATTGCCGCGGCCGTGAACGTGCAGGAGCGCCTTGTTCCCGCGGTGTCCGCTCTCCGCGACGCGATCGACGCGAAATCGCAAGCGTGGGACAACATCATCAAGATCGGGCGTACGCACATGCAGGATGCCACCCCGCTGACATTGGGCCAGGAATGGTCGGGTTACACGGGCATGCTGTCCGATAATCTGGAGCGGATCGAAGCGGCTCTGCCGGGCGTGTATCGCCTGGCGCTCGGTGGCACGGCCGTCGGCACCGGTATCAATTCCGCTCCGGGCTTTGCCGAAGCTGCGGCTTCCCAGATCGCCAGGCTCACCGGGCTGCCCTTCGTCACCGCGCCCAACAAGTTCACCGTGCAGGGCGCTCACGATGCGCTGGTCCAACTCTCCGGAACACTGCGGACGCTCGCCGCGTCGCTCTACAAGATCGCCAACGACATCCGCCTGATGTCGTGTGGACCACGCGCCGGATTTGCCGAACTGGAAATTCCGGAGAACGAACCGGGCTCGTCGATCATGCCGGGCAAGGTCAATCCGACCCAGTGCGAGGCATTGGCGATGATCGCGGTGCAGGTGATGGCCAACGACGTCGCTGTCGGCTTCGGCGGCGCCGGCGGCTACCTCGAGATGAACGTCTACAAACCACTTATGATCTTCAACATTGCCCACTCGATCACGATCATGACGGATGGCTGCGTCAACTTCAGGAAATTCCTGGTCGAGGGCACCAGGCCCAATCTGAAGAAGATCAACGAATACGTCGAACGATCACTGATGCTGGTGACCGCGCTTTCGCCCGTCATCGGTTACGACAAGGCGTCGAAGATCGCGCACTATGCCATGGATAACGATCTCACCTTGAAGGCGGCTGCGCTGCACTTGGGGTTCGTTACCGAGGCGGAATTCGATTCCGTGGTCGATCCCAGGAAAATGGTGAAGCCCTATGTGGCGGCGGAGCCGACGGCCGGAGCGGCAGCATCCCGGTGATGGGGCAGAGGCCGGCACGCGCGGGCCGGATCAATTCAAGACTCCGAACGCACGCATAAAGGCGGGAGAGGCTCGCGTGGCACCGCAACCGCACTATAAACTTGTTCTCGCCGCTGCCCGGGTCCTCTTCGTCAACGGCCAGGCAACGGAGCAGACCGTGGCGGCGGTCGAGCGATTGGGGCGCGCGATCGGATTGCGCGCCAAGGTGATGCTGCGCTGGGGGGAGGTGCAGCTCCAGCTTGAGAATGACGGGGCCAACCTCGTATCGCAGGGAGCTGCGAATCCGACCGGCGTCGACATGGATCGTGTCGTCTTGGCCATGAGGGCGATCGGGGATGTCGAGGCCGGCAGGCTGACGCCTGATGCCGCGCTGAAGACGATCGAGGAGATCGCCAGGGCGCCAGCGACCGCGACATGGCTGTTCACGCTTGCGGCCGGGGTCGGCGCCGTGGCGCTCGCGGTGATCTTTGGTGTCGGGCATCCAGCCGCCGCGGCGCTGATATTCGCGAGCGCGGCGGCCGGCGCGGTTCTGCGCCGCGGCCTGGCGCGGTGGAGTTCAAATGTCTTCATCCAACCGTTCAGCGCCGCGCTCCTCGCCGGCGTGATCGGCGCGCTGGCGGTCCGTTTTGGTTTAAGTTCATCGCTTCGCCTGGTCGCGGTCTGCCCGTGCATGATCCTGGTGCCAGGACCCCACTTTCTCAATGGCGCGCTGGACCTCGTCGCAGGCCGCATCCACCTCGGCGCCGCTCGCCTGATCTATGCGTTGCTCGTCGTGCTGGCGATTTCGGCAGGACTGTTGTTGGGTCTGGCTCTCCTCGGCGCCTCGCTGCCGGTCGATCCGGCCGGCGAGGCGGTCCCCTTCTGGCAGGACATCATCGCCGCCGGCGTCGCCGTCTTTGCCTACAGCGTGTTCTTCTCCACCCCGCTGAACATGCTGCCCTGGCCGGTGGCGGTGGGCATGCTGGCCCACGCCCTGCGATGGGTGGCGCTCGCCGTGTTCGGGCTCGGCCCCTCGGCCGGCGCCCTGGTCGCTTGCGCCGTTGTCGGGGTCGTTCTTACGCCCGTTTCACGCCGGACGCACATGCCGTTTACGGCCATCGGGTTCGCCTCCGTAGTGTCGATGATACCTGGCGTCTACCTGTTCCGGCTGGCGAGCGGGCTTGTGCAGATAGCCACTGACGGTCACCAGCCGCCGGAGTTGATCGGCGCGACGATTGCCGACGGCATGACCGCCACGATGATCACTTTGGCGATGTGCTTCGGCCTGATCGTTCCGAAGTTGCTCATCGACTACTTCAGCGATGGATCGACGCAGGCAGAATCGTCAGAGGCGAAGGAACATGCCAGCGTCCGCCGGAGATCCTGACGCGATCGACTCGAGAAAGAAGGGTGGACTTCCGGCCTGGCATTTGGCGTGGCCGGCTCTGTACCGAAGTGGCGCACTCGGAGAGATTCGAACTCCCGACCCTCGGAATCGAAATCCGGCGCACCATCAAATCTTTCAATGACTTAGGCTGGCTGTGTTGCTGAGGTGTTGCGCGGAGTCGTTTTCTGGCGGTTTCTGGTAGTGGGTCAGTTTGATTGTGGCAGCGTTTTCGGCTGGAAAATGGCCGATTCTGGGCGCATATTTTGTCGCATGACCAGATTCGGCGAAGTCAAAGATCGGCTACAATGGGTCGTAGAAAGCGACCGTGAGGACCTTGCGGACCATCCGGATGGCGAAGACATTACGGGGAGCGAAGTATCCTCACTCTCAGAGCGCATTCACCGGAATTTGGCGCTAATCCGCTCATACGAGACCCGAGACGATGACAAGCCATCACAGACGCCATAGAGACCCCAACCAGCTTGCTAAATCGATCATCGATATAGATAGGTGAAAAAAACGACCCCTTCTTTTCGGGCGAGAAAATCGACATGGCCCCCGGTCGCGCATCGCCGCACCGGGGCTTTTTTTATGGGCTATGCCGGGCGGCGCGCGTCGATTTTTTTCACCGGAGCGGGTGGTTGGTGGCCGTCGGATCAAAGGCGAATGGGTGACGTCGTGTTCAAGCCGGTGGGCCTTGCCTTCACGGCTTATGATGCCTTGCTCGCACGCTTGGCAAAAATCGGGCATCAAGTCGGTGATGCGGTTATAGGCATATGAGAAGATCTCTAGGCTGCCCATCATACACCCCAGATTCAGACTGCGCACATAGCCGGTCTCTCGCAAACCTCTGCCAAAATGGGTGATCAGCGTTTCCGGATCACGCTTTGAGAATATTGCTGCTGAACCGGCCCAATTCGGATGCGCGATCTCACTTAACCGTTCGTACGAACCAAAAAATCCAGGGATCTTGCGGTCTAACTTTTGCAGAAAAGTTAGAACGTTGATCGCCTTTGGCATGTTCTCTTCTTCAATCTTGGTGCCGACAGAGAGACGCATCATCTGGTCATGCAGATCGGTGGGATCGGAAACGTCTTTAATCGGTCGCTCGATTTGCTCGAGCAAGTACCAAACCCCCGCGCAACATTCTGCGGCATGCCTTGTGTTGGCAACCGAGGCGACGAGATCATCGCGCTCGAGCAGATCACACGCAGCGCGCGTAAATTCCTCCACCCGCCAGGCTTGGGCCTCTCGATAGCAGAGCGCTACAGTTGGTGTTTTTGAGTGATGGAGGCACCTTCGCCGATGATCATGCTGAGTGGATCAACCGCTGTCGGAAGGCTGTTTGAAAGGAGCGCGAGATGAGCGCGGACCTCTGACAAAGTGGGGAATGTCGAATCAGTCATGCCTAAATGCTAGTGCGATCTGCATGGTCTTGAAACGACGAAAGGCCCCCCGCCGAAGCGGAGGGCCCCATGCCGGGCGGCGGGGCGGCGCCCGTTGATTATTTTCACTCGGGTGGTGGGGGTTGGAGCCGCCGCGCCGATGGCGCACAGGCGGCGTCGTGAGGGCGGCCGGCCGAAGTTGAAGCGCTCGCCGGCAACGGCGAACATAGGTATCTCGGCCACGTACTCAACGAAGCTAGTAGCGGCGATGCTGCCGATAGCCCGCGTGCCCTCCCGCGCTCCCGAAATATGGATTGATGACGCACTGTGCCGCGCGGCCCGATGCCGACGCGTAGCACTGAGGCAGCGACGTGTAGCCACACTCGATCTTGCAGCCCCCCAACGCGCAGCTCTGCAGGCAAACCGGAGAAGCCGGATCGTAGGTCTGGGCCACCGCCGGCGCTATTGAGACCGTCCCGATCGCCAAAATCGCCAAGGCCAGAATGCGCATCAGAACCTCCTTCGGCGGCGGGTGAGGGCGGGTAAGATGTTGGCGCTTGGATTATGCTGGGCGACCGACCGCCGTACCGTCGCCGCTCGAAATTTTCACCCGGAGCGATCCATCTGTTGCATCAGCGTCAGAAAGTCGCTTAGCTAATGTCGCCTGCAACTCTGCCAACTTCGGATCCACTGGCACTGCCTTTACCGCAAGTAGTAATTCGAAGGTCCCTTTGAACAGGGCCGCTGCGCCACGACGAATGACGTTTGCCTCCTCTTCGAGGGTTCCGTGAGCGTTCGGAGCCTGGTGCGCGACGTGGCCACCACGGATGATCTGAGAACGGAAACCGAACCGCCGTGTTGCGTGGAGTGAATTGTAGCGCCCGGTAACCCATTGAAAATGCATGTAACGGCTCGCAACGCCTTGCAACACGAAAAGGCCAAAAGAACGAAAGCCGAAACAGCAAAAAACCCTTTATTTGCAGGCTTAAGTAGTGGCGCACTCGGAGAGATTCGAACTCCCGACCCTCGGAATCGAAATCCGATGCTCTATCCAGCTGAGCTACGAGTGCCTTGGTCTTTTCGACGTCCAAACGCCTGGCTCTGATGAGGCCACGGCGTTTTGGCGCGTCGCAGGTTGTTCGCATTTGGCTGCGAACTTTTCAATCCCCCGGCTGGTGCGGCGGCGGAACAACGCCCCTAGGAGCCGGCTTTCGCCGCCTTGTCCGCGTTCTTTTTGACGGGCTTTTGGGGCAGCGGCTGCTCGGTGGCATGCTTCATGGACCGGATATAGCTGTCGGCGGCGTTATCGGCCGAGTTTTGAATCCGCTTGGCGGCGGCGGTTGCGAACAGCAGGGTGTTCTTGGCCGTCAGCTTATAGCGTTCCCTGGTGTCCTTGCTGGCAGCCTTGGCCGCCATCGCCATGTATTTGCCGCGTCGCTTCTTCGCGGCCTCCATCAGGGTTTTCGTGGTTTTCTTCGCGATCGATCGGATCAGGACATCCAGGTCTGCTTCAGCCATTCCCCACCTTCAAAATTGGCAACGCGCTGATGTGCTACACCGATTGCGCCTCGCCAATCCAGCGGGGAAATAAAGTAAAGCCCGGCAAGTCGCCCGGGAGGGCTGACCCGCGCTGAGGTTCGCGTCAGCCAAGGACTTGATGAGCACGCTGGCCGGGCAGGGCCGGTCGGCCGCCGCGAGGTCGATTCCCTTGGGATAGTCCGGAAATTTGAGCCAGCAGGCGGATTTTTGCCCGGATTGGGATGCTTAACCAATTCCCAACACAGTGTGGCCAGAGTCCTGCCGTCTGGTCTGCCGACCGTTCGTTCAGCGTCCGAAGAAGGCTCTCCGGCTTCCCGATCGAAATGCGCATCACGCCCCTGATCCTGCTGTTGTCGTTGCTGTCGTTGCCGCTGCTCGCGGTGACGCCGGCCCGCGCCGAGTTGCACATCACCGGGGATCATGGCGGCTATGTCGAGGAATACAAGGCCAAGTACCAGCGCATCCGCGATCGCCACGAGCGCGTCATCATCGACGGCATCTGCAATTCGGCCTGCACCCTGGTGTTCGGCATCGTGCCGCTGAACAAGATCTGCGTGACGCCGCGCGCCAGCGTCGGCTTCCACCAGGCTTACTACGACAAGGCCTTCACCTTCGGCATCAAGGTCACCAGCAGTGCGGGGACCGCCGACCTGATGTCTTATTACCCCGATACGATGAAGGAATGGATCCTCCGCAATGGCGGGCTGACCACCGAAATGAAGAAGCTCAAGAACGGCGTGGATCTCTGGAAGATCGTTGATCCCTGTCCGGAAGAATTCTTCTAGGTCTATCTTCTATCCCCCCAAACGAGAACGGCCCCGCCCAATGGCGAGGCCGCGTCATCTGGCCAGTAGCTAAGTGAAGGCGGTCAGAGGTGTTGCTCGGCGCTGATGTTGACGACAGATTTGGCGATCGTCGTCAGCGCAACGTCGGTGGCTTTCTCTTCCTTCAAGGTCGCGTCAAGCAGCGCTACCGCGTCCGGCATACCCAGCTCTTCCGCCCAGGTTCTGAGCGTGCCATAGCGCGAGATCTCGTAATGCTCGACCGCTTGCGCCGCGGCGAGCAGCCCGGCGTCGAGGGCCGGCATGCCCTTATAGTCGGTCATGATCTCGGCGCCCTCCTTGGTAATGCCCATAATGGCATCGCAGGTCTTGGCGCGGGCCGGCTTGCCGAGGATCTTGAAGACGCCCTCGAGACGTTTGACCTGTCCGCGCGTTTCTTTCTCGTGCTTTTGAAACGCTGCTTTCAGCTCCTTTGAATGTGCCGCCTTTGCCATCTTGGGCAGCGTCTTGAGGATTTTGTTTTCGGCGAAATAAACATCCTTGAGCGTGTCGTGAAACATATCGCTCAGCAGTTTGGGTTTTTTGGCCACTTCAGCCTCCCGGGTGTGTGTGCAGGGACCAAGTCCCGAAATGGCCGCCCGTTCCGGCCTATTCGCAAGCTCGTTCACGATAAATTCGCAGAGCGGCAGCGGACGGAACAAAAGTTCCACAATGCCGTTGAACCGGGAGGAAAACGGGAGGCTGAGATGGGATTTGGCAGAGGCGCATTGCTGTGGCTGCTTGGCGTGCCGCTCCCGATCGTTTTGCTGTTGGCGTTGTTTTGGCATCACTGACAGGAGGGATGCGTCGAGCCTCATTCTTGGTTGGAAGAGAACAATGCCCGAGGATAAGCAGTTGAAGGTCGGCGACGCCGAACAATCGAGCGCGAACGCGACGCACCCGCCTGGGGTCAGTCACCTCTTCGGTAAGATCGCCAATCGGACGTCCCAGGCGGCCGGGCGTGCGTCGGCATTCATGGTGGCTTTCGGGGTTGTGATCGTCTGGGCCGTCACCGGGCCGCTATTCGGCTATTCCGACACCTGGCAATTGGTCATCAACACCGGCACCACGATCGTCACCTTCCTGATGGTCTTTCTGATCCAGAACTCGCAGAACCGCGACGGCGCCGCCATTCAAGTGAAACTCGATGAACTTATTCGGGTCAGCGCGGCTCACAATTCCTTTGTCGGCATCGAGCACCTCACCGACGACGAACTGGAGGACATCCGGATCAAATGCGAGTTGCGGGCGAAGGCGGAAAAGGTCGGTGAGGCGACGGTCGAACGGACTGGTCAAAAGGCCAGGCAAGCGGCCGATCAAGCGGTCGGTTGAAGCAGCCGATGGGTCCGCAATCCCGCCGCGGGCCTGCCGTCAAGATACCCGGCACCACAGCCAGAAACATCGAATCCATCCTCAATCTGGAGCAGGAGGACCGCGAGGATCTGTCGCCCCTGCATCGTGTTTCGCACGCGGTCGGCTGGTTCGTCGGCACGATCTACTTCGTCCTGTTGCAGTGCTTTGCGATCCTGATCTGGGTTCTGCTCAATACGGGGCCACTTCACCTCCCGCATCCGTTCGACCCTTATCCGTTTCCGCTTCTCTCCCTGTGGCTGGCGATGGAAGCCGTGTTGCTGACGTCCTTTGTGCTGATCCGTCAGAACGCGATCGACCGGCAATCGGAGCGGCGCAATCATCTCGACCTGCAAATCAACATGCTGACCGAAGAGGAGGTCACGACTATTCTAGATCTGTTGCGCGGCATGGCCGC
>Ga0210406_10005962_pt1 | contig 12672 bp, 15 predicted proteins | sample IncBWC30MmetaG_FD_155454 | JGI IMG/M metagenome (GOLD analysis project Ga0210406, IMG submission 155454) | Forest soil microbial communities from Barre Woods Harvard Forest LTER site, Petersham, Massachusetts, United States - Inc-BW-C-30-M | ecosystem: Environmental > Terrestrial > Soil >...
AAGACGTAACCCTCTCCGTATAGCTAGCGCGAGTGAGCAAGGCGAAGCCGCGCGGTGTCGCCACGTGAGAGATCGAAGCTATGACCCTTTGATGCCCGGCTTCACATGAGCAAGCAGGGCTTCGGCAACGAGGTCGAAATGCTTCTTGATCCAGTGGCGGCCGGCTCGCCCTTCTTTGATCGCGCCGCCATCGAACGCCTCACCCTCGCCTGCATCGAACCGAGAGAGCAAAAGGCGGGGCTCTACCTGTGGGCAGAGTACAACCCCTCGCATCGATACGCGCTTGGGGCAGACACAGGCAAAGGGAACCGCAACGACCACAGTACCTCAGTCCTGATTGATTTCAGCACCATTCCGGCGCGACAGGTTGGCTCTTATGCCAACAATCACATTCCCGCGGATCAGTTTGCATACGAGTTAAAACGGCAAGCCGATTTGTTCGGATCGTGCCTGATTGCCCCCGAAAAGAACTCTGAGAGCGGCGGTTCGTGCCTGACGACCTTAAAAATGATTTACAAAGCGGACGACATCTACCGCCAAGCACCACTCGACCGCATCAGCGATCAGCCCCTCGGCAGCGGCGAGTTGGGCTGGAGACCAACAGCGCCACCAAGTACGTCATCCTCAACGACCTGCGAACGGCCGTAGAAGACGGACTATTGGTCATTAACGATGAGCGCATACTGCGGGAGATGAAAAGCTTCACGCACACCGATGCGGATGATCTCGGGCGCACACGCGTAGGCCACTTCACCAATCACTTCGACCTGTTGATGGCCTGCGCGATCGCGTGGGGAATGCGGAAATACGCTCGAGTGAAGCAGATCGCTGAGGAATACAAACAACCCGAGTAAGAACCAACTGGCATATGAAAAACCCGAAAGAAGTCCCCGATATAACATTTAGAAGATCGAGAGGCGCTTGCAGCACGGCCATCATCTTGCCCGGCGGCAGCGAGCACTATTACCACGCTGCAATGGCAAAAATACGTACAAGACGAAGCAAAACGCATCAGAAATGCGCGACATCCGTCTTTCAAATGGCGTTCCATTCCTGACCATTTATCGATGTCGCTATTGCCCGTACTGGCATCTGACTTCCAAAAAACAACGATGAGTGACCGCGACACCCTCGCAAAATTGCAAAGCAAGGAGTGGAGCAACTGCAAAAAATGCGGTTGGTTCTACAAGATTGCCGTCTTGCTCAATTGCCCTATGTGCCGCCACAAGACCGGCCAACCGGTCGGTTATGAACAGCCCGCATATGAACCGCCTTCAATCGGCACGTAGAATGAAAGCATGTCTTTTCATCGCCTCATCATCCGATTTGACGAGTGCGATCATCTCCATGTGGTGCGAAAACCCAATGACACCCTGCTCATCCCGCTCATCGTGAGGCACGCGCGCTGCCGCATCTGCCATCCCGAGACATTGGCGAGCGTGTGCGGCGGCTGTCTTTTGCCCTGGTCGATCGTGAAATTCCACAGCCATGATCTGTACAACACCTGCGTCGTGCGCCAATGGCGCATTGACCGCCTCGTTACAAAGGATTCGGCACCAGTACGCTGTTGAGCATGGATTATGGGGCGCAAGACGCCGCGCTAACCGAAGGCAGCACTAAAGACAAGGGGCCACACCTCGCTTGCCGATGACGTATTGCAGCGGTGCGTGCGCATCGTCGCCAACGTCAATCGCTTCAAGCAGCCGCGCCTTCAGCGCATCCAGCTCTACCGCGATCTCTACGCGGGCAAGGTGCGCAAAAAGTATCGCCAGCCCTTCAACGTCGTCTTGCCCGTCTTCGCGGGCTCCATGGACACGCTCATGGCGTCCCTCAATGACGACATGGCCGTCGATTTGGAGGAGCAGGAACCGGCCGACTACACCGCCGCGAGGCTTGTGGCGTTTGCGCCATGCGATAGACAAAGTGGAAAGGTCGAGGGAAAAGTGTCACGAGGCTGATGTCCATCGCATTGCCGGGGAATTCGCGCTCAAGTCACTCGCGCCTGATCCAGAAAAGGCCGAAGCGTATTTTGATCACGCACTCGCGGTTGCCCGCCAGCAGCAAGCGAAGTCCTGGGAACTACGCGCGGCGATGAGCATGGCGCGATGAGGGCAAGCGGAAGGAGGCCCGTGATCTGCTCGCTCCAGTCTACGGCTGGTTCACTGAATGTTTCGGCACGCTCGATCTGGAAGAAGCCAAGACGCTGCTCAGCGAGTTGTCTTCGTGAACGCGTCAGCGACGAAGCTGATGTCGGATTGGTGCGATCTCATGGACAGTATGCTGGTGACGAAGCGGCCCTACGCGATGCATCAGCCCGAGCGGTCGAGCAACCACCGTGTCGAATACGCCGTTAAGACTCGGGCAGTGCCGATATCCACCTCGACCACGCATTTGTGCTCCTGGCACAACTCTTTCGCGCAGCGTTCCGCTTCTGCCGATCTGAGAACCGGCAGGCTTCGTTGATGCAGATGCGGACCGCCGCACGCGGGCCTCGCGCAACGCCGCGCAGGTATATGAAATTTATAGTCTCACCACCGACTCGGTCGTCGGGATGCCAACGAACTCAAGGCGCGAGCCTATGTCATGCTTGGATTCACTCCTTAACAGAAGGTTGGCGTATCGGCGCGCCGAGCACTTCGGGAAAGCCACGCTTTTTCGTGCAAGCTTTTTGAGGCACGAGCGGCAGTATCCACGATCCTTATCCTAAAGATGCACAAAACCAGATTGACAGCTTTGCGTAGAGCCGCATATTGTATTCGGCGAGGTTCGCTGAGCTAAATGGTGTGGCTCGTTTCGGAGGTAAGTACGGGAACGTGTCACTCCGCGGAGGTTCTTCCCGACAAACAACTGATCCACGAGGGATGAGGGGTGGTCAAATAGGTAAAATAGATTTTAAAATTCAATGTCAGCTGCATCCGCTTGATCGACGTGGAAATCTGAAAGGAGTACTAACCTGGACCAGATCAGCCGACGGCAACGTGCGACGGCCACAGTGGCGGCTCAACCATCACGCGGACGCTAGGCGCCAAAGAAGCTCGCGGAACCCTTCCAAAATGTGTCGAAAAAGCATTTCTGAGATACTACACAGCGTTCAATAATAATCAGCACTGCGTAACTCTTGGGTGTGGCCATGTTGCGAAGGTTGGGCAATGCCCTCCGGCGCGTGGTTACGCAATTGGCGCGGTTTCGCAAGGGTGACTGTACCCTCCCCTTTACTCACCCCCGAACAATCGGCAACATCGGCCCTCAGGCCCAAGCTCTGATTTCCTCCAAAACCCTTCGAAACGGAGGCTCTGGGGCAAGGCACATGGTTCGATACGTATCCAGGAAGGGGAGCCAAATAAAAACAAGAGCTTAGCGGAAAGCAGTAAGCGCCCGAAAATCCTCAGATCGCGCTTTGGCAACAGCAGTGGCAACAATCGGCAAAATTCATCCCTGAGGCATCGCCCAGTGGCAATGAAGCCCGAACCCCCTCTAACGCCAAAGCCGCAGCCCCCTGGGCGTCTTCCCTTCGATCAGGTCGGTCGAGGTGGAAGGCGCAATCGCCGGCACGCGCGATACGCTATTGCCGTTGAAGCTGTCATCGGGACCGCAGCCCGGCGGACGCCTTTTTCTTCAGGGGTTCGGCACGGGCGAAACGCCACTCGTTTGGGAACAGCAGGTGACATTGCGCATGAACTGAAACTCGGTCTGCTAGAAGCAGTCAAAAAAAACGCGTTCGGGTTTGGGAGATCGGCGCCGCCGTCGGCGCCGGATGTTTTCTCTATTCGCTGAGTGGGGAAAAACTGACTGACATATTGAGGATTCTGTTCAAATAGAAATGTCAAAGGTATCGGCCGGGCGGTTTGCTGGAATCAAGGTCAAGAACCCGGCTGCGCCGGCAATCACGCGCGCGGCTGAGGAGGACTGGAACTAGGCCCACGTCAGGAACGGCAGGAAGGATATGAGCGCACGCGAATGGACAAAAGGCATTGGACAGCGCCGGTAGCTAAACGCGAGGCGGCATGGAGGCTGTATGTCGAACACGAGCTAAAGCCGCGGGTGCAGTTTTACGAGACCAAACGACATCTGAACAAGGCAAGCGCCTTGAAGCGAGCCCTTGCAATTCATCGGCATCAGGGTTGGCGCCTGCGTGTGCTCTTTGCTGAGGGGACGAGCGGCGAGCGCATCGAGGCTGCAGAGATCAACGACTGGTGCGAGCGCGCGCCCTCGGACGAGTAAGGCCAACCGAACCGATGGAACCCCGCCGCTTTCCGCCGCCGTGGACCATCGATGATGCAGCGTATGTCATGGACCAGCAGTGGGTGAGGATCGGCGACAGCGGCAACTCACCGCTCGCCCGCAATGTCCGCCGCACCGGGATGGTCGTCGGCCCGGTCGTCGACCGCGGCGTTGAGAGGCAATACGGCGCCGAGGTCCACGGCCCCGTGGGCTGGACCGAGATCAGCCGCCACGCCCCCCAGGACAAGTCCACCGCGGCGGCTGGCGGCTGGCGGCCCTCGCGGTGACCCGCTCCATCCTGGCCCTGGTGGTGGTGCTGGCGATGGCTGCCGCCGTCGGCGTGGTCTTCGCGATGTTTGCCTCGCCGCGTGGCTGCGGAGTGTACACGGTCGAGGCCGGCTCCGGTGCCATCAGGTGCGTGGAGGTGAAGCGAAAAGCAGGAGCAACACAATGCTGCTGACTATGATGGGCGCTGTGCCGCAACCGATTGACGCCCGGTGAGACAGCTACATAGCTACTATGCTCTTCTTGGCTGTTAACCGGTTGGTCGCCCGTCCGGCCCGGGGAGCCACTCGCTTGCAAGGAATCCAATAAGCGCCGCGAAAGGCTCGGGCCATCCGCGTCGTGCCCCATGCCGGCGCGCGGCCTCAGCCTGAGGCTCACCCATAGCCGCCGACGATCGGCAGAATCTCGCCTAACGCCGTCAAGTACGGCGCGTTGTCGACGCCAAGGGGCGCGTCAGCGTCAAGCGGTCATGCGATCCGGTCCCAGCGGTATCGACACCTGACGGCGTCCGCGCGCCGCCCTCGCTACGCGCGCCGCGCCTGCTTCGGCGGACGACGAATGAGGTCGAGTTCCATGGCCCAGGCAAAGAAACCTGCGGCCGCCTTCTGGCGTTGCTCGTCGGTCTGCGCGCGCTCCAGCCCGTGAAGAACCTCGTCGCGATTGTCGATGCCGGGACGGCTCTCGTGTTCGCGCAGCAGCGCCATCGCGTCACCGAGCGAGCGGATGATACGACCGTCACGCAGATGCAGCTCCGGCTGTATGCGATATTCGCCCGTCTGCGCCATTCGAAGCGACCGTTCCGTGTCCTCGCGTCTTGCTCAGGAGTCCCAATGCCTACGCTCAAATGAGGTTCCGCTCCCCACATGCGAATTCAAGATGCAAGCATTGCGCAGGGCGATTGCGCGCTTCGTCACCAGTGACGCGGAATTGCCGGGCTAATCGCTATGCCTGTTGGTGAATAGCGCGTTGCCGAGACCGGTGCCGATGGTGAACACGGCCCATTTCTCGACGTCCTGCATGAACGGAACTTCGCTGAGACCCTGCACCACCGCGTCATTGTGCATGACGATGGCGGTGTCGAAGTCACCGATCCTGGGTATCGCTTCGTACAGGGCCGCCGGCAGATTGAAGCGGCTGCTTTCCCAGTTGCCCGGAAGATTCTGCGCCCCGCGCTCGATCGAGCCGTCGGGCATGATCACGCCCGGACATCCGATGCCGATGAACGGAGCGAGGTGCAAACGCTCCTCCTCCGCGCGCTTGACCATCCGCTTGAGCATGCGGATCAGGCTGTCGACGGCTTCGTCGCGGCCCGGCTTGTCGTCCACGTGGCGCCACGATTCATGCTTGAGCACCCTCGCCTTCGCGAGAGTAGGATCGCGCTTCAGGTTCAGCGCCAGCAGGCCGGCGCGGATATGCGTGCCGCCGATATCCGCCGCGAGCGCCGCGTCGTGGCCCTTGAAGATCCAGGCAGGCGCGAGATGCGCCGCGCCGAGCAGACCGGCATGATCGGGTTCGTTGCGGATCGTGACGATGTCAAGCTTCACCTTCTCGGCCTTGAGAATGACCGAGGCGCGGCCGATCGCGAGCTCGCCGACGCGGCTTCCCGCCATGCCCCCGCCCGTCACCAGCCGCTCGACCTGCTTCCACTCTTTGAGCTTGAGAAAGCGCCGGGTGACAGCGGCAAGCTCTTGCGCGAAGCTTTCGATCGCGCTGTGGATGACGCCCGCCGCCTCGGAATCGCCAGCCGCCAGGAGTTGATCGAGGCGCTTCTTGTTGATCTCGCTGCTGGGCTCGTCGCCGAACGGATCCTCGCCGAGCTCGCGAAGCGGCTTGCGCCAGGCTTCGATGAACTCGCGAAAGGCTCCCTTGCTGGCGCGGTCGCCGACGAAACCTTCCTCGTCCTTGAGCTCGACGTTGTAGTCCTCGACCTCGACCGCCGGCAACCGAGCGGCGCCGTGCGCGGCCAATGTCGGCTGGATGGTATCTTGGTTGGTCATGCGGCCCCGACTGGCGACGTCAGCTTCTGCGTCCGAAAACCCCGATCAGCACGCCGATCACGACCGCCCCGGCGATGACGCCCATTGGATTGCGCCGCGCCATGCCCTCAAGCTCGCCGGCGACCGACTTTGCCCGGTCGGTCGCCGCCGCGGCGGCGTCGGCGCTGCTGCGGGCGAGGTCGCCGGCGACATCGCCGACCCGCTCGGCGGCAGCCGCAGCGGCATGGCGTGCGGAATCGACGGCCTCACGGCCCGATTGCGCCGCGAGCCGGGTCACCATGTCCTGAATATTCTTGATCTCGCTGCGCAGGGACTGCACCGCCGAGGCACCCGAACTCGCTGCCTCCGCGCCGGCCGCGCTCGCCGCTTCCTTGCCGCGCGACAACGCCTCCGCACCGCTGCGCTGCCAGTCCTTCATCTGGCCACCGGCGGAAGCCGACGCGCCTTCCGCCCCCAGACCGAATTCATTCTTCTGCCGTTCCATTGTTCCGCTCCTGTTGTCTGTTCCACGCGACGCGCACGAAAACGTTCGTCCGCTCACCAGCCAGCCGAACAACACCGCTGCGCCTACTGCCGCGAGCAGGTTGGTGCGATCGCCTTCGCGGACCATTTTCGCTGCGCCCTCCAACGTCTCGCCGGCCGCCCGATGCGCGCCTGAGCGCCAGGCCGCGCTCAAGGTGCCCATGAGGCCGCCTCCGCTCGCCGGCGCCGCACTGATCAGCAACGGCAACAGGAAGCCAATCAGCTTGCCGAAATCACCCATCGACGAGCCCGCGCCGCCTTGAGGCGTCGACGCGGCGGGTGACGTCAGCCCACCAGCCTGCGCAGGTTCGGCTTGTGCGGCGTGCAACCGCCGCGCGGCGTCGGCATAGGTCGCCGACCGCTTGGCCGCCGACTGCAGAACCTCGCGCCGCGCCGACCGCGGCCGCCTCACCGCCACGACGGCAAGGATCACTGTCACCAGAAGCAGAATGCCGCCGACCGCGGCGAGCCCGGCGAACGGGCCGTAAAGATCTGCAACCCACCGCGCCAGCGCGACCAGTCCCACCGCGATTGCGGCAAGCGCGGTGATTGCGGCACAGCAGACGAGCGCCACCGTCACGGCGATGTCCTGCACGACGTGCACCGCCTGATCGGCCGCGTCCTCCACCCGTTGCTCGATGCGTGCCTTCAATTCGGCAACGCGGGCAGGAATGTCGAGACCGAAGGCCTTGAGCAGATTAAGCAAGAGCGTCAATGTCGCCGCCCCCGCCGGCCGAGAATGATGCCGACGACGAACGCGGCGGCAATGGACGTCAGCGGGTTGCGTCTGACCATGCTCTCAAGTTCTGCGGTCAGGCTTTTGCCGCCTTCAGCAGCGGCGGCGGCCATGCTGGCGCCCTGGTCGGCGAGGCCGGAGGACACATCGCGCGCGGATCGCATCGCTTCGTTGCCGGCCTTCGACAGGAAGGTCGCGAGCGTGTCCTTGAGGCCGTTGAGATCACGAACGAGCGCGTCAAGGTCTGATCCGGCCGAGTCCACGGCCTCGCTGGCGGCGCTGCCAATCGCCTCCTTGGTTCGTGTCAGCGATTCCACGACTGACGCGCTCGACTTGGCACTTTCCGCGCCGACATTGCTCTTTTCCATGTTTCACCTTTGAACTTTGAACGCGCAAGTGAGCGACAGCGCTCACGGCCGACAACCGACGCGCGGCCGCAAAACCACCGCCCAATGAGCGCTCCAGGAGCTTAAGACCGCCGCCTCGAAGTCCGTGCTTACGCGCGAATGCAACAGGCTAACGTGCCGATCAGGCCGCAGTTCCCGCGGTGGAACGTGGTCTTTGCGCCGCCCGGGACAAAATTCCTCGGTCGCCGGTCAGGGGTTTGCTCCAAATTGCTGCGGTTGTGCTGCGGGGCGGGCGCCGCCTGCACGCGCTCGCGGCATCAGGGTTTGTCAGGAGGATGCCCGATGCCGCAGATTTTTCGGCCGTATGCCGACAGCGCCGCACGGGCGACGCTGGTGACTCTGCTGCTCGGTCCATTCGCCATTGCCGGCCTTGCCTCTTGGACCATGCGATCGAACTACATCACTACGTCACTGATCAGACAATCACGTTCGACCGGTTGCCGTTCCGTCACGCCCATCACGTCGGCGGTTTGGCCTCGGCTGCCGTTACTGCCACGCCGGGGTAGAAAAGTCGACGGTCGCCGGCATTCCTCCGACCCACACCTGCACGACGTGCTCCTCGCAGCTCGTGCTCGCGGTCTTCCTGATGAATCTGGGCCAAGCGAGCGCGCTTCTGCGTCTCATCGGCGCCGCGGCGCCTGCTCTGAGTCGCATTCCTGTTGTGCTGACGTTTGCCGGCTATCTGCGCGGCGCCCTTACTGAGACCGTGCCGCTGCGAGGGCGGAACGCTGGGCTGCGCGGCGACCGCAATGCGGCACCAACTCGGTTTCTGCAGCCACGCCGGCGGGATTTCATCGATCTTTAACCACGCTGGCGCATCGTCTCTCGCAAATTGTCGGAGTACGAATCATGGCTTACCTGTTGCCGCGAGCGATCATGGTGTTGATCGCATGGGGACTAACCTGCGGGCTCATCAGGAAATTCTGGCCCGATGCCGATCCGGTGATCTTCTTCGTCGCCGGCGCGTCATGGGCCGGTGCGGGAATAGCGTACTTTGCCTATCTGCGCCGGCTCAAGCGCGACATCGACGATCTCAGCCGCCGGCGTTACAGCCACGGGCACAGCATCGGCTGAGCCGCCGTCACGCTCTCACTTGGCGAACCGCTCGTTTGTGCGGGCGGAGCGGGGATCAAGCCCCGCCGCCGGCGCGGTTCCACCCGCGGGCGCGATCGCCATAGACCTCATAGCCGTTCGCCGTAACGGCGACCGTGTCCTCGAGCTTGATGAAGCCGCGGCGCGGATGCTGCAGCGTGGTTTCCACCGAAATCACCATGCCGGCATCGAGCGGCCTTTTCGCATCGTAATTGTCGTAGGGAACCGGGCCGGCATTGGTGAGGCGCGGCGCTTCGTGGCTGACGAGGCCCATGCCGTGAGCGAGAAAGTCGATGTGATTGTGCAGCTTCGATTTGTGCAGCACGGCTTCCGCCGCCGCGTAGATCTCGCCGCCGTCGACGCCGGCGCGGATCGGCTTGCGCGCCGCCTGCTGGATCGATTCCACCTCGGCCAACAGCTCGACAAGCTCCGAGTCAGGCTCGCCGGCAACGCCCATGCGTGCGAGGTCGCCGATATAGCCCTGGTAGTTGCCTCCGGAATCGACCGAGAGCACGTCGCCCTTTTCCCAGCGCTGCTCCGAGGGAGCGCGGTTGAGGCTCGATCCGGCGGCGATCAGGCAATAGTCGAAAGTGAGCCCGCGCGCGGTCTCCTCGCGGCGCAGCGCTTCGGCCATTTCCGCCTTGGTCGAACCGACGCCGTGGCTCGCGAAAACGGCGAGCATCGAATCGATGACGAGGTCGGAGGCGAGCCGCAGCTTTTCGAGCTCCTCCGGCGTCTTGCGGGCGCGCAGGCGCTCGAGCACGAACAGCGCGTCCTTGAACTCGCTGTCGGGAAATGCCTTGCGCAGCGCGTCGGCGGAGGCGGCCGGCAGGAACGAAAGCTCGATGCCGACGCGCTTCGGCTTGCCCAAGCGGCGCAGATAGTCGGCAGCCGCTTCCACCACGTCGATCGTGCCCGAACTCTTGGTGTTGGTCTCGGCGACCCAGAAGGGTTTGAGCGCGGTCTGGTAACCCTCCATGCGGTGGCCGAAATAGCCGGCCTTTTCCGGCGCGCCCTTGGCATAGACGACAATCGGCAGGTAGCGGCTGACCCCGATCGCGTCCATCGTGTCGAAGAAGAACGAGCGGTGGCCGCCGAGGAGGTACTGCACATTGGGCTTGGAGTTGGCGAGCAGCACATCGATGCCGGCCTCGTCCATCAATCGGTCGAGCCGCGCGGTATCGAACGGCGCTGCGCCTTGGCGCTTGGTGACGTCAAGCATGATCTGTCTCCTCGTGGCCTTAGTCCCACCCTGTCGGCACCGACCCTACCAAATCCGGCGACGCGGCGGAACCCGCGCGCGGTTCGGCGTGCTCGGCGGGGCTTGCGTTCGCCGGAGGGGGCGGGTGGCGGAAATCGGATCGATCGGGGAGCCGCTATTGCCGGGCGATGGCTCGAGCAGGCCCCTCGAGCAGCACCAGATCGGGCGGCTAGGCAACGGCAAGGGTGCGCACCTCCACGGCGGCAGGAGAACGTGCAGGTTGATCATGCGGTGTCTTGGCAGCGAAGTCTTGCCAGCGAAGTCTCCAGCGATGTCTTGCCAGCGATGTCTTGCCAGCGATGTCTGCCGGCCGGGAGCCGGCATGAAGCTCTTGCCGCTCGCTAGAACACAACAGCGGCGGCGTCACTGTTCTGTTAAATCTCATCTGGCCATCCCCGGCCATCCTACGACGTGCCAGAAACTGCCGCAAAGCTTGATTTATCGGCGCCGCACCGCAGTTGCCGTCCCAGCACGTTTCTCCTCATACTCGGCAGTCCGGTGGCAATTCGGGTGGCAAAGTTCACGCCACCCCCACGGCGGCGGCGCGGCCTTTTGGTCGGACTCGGATTCTAGCGCCAGCGGCGCTATCTTGACCGCATGTTGTCGCGTCCGCGTTCCCGCCCCTTGTCCAACTTCATCGAGCCATGCCTGCCCCGCCGTGCCGACAAGCCGCCGGCCGGCCGGGATTGGATTCACGAGATCAAGCATGACGGCTTCCGCATCATGGCGCGGCGCGACGCTGCCGGTGTGCGGCTCCTCACTCGCAACGGCCACGATTTCGCCAGGCGCTTCCCACTGGCCGGCGCGGCGGTCGCTGCTCTGCCGGCGCGCTCATGCCTCATCGACGGCGAGGCGATCGTCACCGACCGGAACGGACTTGCGGTGTTCGCTCTCATTCGCGGACACCGGCCCACGGCGGCAGTCCTTTGCGCCTTCGACCTGATCGAGCTCGATGGCGAGGATTTGCGTCGCGAGCCGATTGAAACCCGCAAGAGCACGCTGAGGTCGCTTCTGCGCGGCAAGCATGCGGGCATCGCGTTCAACGCGCACTTCATTGCGGATGGCGCGATCGTCTACCGGCAGGCTTGTGCGCTCGGCTGCGAGGGCATCGTATCGAAGCGCCTGGGTTCACTCTATCGCTCCGGCCGCGCGGATTGCTGGCTGAAAGTCAAGAACCCGGCGGCGCCCGCGGTCACGCGCGAGGCCGAGGAGGAGTGGAATTAAGAATCGATTTGAGCATCTGGCACAAACCGCAGAACAATGGACCGCTCTGTCATTCAGCAACGTTTAGCCGAAACCGAGGGACAGATCGCCAATGGGGACAACCAAATTGCGCAGCAACGCAGGCTCATCGCCGAACTTGAAACCAATGGAAGCTCGGCTTCCCATGCCAAATATTTGCTAGCTGGGTTGGAGTTGCTGCAAACCGCTCGGCGGGATAGTCGGGATTGGAAGCCCACACAGCTTGGTGGAGGGTATTGACATTCGCCGGCTTGACCGAGCGGCATTGTGGCTCACCTCGTACAGTACAGCAACACGCTGAGGAGGTAATCGCGCTGAGCAACGAGCATCGTTCCCCTTTTGGCTGGGGACCGGACCAGTTCTACTTGGCTGGTCGTTGGCTGCGCTCGGAGATGCGAGCCGAAGACCACGCGAGTTATTCCGATAGTCACACTGCGTCCGGTTTCCTGATTGGGGCCTCCGATTAACGGAAAACTGAAGAGGTGGCCGCGGGTCGTCCAGCGAAATTCCTAGTGGCAAGGACACCCCGCCAGCTTACTGGCGCCCTTCCTCAGGTGTGCCATTCGCTACATCCTCGGCAGTGGAAGGTATACAGATCGGGCAGTCCGCCGTGGGCCGCGCCGACCTGCGGCCTGCTTGCAATTCGGTGACAGCTTGGACGCTCCAAATGAGCCTTCAACAACCTGTCACAAAACCGAGAATAGTCAGGGTCGTTAGCGCCCGTTGCCTTGCCACATTGTCGACTTCTTCTTGCTCGAGGATCCTACACGCAGAGGATGCAATTTGCTTTGTTTGGCAGTTCTGACGAAGAAAATCACTTCGTCGACCGGCTATCGGCCGCCCCGGCGCGCCAACGCGGCTCAAGCCAACAATGCGGACAATGACAATACGGAGACGGCGAGCACAAAA
>Ga0210406_10005965_pt1 | contig 12668 bp, 8 predicted proteins | sample IncBWC30MmetaG_FD_155454 | JGI IMG/M metagenome (GOLD analysis project Ga0210406, IMG submission 155454) | Forest soil microbial communities from Barre Woods Harvard Forest LTER site, Petersham, Massachusetts, United States - Inc-BW-C-30-M | ecosystem: Environmental > Terrestrial > Soil >...
TTAAACCTGGGCGAACCGAAACAGGCGACGTTGCCATTTCCATGATCGAGACCTGATCTTCGCCGCCGACGACTTGCGATACGTCGACGTCCTTCAAATTGCCAGTCAGCCGATCGTAAAGCGTTTTCAAACGGTCGGCTTTTCCCTTAATGCGATTGAACTGCGCGAGTCGTTGGCTGAGATCAAGCGCCTTGGTTTCCCACTCCTTGATGTTGGTCTGGAGGTTTTCCATCTGCTTGCCGATGGATTCGCGACGCGTTTTCAATCTCTCGAGGGTGTCGGTTCGGAAGAGCTCGATCAATTTGTCCTGCTTGGTGATTTCGTCGTTGAGCTTGAGAATTTTGGGATGGCTCGGCCGCAAATCCCTGGACAGAGTCTCACGCTCGGCTTTCAGAAGTTGGACCTGCTGTTTCGCCTTTAAATAATCGGCCTCCGGACCAACGTCGGAAAATGGCAGACCCTGATTGTTATCGGGACCCTGGGACGTTTGGGCCGCGTCCATCTTGCTCTGAGCGCGGTCAAGATTTTGATCAAGATCGAGCAGGTTCAATAAATCGTATTCTGTCTTGAGCTGCGCATATTGCTGATTCAAGCGAACGAGGTAAGCAGCGGCGCTGTTACCTTCTTCCTGAATGAACCCGATATTGTTCTGCTTTTGGAACTCGATCAGCTCGTCTTCGCTGTTACGAAGATCTTTCTCGACCTGAATCAACTGCTCGGTGATTCCGGTAGTGACCTCGTGGCCACGTTCTTCGCGCATCCCACGTTTAAGATCGAGATACTTCTGCATGGTCGCGTTCAAGTAGGCCTGGGTGTAATCCGGCGCGGTGCCGAGGGCAGTGAGTTCAAAAATCGAAGTGCGCGGTCGCTGCACCACTACCACTTCCACGGGAACGGGCTGCAATTCAGGATGCGAGGAACGCACCAGCGATTCCGCGCTGTGTTTCACCTCGTTGCTCTGCATCAACTGGACCTGCGTCCCCCAAAAATTCTGCATCTCCTCACTATAAATAGCGCCCTGCGCAATCTTCATGCTGCCAGCTACGATCATCTTCCCACTCGACATGTAGGCGGGAGGCCGTTGATAAATCAGAAATGCTTCGACGAACAAACCGAGGCAGATGGTCAGCACCGGAATCCACCAGCGACGCAAAAGAAGCGACTTATAGCGGTGCAACCGCGTAATTAACGCGGCTGACCAGGAAGTCGAACTGTTTTTAGCGGCAGCAGAATTGCGCATATTACATGTTGATCAACCGCTGCGGGACGTAGATCTGATCATCGGGCTGAAGTTCAAGGTCTTCCTCAGTGTGTCCCTCTTCAATCACTCGTTTGAGGTCAACCATAAATTCCTGCCCATTCTTGCGGGTGAGTTTCACTTTTCTCTTGTTTGCAAAATCGCCAAAGCCGCCGGCTTTAATAATCGCCTTGCTCACGGTATAGCTTTCGTCTGGCGGAATTTCTTGTGGTCCCTGCCCTTTGACGGAACCGTAAACGTAAATCCGACCTTTGGATTTCTCGCTCACCCGATCCACGGCAAGAATCACCGTGGCATGATAGTAATATTCTTTTTCGAGCAATGATTTGATCGTGTAAGCAAGTTCTTTGCACGACTTGCCCTGGGCTGGAACGAGGCCAACATACGGGACCTCCAATTCACCATTGTCATTAACGCGGAGGCGCTGTGATTCGTTGTCTCGGTCTTCCACAACTCGGAAGCTCACGTAGTCGTTTGCTCCAAGTTTTTTCTTATCGTCCAAAACCGACATTGAGTTCGTTCGCAACACTGCACTACTGGACGTTGGTAGATCAGGCGAACTCGCCCGGGGTGTGGAGGGAGGCGGAGTCGCTACATCGCCGCGGAGCGAGTCCTGCGCGAAGCCCGAATTGGATAATAAAATAGCGCAGGCAGCAGCGATGCCTGCATACACACTGACTCTCATGTTGGCCCCCAATCTACCCCTTTTACGTCCTTTAGAAACTGTAAGTGCCGTCGACAGAAACGCGGTTTTGGTTGTAATCGCGCAGGAACACGTTGGAATCTTTGCTTGTTCCCTGATAACGGACGCCGAGCGTGACGTGGGGTGTTAACTGATATCCGAGAGTGATTGCGCCACCGATGCGCTGGAAATGTTCGCCCGCCGGTTGGCCCGTCAGGACCGTGAAAGGAGTCGCGCCCACGTCTCCACCGGATTCTTCGGCGTCTTCAAAGAAGAACTCAGTGGAGAGCAGCACGTTGCGGATGAGGTTCCAGCTCAACGTGTGACGAACATAATTCAGGGTAATGTAGTTGGAGTTGACGCCCAACTGATTTTCGTGCCCGGCACTCAAGGTCTGGCTGAGTTGGGCGTTGATTCGGTGCGTGACCAACCCATTCACGTAGTAATCTTGAAGATCTTTATGATCTGGAAAAGGAATGCCGAACGGACCGAAAAAGAACGTTACAAAGTGCTGGTCGAAATTGATCCACTGATATCCGCCGGCGGCGCGAACCTTTAAGTTGTTGGTCAACGCCAGCTCAACGAAGCCACCGACGCTGTAGTCTTCGTTGTCGTTCATAATCCCGACGCCGTTATTGTCATCAGTATACCGGGTCCAGATAGCGCTGCCCTCGACACCGACGGTAAGAGTCGGATTAACAATAAAGGCAGCTGAACCGCCGACGATCTCCGAGTTTCGATTCAAATAATCAAAGTCCGAATTGGTCGCGATAAAGTTGTAATGATCGTAGCCGACTTGTAGGAGCAACTTGTTCAAGTCCCACAACACCGAAACGCCGGCCGTATTCTCAAACCGGCCGTAGTTCGTGACGTTACTCAAAGCGCCTTCTTCAATCGGGTCCTGCTCTAATTGGAACTTGTCGTGAATATCGATCCGGAAGTCACCCACAAAGATGTCGAAGGCGAGCTGCGATTTCGGGGCAATCAGGATCGCATCGGTATTGTCCTCCGAGTGATCGAGGTAAAACGAATAACCGATACCAAGATCGAGGCGTAACGTGTTAAGCTGTGTAATCGGCCAGATCGCATCGAGAGTCATATTCGGTGTGATTATCACATCGTCCTGAGTGTTCACCTCGGCGTAATTGATGTTGTCGTTGTATTCCACGCCGACAGACGCACCGACGCGGAAGCGGACCGGACCCAGCAGCAGGTTATACGGAATGCGCGAGATATCTTCCTGTCTTGCTTCGTAATCCTCCTGACCGGCAAGCGACGGACGGATAGCATCTTGGGCGTAGATGCGGACGGTCGCGAGTGAGGTCAGCGCGACCAAAAGCAACGCCAGCTTTAAGAAATAGTCGCGGTAAAAAGGAGTAGCGCGTTGACTAATAGGCAGGTTCATCAGGTTGAATTAAGCAGTTGTGGTACCAGTATCCTTTTTTCAAAAATCCCAAGCCGGTGACGCACGTGTCTTTGGTTTAAGATCGTGATGTCCTTTGTTAGGTCGTCTGTTTTACGAAAAAACCCCGGTTTGAGGCAAGCGAAATCGCACAAAACTTTTTACTCGATTTCATAAACAACCTTGCCCAAGACATATCTGCGTCCAAAGGAATCCCCCTTTGGAAAACCCATCGTGTTGGCCCGCTCTAAGCTTGTCTCTCGAGCATGACTCTGGTTTGGCGCCGGCTCCATTCTCGGTTCCCCGGAATTCTTGCCGGGTTAGCTGTCGCAATCTGGTTTGCCGGCGCAGGTTACGGCCAGGCCGCTGGTTCACCTGATAACGGTCCGCAGATCGAATACATTGCCCCGGACGGCAAATTGTCCTCATTATCCGCGGCCAATCCGACCGCGAATCAATCCAGCGCGGCGTTCGTCGACAGCAACACCGTGAGTTGCGCTCTGAAGGAAGGCGAAACCACGTTTATCATCGAGCTGCCAAGGAATGCTGACAGCGATCGCTTTACTTTCCTAAATGAAAACGCAGCGGCGTGCGGCGAGCTCCGCATTGCGGTTTCCAATTCACCTCTTCCGGTGAACAGCCCGAAATGGACGGAAGTGGATGGGATCGTCCCGTTCGCTCACAAACGACTGTTCAAATTGTCGATGTTAGGCGTCGAAACAAAGTTTGTTCGGCTTTCATTTCGTGTAGACGGCGATGAAGAAAGATCGGCCAGGATTTCCAATCCTTTCCGCACTTCCATTCTTGCCGAGACGATCAATTCAAATTTCACAAGACTGCGTGGACTGAGTCATGAATTGAACTTCGCGACGATCTCAGTCGCTCCACTTCCCGCAGCGGCCGGGAAATAATTCTTCACCAAAGACACGTCGCGAATCACTGCGCGAACACGTTCTTCGGCAATGTTCCAAAGGCATGGAACTAGCTATTTAAATCGCGGGTTGTTTGACGTGACGCATGCGATTGGGAAACGAGGATCAGACTACAGAAACGCCGGACCAATCGCCGTCGCTCGAGCAATTCGTTGTCGGTCAATTGCGAGAATTCTCCCATGAAAACAAAACTGCTGTATCTGAAAAACATTCGCCGACGGGCAGTGACTATCTTGCATTTATTGCCCGGGCTACGAACGATGCGATTCGGGATTGGAATGTAAAAAGCGACGAGCTTTCCTGGCCGCAAGGCTTGAAATCACTCTTCGGTTACGACGCCGCGTCCAGCGATGGCCAGATCGGTTTCTGGCAAAAAAATGTTCATCCGGCGGACCGCGCTCGCGTCTCCGCGTCGATCAGCGAAGCCCTCGCCGGGAAAGATGACAAGTGGACCGGCGAATATCGTTTCCGCCACGGGGACGGCGCCGATCGCAATATTCTGGAGCGCGCTGTCATTCTTCGCGACGAAACCGGGGCCGTAATTCGATTCATCGGTTCGATGATGGACATTACCGCGCGCAAACAACTTCACGACCAGCTTTGTCGTTCACAAAGGATGGAAGCGTTCGGCCAATTGGCCGCCGGCGTTGCGCACGACTTCAACAATTTTCTTACTACCATTCTCGGCTACGGCGATCTCCTTCTTCACGAAAAGCAAATCAAGGGGCCGCTCGCCGAGCACGTCACGGAAATCCGCGCTGCGGCCGGGCGCGCATCCGCACTGACTCACCAACTCCTCGCCTTCAGCCGCCGCCAAGCGATGGAACCCATCATCGTCGAGGTCAATTCCATCATCACCAATCTCGAGCGTTCGTTGCTTCGGCTCCTCGGCGAAAACATTTCGGTCGTCTGCAATCTTCACCACGAAAAAGATGGCGCTTACATCAAGGCCGATCCGCAACAGATCACCCAAATCATTCTCAACCTCGCGGTAAACGCGCGCGACGCGATGCCTGAAGGCGGACAGCTCACTCTCGAAACCGGCGTTGTCGATCTTCCACGACATCCCAAATGCCCGGTTGACTGCAACGACTGCGCGCCCGGTCAATACGTTGTAATCAGCGTTGCCGACAACGGGACCGGAATGAATGAAGAAGTGAAAGCACATCTCTTCGAACCTTTTTTCACCACCAAAGCCGCTGACCGGAAAAGCGGTCTCGGTCTTGCCACCTGCTACGGCATTGTCCACCAAAGTCGCGGACATTTGCGCGTTGAGAGCGACGAAGGCAAAGGCACCACCGTGCACGTTTATCTTCCGCGCGTTCCGGCTCCGCCTCCGCCTTCTTATAAAAAACCAGGCAGCAAGAAATTACGCGGCGGCACCGAAACCGTCCTTCTTCTCGAAGACGATGTAAGCGTCCGTCATATTTCCGTGCGCGTGTTGCGTGGTCTCGGTTACGAAGTAATCGAAGCGGCCAACAGCAATGACGCTCGTCATTTGCTCGCCGAAAACGGAGGACGCCGGGTCGACCTGTTGCTCACCGACATGGTGATGCCGCATGTCAGCGGCCGTCGTTTCGCTGACGCTCTTCGCGCCGTACATCCCAACATCAAAGTTCTTTTCATCTCCGGTTATCTCGAAGAATCACTCCAACCGAGTGATCGCTGTCAGCCGGGAATGTTTTTCCTGCCGAAGCCCTTTGATGCCGAGCAACTCGCCGCCAAAGTTCGCGAAGCGCTCGACGCTTGAGTCCTAGCTGCCGCCGTCTCTAGCCCTAGTTGTCGATTCACAATCTCGCGCTGACATTCCCAGCGCGTGATCACATTCAAAGACATCAAGGCCGCGCGCGATCGCATCGCCGGCGCTGTTTTCTTTTCCGACTGCCGGCATTCGATTCCGCTGAGCGAAGTCGCCGGCATGCAGATCTTCTGCAAGTTCGACAACGCGCAGCGCACTGGAAGTTTTAAAGAACGCGGGGCGCGTAACGCACTCGCGCAACTTTCACCCGATCAAAAGAAACGCGGCGTCATCGCGGCGTCCGCCGGCAACCACGCGCAGGCGCTTGCCTATCAGGGAAAATTACTCGGCATTCCGGCGACAGTCGTAATGCCGCAATACGCACCTCTTATCAAAATCAGCAATTGCCAGCGACTTGGAGCTAACGTCATCCTGCATGGAAAAGATTTCGCGGAAGCCAAGGCGCACGCGCATAAGCTCGCCGCCAAACAAGGTCTCGCCTACATCGACGGTTATGACGATCCCGCAATTATCGCGGGCCAGGGCACGATGGGAGTGGAGATTGTTAATCAGGTCAAAGATGTCGATGCGGTGGTCGTGCCCGTCGGCGGCGGCGGTTTGATTGCCGGTGTTTCACTCGCGATCAAGACGTTGCGACCACAAACAAAAGTGATCGCAGTCGAAGCGGAAAACGTCGCCAGTTTTTCCGCCGCGCTAAAAGCCGGCAAACCGACGGAGATCGCGCTTCAACCGACGCTGGCGGACGGTCTGGCGATTCCAAAGGTCGGCGCTAACGCATTCGTGATCGCACGCAAACATGTGGATCAAGTCGTGACCGTTAACGAAGAACAGATCGCGATTGCGATTCTGCGCCTGGTGGAGCTTGAGAAAACGGTCGCCGAAGGCGCGGCTGCCACGCCCTTGGCCGCGATTCTTTCCGGAAAACTTCCCGAACTCGTCGTTAAACGCGTCGTTCTTCTTCTCTGTGGCGGAAATATTGATCCGAACATTCTCGGCCGCGTCATCGAGCGCGGTCTCGTCGCCGACGGGCGTTTGTGCCGATTCACCGCTGTGATCAGCGATCGACCCGGCGGTCTCGCCGTTCTCTCAAGGCAAATCGCCGCGACTGGCGCGAGCATCAAACAAATCGTGCACGATCGCGCGTTCGCCCGCTCCGATCTATCGACCGTCAACATTCTCTGCACCGTCGAGACGCGAAACCACGAACACTTCGCCGAGCTTCGCACGCACTTGAAAGCACACGGGATCGAAATTTACGAGGCAAAATAGTGGCGCGCGCGTCGACTTGAAGCACACTTCGCGTTCCGTAATCTCTCTTAATGCACGTGCGCGAGGAAAAGATCGACATCAGGCTGGACTTCGCGCGCCGTCATATCGGACCGAATGACGCCGAGACCGCGGCAATGTTGCGCGCGGTCGGTTTCGATAATCTCGATGCGCTGATTGATGCGACTGTCCCAACAAATATTCGGCTCGATCGGGAATTAGATCTGCCGAAAGCGAAATCCGAAGCCGAAGCGCTTGCCGAACTGCGCTCGATCTCGAAGAAAAACAAAATCGCGAAGAATTTTATCGGCGCTGGTTATTCTGATTGCATCACGCCGCCGGTGATTCAGCGAAACATTCTCGAAAACCCCGGTTGGTACACCGCTTACACGCCTTACCAGGCCGAGCTCGCACAAGGCCGGCTCGAAGCGCTCCTGAATTTTCAAACAATGATTGTCGATCTCACCAAACTCGACATTGCGAACGCTTCCATGCTCGACGAGGCGACGAGCGCCGCAGAAGCAATGGCGCTTTGTCACGCCGCCGTTCCGGACCGCAAAACTTTTTTCGTCGCCGATAATTGCCATCCACAAACGATCGCCGTCGTGCAAACGCGCGCCAAACCGCTCGGCATCGAAGTTAAGATCGGTAACTTCGCCAAGTTTAAGTTCGACCACACCGTTTTCGGCGCGCTCGTTCAATATCCCGCAACCGATGGTTCGATTTACGATTACAGCGAGTTCGTGAAACAAGCGCACGCCGCCGGCGCGCTGGTCGTCGTCGCCGCGGACATTCTCGCTCTCACTTTGCTAAAGCCGCCGGGGGAATTCGGAGCGGACGTTGCGGTTGGAAACACCCAACGCTTTGGAGTTCCACTTGGATTCGGCGGCCCGCACGCCGCTTATTTCGCGACGCGTGATCAATACAAGCGGCACATGCCCGGACGACTCGTCGGCGTCTCGCACGATGCCGAAGGTCGGCCGGCGTATCGGCTTTCGCTGCAAACGCGCGAACAGCATATCCGTCGCGACAAAGCCACCAGTAACATTTGCACAGCCCAAGTTCTCCTCGCTGTCATCGCGTCAATGTACGCGGTCTATCACGGGCCGCACGGTTTGCGCGGGATCGCGGAACGCGTTCATCGGAACGCGAGCCAACTTGTTGAAGGACTTCGCGCGCTCGGATTGAAAATCACCCACGAAAACTTTTTCGACACGATTCGGGTCGAAGTTGAATCAAGCAGCGTCCTGCTCGAGCACGCCGAAGAAGCGGGATGCAATTTGCGCGCACTCGGACCACGCGCGGTCGGCGTTTCGCTCGACGAAACCACAACGAATCGCGATCTCGAGATGTTGATGTCGATTTTCCGCGGCACGCACGTTCGTGATCTTTCTGAAGACGAGCTGCGCGAGGCGCCGGTGCGGATTCCGAAATTCGCCGTTCGCACGTCCGAATTCCTGAGCCACCCCGTTTTCAACACCCACGACACGGAGACCGAAATGCTGCGGTATTTGAAGAAGCTCGAGTCGCGCGACCTGTCACTTTGTCATTCGATGATTCCGCTCGGCTCATGTACGATGAAACTGAACGCAACCGCGGAAATGTTTCCGATTTCATGGCCGGAGTTCGCGAAACTTCACCCGTTCGCACCGGTGGAACAAACGGCCGGTTACGTCGAAATCTGCAATCAGCTTGAAGACTGGCTGGCCGAGCTGACCGGGTTCGCCGCAGTTTCGTTGCAACCCAACGCCGGATCACAAGGCGAATATGCAGGATTGCTCGCAATCCGCGAATATCACGCCTCGCGCAACGAATCGCATCGTAACGTTTGTTTGATTCCAACCTCTGCGCACGGAACAAATCCGGCGAGCGCGGTAATGGCCGGGCTCAAGGTCGTCCCAGTCGCCACCTTGAAAGATGGGGACATCGATCTCGCTGATCTGCGCGCAAAAGCGGACACGCATGCGCGCGATCTGGCTGCGTTGATGGTGACTTATCCGAGCACGCACGGCGTCTTCGAACCGACGATCCGCGAGATTTGCGAGATTGTGCACGCGCATGGCGGCCAGGTTTACATGGACGGCGCGAACATGAACGCGCAGTGCGGCCTTTGTCGGCCGGGCGATTACGGGGCGGACGTTTGCCATTTAAATTTGCACAAGACGTTTTGTATTCCGCACGGCGGTGGCGGACCGGGCGTCGGCCCGATCGGCGTTGCCAAACATCTCGCGCCGTTCTTGCCACGAGAGTTCATTGCCGATCCTGGAACCGGCGAAGTTCTCTTTGGCGACGGCGAAAGTGGAAATCGTCTACCAACTGAAAATGGATCGCACTATCGTCACGGCGGCGGCAACTCCGGAAATGTTGCCGCGACTCCGTACGGGAGCGCAAGCATCCTCACAATCTCCTGGATGTACATCCGGATGATGGGCGCAGCCGGTTTGAAACGCGCGAGTGAAATTGCGATCTTGAACGCGAACTACATTGCCAAGCGCCTTGATCCGCACTTTCCGGTCTTGTTCAAAGGCAAACGCGGACTCGTCGCGCACGAATGCATTGTCGATCTTCGCGAATGGAAGTCAGTTGGGATCGAAGTCGAAGACGTGGCGAAACGTTTGATGGATTACGGATTTCATGCACCGACCGTTTCCTGGCCGGTCGCCGGCACGATGATGATCGAGCCGACCGAGAGCGAACCGAAACACGAACTCGACCGCTTTTGCGACGCAATGATTTCAATTCGCGCGGAAATTGAGGCCGTTGCGACCGGAAAGATTGACAAACAAAACAATCTGCTGAAGAACGCGCCACACACCGCGCGACAAATTGCCGCCGAAAAATGGGAGCGCCCCTACTCGCGCGAGCAAGCGGCCTTTCCCGCGCCATGGACACGCGAACACAAGTTCTGGCCGTCCGTCGCAAGGATCGACAACGTTTACGGCGATCGGAATTTGTTCTGCTCCTGTCCGGCAATCGAAGATTTCAGTTCGTAACGCACTGAAAGATTTTTCGGCATTGTTACGAATTCAGAAAAGATGCTCCGAAGAATTCTTTTTTCGTTGCTTGCAGTCGGTTTCTTGATCGGAGGCGTTTACGTTTACGCGCATCCCTTTTGGAATCATCTTCCGCAGGGAACAACGATCGATCGAATTCTCGTTGAAAAATCGGAGCGGCGATTGTCGTTTTTCGCCGGCGGCAGAAAATTAAAAGAATATCGCGTCGCGCTCGGTCGCAACCCAATTGGCGCAAAACAGGAAGAAGGCGACATGAAAACGCCAGAAGGCATTTACAAGATCGACAGCCGCAATCCGCACAGCGACTACCATCTCGCGCTTCACGTTTCTTATCCGTCGGACGAAGACACGGCGCGCGCGGCCGAGCGTGGAGTCAACGCCGGATTCGACATCATGGTTCATGGAATCCGCAACGGCGGAGGTTGGATCGGCGCGTTTCATCGCATGCACGACTGGACGGCAGGGTGCATCGCGCTGACCGACGAAGAAATTGAAGAACTTTGGCGCGTTACGCCCGACGGAACGCCGATTGAAATTCGACCGTAGATTAGTGACGGCGGATTGCGGGAATCTGGAAAGTCGGCGGCGGACTCGGATAGGTTGGCGGCGCGGACATTAAAGAGGATTTAGCAACGTTGGAGACACCGCGGTTGTCCGATTGCCGACGCACGAACGCTTTCACGCCCGCGCTAGAACTTTCACAAACAATCTGATACTTCGTCCCCGCCTCCAATTTTGCAGTGAGAATGAGCGGCGACGTGGCAACGCGCGGTCCGACAATTTTTTTCGACGCTTCGTAGGTGATGGTAAGTCGGCGTATTCCCGGATCGATGCGCCAGTCTTCGCCGCCGTTCGGAGCCGCATCAACAGACACTTGGTCAATCGCGACGAGATGGATTTGATCTCCGACACCAAAACTGGCTGAAACAGGAACGCGCACCAGTGCGGGATTCTTCGACGTCGGGGTGTAAAGCTGCGCGCAGCCGACAGAAACGATTGCCAGCGAACAAACAACACCGCGCATTTTTCCGATTAAGTTTCGGATGCGAGCTCGGGTTCGCGATCGACACGATTTGGAACAAACCGCAGCGCGGAGCCGCCTTTCTCGTCAGCAACTTCGTCGCCTTGTTCGTGGTATTCCGCATCGGCGTTGACCTGCCAGAGATCGTAAAGCTTTGCGTCGGCCAGAATATTTTCCACGCACAACATCGCGGTCATCATCGCGTGGTCCTGGTTGTTGTATTTGTGCATCCCGTTGCGGCCGACGAGATGCAGATTCGGATACTTGGTGTCGAGCTCCTGGCGAATCGCGGCCACCTTTAGCGCGTAATCATCATCGTAAACCGGGTACGCCTTTTTCTGCCGAACCACTGTCCCATCAACTATATCGCCTTCTTGAGCGAGTCCGATTTGGACCAACTCGCGTTTCGCTATCGCGATCAAATCTTCATCACGTGATTCCCAAAGTCCGTCGCCTTCAAAACAAAAATATTCGAGGCCGTAACAAGCTTTGTCCGGATCAGGCACCATTTCCGGCGACCACGACTTGAAATTTTGAACACGGCCAACTTTCACGCGCGGATCGTGAATGTAGATCCAATTGTCGGCGAATTTGTTTCGCTCTTTCAAGATGAGCATCACGGTCAGGAAATCGCGATACTTCAAACCTTCGGCCGCACGCCGCGTACGCTCGGAAACCGGCGGTTGAATTCCGCAAACGAGTTCGCGCATTGGCGCCGAGGAAATGACGTGATCGGCTTGGATCGCCTGCCGATTTCCATCGCGGTCCTTGAATTGGACCGTCCACGTTTCGTTTTCCGCGTCGTAAGCGCAACCGTTGACGCGCGCACCCAATTCAACTTTGCCGCCCATGGTTTTCACTTTCGTCGCGGCCGCTTCCCACATCATGCCCGGACCTTTACGCGGATAACGGAATGAATTGATCAACGTCTTGATGACTTTTGTACGATCGCCATTCGATGACCGTTGCGGTAGAAGCGCATTTTTGATCGCGCTTCCGAGCGAAAGACCGCGGATGCGTTGGGCCGCCCAGTCCGCGGAAATTTCCTTGCAGCTCATCCCCCAGACTTTTTCGGTGTAGCTCTTGAAGAAAATGTTGAATAAGCGTTTGCCGAACTGGTTGCTGACCCACTCTTCGAAATTGCGAGGATGCCGCACCGGAAACAGTCGCGCCTTGAGCCATGACAAAACGCAGAAGGTCGATCTTACGATGCCGAGTTTAATCAGCGCTTCGAATGGTTTGAGTGGATAGGTAAAAAATTTGCCGTCGTAATAGATCTTGGACGAACGCGGCCGCTGGAGCATGTCGTTCGGCAAAATCTCCGTCCACAAATC
>Ga0210406_10005967_pt1 | contig 12666 bp, 14 predicted proteins | sample IncBWC30MmetaG_FD_155454 | JGI IMG/M metagenome (GOLD analysis project Ga0210406, IMG submission 155454) | Forest soil microbial communities from Barre Woods Harvard Forest LTER site, Petersham, Massachusetts, United States - Inc-BW-C-30-M | ecosystem: Environmental > Terrestrial > Soil >...
TTGATCATTCGAGACGTCGGCACTTTCCGTGACATGGGAAATCGGGACGCGATCAGGAGTCGCTTCCCAAGCAGTCTAGACCTGAAATGTGAAAGGATGGTTACAACATTGCTTGGGGGAGAATCACGAAGTACATGGAAGCGCAGGAATCGCTGCCAAGGAGGGCAGTTTCGTGAACCTTGCTGACTATTTGCGCCGGCAGTTTGCATACGATGAGTGGGCGAACCGGGAAGTCTTGAACGCGATACGAGCCGCAGGCGGTGCCAAGGAGCGATCGCTCGAACTGATGTCGCATATCCTGGCTGCCGAAATGGTCTGGCTGGAGCGGCTGAAACAACAACCGCAGAGTGTTCCGGTATGGCCGGAGCCCGATCTGGCTCAGTGCGAGGCGCAAGCCGCCAAAATGGGCGGCCTGTGGCTTGCATTTCTAGACCTGATCACGGCGGGGGACGTTTCTCAATCGATCTCTTACAAGAACAGCATGGGTGAGGAGTGGACGAGCACGATTGTGGATGTACTCACTCATGTCATCATGCACTCCGCCTATCACCGGGGACAGATCGCCACGCTGATGCGCGCCAACGGGCAGACTCCGGCGTACACAGACTTCATTCACGGGGTGCGCCAGGGACTGTTTCAGTAAGAGGCCGATTAGGTAGAAGTCGATGGGATCTTGTCAGCATCAAGGGCTTTGCCGGTGCCGTCTTGAAAGACGTAATATCTCAGCAATGAAAAAATTTTCGGTCCTCTTCCTCCCTGTGCTATGCGCCGCTTTCCTGCTGGCGGCCGATCAACCGAAGATTCCACCGATGCCGATGGCGGTATCGAATAATGCGGTCGCCTCGCTCAAGAATGGCATCGAGGTCTACTCCTTGATGGGAATTGGGGTCAAGAAAACCTGGGACGACATCACCAACAGGATGTTTGTTCTGCGCCTCTCGTCGGGGAAGTGGACAGAAGGCCGCCCTGTGCCGGGAGTTGCCGGCCGCGTGGGTTCTTCTGCAGTGGGCGCCAGAGGGCAAGTCTTTGTTTTCGGCGGATACGTAGTGGACGGGCAGGGAAATGAGATTACGGTCGCTGACGTGAATTCCTTCGTGGCGGAAGAACATCGCTGGTATCGCGCCGCGGACATTCCGGTACCTGTGGACAGCGCGGTGATCGGCTTGAATCACGACCGTTACATTTACCTTGTCGGCGGTAGATCAAAGAGCGGTCCGGTGAACAACGTGCAGGTGTATGACGCGGAAAAAAATACATGGAGCCAAGCCACGCCGTTTCCCGGAACACCGGTTTTTGGCCATGCCGGCGGCCTGGTTGACGATGCCATCGTCTTCGTCGATGGCGCCAGGAAAAACCCGGAAACTGGAAGCCCATACGTCGCGTCCGACGAGTGCTGGATGGGGAAGATCGACCGCAAAGATCCGAACAAGATCGAATGGAGCAAGTTGCCTCCGCATCCCGGGCCGGGGCGGTTTGGGATCGTCGGCGGGAGCGACAAGGAACACAGGATGCTCTTCTCGGGTGGGACGACCAATCCACACAATCTCAAGGGTCTGGATTACGACGGGAAGCCCACCGAGATCTCCCCGGTGACCTTTGCGTTCGAACTGCATGGCAATCGGTGGGGCACGATTATCCCCGACACATTTGATGTGCGCAGCGACAGCCGAGGTATCGTTTCGACACCGATCGGGCCGCTGGTCGTCGGTGGCATGTTGAAGAATCAGGCCATCTCAGGGCGGGTATTAGCCCTGCCGAAGAAATAGAAATGCGCGACCGTTGAATGAAAAGGCAGACCCGGCGATGGGGGCTCATCTTAATCGGTGCTACTTCGCTGCGGGCGTGAACGCAATATTGAGGCCGGTGGTAAAGATCACGTCGTTCTTCTTTGAACTGGTCGGCGGATTGGTCACGTAGATGTCCCCGAACTGGTTTTGCCAGCCCAGCCATTTGCTGATCTTGGTCACGGTGCCGAGATTGAAGGTCCAGCGATACTGGCCCGTGTCCTGGAGATTGGGATAGAAATCCATATTCTGCGTTATCTCCGTACCCTTGCCGATTTTACGTGTCACTTCCTCGCCCAGAGTGAGCGCCACAAATTTGTTGGTTTTGCCGTAGGAGGCAAAAACCGGGGGTGCGCTGTCGGGTACCAACGGCCCGTTGGAATAGGTTTCGTGCGTGTAATTGACGCCACCGAGGAAGTTCAAGATGGTGGTCTTGCTCTGGATGGCATGGAAGCCGAAACCGCCGGTGTAAACTTGCCGCAAATCGAGTTCTTGCAAGGCGTTCGCCATGAAATCGGCGCCCGCAAAGACGAAAACTCGCGGGGCAACATTGCGGTCATAGCGGATTCCGCCCTGCTGCAGGCTGGCGACGTCACTGGGGGTAGCAAGATCGTTTTTGGTGTTGATGGTACTCGCGTAGAGCGTGATCTTGTCGTTGAGGGTGGGATGGATCGCGTTGAAAGCCAGCGCCAGATTTTCGGTCTCGCTGTTTCCGCGGGCGACCGAAAAGCCTACGTCGATGCCGCCGTTCCAGCCGTGCATCAATCCGGGATGCAGCGACTTGTCGTATGCGGTTTGTTCGGCTTCACTACGGATCAGCGTCACTTCCTCTTTGGACGCTTCCACGGTGCCCCCGGTCTTGGTGGCGACTTCAATCTTGCCATCGGCGGTGGTGACCGGGCCGACCACCGTTTTCCCATTCTTCAAGGTGACGTGCAACGCCTCTTCGCTCTTGATCTCCTGAATAGCGTCAAACTTGATGGTGACATCTCCCGCCGCGTCGGTGTGCAGCAGCAGCGTCTTGCCGTCGGACTTGACGACCGTGCCAGAAAGGCGATCGCCGTTCTTCAAAGCGACTTGATCGGCCAATAGAGTCGACGACAGTCCAAAAAATGCGAGCACAGTGAGCAACCCGAATTTACGCAAAGCTTCCTACCTCCGAACTGGCAGACATTGGAGAATGAAAGATCAACCGGGGTTGCCTAGCACACAAATCGAGACAGGGTAGCGCCTAAGAAATGGAGATGGTTACGGCGAACGGGCTTAGATCAGGACTTGTTTTCAGTTTTCTTCGTAGCATCCGTCGAGGCTTGCGCTGGGGGATTATCCTTCATGCCCTCTTTCAGGGCCCGAATCCCCTCGCCCAGACCCTTGCCAAGTTCTGGCAATTTCTTGGGCCCGAACACCAGCAAAGCAATAAAGAAAATCACTACCAGGTGCATCGGTTGAAATAGACCTTCAAGCATGGGAGCCTCCAAAGGGGCAAAACTATAATTCCCAATCATACGCTACTCGGACGCCTTGGGGAAGGTCAAGCGACTCGGCCGATGGCCGATGGCTAGTCAAGACCTCTCCCCTTCCTTATTATCCCCTGCCTGTCGCTCCTCGGTGAACCGGGCTACGGGGAGTTGCGATTTCGATAGCACCAAGGCGCAATACTGCGGGCATGGCCGGTTACCTCGGTGATCTTACCCATGGGTTGCCCGGCGGGCTATGTTTTCGAAGGGGTTTCTGGAGGGGCATTGTGGGCACCGTTCCCTTCCAAGCCAACCACCAGTAAGCCAATTCATAGCGTTGGGGAGTCCGGTGAGAGTTAAGTCTGTCCTGTTACTTCTGCTGCTCAGCCTGACCGCTGCTGTGCGGTTCGCCCACCCTCAATCCAGCAATATCCAAGTTACGGAGCGTCAACCAGTAGACATCACGCAGCTCGTTGCCTGGCTGACCAGTGGAGTTTCCAGCAGCCGGCTGACCCACCTGGTGAAGGAGTGCGGCCTTGCCACTTTGCCAACCCATAAGGAACTCCGCCAACTCGCGGCTGTGGGAGCGGGCAAAGATTTGATGACAGTCGTCCGCTCGGGAGATGTCCAGTCCGCCAGGATCGCGGCTCCTATTCCCGCAGGACTACTGGCCGCGTTTGCCGAAACCCGCCAACAGCACTTCAAGGAAGCCGAAGCCGGCCTCCGGGAGGCCTTGGGCGCGGACGCGCAGAACTCCGCTCTGCATTTCGCTCTCGGGACCCTCTACCGCCAGCAAGAGCAATGGGACGAGGCTTTTGACGAACTCTCGCAGGCTACGCGGCTCCGGCCGGACCTGGCAGAGAACCATAGCGCCTTAGCCTACCTTTTCTATCGCCTGGACGACGGCCCGAACGCGATCGCCGAGGCGCGCACGGCGCTCAGCATCGATCCTCAAAACGCGGAGGCTTACCAATATCTCGGTCTGGGACTCTACTCAAATGGTCAGTACGAAGCTGCGTTCCACGCCTACGCCGAGGCGCTGGCGCGCGATCCAGCCAACCCCGACACCTACTACGACCTGGGAATTGCATTGCACGCTGGCGGGAAGCCGACCCCTGCCATCGCGGCCTATGAGCATGCCATCCGGCTTCGGCCAGCGTTTTGGGAAGCTCATTCCAACCTGGGACTGGTCCTGCACGAAAACGGAGACCTGGCTCAAGCCGTGGCCCAATATCGCGAGGCCAGACGAATCGCTCCGGGCGAAGCGACGATCCAAAACAATCTGGGAAACACCTATTGCGATCAGGGAAACTACGACCTGGCGATCCAGGAATTGCGAGCGCTGTACAGGCAGCATCCGGAGTGGCAGCAAGGCCACGCCTGCCTGGCCAGCGCGTACGTGGCAAAGAAGAATTACGGTGCCGCGGTCGATGAGTTGCGACTGGCGCTGCTGCAGAACCCGACCGCACCCAATGAGCACCGCATTCTTGGGCAGGTCCTGCTGCTCAATAACAAACCCGAGGAGGCATTGCGGGAGTTACGCCTTGCTGTCTCTCTCAACCCCGACTCTGACGTGGCTCATCATTTGCTCGGGACAGTGCTGTTTCAGCAGCAACAACTGAACGCAGCCGAGAAAGAATTTCGCGAGGCGCTTCGTTTGAATGCTTCCGCGGACAACCACTACGCGCTCGCCGCATGCTTGATGAGCCTGTACCGCAACGAGGAAGCTTTGTCGGAGTTGGAATTGGCTTCGCGCCTTGATCCTGAACGCCCGTTGTACCGCGCTCGCCGCGAAGAACTGATCAAGGTGATGAAGGAGACAAATTTACGCTAAGACCGCCGACCTGCGTTTCACATTCAGCGCGCCGCTTGACCGGTTGGCCAGTACCCGCTCTGTACCACAGTGCGTAGGAGAACGTGGCGGTAGTACCTAAACTAGAGACGAGGCCGAACCCATCGCGCCGCGGAACAGATCGACAAGGGGAAGACCGAATGGCGACGAATACGCAGTCTCAGCAGGCAACAGCCACTTCCGCCGTGCAGGCGGCTATGGCGCGGGAAACGAGCGCCCACCGTGCGGAGGCCTCATCCGTTGCGCTTGTCGATTCTCCTCGGAAATCAGCGGGATACGGCCTACCGTGCTCGAAATGCCACCTGTATTTTCCTGCCGATCTGGATGTCTGCCCGACCTGCAAAAACAATGAGCGTGTTTCTCCGGTGGTGCCCAAGATTCCGATTAATGCGGCTCCAGTTGCGCTTGACTCCGTTCCCGATACTTCGATCGTCGAACAGGAACGCGAACAATTCCTGAGACAATTCAAGTCGCAGCTTCTGGAGGCACACGCCGAGGTGGTGGACGCTCCCGAGACGGTCTGCAAGTTCGAAGAACACCATTCCGGGGAAACAGCCCGCGCTGAAATCTGCCAGCCTTGCTATGAGCAACTGCAAGAGCGCGTAGACGTTCTGGAAGCGACTCTGCACCTTGAACTGAAAGAAGCCGCGCAGATCATCTACGACGCGGTCTGGGCCGATCCATCGGACCCCAGCAAAACTTATCAAAATGCCGCCAGCGCCCTGCTGACGGAACTGCGCAAACGGGCGGGGATGACTACGGTGTTGGGACCGTTCCAACCAATGTCGCACTAAGAGTTCACGTCTTAGTCGAGGGCCTCAGGCTGCCGTTTCGGAGGGTCTTCAAATACCGGATTCCCGCGAGACCCAGACCCGTTTTGTCGATTATCGTAGCCTACTCGAGCTTAATGGCTACCCACTTTTTTCCGCCATAGAGCTTGTAGCCGTCACCATCCTCAACCAGTTTCAGTGGGACTGCATGCGGCAGCGCCTGGGCGGTTTGCCAGGAGACGTTGAGTACGTCGCTGTTGGCCACGTCCATCACGATAAATTTGCCGTCCGCGGAGAATCCGAAACCATATTGCCCCGGCTTCAACTCTGATCCGCCTATGTTGAGCTTCGCTTCGGTGATGAACATGCCCTGATACTTCTGTTGGATCGCCGTCGAATAACCCGAGGCGTCGACGAGAGCAGCCAGCATCATCTTGCCGTCCGCCAACTGAAAGCCAATGGCGTTGCGCACCTCAACAGGTGCTTTCTGGCCGCGGAAGAAATATTCGACCGGGGTGGCTTTTTTCAGCTCGTCGCTGCTGAGTATGTGTTTCGATGTCTGTTGCGCCACCGCCGACGCCAGCGTGAGGGCGAGAGCACCCAGAATCGCCAGATGATTCTTCTTCATGACAGTTCGTCCTCGAGTGTGAGAGTGAAAGAATGCTGCCGGAACTCTAACGGTTCCCAGGGTCGGGCGCAAATCCGCCATTTTCGCTTTGCCCGCAAGATTCGGATAGTCCACTGGACAGCTTCGCCGTAGGCTTTTCTTACTATGACGACCAATGCCATACTCACAGCGGAAAGCCTGGAGCCAATGCCCGAAGGTCAACCTAAACCGCCAACCCAGTCGGCGTCAAAGTCCGCCTCAACTCAGTCTGCCGCAGTCGAGGAAGGGCGCTGGAATGCCGTGATGGCCCGCGATGCCGCGCGGGATGGGGAATTCGTTTTCGCCGTCTCGAGCACGGGAGTGTATTGCCGGCCGTCCTGCCCGGCGCGCCGGCCACGCAGGGGAAATGTCCAATTCTTTTCCGGGCCAGAACAGGCCGAGCGAGGAGGATATCGGGCCTGCCTGCGCTGCAAACCTAAATCGTTCAGCGGAAACGCCGAGTCCAACGGAGCGAAGGCGATTTGCCGCTTTATCGAGCAGCATTTGGACGAACCGTTGACTCTGGAGCGTCTTGGCAAAGAATTCCGTCAGAGCCCGTTCCATCTGCAGCGTCGGTTCAAGGCCGTGCTGGGGATCACGCCACGAGAGTACGCCGACTCTTGTCGCATGCGGATGCTGAAGAGGAATTTGCAGGCAGGCGATTCGGTGACGCGTGCGATGTACGACGCCGGATACGGTTCCAGCAGCCGGCTCTACGAACGCACGGCCTCACAGCTGGGCATGACGCCCGACAAGTATCGCCGCGGCGCCATTGCCGCCGCCATTCGTTATACCTGCGCCGATTCGCCACTGGGGCGAATGCTCATCGCCGCCACCGAACGCGGCATTTGCACCATCCAGTTTGCCCGCTCCGACGGCGAGCTGATCGAGGGTCTGAAGCGCGAATTTCCATTTGCCACCCGCAAGTCGGATCAAGCCGGATTGCAGTCGTGGGTGGACTCACTGCTCAAACATATGCGCGGCAAGGCTCTGGATTCTTCGCTCCCGCTCGACATTCGGGCCACCGCATTTCAGCGCAGGGTGTGGACGTACCTGCAATCCATTCCCTTCGGGGCGACGCGATCCTATAGCCAGGTTGCCCAGGCAATTGGCCAGCCTAGCGCCTGTCGCGCCGTTGCCCGATCCTGCGCCACAAACCCGGTCGCAGTCGCGATTCCATGCCACCGCGTGGTGCGCGAGGATGGCAGCATGGGAGGCTATCGATGGGGCATCGAGCGCAAGAAGGCTCTGCTGGAGATGGAGCGGCAGGATTCGTAAAAGGGGGCCGCCTTGGTTTAGCGCGCCGCCACAGTTTCGTGTACCTGAGTGGACCACGACGTCCGATCGTAATTGCCTTATCTCGTTTCGTGTTTGACTCCTCTGCTGACTGGCAGTCAAATAGGGAGTCTGCAAGGAAGGTTGTTTTGACCTGGTCGCGTAGGCGAGTATGCGAAGCGATGAGGCGACTCTGAAAGCGATCCTGTTATCGAGCGCTCTGCTGATGTGTGCGTGTGGAGGCGGGGGCGGAATGAACGGTGGTGCCGGACGGGGCGTGGGGAATCCGCCGGCGACGCCCACCATCTCGACGGCAGCCGCGCAGAATGGCGCGGTGATAGCGAGTATCGCCTCCACGACTCCGGGCGCGGTTATTTTTTACACCGTCGACGGCAGCACTCCTACTCCGTCTTCGCAGCAGTACCAGGCGCCGTTTCTAGTGGCGTCGAGCCTCACCGTCAATGCGATAGCCATTGCCGGCAACTCCAGTGCGCTTACCGCGAGTGCGGTTAGGAGCCAGGCGTTCTCGCCGAACATTCCGTCGGGCACGCTGGCGTGGAGCGATGAATTCACTAACTACGGCGGCGCTGCGGCGCAACCGAATCCCGCGTTCTGGACCTACGACACCGGCAACAGCGGCTTTGGAAACAACGAACTCGAAAACTACTGCGCGTGGGGCTCTTCCGCGAGTCCCTGCAGCACGACGAACCCCAGCGCGTTTGTGGGAACCGACGGCTATCTGCATATCGAGGCGCAGCAGCCGTCAGCCGGGGTTTACACCTCGGCACGGTTGAAAACTCAAGGCTTGTTCAGCTTTCAGTACGGCCGCCTTGAGGTGCGTGCCCGGGTGCCGGAGGCACAGGGGTTTTGGCCCGCAGCATGGTTGATGGGAAATAACATCGCAACCGTTAATTGGCCGGCCTGTGGCGAACAGGACGTGCTGGAGCGCGTCAATGGACCAGGCTCGCCCGATTGGAATGCGGGGTCCGTACACGGAACCGGTTTCACTGGCGGCACGGGACTCGGCACTCTCTACGACTTCCCCAATGGGACGACCGCAGCCGCGTGGCATACCTACGGTATGATCTGGTCCCGGGGCAGCGTGGCCTATTACATTGACGATCCCACTCATCCCTATGCCACGTACACAACCTCGAGTTTGAGTAGCCTCAGTGGTGCGGTTTGGCCATTCGATGCCGGGCAAAGCAATTTCATCCTCTTGAATTTGGCGGTCGGCGGGAGTTGGCCGGGTTCTCCCAACGGAACCACTCCGTTCCCGTCTGAGCTGTTGATCGATTACGTTCGGGTGTACACGAACTAAACTAAGAAGCGTGGACCGGCTCGCGGTTGCGAACGGCGAACCAGTTTAGCAGGCCTAAGGCGATGGTCGCAGCGACGATCAGCGACTGACCGAAGTCCACTCGTGTCACAAGTGCGGCGCACATCAGAACTGCGGCAACAGCGAGGATATTCCCGACAGGCAAACGAAACCCGGCTTTCCCCGGCTGCTTTCGCCGCAGCACTGGCAGCGCGGCACAGCACACGGCATAGTAAAGCAGGCGTGCGACGGCGGAGAGCGTGACATTCCACTTGAATTCGCCGCTTAGCGCAAAAGCCCAAACCAGCGCCGCAAACACAAGAATCGAAACGTAGGGCGTGTGAAATCGCGGATGGATCGATGCGAAAACTTTGGGGAAATCTCCTTGTTCGGCCAAGGCGTAAGTAACGCGTGGCATGCCCAGAATCTTGGCGCTCAGATAGCCATAGAAAGAAACAAGCGCGCCCACCGCGACCAACGCGGCTCCGAAAGCACCAACCGCGATCCGAGCCACGTCGGCCAGCGGACGCGTACTGTGCGCCGCGTCCGGAAGGAGGCCAACCACAACCCATTGAATGAGCGCATAGAGGACAGTGCAGGTCAGAAGAGCGGCGAACAGCGCGAATGGAGCGTCGCGGCGCGGATCCTTAGCTTCCCCCATCGGCGCGAGCGCGGTCTCGAATCCTCCGTAGGCAAACACCAGCAACAACACGGCTCGCAACCATTGGTTGGTGCTAACGACAGCTGGCGCGTGGGTCGAGATTCCGCTGGGATGCGCATGCAGTGCGAATAATCCCAATGCGATCACCGCAAACAGGGGCACGAGTTTTGCCGCCGTGAAGAAGTTACTGACTTGGGTAGCCGCGCGCACGCCACGCACGTTGATGGAGGCGAGCACGCCGACCAGGACGGTAAGAATCAACGCGCGTGGCAAAGGATCGGTAGCATGCGGCCAGAACTCGCCGAGATAAATCACAAACAGGTTTGCATTGGCGGCCGGGGCTGCAATCTGTCCCAGGCAGAGCATCCAAGCCACCTGAATTCCCATGGCGCGCCCAAAGGCCGCACGTGCGTACAAGTAAGGACCGCCAGCTTGCTGAAATCGCGAAGCAACTTCGGCAAAGCAGCCGAAGATCGTGCCCATCCCAGCCCCCGCCAGAAGAACGGCAATCGGGCTGAGATCTCCAATGAGACTAACCACAGTGGACGGTAGTCCAAACACACCGCTACCGATAATGGAGTTCACGATGAGCGCCGTAAGGCTCCAGCGACCGATGGCGCGAACCAATCCCACACTGGACGTGTTCTTCTGGCTGGTTTCGATCACCGCGAGTTTGTATCACAAACCGTGGAGACTTTGTCCATGGAATAGGCAGAACCGTTTGTCGCGGGCGCCGAGAAGTTCGTTCGGTCGCATGGTGACGTTCGACAAAAACCGAGAGCACTAACGTGCAGAGAAAAATATTGCAGGTTGAATTGTGGCTGGACCACTTCGCGAAGGCGTGAAAAGCTGCGCCAATCCAGAGTTTTGACGTTGTGACCTTTGGTCGGACCAAAGTAACGCGCAGAATTACGAAAGGCGCATGCCCATGGGAATCTATTCGCTGCACGCTGCCGATGAGATGTTTGAGTGGCAAACAGAATGTCCATCGAAGACATGAACGACCTCCATCTCCGAATCGCGCGCGTCACCGAAGATCTGCGCACCATCCAGCAGGACCTCAACTGCGCCGCCATGCAAGCGCCGAGTGACCCGGAACTGATGGAGTCGCTCAACTCCCTTTCGGAAACGGAGCCGATTGAAACCCTGCGCTCAGCTCTTGATCAGATGCGCCACTTCCTCTGGTTCTATTCGCAAGTCATGAGTAACGAACCGGAACTGGGAGACAAGTTGCGACAGGCAGGGCCGACGAAAACTGCCACCGACGAGGCGCCGAAGACCGGCACCTCTTTTCTGGATCAGCTTTCCCGCGCCGACGAACTCATGTTGCTCCATCATCTGGCGGAGGCCAGACGCCGCAAACCAAACTAACTTACATGGTACTTCGTAGAGATGCAGCTGGCTGCGTCTTTTCTCACCAAGCCAACCCCTTCGCTAGAATCCACGCCCGCCAACAATGGTCTTGAGCACTTCGCCAGTCGCGCTCAGCACTGTGAAATCCGCAAAAGCACCGGGCGTTAAAGCTCCGTGTCGGGCCGACAACCCTGCGGCTCGCGCAGGATTCAGAGTTGCCGCACGAACCGCATCTCGCAGACTCCAGTGAGAAAACTTCGTCACGTTGCGCACCGCACGATCCATCGTAAGCACACTTCCCGCAAGGCTGCCATTGGAGGTGCACTTTCCGTCTTTCACGTCGACCTCGATCGGTCCCAACTGGTAACGTCCGTCCGGCATGCCGGTCGCTGAAATCGCATCGGTAATGAGCACAGCGCGTTCGTAGCCTTTGGCCTGCAGGAAAACTTTCACGACGGGAGGTGCCACATGGATTCCATCGACGATGATGTCGGCGCTGAGGCGGTCGTCGCTGAGTACTTCACCGATGATTCCGGGGTCGCGATGGTCCAGTGGCCGCATAGCGTTGAAGGTGTGCGTCGCGTGGCGCGCTCCGGCTGTTACGGCATCCTGAGCGACAGGCATCTCAGCGTCGGAGTGTCCAATGCTTACGCAAACATTGCGCCGCGCAGCCTCCGCAATCACGCCCATCGCGCCGGGAATTTCCGGGGCAATCGTCAGCATGCGCACATGCCCACGCGCCGCCTGCCAAAGGCGCTCGAAGATGTCAACGGTAGGCGCGACCAGATTTTCCGGAGGATGCACTCCTCGCCGCTTGTGGCTCAGAAATGGTCCTTCGAGATGAAGGCCCAGCGGCCGAGCCTGTACGGGATGACCACTCGTCGTTGTGGCGGCCGTCTCGATCGCGTCGGCCAACCGTCCCAGAGCAGCACAGGTTGCATCGAGCGGTGCCGCGACGGTGGTAGGAAAATATCCGGTCACTCCGTGGGTCGTCAGAAACTTGCCCAGACGCGGCAGTTCGGATGGCAGGGCCCGCATCGCATCCAGTCCCGCCCCACCATGAATATGGATATCGACAAAACCCGGGGCCAACACCGCTTCGCCGAAATCAACGAGCGAGATGTTACGCGAGATTTCTTTCTCCGACCGCGTGGACACTTCCGAGATCAGCCCGTCTTCCACGACGAGCAACGGATTCACAATCTCCTGCTCCGGAGTATAAAGTCGGCTTGCGGTGAATACCGTTTTCATTCGGGGTTGTCGTGGAGCGAAAATCTATCGTAGTCGTACCTTCAGTTTCAGACAACCACGCCAAGGAAAGAGCTGGTCCCCTTTGCGGCCTCAAGCGCGTGAGCCCCACGCTGGCTCCAGTGGCGCTGCGTCGAAGCAAAGCGAGCTTCGCCCAGAGTGCTATAATCTGCTAGTAAGTTAAGCAGTTCCTGCCAAAGGCGTTCAGCAGTTCTCCAGCGCCTCTGTACACGTCGGGGAGTGGCTCAGCCTGGTAGAGCACCTGGTTCGGGACCAGGGGGTCGGAGGTTCAAATCCTCTCT
>Ga0210406_10005970_pt1 | contig 12663 bp, 11 predicted proteins | sample IncBWC30MmetaG_FD_155454 | JGI IMG/M metagenome (GOLD analysis project Ga0210406, IMG submission 155454) | Forest soil microbial communities from Barre Woods Harvard Forest LTER site, Petersham, Massachusetts, United States - Inc-BW-C-30-M | ecosystem: Environmental > Terrestrial > Soil >...
AACGACGGCCTTCAGTGTGGAATCAAGCGAGATTGCGGTCTAATCGTTTGAATTGATCAGGTGATAGCTGCGGCGAATGACGAACAGACAAGGACCGCGCGAAAACCAGGCCCGCGGGAAGACTAGGCCCGCGCGAAAACTAGGCCAGCGCGAGGTCGAATCGCCGCTGCAGCTCAAGACCGCGCGCAACCTCCCACACCGCGGCGGTAATGGGCGCAAGCGCGGGTTGATTGCGGGCGATCAAGCCGATGGCGCGCGTCAGATAGGGCAACAGCGGCCGCGCCTGCACTTTGGCCATATCGAAGAAGTTCAACAGGCTGTGCGGCACGATGGTGAAGAGGCCTGCTTCGCTGACATGAGCGTACATCGAAAAAATGGAATCGGTCTCGAGGATCACGTCCGCTTTCGCGCCTGCACGCCGAAAGGCCGCATCGATCACTTGGCGGTTGCGCATCTTGCCCGTCAGCAGGCACAGCGGCAGCCGCCCTGCCTGCTCCCAGGTAATCGTCGGCTCGAGCATCACCTTGCGCGCGGCCAGCAGAACGTAACGTTCATCGAACAGATGCAGCGATTCGAATCCACCGATGGTCTTCTCATCCAGATACGTCAGGCCCAGATCGAGTTCGAACCGGTCCAATTGACCCGCGATGGCCTCGCTGCTCAACGATGAAACGGCGTAGCGGATGTTTGGGTAGGCCGCACGGCACGGCGCCGTAATGAATGCCGCGACGGTCATGGTCGTCGGTATCGCACCGACCCGCAGCGTGCCGGCCATGCTGGATTTCGCGACCGACGCATCCTCGCGCATGTGCGACAGCGAGGCGAGAGTCTGCTGCGCCCACGCGAGGACACGTTCGCCCTCGGCCGTCAGGCCCATGAAGCGCCGTCCACGCTGGACGATCATGATGCCGAGTTCTTTTTCCAGACTGCGTATCGCCGAGGACAAGGCGGGCTGCGATACATGACACACTTCAGCCGCCTTGGCAAAATGCTTTTCGCGGGCGAGAGTGACCAAGTAATCGAGTTGCCGGATGAACATACGAACATCTTGCCGCAAATCGGAGGAATCTTGCCCAAATAATGCGAAAGTCTTAAGTTAGCCGCCCTTTCGTTTTTGATGAACGCGGAGAATTGCATGGCATTGCCTCGTGAAATGACGGTCGTTGAAATCGCCGCTCCGGGCGGCCCGGAACAATTGAAGACAGCAGTGCGGCCGATTCCACAACCCGGCGAAGGCGAAGTGCTGGTTCGCGTCGAAGCCGCCGGCGTCAACAGGCCCGACGTGATGCAGCGCCAAGGCCGCTACCCGCCGCCGCCCGGAGCGTCGGACCTGCCCGGCATGGAGATTGCCGGAGAGATCGTCGCGTTGGGTCCGAAGGTTTCCGGACTGTCGGTCGGCGACAAAATTACTTCGCTGCTGCCGGGCGGCGGCTACGCAGCTTATGCAATCGCCGCTGCGCCCTTGTGTATGCCCATACCCGAAGGCTTGAAGATGGTGGAGGCGGCCGCCATTCCGGAAACCTATCTGACGGTGTGGACCAATCTGTTCGAACGCGGCGGCTGCAAGTCGGGAGATATCGTTCTCATTCATGGCGGCACCAGCGGGATCGGGACCACCGCCATCCAACTGGCGAAGGCCTGGGGTGCGCGCGTTTATGCCACGGCGGGATCGGAGAAGAAGGCGCGCGCCTGCGAGGCTTTGGGTGCCGTGCGAGGCATCGACTACAAGACCGAGGATTTCGTCGAAGTCATGCGCGCTGAGACCAAAGGTCACGGGGTCGACATCACGCTCGACATGGTCGCCGGCAGCTACGTGCAGCGGAACCTGGATATCGCCGCCGTGGAAGGCCGGGTCGTGACCATCTCCCTGCTCGGCGGCTCGCGCGCTGAAATCAATATGGGCATGGTGTTGACCAAGCGGCTGACGTTGACTGGTTCGACATTGAGGTCTCGAACGGTCGCACAGAAAGCAGCAGTTGCCGATGCCGTTCGCAAAAACGTGTGGCCGCTGCTGGCCTCAGGAAAAGTTCGCCCGGTCATCTTTGCGACCTTTCCGCTGGCCGAGGCAAGCGAAGCGCATCGGCTGATGGAGACTTCCAATCACATCGGCAAAATCGTGCTCACGGTTTGAATCTGCGCTTGTTGTCAGGTACCGAGAATGGTGCCGAGGCAAAGACCGGATTCAGCGCAGAACTGCGGCGCCGGCAGCTTCTTGCCGCCGTCGTAGCGCAGCTTGAATACTTCGACCTGACCGCCCTGGGCCGAGATGCTTAAGCTGTGCTCGCCGATCGACGTGATCGCCCCGATCCTGCCCTTGACCTGGGAAAATGTACGCGCGGAATGCTTGCGCGCGTCATACAACTGCAGCCGCTTTTGATTGAACAGGGTCCATGCACCCGGCGCCGGATCACAGCCACGAATCAAGTTGTAGACCTGATCCACATGGGTGTGCCAATTGATGCGCGCTTCCGGGTCGCGGCACCAGCCTTCGTAGCTCGCGCAAGACTCGTCTTGAGCGACGGCCTGCGCGCGTCCGCTCAGGACCAAGTCTGCGGCCTCGATCAACGCGGCGACGCCCATCGGAAACAGCCGGCCGAAGTACACCTTGCCGACAGTCTCATCAGGGCCGATCGGCGTTTCCTTCTGCAGAATGACCGGACCTTCGTCGAGGCCGTCGACGGGACGAAATATACTCAAGCCCGTGCGGGTGTCGCCCAAGATGATGGGCCAATTGATGGAACTGGGGCCCCGATAACGCGGCAGCAAGGAGGGGTGAAACTGAATGGTCCCGTGACGCGGGATCGTGGCGAAGTCCTGCGGCACAAACTGCAGGACAAAGGCCAGGATGGCGATATCGACACTTAAAGATCGCAGCGCCTGGCGCGCCTCCTCGACTCTCAAGGATGGCAGTGCGAAGACCGGAATACCGGCTTGCTCTGCCGCTTCCCGCAATGCATCGGCAGGCTCGCCGGGCTTCTCAGGCGCGCAAAAGACGCCTGCAACGGTGTCCCCTCGTTTCAGAAACGCATCCAGAGCGGCTTTGCCGAAGTCCTTTTGACCCACAATGGCAACGCGCATGTTTTCCTCCTGATATCTCATATATCATCAGCGGGACTAGGGGTACAATCTGTTGCGAAGGACCGTATTCGGACGTCTACTTGAGGCAAGGATACCCGGTATTTTGGCTTGCATCGATTCAAAAAGCCGGGCGACGCGAGATCGCGGCATGATCGACACACAATTACAGGAGATACCAGTGTCTGGTCGAAATTTTCTGTTTGTTCCGGGCCCGACCAATGTTCCCGATCGGGTGTTGCGAGCCATGTCCGTGGCGTCGGAAGACCACAGATCTGCGGACTTCCCTGCGCTCACCCGCGCCTGCATCGATGGCCTCAAGCCGATATTCAAGACCACGACAGGCCATCCCATCCTGTTTCCATCCTCCGGCACGGGTTGCTGGGAGGCAGCCCTGACCAACTGCCTCGACCCGGGCGCCAAGGTACTCATCGCGCGTTTCGGCCAATTCAGTCACCTGTGGGCGGACATGTGCGCACGGCTTGGCTTCGAAGTCGAAATGCTGGAGACACCCTGGGGGGAAGGCGCGCCGGTTGATCGGTATTTGTCGGCGCTGGAATCCGACCGGCAGCACAAGATCAAGGCGGTGCTCGTGTGCCACAACGAGACAGCCACGGGTGTGACCAGCGACGTCGCCGCGGTTCGCCGCGCCATGGACAGCGTCAAACATCCTGCACTGCTGCTCGTCGATGCGGTGAGCGCGCTGGCGAGCATCGATTTTCAAATGGACGAATGGGGCGTCGATGTCTGCGTCAGCGGCTCGCAGAAGGGCCTGATGCTGCCGGCGGGCTTGGGGGTGACTTGCATCAGCCAGAAAGCACTGGAGACTTCCAAGCGTGCGACGTCGCGACGCTGCTATTTCCATTTTGGCGATATGGTCTCGGCCAACGCTTCAGGTTACTTCCCCTATACTCCGTCGCTGCAAATGATGTGTGCGCTGCGCGAAGCCTTGAAGATGCTGGCCGAGGAAGGCTTGGAAAATGTATTCCGCCGGCACAGCTACCTGGCGGGCGGCACGCGTGCGGCCGTCATGCAAGGATGGAAGCTGAATCTCTGCGCAACGGCGCCCAAGTGGTATTCGGATACCGTCACCGCCGTCATGGTGCCGGCCGACATCGATGCCGCCGCCGTCATCGCGCGCGCCTACAAGCGCTACAATTTGTCGCTCGGCGCGGGACTCTCCAAGGTGGCCGGCAAGCTGTTCCGCATCGGCCACTTGGGCGATCTCAATGAAGTCATGCTGCTCGGCGCGATCGCCGGATCCGAGATGGCCATGCTCGATGCGGGGATCAACATCGAGCCCGGCAGCGGCGTGGCCGCGGCCCAATCCTATTGGCGGAAACATTGACCAGGCGCGTGGTGTTTCTCGATCGCGCGTCGCTGAAGGCAAGGGTGCGCAGCTTCGCCTTTCCCGCCGCATACATCGAGCACCAGAAAACCGACGTCGCTGAAATCCTGCCGCGCTTGGCCGATGCGGACATTGCGATCATCAACAAAGTACCGATGCGCGCGGACACCTTGCGGCAACTGCCACAGCTCAAGATGATCGCCGTGGCGGCGACCGGCTATGACGTGGTCGATATTCCCTATTGCAAGGAACACGGCATCGCCGTCGCCAACATTCGCAATTATGCGGTGCACACGGTCCCTGAGCATGCGTTCGCCATGATCCTGGCACTCAGGCGCAATTTGCTCGCCTATCGGCAGGATGTCGAAGCGGGCGTGTGGAATAGGTCGGAACAGTTCTGCTTCTTCACGCACGACATCGGCGATTTGCACGGCGCAACACTCGGCATCATCGGCGAGGGCGCGATCGGCCAAGGCACCGCAGCGATAGGCCGCGCCTTCGGCATGCGCGTGCTGTTTGCCGATCATCCCCCGCCCAAGATGGAGGGCGTCGCCTTTACGCCGCACGATCAGGTGCTGGCGGAGTCCGACGTGATTTCCCTGCACTGCCCGCTGCTGCCCGCGACGCGCAATTTGATCGACATCAAGGCGTTGCGCAAGATGAAGCGCAATGCGCTGCTCATCAATACGGCGCGCGGCGGACTGGTCAACGAAGCCGCGTTGATTCAAGCCCTCGATGAGGGTTTGATCGCCGGCGCGGGCTTCGATGTGCTGACGGTCGAACCACCCAAGGAAGGCAACCCCCTGCTCGACCTGCGCCGCCCGAATTTCATCCTGACACCGCATGTGGCGTGGGCGTCCGACGGCGCCATGCAATTTCTCGCCGACCAACTCATCGACAACATCGACGCCTGGGTGTCAGGCAGGCCGCAGCATCTCGTGACATGATAGCGGCCTTGAAAACCTTGATCGGCGAAGATGAAAAAGCTGCTTTACCAATTCGACACGGACACCCTGCCTTCCGTTTTTGACAACGTCGTGGGCTATGACGGCGGCGCGGATCACATTTCGGCCTATGGCGGCGTGAATGCCGAGAATGTCGGCGGCTTGGTGGAAGGCGCCATCTTCACGCGCTCGCCGAAGGACAAGAAATATACCGCGCTGTTCGTGGGCGGCTCCAACATGCTGCAAGGCGAAGCGGTCTTGAGCGCGATTCGCACGAAGTTTTTCGCGAAGTTTCGCGTCTCCATCATGTTCGACTGCAATGGGTCCAATACCACAGCGGCCGCCGCGGTGGCATGGCTGGCCCACGGGCGCGCCCTCGCCGGCAAGCGCGCCGTTGTGCTTGCGGGGTCAGGCCCCGTAGGTCAGCGTGCCGCCGTATTGCTGGCTCGCGAAGGCGCCGACGTGGCCGTTACCGGCCGCAAGCGCGCCGGCATTCGAGCAGCGTGCGATGCCATCAAAGCGCGCTTTGGAATCGATGTCGAGGCCATTGAGGCTCCGAGCAACGCCGATCGGGCGGCCGCCATCAAAGGCGCGCACATTGTGCTCGCGACCGGCGCGTCCGGCGTGACGTTGCTGGAGGCGAAGCAGTGGCAGGAGAATCCCTCCTTGGAACTGATTGCGGATGCCAATGCCTCGCCCCCTGCCGGCATCGAAGGCGTGGGCTCGAGCGATCGGGGCGCGAGCAGTCACGGCAAGATTTTATTCGGCGCCTTAGGTGTAGGGCCACTGAAGCTGGCCGTGCATCGCGCCTGCATAGCGCGCCTGTTCGAGCAAAACGACCTGGTGTTGGATGCCGAAGAGATCTACAGCATCGCCAAGGGGATGGTGGGAATGTGATCACGCAGCGTCCTCTCGGCAGATTTCTGGACGAACTGGCCAGCGGCACACCGACGCCGGGGGGCGGCAGCGCCGCGGCCATCATGGGCGCCATGGGTGCGGCGCTTGTGTCCATGGTCTGCAACGTCACCATCGGCAAGAAGGGACACGAAGCCGTTGAATCGGAAATGATCGCGGTGCGCGACGAATCTGAAAAATTGCGGTTGCGTCTGACTTCAATGGTCGCTGAGGACATCGCGGCTTTTGACGGACTGATGGCGGCGTACCGGCTGCCGAAAAGCAGTGAAGAGGAAAAATCACGGCGCGCCGCAGCCATTCAAACGAGCCTGCGCGCCGCGACCGACACCCCGCTCGAGTGCGCGCGCGCCTGTGCAGAGGTTGTCGCGCTGTCCAGGCGCGCCGCCGAGAAGGGCTATGCCGGCGTCATCAGCGATGCCGGCGTGGGCGTGCTGGCGGCCAACACTGCGCTGCGCAGCGCGGCGCTCAATGTCTACATCAATGCGCCGTCGCTGAAGGATCGCGACTTTGCAGCCGCTGCCATGGCCGAAGTGGAAAAGTTGATCGAGCATTGCGCACGCGACAGCGAACTGGTGATTGAGCTGGTGCGCAGCCGGCTGGGTTAGCTCGCCTGCAGCGTCACGGTTGCCTCACGCGTGAAGCAATGTTTTCACCGAGGCGATTGAAGTGCTTCACGTTCCAGCTGTAGATCGCCTGCGCTTTCGCCTTCAAAGCGCAGTGCGCGATCATCAGGTCATAAGCAGTGTGGCCGGAGATGCCCGCTGAGGCGGCATAGCAGCGCTTCATCCGGATTCGCTCGATCCTTGCCCGGCTCCCGACATTTGACACCCTTTTAATAAGCTGGTACCTTTTTAATGCAAGGTAGCTTTATACAAATGCCGACTGACCAGAAATTCAATCCGATTCGCAAGGGCCTGCTGGAATTCCTCATCCTGCAGATCATCTCGGCGGACAAGGTGTACGTGGCCGACATGATGAAGCGCTTGCAGGAAACGGACTTCGCAACGCAAGAAGGCACGTTGTACCCGCTGCTGAGCAAAATGCGCCGCGAAGAGTTCGTCGACTATGAATGGCAGGAGTCGGAGTCCGGCCCGCCTCGCAAGTACTACAAGCTGACCGCCAAGGGAAAATCGCAATTGGCGGAGTTCAAGGACTATTGGGCTTATCTCAACACAACAATCAACCAATTAGGTCGCTGAGCCATGAACACCGTGATCATCATCAATCTCAACGGTAATGCCTTCCATCTCGAAGAGCAGGGTTTTCAAAGCCTGCAGGCTTATCTGGAGCGCGCGCAGGCGCAGCTTCAGGACAATCCTGACAAGACAGAGATCATGGCCGACTTGGAGCAGGCGATAGCGGACAAGTGCGCCCACTTTCTGCGGCCTCACAAGAACGTGCTGACCGCCGCGGAAATCGACGGCGTGTTGCAGGAAATGGGGCCGGTGGAAACTGATGGTGCCGCACCCGCCGGCGCGACTGCCGGTGCGACCGCCGGCGAGCAGCCGCACGGCGCGACTGCCGGTGCGACCGCCGGCGAGCAGCCGCAGGCGGCGAAGAGCACCGCCGGACCTGCGCCCAGGAGGCTGTATCAAATCCGGCAAGGCGCCATGCTGAGCGGCGTTTGCACGGGCATCGCGGCCTACTTCAACATCGATGTGACCATCGTGCGAATCCTGTTCGTGGTGTTGACGGTGCTCACGGGCGGCCTCTGGATATTGGTCTACATCGGCATGATGTTGGTGGTGCCGTTTGCGAACACCGGTGAAGAGCACGCTGCGGCGGCGGGCGCGCCCTTCAACGCGCAGGAAGTAATCGATCAGGCCAAGAAGCACTACGCCGAATTCAAAGACAGCAAGGAGTGGCGCCGCCACTGGCGCCAGCAGCGTCGCGAGTGGCGCCGCAGGTGGCACGAGGGCGCGTATTGGTGGGGGCACAACCTGCAGCGCAATGTCCACCAGTTCAGCACCGGCGCCGGCTACGGCGGCCATTTGGGGGCGACTCTGCTCATCCCTTTTCTTGCCGTCTTAAATGCCCTGCTGTTTTGCCTGTGGATCGCCGCGATCGTCTCGCTCGCCACGACCGGCGCCATCTTCGGTTGGCCCATAGGCGGCTCGATCCCCCTGTGGGCCTCCATCCTGATCTTGATGTTTGTCTACAGCGTCATTGCGCGGCCGCTGCGCCATGCACGACGCGCCATTTACTTCAACAGCGGCGGTTATAACTATCTGTGGTTTGCGGCGTGGTATGAAATCCTCTCGACCGGCGTTCTGATTCTGGTGTGTTGGTTCGCCTACACTCACGTGCCGCAGGTGCACGACTTCTTTCAGCACTTTGTTCAAAACTGGTCGACGATGTGGAACAACCTCATCGATTCATTCCGGCACACGGTTTCCCACAAGCCGCAAGACCCTTGGCTCGACGCGAGGGTTTCGGGCGCCGCCGCCGCCGCATCGACCAGCGCTTTCCTGGCGTTGCGGAGGTAGTGATATTCTGCTGCCTCGTTTCGCCACAGAGGGGAATGCGAATGCCGGGCAGACTGAACGGGAAGGTTGCCGTCATCACGGGCGGCACCAGCGGCATCGGCGAAGCCACTGCCCGCCGCTTTGTCGCCGAGGGCGCGCGCGTCGTCATCGCGGGCCGCTCAGAACAGCGCGGCGATGCACTGTCGCGTGAACTCGGGGAGCAAGCGTTTTTTTTCCGCGCGGACGTGATGCACGAGGCCGAAATCGCCGGCGTCATCGACGCCGCGTTGAGCCGATTCGGACAGCTCGATTGCCTCTTCAACAACGCCGGCGCGGCGACGCCCGGCGAAATCGACACCATCACCGAGGAGCAATTCGACCACGGCATGAGGCTGCTGGTCGGCAGCGTCATGTTCGGCATCAAGCACGCCGCTCGCGCCATGCAATCGCGCGGCGGCACCATCATCAACAATTCAAGCATCGCCGCGCATCGCCTGGGCCAGGGTGGAACCCTGTATTCTGCGGCGAAGGCGGCCGTCAGCCACATCACGCGCATCGCCGGCGCGAAACTCGGGCCGAACGGCATTCGGGTCAACTCGATTTCACCCGGCGCCATAGCAACGCCCATATTCTGGGGCGGCTCGGCGAAAGCGCAGACCATGAGCGCGGAGGAAAACGCCCGAAAACTGGCGAAGCTGGAAGGCAACCTGGCGCGGGCCACACCCCTGCCGCGTTCAGGCATCGCGGACGATATTGCCTACGCCGCGGTGTTTCTGGCGAGCGACGAGGGTAGTTTCATCAATTCGCACGACCTGGTCGTCGATGGAGGCCGTATAGCGCAGTTCTACGAGCGTGGCGCATCGGGCGCTTAAGACCCAGGGGGCGAATCATGTTCAAACGGCTGCTCATCGCCAACCGCGGCGAAATCGCGATCCGGATTGCGCGCACCGCCGCCGAACTGGATATCTGCAGCGTCATGGTCTATTCGCAGGACGACGCTGCTTCGCTGCACATCAAGGCGGCCGAGGAAGCCGTGTCCCTGACGGGAATTGGACCCGCCGCTTACCTGGATGGCCCCCAGGTGCTGCGGCTCGCACTGGAGGCCGGCTGCGACGCCATTCACCCTGGCTATGGTTTCTTGAGCGAGAATGCCGCGTTCTCCCGCCTTTGCAACAATGCCGGCGTGGTTTTCGTAGGGCCTGCGCCCGAAACCCTGGTTCTGTTCGGCGACAAGGTGCAGGCACGTGCTCTGGCCAAACGGATTGGTGCACCGGTATTGTCCGGATCGGTCGGCGCCGTAACGCTGGAGCAAGCGGAAAGTTTTCTGACCGGCTTAGGGGTCGGCGGCGCTGTCATGTTGAAGGCACGGGCCGGCGGCGGCGGCCGCGGCATGCGCGAGGTGCACAAACTCGAAGACATGGCCTGCGCGTTTGAGCGCTGTCGTTCGGAAGCGTTGCACGCTTTTGGCGATGGCGACCTGTATGTAGAGCAATTCCTGCCGCGCGCCCGCCACGTCGAAGTGCAGATCGTCGGCGATGGCAAGGAAGTGGTGCACGTGTGGGACCGCGAATGCAGCGCCCAACGCCTGCGGCAGAAACTCATCGAGACTGCCCCGGCGTTTGGTCTCACGAGCGACCTGCGCAAGGAATTGTTGGAGCTATCGGTGGCGCTGGGCAAGGCGGTGAACTACCGGGGTCTGGGCACGATCGAGTTTCTGGTCAATCAAGACGCAAGCGGCGCCGTGCCATTCGCCTTTATCGAAGCCAATCCGCGCTTGCAGGTCGAGCATGCGGTAACTGAGGCCATCACCGGCCTGGATCTGGTCAGCATCCAACTTAAAATCGCCGCCGGCGGCTCCCTGTCCAAGATGGGATTGCCGCAGGCCGCCATTCCGGCGGCGCGCGGCGTCGCGATTGAGTCACGCGTAAATCTGGAATCGATGAACACCGACGGCACGGCGCGGCCGACGGCGGGAACACTGTCGACGTATGAACCGGTCTCGGGCCCGGGCATTCGCGTCGATGGCTTTGGTTATTCGGGCTATCGCACCGGCATCAAATTTGATTCGCTTCTGGCCAAGGTGATAGTGCATGCCGGCGAAGGGGATCTGACCGCAGCCGCCCGCAAGGCCGAGCGCGCCTTGTCGGAATTTCGCATTGCCGGTGTGCCGACGAATATTCCATTCCTGCGCGCGCTGCTTAAAAATCCTGCCTTTGCGAAGGGAGAGGTTCATACCCGATATATCGAGGAACACGCGCAAGCGCTGTGCGCGGAGGCAGCCGCGCTGACGCCGAAGGCGGACTTGAAACAACCGCGAAGACCCGGTGTCAGGCTCGAGACGCAGGATCCGCTCGCGGTATTGGAGCACGGCAAAGGGGCAGGCGATGCCGCGGCGCCAATCGGCGCAACACAAACCGGATCATTTCAAGATATCGCCGTTCCCGACGGCATGACTTCTCTGCCCTCGCCCTTGCAAGGAACCATCCTGGAGATTGCGGTCGCCCTGGGAAAAGCAGTGCGCGCGGGTGATCCGGTGATGATCATGGAGTCCATGAAGATGGAACATGTGATTACCTCACCCATCAGCGGCCTGGTCCGCGCCTTGAACGTCGCGCAGGGCGATACGGTGTTCGAAGGCCATCCCCTGGCATTCATCGAACCCGCGGACCTCGCGACAGCCGCCGGGGCCGGCGAGGAAGAGGTCGATCTGGATTTTATCCGGCCCGATCTGGCAGCAGTCATCGAACGGCATCGAGGGACGTTGGATGCCGGCCGGCCGGACGCGGTGGCACGGCGACGCAAAACCGGGCAGCGTACCGCGCGAGAGAATGTCGATGACTTGCTCGATCCAAAGTCCTTCATCGAGTACGGCGGTTTGGCGGTCGCGGCGCGGCGTAAGCGCCATTCTCTGGAGCAACTCATCGAGCAGACACCCGCTGACGGCATGGTGATGGGTTTGGGCCGCGTGAACGGCAAGTATTTCAGCGACGCGGCGTCTCGTTGCGCGGTGATGGCCTATGACTATACGGTGCTCGCCGGCACTCAAGGCGCATACAACCATCGCAAGATGGATCGGCTGATCGAGGCCGCGCAGCGCTGGCGCTTGCCGACCGTTTTTTTCTGCGAGGGCGGCGGCGGCCGCCCGGGGGATACCGAAGGCGGCGGCTACGTCCGCGGCTTTGAGCTTTGGGCTTGTATGTCGGCCGTCGCACCCCTGGTCGGGATTACGTCGGGACGTTGTTTCGCCGGGAATGCCTCGGCGCTCGGGTGCTGCGACGTCATCATTGCCACCAAGGGCTCGAACATCGGCATGGGCGGACCGGCGATGATCGAGGGGGGCGGCCTGGGAATCTTTCGGCCCGAAGAGATTGGGCCTGTCGAGGTGCAGGAGCCCAACGGAGTCATCGACATCCTCGCGGACGATGAAGCCGACGCGGTGCGGATCGCCAAGAAGTATTTGGCGTATTTTCAAGGTACGTTGAGCGAATGGAACTGTGCCGATCAGCGCCTGCTGCGACGGGCGATCCCCGAGAGCCGCGTCCGCGTCTATGATATACGGCAACTGATCGAGACGCTGGCGGATACGGGCTCCGTGCTGGAGCTGCGGCCCAAATTCGGCACCACCATGATTGCCGCGTTGCTGCGCATCGAGGGTCGGCCCATGGGCGTCATCGCCAACAACCCCAAAGTACTGGGAGGCGCCATCGACTCGGATGGATCGGACAAGGCCGCGCGCTTCCTGCAGGTCTGCGAGGCATTCGACATTCCCGTGCTGTCTCTTTCGGATACTCCGGGCATGATGGTGGGACCCGAGGTTGAAAAGACCGCGCTGGTGCGGCATTGCTCGCGCCTGTTCATCATTGGCGCGAATTTGACCGTGCCCATGTTCAGCGTCGTTCTTCGCAAGAGCTATGGT
>Ga0210406_10005973_pt1 | contig 12659 bp, 8 predicted proteins | sample IncBWC30MmetaG_FD_155454 | JGI IMG/M metagenome (GOLD analysis project Ga0210406, IMG submission 155454) | Forest soil microbial communities from Barre Woods Harvard Forest LTER site, Petersham, Massachusetts, United States - Inc-BW-C-30-M | ecosystem: Environmental > Terrestrial > Soil >...
CCAGCCGAGTTCTGCCGCGTGGAGCAGAACTGTCTCCGGAACCACCTGTCGCGCTGAAGTATGTGGGCGACATCCAGATGGACCGAGCGGCCGGGCCTGACGGCACGGTGACAACAGATTTGTGTAAGTACGCTGACCTTCATCCCAAGGAAGCGACCATGCAGTACTACTGTGGAGCGCTGCTTATTCGCAAGGATTACGCGGCTGAAGACAAATCAAACATGACGAATATCCTAAGGCGCTTGAATGCGGCGGCAGAACGACTTCCCAATGACCCTGGGCCGCACTGTCAACTGGGGCGGGCGTATCGGTGGTTGGAACAATGGCCAGCGGCACTACGCGAATCGGAAATTTGTGCTCGACTGGACCCGGACTCTGCCCAAGCGCACTATCGACTCGGGCAGATTTATCGTCACGAGGGTCAACAGGAAAAAGCTAAGCAGGAAATGAGCTTGTATGAAACCGCGGCAAAGCGCGTCGCCGATGAAAACGCGCGGCGCGATGAGACCATGAAAACGTTTCTGTACTCGATTCAGAAAGAAACACCGAACCATAACTGAGTTCGGTCTTGGGTCCGAAGAATCCACTCCATTCAGTCAGCGCTCATGGCAGTGTATGATTCGCTCCGCTGTGGATTATTCCTGGTGTGCGCCTGCGCGCTCAGGATTCTTGGCGAGACTCACCATGTTGGCAAAAAGGCGGTAGGCTCCAGGAACGCCCTCGGGCAATTCCCGATAGAACGCATACGCATTGTAGATGTACACCCCTTTGCCGTAGTTCGCGTAGACCAGGCCACCCTTCTGGGGTTCCTGGCCGGGATCATGCGTCTCCAACAGCGGCACGTACGAGGCATCCCAGCTTTCCAGAAACTTTGAACCACGCTCTTCCACCCAATTCTCGAAGTCTTTATTGGTAATTTTGTTGGGCCAGGTGAACACGGGATTCTTGGGGGCAAGGATCTGGACTTGCGAACCCTCGTCGGTAACTTCTTCCGGATTCGATCCCATTTTGTAAGGGAATGGACCGTAATTGTGGTCGTATTCCGTCGTGTTGTATTGAACGATGAGCACGCCGCCGTTCTTCACATAATCGAGCAGGCGTCCGTTGTTGGTCTTGACGTCTTCACGCGCGGCATACGCGCGGACGCCTAAAATGATAGCGTCAAATTTCGAGAGGTTCCCGTTGGCGAGATCCTCGGAAGAGAGAAAGTGAACGTGGATGCCAAGATTCTCGAGGGCTTGCGGCACTTCGTCGCCCGCTCCAACGATGTAAGCAACATTCAAACCGGGAGCGACCTTCGCGTCAACGCCGGTTGTTCGGTAAGTCGAGGCGCGATAGAGGTTGTAAGGACGTATCCCCGCATAACCGACCGTGTGGTAGCCCTCTTTGTACTCGTGACCGTCGTAGGTTGCTACGGCCGTAAGAGTGTACGGTTTCTGTTCAAGGCCTTGAGGGACCACATGGAAGATCAAGGACTGATCGTCACCGTCTTTCGCGGTTGAGAATTCCTGTTCCGGAGCGTTCCATCCATCCGGCAGGGTGAGTTTTACCGTTCCTTTCGCCGGGCCTTTGACATTGCTGTGTATGGTGACAGTCAGGTCGAAAGACTTTTCACCGAGGGGCACGATTCCTGCTTGAGGCGCAATGGAAACAGAAATGGCGGGCCCGAGGGCGAGTGGCTCGAACACCGTGCCTGCGCCGTTCACACGACTGACCGACTGGACCACTTGCGAGACTTCGAAGGGAACGCCGTCGAAAGTAAAGTGCAGTCTGGCGGCGATCGGATAGGGAGCTAGAGGCAGATTGAGATATTTCGGCTCGATGATGTCGTAGTAGGGCTGCTCGACGTTCGGCCGCGTGAAGTACGGTCCGGTGAATCCGGCGTTCTGGGGAACGTGGACGGTGAATCGCAAATCCTTGGATTGGTTTCCGGCTAGCGTACCTCCTGATTGAGTTGCGGGATCGATGGTCCATTGTTCGCCTTGTGGAGTTTCCAGAACCACGCTTCCTAGATTTACTGGCACGCTGGTGGGATTTGTGGCGTGAACCTTCACCCAGAATTCTTGTCCGGGAATCGCCACTTGGAAACTCGCGGGATAGCCGAAGAAGCGCGCAAACGGCCCAGACGGTTCTTTCTCTGGCGCAACAGTTGCCAAAACAGATAATCCCAAAGATTCCGCAAGGGCATTTTCGAACTGTGCTTGCTTTACCTGGAGTTCGTGGGTTACGTCAAATTTAGAATCAGCGCTCAGGCCACTTCCTGCGACCTTGGCGATGAGATCGTTTGTCGCCTTCAGGCCAGCAGCGAGAGTCTGCGCAATCGCTTCCGGATGTTGCGCGGTGAAATCGGCTGCGGCTTTCTCGACAAGAGAATTGATCTGGCTCAAGCCGTCCTTCAGGAAGCCGGGCGCGCTGCCGCCTGCTAGGCTGGCAATGCCCATGAGCGAAACATCGATCCCATCGAAAATGGAAGCTTCCTTGTCTTGCGCCGGAATCAGCGATGCAAAACGATGGTAGGGATTCATCTCCGGTTCGGCGGGAGGCAAGCCGCTGCCTCCGTTCTGTGACTTTTGGTTACCCAGGCCGAGACGAGACACTTGCACATAAGTGAGCCCGAGAAGCGGGCCATACTCTCCAGCGGGAATCTCCACTGATGTGAAGAGTTCGCCTTTGATTACAGAGTTGTCCGTATAGTTTCGAAACTCCGCGGGATAATATTTTCCATCGGCATAGTCGTAGATTCCTTTGTCGGTGATGTGGGCAAACGGCACACGCGCGTAGTCCTTGAGAGGCTTCCAGGGACGCAACCCTTCTTTGATCTGCTCGGGAAACATGTTGGGATCGCCCGCGGCTTTGAAAACTTCCTGCGCCATCTGCCCGGCCACCTGATGATTGCCGTGCCCGTCCGTGCGCCCGCCGACAAAAACGGAGGTGATCACGAGGGGACGCGTCATGCGGACAACTCGGACCGCATCGGAGAGCACACGATCATGGCCCCATTTTTCCAAAGCTTCTTCCCTGGTCTTCGAAAAACCGTAGTCGATTACTCTGGTCCAGAACTGCTGTGTACCGTAATAGCGATCCGCTGCAAGGAGTTCTTCCGTACGGACCAAACCCAGTGCGTCGAAATAATCCGAAGACATGACATTCGCGCCACCTTCGCCGCGATTTAGGGTGAGCAAGGAGACGCGTGCCCCTTGCCCTCGGGATTCGTAAGTCAACATTCCACCGTCCTCGTCGTCGGGGTGGGCGGTAACCATGAGCACGCTGGCGCGTGTATGGAGTTTCTGCAAACTTTGCCAAAGCGCCGCCACACCGCGGTCAAACGAAACAGCCTGCCCTGCGGTCGAAGGTTTCGAGTTCACGGCGATAGGCGATTGCGCCATCAAGGGCGCAAGAAGCAGAGTGAGCGCCATAACAGTAACCACTGTAGGGCTGAGCTTTCCCGGTCCTGATGTCATTCTTCCTCCTATATGTTGCTGATGTCTTGCGCAAGATCTTCCGGTTCGTCGCGATGCGGGTCTTTCTCGCGCGTTCAAGTGTGAACTCGTCTGGCGGCTTTTATCGCTTACTTCCGGCGACGCGATTTTCATTTGAAGAACCGCATTGTACGTTCGCGAGAGACAAAGTCAACAAAAATCCCAAAACGTTTTGGCATGCATGGTTAAGCCCGATTGGCGTTTCGACCGAGACGGCAAAGAGTACCGGCAAACAGGGCCGATTTTGCATTTCGGCCAGATTTGACATTCGGCCAGATTTGACTTGACAAGCCAATGTTGCGAATGGTATTCCTCCACAACATTCGAGCCGAATCGTTTCGGCATGCCTGGGGGTGGGCAACGAACCGATCTGTTATCCGTTAGTTTTCCCATCCCATGTGTGACGTTTCGTTTTGGCAAGCGTCTTTCTTGCGGGGGTTGTTAGGCGCATACTCCGGCAAAGGTCGCTTGAGTCATCGGTGCTTTCGTGAGGGACACGCTTCGGGGGGTGCCAGAGGCCGGAGCCGTACACCACAGTTCGATGGGTGGCAGGCGAGTGACCACTACCATGGGTGAATCAAGGGGAAGCTCTTCGAATCTGGACATGGAGGGAGCAATGAAGCGACGGTTTGATTCTCGAAGATTATTTTACTGGGGAATTTTGATCTTAGCGGCAGTGGTCATTTGTGTTCAGCCGGCGGCTGGCCAGATCGACCGCGGCGCCATCGCGGGGAAGGTATTAGACAGCTCAGGGGCCATCGTTCCGAAAGCAACGATAACGGTCACGAACAAGGCTACCGCCGTTTCTTTGACGACACCGGTCAATGACGCGGGGGACTATCAGGTTCTGGCGTTAATTCCCGGAATTTATACCGTAAAGGTGAGCGCAGACGGATTCCAGACGGCGGTCCAGGATGACATTGAAGTGCACGTGCAGGACCGCCTCTCGCTCAACTTTGTCCTGAAGGTAGGCTCAGTGAACCAGCAGGTTTTGGTCAGCGGAGCCGAACCACTCCTGCAAACACAGACTGCAGATGTGGGAGGCGTGGTTAACGAGGAGCAGGTGAATGATCTGCCGCTTAACGGGCGCCGCTATGCCGACTTGGCTCTCCTGGAACCCGGCGTACAGAAGTTTTATGGCGCGGCGAATCCTGCGCCTGATCGCTTTAGCGTCAACGGAAACCTGGAGCTCCAGAACAATTTTCTGATCAACGGGATCGACAACAACTCCTGGTCGGAGAATCTCCAGGAATTGTCGGTGCAAGTTGTTCAGCCACCACCCGACGCGATCCAGGAATTTAAGATTCAGACGCGTACGTACAGCGCGGAGTTTGGAAATTCCGCGGGCGCAGTGATCAACGTATCCATCAAGTCGGGCACCAACGCATTTCATGGAGATCTTTTCGAATTTGCCCGCAACGCCGTTTTTGACGCAAATTCCTGGATCAATAATGCCAATGATTTGAAGCGTGGCCGCTTCACCCAGAATCAATATGGTGGAACGGTCGGTGGTCCGATCCTGAAGGATAAACTATTTTTCTTTGGCGACTACGAACGTTTCAGCAGCCGGCAATCCACTACCATCTCCAGCGTGGTTCCGACACCGCTTATGACGCAAGGGAATTTCACGGAATTGCCGTACTCTTTGAGCAACCCACTTGTCCCCGGCCAGTCCGGCTGTTATGTCGGCAACATACTTCAAGCCACGAGTTCCACCGGGCAAACTTGCCTGGACCCGGTTGCCTCCAAAACCATGGCGCTGCTTCCAGCTCCGAACGTCGCTTCTCTTGTGGCGGCTCAAGGCACGCCGGGCAGTTGGACGGGACTCCCGAATTACGTCTTCTCCACCCCGGTGCCCGACGATGTTTATTCGACAGACGTGCGGGTCGATTACAACCTCAATGCTAAGAATCAGATTTACGGCAGCTATAGCTATCGTCATGTGACTCGCGAGGATCCGCCGTGGACCAGCGATGCTGTCGTGGGAAATGGCAACTTTGCAACTACTTATCGCTGGCATCAACAACTCGTCGCTATAGGGTGGACGCACACCATCTCCAACACGTTGACGAACGATGCGCGTTTCGGTTTCAATCGCGATTATGCCCATAGCGATCCGGTCGGTGTACCTCTCGGTACTTCTCAAGCAGAATCACTGATCGGTTTGACGGGAATCCCAGACGGGCCCGGCACTGCGGGACTACCCCCGATCGAAATCAATGGCCTCACGCGCATCGGCACGTCGCCTTGGCGGCCGCAGTACCAGATTTCCCAAGCGTGGAACTTCATCGATAACGTGAGCTGGCTCAAGGGTAACCACAGCTTCAAATTCGGCTACCAATATCTGAGAAGGTCCGACAATTTCCTGGACATCCGAGCCCCCCAGGGTGAAATACAGACGAACGGAGTCTATACCGCCGGTGGAGCATTCGGTCTGCCGGATTATCTTCTTGGCAACGTGGATGGGGTGCATTTCACGACTCCTCACGTGGTCCATTATTTCCAACCGGGCCATTCGTTCTACGCAACCGACACGTGGAGGACAACTTCGAAACTTACTCTTACGTACGGCCTGCGTTACGAACTGTTCGCACCGATTCTGGACCGCGCCAACGATACAACGAACTTTACGACCGCCAACGGTGGCGGGCTGGTCACGGCAGCGAGCAATGCGTCCGGCTGGTATGACCGTGCCTTGATCCATCCGGACCTTAACAATTTTGCGCCGCGACTTGGTTTTGCGTACCAGATGACCGATCGCCTTGTGTGGCGGGGTGGATATGGAATCTTTTACCAACACAGCAATCGCATCGGTTCGGAGAGCTTGCTGCAGTTGAACCCGCCTTTCCTGCTAGACACACAGCTGAATCAGAGTGGCGCCAACACCGTCTTCCAACTGCAGAACGGATTTCCCTACGACACCATCGTAAATTCGGGAGTAAATCTGCCCGGCCTTCAGATCCGAGCGCAAGATCCAAATCAACGCGCCGGTTACGTCGAGCAGACGAGCTTCGGGCTGGAATACCAAGTCGCAAGAGACACCGTAGCTTCGGCGACCTACGTCGGCAATTGGGGCCGAAAGATGTATCGGGTGCGGGACTATAACCAGCCGCAAATTACAGGTTTTGATGGCGGCTGCCCGATCCTGGCGTATCCGTACGCCAACCTGAACACGGTGAGCAACGTTGATACCTTCACTCCTGGATCCTGCGCAACCACAGGACAGCATGCTTACCTGGAGTATGCGTCAACCGATGGCAATACGGACTACAACGGTTTGGAAGTTTCTTTGCGCCGACGGATGTCCAGAGACGTCAGCTTCAATTTGGGCTACACGTTCAGCCACGGGCTCGCCAATTTCGGTGACAACCTCACAACCACGCAACTCCCGCAAAATTCCTATAACTACGCCGCGGAAATGAGCAATTCCATTCTCGATATTCGCAGCCGCTTCATCGGGAATTTTATTTGGGAATTGCCTTTCGGCGAGGGCAAGCGCTTCCTTTCCGGAGGGAACGCCGCGAGCCGTTGGCTGGGCGATTGGCAGTTCAACGGAATCGTCACCTTGCAGACAGGAACTCCTTATAGCGTGACCGCCGCCAATAACGGGCTGGTGGATCCCAATAACCCCGTTTATGCGAACTGCATAGGCGATGCCTTCGCTGGCGCGACTACCAACCACGATCTCTACACGACCACCGGGTTTCTGATTAACCCCGCGGCATTTTCGCAACCCGGACCAGGGCAATTCGGAAATTGTGCTCCCCGGATGTTCCATGGTCCTGGCATTCAAATGTGGGACTTGAGCCTGTTCAAGCAGTTCAAGTTCACGGAAAGATATCAGCTGCAATTCCGGGCTGAATTCTTCAACGCCTTCAACCATCCCAACTTCGGTAATCCCAATGCGAATATTTCCTCGCCGGGTTCGTTTGGCAAGGTGTCCAACACACTCGCCCCGATTCTCGGAAATGATTCCGGAGGCCCCGGTGATCCGCGCGAGATTCAACTGGCGCTGAAGTTTTACTTTTAGCTTTAGGTGCGGGGACGGCGAGAGCCGTTTCCCGCGTCTTGTCTGGCATTCCTGATCTCCACACCCCGGAAGATCGAGGAACGTCGAGGAGAGAATGCGGTGGCTGTCTACCAGTCGAGTGCTTCGATCCGCCCTGCAGTCAAATCTACGGAAGAACGCGATCTCCAGTGTGGGATCCGAAGACCGCCATTTCGAAGATTCGCTTAACGAAGTTGTCTCGACTTGCGGTTTCAGCGTGACCTTCGAATCCTAAAAGACATTCCGCTGAGGATCTAGCGATGGCATGGACTTCATATACGCAGGCGGTAGGGATTCACCCAGCCAAAGCAGTCTGGGAGAGACAGGTTGCGGTCGCAGAATGAAATGTGCGCCCTCGGTTGCAGGATCCGTTGCAGCGGCCAACGGACAGACCGTGCGGCGCGCAAAGACCTAGGGGGAAGGAGAAATTCAGCATGTCACATAAGATCGGCATTGTTGGCGCGGGAGGTATCGGAGCGATCCATGCCGCCATTCTGGCGAAAGATTCACGTGTCAAGCTAAGTGCCTTCTTCGATTTGGATTCGGCCCGTGCACAAGCGATGGCTGCACGATTTGGGACCCGGGCCGCAGGCTCACTCGCGGAGCTCTTGGAACAAAGCGACGCCGTCTTCGTGTGTACCCCAAACACCACGCACGAAGAGGTGGCCACGGATGTTCTGAATGCCGGGAAACATCTCTTTTGCGAGAAACCTTTCGCCTTGAATTTGGCTTCAGCCACCCGGTTGCGCGACAAATCCGTGCACTCCGGGCTGATCTATCAGGTGGGCCACAACCGCCGATTTGCGCCGGTGTATAAAGTTCTGAAAGCGGCCATTGAGAAGAATGAGCTTCGTCCACTTTCGGTTCACGCCAAGATGAACCGCGGCGAGTTGGTGAATCCTCCCTGGGTCTGGAACGCCAGCCTAACTGGAGGCTTTCTGTATGAAACCCCAGTCCACATGTTTGACCTGATGACGTTTTTCTTTGGAAGAGTGGATTGGGTACAGGTGGCCGCGCGCGCGCACGACCATGGCGAGTTAGACGACTTTTCCATCTTATTGAACTTTCAGTCTGGTTTGCAGGCAACCATGAAGACGTTCGCGCACGCCAGCTGGCACTTTCCGTTTGAGCGCTTTGAAGTCTACGGAATGCACTCGACCTATGAAACATTTGAAATGGAGAGCATTTCGTTTACGAATGGCCTGCAATCCAAAACCACAACCTACGATTTTTCCTTGGCCGGAATGCACGAACAATGGGGCTACATCGAGGAAGATCGCTTGTTTGTTGACGCGCTCGACGGCAATTCTCCCGTGCCCGTTTCCGCAGAGGATGGTTACCAGGTGGTGCAGTTAATCGAAGCGTGTTATCAGAGCGCCAGAGACCAGTCGCGCGTGCACCTCAGCGCATTGGTCGGCAAAGTGTGACATGGTCAAATTTTCGGATCGAGTGCGATTTGCGTGTGCTCCCGTAAGTTGGGGCGTGCAAGACGATCCTGGGCCCGCCTGGGAGCAACCTTACGAATATATCCTCGACGAAATTCTTTCCGCGGGCTACACCGGCACGGAACTGGGTCCTTACGGTTATTTCCCGACCGATGCCAAGGTTCTGAGCGAGAACCTGAATCGGCGAAAAATGGCGATGCTCTCCAGTTTTGTTCCCGTTCCCATCGCAAATCCGTCCGCGAAGGAAACGGTGATTGCCCATGTATGCCGGGTCGGAAAGCTGCTAGCGGATTTAGGCGCGGGCTTGCTGGTTTTGGCCGACAGCCAAACTCCAAAGCGGAGACAACTCGCTGGCCGCGTCCCGTCGGATGGAAGCGAATCTTTGACGAGCGAGCAGTGGAAAAATGTGGGGGTGATTATCGCGGAGGTCGAGTGTGCGGCGGCAGAGTTCGGTCTGAAGCTTGTTTTCCATCCCCACGTTGCCACATACGTGGAAACCCCTCAGGAAGTCGCACGCCTTTTTGACTCGATCGGTTCCACAGACGTGGGCCTTTGCCTCGACACTGGCCACTGCGTTTATGGCGGCGGCGATCCCGTGGAGGAAGCACAGAAGTATCGTTCGCTGCTGCGTTACGTACATATCAAGGATATTAATGCGCGGGTACTCGACGAATCGCGGCGGAGCAAGTTCGACTTCGAACAAGCAGTCGGCGCCGGAGTGTTTTCATCGATCGGAGAAGGCTGCATCGATTTTCTGGGATTTCTGCGATTGCTGGAGACGAATCAATATTCCGGCTGGATGGTTGTCGAGCAGGACGTAATTTACGGCAAAACGAAGATTCCGCCGGTGGACAGCATGCGCGCCAGCCTTACCTATCTGAAAAACACGATGGCGCAGTTGTAGATCTCGAATGAGTCCAGTTCAGCGAAAGACTGAACCAATGTTGCTGCCTGAAATCTAGCCATGGTCACGCGGCTTGCAAGTTCATTTGTTGGCCAAACGCCTTAACATATTCCGCCAGCACTTGCTGTGCGATTTCGCGACGGCCGATGAGAGGATTTTTCACCAGGGCGGCGATTGCTGCTTCGCGCGAGTGTTCCGTCGCAGCACGAACGGTCAGCCGCTCGTATTCCTTCACCTGCAGTAACAGGGCCCGCGTGGCTTCCGGTGCGTGTCCGACTGGCGGCACGTAAACTCCCTTCGACGAAACCTGGCAGGGGAGTTCCGCGGCGTCGTTTGCGTCCAGGTCTGCCAGAGCACCACCGTTACGAACGGTGAGCGGAATCAAAGAGGGCTTGTCCGCGTTCAGGGCCTGGAGCACCAACACAGCGATCCGCTCGTAGCCGGAAAATTCTGAATAGAGTTCCTGACTTTCCCTTCGTTTTTGGCCGGCTGTGGCTTCGATGCTGAAATAGGATGCGTTTCGTTCGCGTAGATAGTTTTCGTAGATATCGACTAACTGCGATTCCGGAGCCTGCGCCAGTTTCTGAAACAAACGACCGTTCATCCCGGCGATGGCTTGGCCACGCGATTGTCCACTCCGCTCGGTATTTTTATACGCCGCCTCAGGAAAATAATAGAAGTAAAGGTATTCGGTGGGGAGCAGTCCGAGTTTCTGAATAAATTCGGTGGGGAAAAGGCCGTGCCGGTAGCATTTTTGAATTGTATCTGGAGAAGCCAGCACTTCGGGCAGCAGTTCCACGCCAGCTTGATCGCGGATGGAACGAACCCAGCCCAAATGGTTCAGGCCCAGATAGTCGAAGTGCAATTCAAACGGATTCCGGCCGAGTGCATGGGCGATGGCTTCGAAAGTCTCCAGAGGCGTGTCGCAAACGCCGAGAAGTTTTACCTGGGAATGATTTAGCAGACCTTGGGAAATAATTCCGACGGGATTGGTAAAGTTAATGACCGTCGCGCGAGGAGCAATTCGCTCGATGAGTTTTGCATACTCCAGCATAATCGCGAGGTTCCGCATCGCGCAGGCAAAGCCACCGGCGCCCACGGTCTCCTGCCCCACCAGTCCGTGAGCGAGGGCAATGGATTCGTCCTTCACTCGTGCATCGATACCGCCGGCGCGAATGCTGGTGATCACATAATCCGCGCCTTCCAGAGCACCCTCGACGGTGGAAGAGGTTTTGATGCGAGCACGCAGTCCGCTGCGCTTGCCCATCGCGTCGGTAACTCTCCCCATGACTTTTAGGCGCTCTTGGTCAGTGTCCCAGAACGCCAACTCTTCCAGTTTCACACTGTCTCCGGCGGTTGCCAGTCCGTGCACCAAAAGCGGGGTCCTAACACCTGCAGCGCCGATCACCGTGATCTTCATGATGTGGTCCTCTATCGTTCCAAACGATGCTTACCGCGCGACTCCCACTCGCCATGGGATGCGCGGTCTTGCTTTCATGTTCAGTGAATCTTCTTCATCAGCTCCCTAAGCTTCTTTCGCGTGGGAATCGCAGAAGATCCACCCGCCTTGGTTGCAGCCAGTGCGCCACACACGTTGCCCGCCCGCAGGCAGTCCTCCAATGGCCATCCCGCCAGATGGCCATGCAAAAACCCGCCATTGAACGCATCTCCGGAACCCGTCGCATCCACGGAGCGAACCCGAATCGACTTTACGCGTAGAACCTTTCCATCGGCGACGGCTAAACATCCATCCACACCCAGCTTCAGAACCGGCACGCGAACCCACCGCGCCAATTCTCTTGCTGCTGCTTCCACTGTCCGCCCACCGGTCATGGCCTTCGCTTCCGATTCATTCGGGAACGTAAATTCCAATTCCCTCAGTAGCGAGGGCAATTGCGGCGACCGAAGCGTCTCTGGATTCCATCCCAAATCCGCCGAAAGACCGATTCCGGTGTGCCGCAATTTGCGAATCAAACGCGCCCATTTTCCGGGCGGGGCCATCGCGCACGCAAGATGTAAATGTCTCGCGCTCCGAATCTGCGCCTGCGCAGCTTTATGCGACAAAAGCGCTTCCAAATTTCGGTTGATCTTGTCGTAGGTGATCATCATGCGGTCGGCATCAAACGCAGCGCAGACCGTCATCGCCGTTGGCAATGTGGGATGGAATTCACAGCCGCGAGTGGAGACACCGCTCTGCAGCAGCTTCTGCCATTCCCGAGTGGGAAGTGCATCCTGGCCAACGATGGTTATGATTCGGGTCGGTGTACCGAGATGGGACGCCACCAAGGCGGTGGTCGCGAGGCCGCCTCCGGGAAAGCGGGCGAAACTCGTCGTCTTAACCTCTTCACCTAATCGGGGAACGCTCGGAAGGTCGTATAGCACCAAGTCGAGAAAAAACTCGCCAAAAACCGCCAGTCCCCTGTCGTTTGGAGCGTTGGCAGGAGTTATCACGTCCCAAATAATAGCAGAGTTGCGGACGGGGACAAAGCGATTAGCAGAAAACACCGAATCGTTATGGTGCCAGTGTTTACAGGGGTTTTGGCGATTCGACGAGTTGTTCAAGCGGCGCGAACTGCCGATTTTCGAGGGCCCACCTCGATAACGGAGCTGGAACGGCACTTTAACTCGAGCGCCGGCCGAAACGCAACCGCCAGCGTCCTGACCGCAGCCATTTCGCAAAGTCACCTGCAAAGGCAGTTTAACGAACTGATTTTAGTGCGTGTTGCTGCCTTTGGAGAGGGGCTGGAGGATTTGCGCGAGAAAAAGGGGCTCTGACGGGTGGC
>Ga0210406_10005974_pt1 | contig 12659 bp, 10 predicted proteins | sample IncBWC30MmetaG_FD_155454 | JGI IMG/M metagenome (GOLD analysis project Ga0210406, IMG submission 155454) | Forest soil microbial communities from Barre Woods Harvard Forest LTER site, Petersham, Massachusetts, United States - Inc-BW-C-30-M | ecosystem: Environmental > Terrestrial > Soil >...
GACTGATCATCAGCATGATTCCGGGCTGCCCGTTGATGAGCGCAGCCCCGATCGGCGGCTCGGGTGCGTTAACGACGGTCGCGACATCTCCGAGTACGACGGTCGCACCTCCTTCGTGAAGCAGAACCGTGCGGGCAAGCTGCTCGGGCGTCAGCGACTGGCCCTGCGTTTGCAGTATGACGCGCTGATTGGCCGTGTCGACGAAGCCGGCGCCGCGTACCCCGGTCGCTTTGCGCGCCGCGGCCAGAACATCGTTCATGCCGACGTGAAACCGGATCAGATCGTCGGGACGGACCTGCACTTGCAGAGACCTGACATCTCTGCCGTAGGTGGCAACTTGCGCGACGCCGGGTACGGCCAACAGCCGCCTTCCCACTGTCCAGTCCGCAATCGTGCGCAAATCCATCAGCGAGCGCTGATCGGACGTCAGTCCAATGACCAGAACCGTACCGGCCATCGGCGTGAGTGGCGTCATCGAAGGAGGCTGCACGCCCTGCGGCAGGCTGTTGGCGAGGACGGCAAGGCGCTCCGTAACCAACTGGCGCGCCCGGTAGATGTCGCTACTCGGTCGGAATACGACGGTCACGATCGACAACCCCTGAATGGAGGACGATCGCATGCTTTCGACGCCCGCCAAGCCGTTGATCGACGTTTCGACCGGCTGGGTGACGAGAACCTCGACCTGCTCGGGGCTGAGGCCTGGCGCTTCGGTCTGGATCGAGACCTGTGGCGGCGCAAATTCGGGGAACACGTCGTACTTGGCATTCCCCAGTGCAAACACGCCATAGCCTGCGAGCGTACAAGCGAGCGCAAGCACGATCCCGCGGAAGCGAATGGCGAAGGAGATCAACGCGGCCTGGGGCCCCGTCGCAGTCGAGCGAACGCCGTCAATCATTGTCGCCGCCGCCCCGAAGCTCGCTCTTCGCCTCCTCGGACAAGAGAACCTGCGCGCCCTGAATCACGATCTCGGATCCCGGCGGGATGTCCTGCACGACGTAGTCATCGTCGGAGACAGGCTGGTCAGTGCTGATCGGGTGGCGCTTGAAGGTATCGGGCCCGGCCCGGAGGTACACCCAAGACCGGCCCTGCCATTGCACGATGGCGGTGTCCTCGAGGAACACGCCTTCATAGGTCTTGCCCGAGGGGACATAGACGGTGGTGTTCATCCCAGGCAGCAAGCCACTGTCGCCCGAAGCCACAAAGAAGTAACTGAGGCCCTGAATCCGAGCGTCCGTTCGGGTCGCTGGCGAGACGTACTGGAGATCGATATTGGCATTCCGCGACGGCGCTTGCGCGAGCGCAGCCCGTGGCGGCTCGGCCAGGACCACGCCCGGCGGCAGCGTCACCTGAACGAGGAACTGGTCGCGTTCGATCAGTTGCACGACTTGGGGTGAGCGCTCGACTACTCCCTTTCCGATCACTGGGCCCCATTCCTGCCGTGCGGTCGCCGCGAGAGTTTTCAGCTGCGATTCGGCGGCGGTAAGAGAGGCCTGATCGGTTCGGAACGTCCCTTCGGCGGCTTCGGCATCTCGCTTCGCCAAAATTGCAGAGTGAACGAGGCTCTGGGCGCGTTCGAATGCGCTCTTCGCCACGTCAAACTTGGCCTGCGCCGTCTGAAGCTGCGCCTGTGCGTTGGCGTAGCTGTTGGTCAGGTCGGTGATACGGGCGACATCCAGCACCGCGCCGTAGGCTCTGAACTGCTCAGGATGGGTTGCCGCCTCCAGGACTGCGGTTTGCAGTCCGATCTGGTGCTGCTGATCGGCAGTAAGCCTGACGGTCCCGGGCTCCCCACTCCCGGCGGCGGAAGATGGCTGCGGACTTTTCGGACTGTCATCGCTCACCGCGGCGCTGGTCCCGGCGGCGATCCAGATGACAGAGACCGTGAGCATGCCAACAGCAACGGAGAACGTCCGCACTAGTCGGCCATATCCATTGCGCAAGCGAACACCTGGACAATCAGAATGTTACCGCCGTAACATTTACCGCCCCCGCATACAGGCTTCAAGGGTGGCGAAGCGACCGCATGTTTCGGGGCCAGTCCGGCCGACCGAGAAGGTGCTGAACGAGTTCATGGTTACAAAAGAGCGAGGCAGCAATCGAGTGAGGCGCCGCGCAATCGCGAGGCCTGCCCGGGGGGAAACCGCGGCTGCCACCGGCGCACAAGCTTGGCTTCTTCTGACGTACAAAGTGCCTGCCGAGCCGGCGAAACGCAGGATCGCGCTGTGGCGCAAGTTGAAGGCTCTTGGGGCCGTCTATCTGCAGAACGGCGTCTGCCTCTTACCCAAAGTCGAATCGCACGTAAGACGTCTGAAGCTCCTGCAGAACGAGATCACCGCAATGGAGGGCGACGCAGTCCTCCTGGAAACCGTCGGGCTCGACCGGGTCCAGGAGCAGAAGGTGATCGCGCGCTTCTCTGGTGAACGCAACGAAGCCTATCAGGAATTCATCAGCCGGTGCGATGACCTCGAAGCCGAGATCGCCAAAGAGCGCGGCATCGGCAAGTTCACGTATGCGGAAGTCGAGGAGAATGAGGAGGACCTGACCAAACTGCAGGCGTGGCTCGCAAAGATCGTCCGGCTGGACTTCTACAGTGCATCGCTACGCGCCGAGGCGGAGGAGCGGCTTGCCCGCTGCGCGGCGCTGCTCGACGATTACGCGCGCGAGGTATTCGAGGCGCAGGACGAAAACCGGCCAAATCGCGGAGGCCCAGTTCGAAGCGAGACGTGAGTGTTCAAGCCGCTGGCCTCGATTGACGGGCTGGACGAACCGCCGCGCTTCGCTTAGTCGACGGATTTCCTCGCACCCAATTTGCTTCCCGTAACCATTGTTCTCGAAGAAAGCTTCAGGGAGCGCAGTCTTTCAATTGATCCCGGCGGCCATGTAAAATCGTCTGTGCTCGCTCGTTCAGAAGGCGCGAGGTGTCATGAATTTCGCCGCGGCCGATCTCCACCTGGCCATTGCGCATCACCTGTTGATCTTCCTGCTCGCCGGCATCCTTGCCTTCGAGATCGGCGTCATCCGCCTGACCATGACCGGCGCAGACATCAATCGGGTCGGACGGGTCGATGCGTGGTACGGCATCCTTGCCCTGGCGATCGTCGCGGTCGGCTTTTCGCGGGCAATCTTCGCCGCCAAGGGTTGGGGCTATTACTCAATCAACGGGTTCTTTTGGGCGAAGATGGCGGCATTCGCCGCGGTGGGGCTGCTGTCGATTGTCCCAACAGTGCGGATCATAAGCTGGCGGCGGACGCTGGCGAAGAATGCTGCATTCGCTCCGGCCGGAGGCGACATTCTGAAGGTCAGACGCTTCCTGTGGGCCGAGGTGGCGTTCTTCGCCCTCATTCCGGCGTGTGCCGCAGCGATGGCGCGCGGCTACGGCTCGTTTGCCCACTGACGGTCAGCACCTGTCTGGAGATTTCCCCGACCAAATCCACTGACGGGAATCCGAAATCCCGCAAAGCAAATGCTCGAACCAAGCTGGCGAGTCGCATCCTCCGGCAAAATCGGCCTAGAGGCCTTGCGGATGGGTCCGCTTCAGCGCGCATTCCGGCTTCACAATTGAGACTTTGATTTTCGCTTTCGCGCCGTACGTTCTCTCTTCGCCGCAACCCTCCGCGCCGCGGCGAGCGCGGCCCGCGCCCAAATGACAAGCTCATCGGGCTCGTCGAACAGGCGCTCCGGAGCGCGCCAGAACGAAAGATCGATGGTGCCGCCCTTCTTCTGGTAGTCGAGGGGTGGAAACGACTCGGCTTCCTTGAAGGCCGCGCAGTTGTCGTCGTCGACCCGGAAGTAGAGCGTGTTGTCCCTCACCATCCCGAGCATGAACCCGTCGCAGAACACGCCGGTCTTGCCGAACATGCGCCGCATGGCGATGCGGACCGAGCGGCGCGAGCTGATCGCGCAAGAACTCGGCAAAGCGGTCGCTGGCGACCATCCTCAATCCTCGGCGAGTCTAAGTTCGCGAATACGATAACGTCATCGCTTCCGGAGCGCTTTCGACGGTTGAGCCTGTGCGTACGGGGAAGGTGCTCCGTGTCTTGTAGAAACGATCCGCGCGCGGCTTCGGTCCAGACAACTCTTCACCGAAGCGACTCGAGCAACGCCTTCGCGCCTTGCAGAACCGGCGTGTCGAGGCCTTCAGTGAACCAATTGTAGATCGGCGCCAGCAGATCGCTGGCCGCACCGCGTTTGCCCTGGTCGCGCCAGAGGCGCGCAAGGCTGGTGGCGGCACGCAGCTCGAATATTCTCGCGCTCTGGCGTTTCGCGACGGCGAGCGCCTTTTCATAGCTTTGCTCCGCGGCCGCTTGATCGCCTGTTGCAGCGAGCAACTCGCCACGGACACGATGCAACTCGGCCTCGCTGAACCGCTCGTCGGTTTTCTCCATGATCTGCGCGGCGTCCGCGGCGTACCCCAGCCCCTTGACCGGATTCCCGAGCCTGGCCTGGGCCTCGGCGAGCAATGTGAGCGCCCATGGGGTGTGCACGACGCCACCGGTATCACGCGCCAGCGAAAGCCCGCGCGTGAGCAGGGGGAGGCCTTCGTCTCCCTGGCCGAGCGCACTCAACGACCACCCGCGGCATACCAGCGCCCAGCCGAGCCAAAACGGAAAACCGTGTTCGTTCGACAGAGTTATGGCCTCTTCCGCGTGCCGTTGCAGCGCATGAACCGAACCGCTGACCCACTCGGTCCAAGACGCCCAGAACAACACGTCGACGCGTGTGAGCGCGTGCCCCAGCCGGCGGGACTCCGACACCGCCTCCTCCACCCGCGACCGTGCCTGGTTGATGTACCCCAGGATCGCCAATGTCGCTGCGAGGTGGACGAGGGTCCCGGCGTATTGCCCCGCCACATTGAGCGCGCGATGTGCCGGGTCGCTCAAGCCAAGAGACTGTTCGAAACGGGCGTGGGCGGCCGTGATCTCCCCGAGAAAGAAGCAACTGAGCCCGTCGGAGAAAATCCCCAGCAGCCGCGCGGTCTCATCGCCTCGGGCCTTGCCGAATTCCTCCATCTCCTTGGCCAGCGACCGCGCCAGCTTGTGCTCGGCGCGGGCCAGGTGGAAATTCCATTGTGAACCGAGCAGTGGAAGGACATAGTCGGATCGATCAAGCTGCTTGGCGAGCGCTCGTGCCCGCACGACGGTCTCGGCCACGGCCGGGGCCGAATACCCGCTCGTCGCGATCAGAGCCTGGCTCAGCGCAATCTGCAGGTCGAGTTCCTGCTGGGTGCGGCAGGGGTCCTCAGGCAGGGTCGACAGCAGGTCCAGTCCCTTCCGCAACTGCGACACCGCTTCCGTCGTCGCCGAGCGCGCCGTGGACTGCCGGCCAGCCTTCAGCCAGTAGCCTACGGCCTTCTCGTCGAGCCCCGCTCGGGTGCAATGCTGCGCCAGGATGGCCGGCTCAGCCGCCACGCTCTCGGAGAACCGGCTCTCGAGCGTCGCGGCAATGCGGGCATGCAACTGCTGCCGCCGCCGCCGCAGCAACGTGCTGTAGGCGGCGTCCTGCACCAGCGCGTGTTTGAACGTGTACTCGGCGTCGGGCGGGGTCCCCTCCCTGAAGATCAGCTCGGCCTGCACCAGCTGCTCCAGCGTGTCGTCGAGTTGACGCTGTGGCACCTGGGCCACGGCGCTGATCAGCTCGTGTGAGAACGACCGGCCGAGCGCCGCTCCGATCTGCGCGATCTCGCGGCTCGTGGCCAGCCGATCGAGCCGGGCTAGCAACGAGGCCTGGAGTGACGTGGGGATCGCGAACGGCGCCACCGGGCCCGTCGCTGCGTAATGGCCATCCGCTTCCTCGACCAGACCACTCTCGACAACCGATTTCGTCAACTCCTCTATGAAGAGCGGCACGCCATCGGTGCGATCGACAATATGGTCCGCGATTTCCTGGGGCAGCGCCTTGCCGCCGGTGAGATGGACGATCATCTCGGCGCGCTGGCGTGGCGGCAGGCGGTCGAGATTGAGCATGGTAACGTGAGATCGCCCGAGCCAAGGCGGCGTGAACTCCGGGCGGAAGGTAAGGATCATCATCACCCGCAGCGTGGAGACCCGGTCGATGAAGAGGTCCAGGGACTCGCGTGTCGTGGGATCGCTCCAGTGCAGGTCCTCCCACACCATCAGCACCGGTTGACGCGCCGCCAGTCCCTCGAGCTGCGCCAATTGCGCGCGAAGCGTTTTCTCCTTCCGCTTCTGCGGCGTCAGGTTCACGGGCGGATAGCGGTCGCCCATCGGGATCGACAGCAGGCCCGCCAGCAGCGGCACGACCTCACTGACGTCGTTGGCCCCTTGGGCCAGGACGGCCCCCAGCTTGGCGAGCCGTTGCTCGGCTGTATCCTCACGCCGGAAGCCGGCCGCCCGCTCGAGCTGGGTGATGCTTGGATAAAGCGCACTGTCCTGATGATGCGGCGAGCAGAAATAGCGTAGCCGCGTGTAGGGCCCGCTGCCGAGCCGTTCCACGATCGTCTCGGCTATGCGCGACTTGCCGATACCGGGCTCGCCCGCGATCAGCACCGCACAGCCGTCACCACTCTTCGCCTGTTCCCAGCGCCGCATCAGCAGCTCGATTTCCGCATCGCGGCCGACGAGCGGCGTGCTCGCCGTGCGCAGCGCCTTGAACCGGCTCTCGACCATGCTCCGGCGCACCACCTCGTAGGCTTGCACCCGGTTGGCGAAGCCCTTCGCTTCGATGCCGCCGAGGTCGCGGTACTCAAACAGACCGCCGAGCAAACGGTGGGTCGTTTGATCGACGGCGACGGTACCCGCCGTCGCCTCGGCCTGCAGACGCGCCGCGAGGTTCGGCGTCTCGCCGACGACCGTCTGCTCCTGGGCGGCACCCGATCCGATCAGGTCACCGACGACAACGAGCCCCGTGGCGATGCCGACGCGGCTTTGCAGGGGCGCGCTGGTCGTGAGCCCGGCGACGCGGGCGATGAGCTCCAGCGCCGCCCGTACCGCCCGCTCCGCGTCATCCTCGTGGGCCTGCGGATAACCGAAGAAGACGAGCACGCCGTCGCCCATATACTTCGCGACGAACCCGCCGAAGCGCTGGACGGTTTCGGCGACGCACTCTTGGTAGCTGGAGATGACCTCGCGCAAGTCCTCGGGATCCATACGCGCGGAAAGTGCTGTCGAGCCGACGAGGTCCGAGAACATCACGGTGACCTGACGGCGTTCGGCAGTGTCCTGAGCGGGCTTAGGAAGTGTCGAGGGAGCTGCGGGCGGCGGCGCGTTCGCCGTCCTTTCCGCACGCAGAGCAGCGATGGCATCCAGCAGCACGCGGCGATGGCCGAGAGCCTTGACGCCAAGCTCCTTGAGGTCCTCCGCCGTCAGCCTCGGCAGAACCTTCTCGTCGATCTCGTTCTCGCGGAACGCGGCCTCATACCGTTCGAGACCAAGGCTCCGTAGCCATTCTCGGAGGTCCATGGTAGCGCCGCATGCTTAGCCGGGCGGGATGATCCCTCTGACGAAACAGCGTGTCCAGGGCAGGCGTCGGCCGCCGCACGACACGCCCGTCGCTGGGGTCCCGGCGAGGACTTACCCAAAAGGGGTTTGGAGGATCGTTGACGGAATTGATGGCAGAAATGGAAACCGCCACAATCGCTGCCACAGGCGCGCGCGGTTTGTCCAGTCAGTTGCAGAGTTCGTTCGCCGCCGGCTCGCGCATGCACGGCGGAAGCGATGAGGCGTTGATGCCCGCGCCGCCGCTTGCCGCGGACCCGCCGCCTCCTGTGGACCCGCCGGTCGATGCGGATCCGCTGGTCGAGGCGGTTCCGGCGGCTGACCCGTACCCATTCGTGTTCGGACCGACAGGCACGTTGCAGAACGTAGCGGTCATTTCCTCGATGCAGAAAGTTCCAGTCGTCGGCGCTTGTGACGGCGCCGGCTGGCCGCTTTGACTCCCCGACTGCGGGGTGTTCGGCGCAGCAATTCGCTCTTGGGCGTTCGACGTGCCGACTTGCGCCGAGACCGGCGACACTGCCGGGAACACAATAGCGATCAGCGCAACAACCAATGCGACTTTCTTCACATGCGCCGCCATTTGCTTCATGGAGTCCGTTCCGTCATGGACGCCGTTTCTTCATGGACGCCAATTGTCTTCATAGTGCCTTGCCCGTCGCCGCCACCTTGGGAACATGGGAGGAGCCGGGACACGTTGTCGGGGGGGAATTTTCTCCAGGCGCCGACGTCGGGGGAACAAGATCGGCGCGAGGGGTATCCCGGACTCCCACAGCTTAAAGCGGCACGGACGGACTCGTTCCTGCTATGCGACTGAAAGGTCCCGTCTGGAAGAGCGCAACAGCAGAACATCATGTAAGAGGTCGCGTGCAAACAGCCCGTTTCTGCCATTGATGAAGCGATGGCTAATATCGATCACCAAATTGTCATCAGCGCGCCGCAGCCGCCGGACCGCCGGCCAGAAAATGCCTCACAAGCAGCCGCCCAGTCACCTACCATATATCGCTGGACCTGTGAAAAGCGGCACCGACGCCGCCTTAACCGCCGGAACCCGTGAGAAAGCAAGCACGGCTGGCACCGCGCCTTCCGGCCCTCAATCCAAGCCCTCAGCGCTCTTCTCGGTTGTCGCGCGCATTCATGTTGCGTTCATCGACAAGCCTTTAGGTCACCATGGTTGCTGGCCGCAAAACGGGGATGGCAGCAATGGGGAAGGCGAGCGCTCCGCCCGCGTACAGGCGCAAGGAGCGGTGCCCGTGGCAATTCACCGGCTATTGCAGCATTCGGTGTTCGGTCCGGACGATATCGACCGCATCGTGACGGCGTATGAGGCGACGCTGCGCGCCCTGCGAGCCGATCGAGCAGACCCTGCCGCAGAGACTGTCGCGAAAACGATCATGCAAATTGCGCAGACCGGAGTGCGCGACCCGACGCGCCTGCGCCAGCTTGCGCTCAAAGAACTTGCGCCTTCCAAATAGCGGTGCTTTCCCTCGGCGAAGTGGGCTTCGCTTGATCAGGCGCAGGCCGGCAATGCGGGCTAGCGCGGTCCGCGAAGGATCGATGAAGCTGCGCGATGCCGCGCACGATACCGCGCGCCTGATCCAGTCAACGAAAGCTTCGATCGCAACAGACTGAGCGGCGGCAAGCGGGGCTCGCGCTTGCACACCATCAGTCCTCGATGCCGGCCAAGGCCGCGCTCCGCTGCCACAGGGTGGAAGCCGCGCGGTCATCCTGCGCCGCCGCCGAGGTCTTGGCCGGACGGCGCCGGTAGAAGTATTGCCCAGTCGTTTGCGCGACGTCCGGCGCAGAGGCGAGGTAGATGATCGTGTCGGCGCCTCGCGCGGGTGATATCGCGAACAGTTTGGCAACCCGGGTGAGGTAGGAGAGCGGGCCGCCGCTCTCATCGGCAAAGCGCGTGGCGACGAAGCCGGGGTGCAGGCAATTCGCCGTCACGGCCGTGCCGTGCAGGCGGCGGGCGAGTTCGCGCGTGAACAGAATGTTGCAAAGCTTCGAGCGGCCGTACGCCTTTATGGCGCCGTAGCCCCTCTCCGACTGGAGATCGTCGAAATCAAGGGCAGCGGTCATATGTGCGGACGAGGCGGTATTGACGATGCGGCCGGCTGGCGCCGCCGCGAGCCGCTCGCGCAATCCAGAGGTTAGAACGAAATAGGCCATGTGGTTGAGCGCAAAATTGCGCTCCAGGCCGTCCTCGGTCACCTGGCGCGTCCCGAATGCCGCGCCGGCGTTGTTGATCAGAACATCGACGTGCGCCTCCTGATCGGCGATCTGCGCCGCCACTCGTTTCATTTCCGACAGGCGCGAGAGATCGGCGAGATGCAGGGCGTGGGCGACACCGGGCGCGCTGCCGCGCAGTCGCGCCACCGTCGCGTCGCCGCGCGCCTTGCTCCGCCCGACGGCGATGATGCGAGCGCCCATCTTGGCGAGCGCCAGCGCGGCAACCTCGCCGATTCCCGACGTGGCACCGGTGATGACGACAGTCTTGCCTCTCATGACGTTCGCACCCCCGCTGCTTCATCTTCCCTCAATAGAGTACCCGGTCGCGCAAAGCCTTGCAGAGCGACGCCCGCTTGAGAAGCGCTGACGCCGGCTTGATCTTCGCCGCGGCGTCGCCGCGCTGTTCATCGCCTGTCGCCCATCGGGGCGATCGCCCAACCCGACTGAGCGCATGCGGTGGGCGGGCGGCCGCTGCCGCCGCGACTTTTTGCTGTTTGCGCTGAGCCGGTAGGCTATACCACCGGCCGGTAAGAAGCCGAAATCTTGTTTCGCATTCTGGGAGATAGCGACGATGTATCGGGGCACCAAGGACATCATGCTGCCGACGACGATCACCGGCTCGCTGCCGCGGCCGAGCTGGTACACGGAGAATCTCGGCACCCGCATGTTCCTCGATGCGATGGTCGGCCGCCGCTACCGCGAGCAGTACGTCGACACGCTGTCCTGCTATCTGCGCGACCAGGAGCTTGCCGGGCTCGACATCGTGACCGACGGCGACTGCCGCTTCGACGACGACGTCGGCGGGCAGAGCTGGACCAGCTATCCGCCGCACCACATGAGCGGCTACGAGCATGCCAATCCGCGCCCGACTCCGTCCGGCCGCGGCGGGCTGTGGTTTCCGCGCGGCCACATCCTGCACGACTACCTGGAATCGCGGGTGATGCCGACGATCGTCGGCCCGGTCGGGCGCGGCGACCTGCAATACACCGTGCTGTGGAAGACGGCGCAGCGGCTCACCAAGAAGCCGGTCAAGTTCGGCGCGGTCTCGGCCGAGATCGTCGCCTTCGCTTCGCAGGACCGCCATTACAAGAGCGTGCCCGAGCGCATGCTGGCGATCGCCGACGCCTTCAACGAGGAGTATCACGAGCTCGCCGACGCCGGCTGCCCGGTAATCCAGATCGAGGAGCCGCAGATCCACCTGATCGCGGTGCGCAAGGTCCAGGACAAGGTGATCACGCCGGACTTGATGGTCGAGGTGTTCAACCGCACGGTGAAGGGCCTGCGCGACAAGACCGAGGTGTGGGCGCATTCCTGCTGGGGCAACCCGTCGCAGCAGCGCATGTTCGCCGAAGTGCAGACCTACAAGCCGGCGCTCGAAACCTACAACAAGGTGGACGCCGACGTGATCACCTTCGAGTCGTCGAGCTCCGGCGGCATGGATCTCGAGGCGATCGGCAAGAGCATCACCGGCAAGAAGATCGCGATCGGCGTCATCGATCATCACACGCTGCAGGTGGAAAGCCCGGAGGAGGTTGCCGCGCAAATCCGCGCCGCGCTCAAATACATCCCGCCCGAGCGGCTGGTGATCTCGTCCGATTGCGGCATGGGGCGCGAGGGCATGAGCCGCCGTCACGCCTACTACAAGATGGTCTCGCTGGTGCTCGGCACCAACATGGTGCGCAAGGAGCTCGGCTTGCCGCAAGCGGAATGCCTCGCCGCCGATGAGCGTTATTCGCTGGTGGTGCCGGCGAAGTGACGGCGATGTGAACGGGCGATCGACCGGCGGGGTAAGGGTCGCGCCGGCAAGCCGGCATGCGCCCGCGGCGACGGGCCTATCGCCACGTCTTCACCGAAAAATGAAGCCCGGAACCGGTTTGGCTCCCGGGCGAAGCAGCCGGGGCCGAAACCAAACCCGGCGCCGCCCGTATCATGCGCAGGCGGCAGAGCCGCAACGAAAAAAAGGAAACCGGTGCCATGGCGCATCTCGGTGGTCATGCGGTCGTGATCGGCGCGAGCATAGGAGGCCTCTTGGCGGCGCGCGCGCTCGCCGATCACTACGATCAGGTAACGATAGTTGAACGCGATGCGCTCCCGGAATTCGACGAGCCGCGCAAAGGCGTGCCGCAGGGGCGTCATACGCACGGCTTGCTCGCCCGCGGCCGCGAAGTGCTCGAGGAGCTGTTTCCTGGTCTGAGCGCGGAGCTGGCGGCGGAGGGTGCCGTCTACGGCGACGTGGTCGACCAGGTCCTCTGGTTCAACCACGGTTGCTATCTGCGCAACGCCCCGAGCAAGCTCCTCGGCCTGCTGCTCAGCCGCCCGATGCTCGAAGGCGGCGTGCGGCGCCGGCTGCTGAAGCTTGACAATGTCCGGCTCCGCGAGCAATGCGACGCGCTCGAGCCGGTATTCGATCGCGAGCGCGGCCGGGTCACCGGCCTTCGCGTCAAGCGGCACGCCATCGCCGAGCATGTCGAGACGATGAACGCCGGACATCGTCGTCGACGCGACCGGCCGCGGGTCGCAAAGCGCGGCATGGCTCGAGCGGCTCGGCTATGCCAAGCCGCGCGAGGAGACCGTGCGGATCGGCGTCGGCTACATGACCCGCCTCTACCGCCGGCGGCCCGAACAGCTCAACGGCAAAGTCGGCGCCATCATCGCCGCATACCCGCCGGGCTGGCGTTTTGGCGCGATCCTGGCCCAGGAGGGCGAGCGCTGGACCGTCAGCCTCGGCGGCTACCTGGGCGAGCAGGTGCCGGGAGACAAAGCCGGTTTCCTGGAATTCGCCCGCACCCTGCCGACGCCCGAGATTTTCGAGACGATCAGGAACGCCGAGCCGCTGTCGCCGATCATGCCCTATCAGTTCAGCGCCAACCTTCGCCGCCACTACGAAGAGCTGTCGCGGTTTCCCGAAGGATTTTTGGCCTACGGCGACGCGCTTTGCAGCTTCAATCCAGTCTACGGTCAGGGAATGACGGTCGC
>Ga0210406_10005975_pt1 | contig 12659 bp, 15 predicted proteins | sample IncBWC30MmetaG_FD_155454 | JGI IMG/M metagenome (GOLD analysis project Ga0210406, IMG submission 155454) | Forest soil microbial communities from Barre Woods Harvard Forest LTER site, Petersham, Massachusetts, United States - Inc-BW-C-30-M | ecosystem: Environmental > Terrestrial > Soil >...
CGCACCGCCAAGGAAACCGGCAAAGGTGTGGATGGAAAAGGCGCGGCCCATCCGCGCGTCGTTCATATGCACCGACAGGATCGCGTAATCAGCCGGATGATAGACGCTGTTGGCGATGCCGAGCAGCACGGCGCAACCCATCAGCCAGGGATAAGTCAAATGCAGCCCGAGCAGGATGAGCGACAATCCGCCAAGGGTGAGGCCGAGCAGCAGCACGACGCGGGCGCCGACGTGATCGACGACGTAGCCGAGCGGCGTCTGGGTCAGGCCGGAGACCACGGCGAAGGTGGTCAGCGCAAAGCCGAGCTCGATATAGCCGACGCCGAGTTGCGCTCTAAGAAACGGAAACAGCATCGGCAGCACGAGCAGATGGAAATGGCTGACCCAATGCGCAACCGAGATCAGCCCGAGCGTGCGGAATTCACTATCGGCCTTGCTGGGAGATCGGGCTTGTTGCGGTGCGGCGAGAACGTCGGCCATCGGGACTTGCAAATTCCATTTAAGACGCGGCGCAATATTGTCGAGGAGGGGTTATTTGTCCATGAATGCGGTTGCATGGCAGCCCTCGCGAAGACCGCCAAAGTCGGCGATAAATCATTAATTTATGCCGGCAAACGCAGGTTCCGATGCCGCTTCGCGTGCTTGTCTCGGAAGGCTCCAGCACCTCGGCCCGCGAGGCGATCACGATTCTGGGACTTGCCGGCCATCACGTCGAGATCTGCGATCCTTCGCCGTGGTGTCTGGCGCGCTTCTCGCGCTTTGTCCGGAAATTTCACCGCTGTCCGCCGTTGCGCGATGACGCGAGCGGCTATCTCGCTTTTGTCGAGGCGTTGTTGGACACAGGCCGGTTCGACGTTCTGCTGCCGACCCACGAGCAGGGATTTTTGTTCGCGCGCGCTGTGAAGCGGCTCGAGGGACGCGCTGCCCTCGCGCTGCCGGCTTTTGAAAATTACCGCGTCGCGCATGGCAAGGCGACGTTCAGCCGGCTGCTCGACGAACTCCGATTGCCGCAGCCGCTGACTGCGATCGTGACCTCGGAAAGCGCGCTGCGCGCCGCGGTCCGCTTTCCCTGTGTGATCAAGACTTCCATCGGCACGGCGAGCCGCGCCGTCTGGTTCGTGCGCGACGGGCGCGATCTCGATGGGGCCGTCTCGGAGCTTGTTGCAAGCGAGGCGTTTGCGGGTGAGGTGCTGGTGCAGGAATGGATTGCCGGCACCGTCGAGAAGGCACAGTCCGTTTTCTGCGGTGGCCGGTTGCTCGGCTTCCACGCCTACCGGCAGGTCGCGGCCGGCGTCGGCGGCGGCGAGGCGATCAAGGAAAGCGTAAGCCGGCCCGGCATTCGCGCGATGCTTAAAAAGATCGGCGAGCGGCTGGCGTGGCACGGCGCGCTCTCGATCGATTATCTGATACCGGATCATGATGCGACGCCGCGCCTGATCGACTGCAATCCGCGCCTGGTCGAGCCGATGAGCGCCTATCTCGCCGGCACTGATCTCGTCGACCTGCTGCTGCGCATCTCGCGCGGCGAGCGGCCCGCCGCATTGCCGGAGAGCCGCGCCGGTGTACGGACGCATCTTGCCATGCAGGCGCTGCTCGGCGTCGCATCGCGCGGCGGCACAAGGCGCGAACTGGCCGGCGAGGCCTGGCGCCTGTTGAGGCGGCGCGAGCCCTATGCCGGCAGCCTTGAGGAACTGACGCCGGTTGCTTCCGATCGCCTCAGCGCCGTGCCATTGGCGATTACGGCAGCGCTGCTGCTGGCACGGCCGAAATCTGCCGCCTCGCTCGCACGCAGCGGTTTCGGCGCGCACCTGCTCAACCTCGACGGCGTCAGAACGATCGAGGGGCCAGACTTCGAGTAGCAACATCGACGATCGCCCCGCTTGGCGGATTCCCTGGGAAGGTTTAGTTTGTTTCAATTCCGTTTGGCCGCGTTGGCTATCGTTCACTCGTAGACGAACAGGCGAGCCCGCGATGAAGACAATCCTGGTGCCAACCCAAAACATTCCGGCAATGCAGTCCGTGCTCGAGACGGCGGAGCTGTTCGCACGGCGCACGGGCGCCTATATCGAGGGAGTGCCATTGTGGTTCGGCGTTCCCGAGTTTGTGGTGGCTGAGCTCGCCAGCGGCTTTTCCATGGAGGTCTATCGCGCCCGGCGCGACGAGGAAGCCGCCGGCGCGCGCAAGCTGTTCGAGGGCTTCATGCAGGGACACGGCATCCCGTCGGCGAAAACGGCCGAGGACCGGCCGTGGTGCGGCTGGTTTGACGAGGTGGCGCCCGGCGAATCCATCGTCGGCAGCCATGGCCGCGCTTTCGATGTGATCGTCATGGGCCGCCCGGACGCCGACACGGCCGGGCCATATCAACGGGCGATCGAATCAGCCCTGTTCGAAAGCGGCCGGCCGGTGCTGCTGTCGCCGCCGGTTGCCCCGAAACAGATCGCGACCAACATCATGATCCATTGGAACGGCAGCACCGAGCAGGCCCGCGCCAACGCGTTCGCGATGCCGTTGCTGCGGCTGGCCGGACGGGTGACGGTGCTGACGGTCCTCGGCGGCCAGGATGTGCCGGGTCCGCCAGCCGACCAGATACGCAAGCAATTGCGCTATAACGGCATCGCCGCCGAGCCGGTGAGCGTTGAACTGCGAGGCCGCAGCACGGGTGAAGCCGTCCTCGCGGCGGCCGAGACGGAAGGCGCCGACCTCCTGATCAAGGGAGCCTTCACCAGGAGCCGGCTGCAGCAGATGATTTTCGGCGGCGCCACCAGCCACATCATGCAGCGCGCCCAGCTCCCGGTATTGATGGCGCATTAGGGCCGGCCGTTTCATCGCCGGTAGCGTCGTGTAAAGCGCCATTTGACATATGTAAAATGAAGCTTTACATACGTCTCTACATGGCGACCGGGCAGGATGATCGAGAGTTTCAGGCACAAGGGCTTGCGGCAACTCTTCGAGGACGACAACGCCCGAGGCCTCAGCGCGGAACATGTACGAAAGCTCAGACAGATTTTGGCGGTATTGCATGCCGCCGAAGCCATCGAGGCGATGCGATTGCCGACCTTCGGTCTCCATGCATTGAAGGGCGATCTGAAAGGGTTCTGGGCCGTAACCGTCCGCGCGAACTGGCGGATCATCTTCAGGTTCGAAGATGGCAAGGCGTCTGATGCCGATCTTGTAGATTATCACTGAGGGAGAAGCGAAAATATGGAGATGAAAAATCCTCCCCACCCCGGCGAGTTGATCGGCGATACGCTGGAGGAGTTGAATATTTCGGTGACGGAGGCTGCGCGCGGCCTCGGCATTACGCGGCAGCAGCTTCATAATGTGATCGCCGGCCGCAGCGGGATCACGCCGGAAATGGCCGTGAAGCTTGAGAAAGCGATTGGGAGCACGGCCGATACCTGGCTCAGGATGCAAATGCACTACGATCTCGCCCGGGTGCGAAAGCAGGACATCAAGGTCAAGCGGTTGGCGCCAGCGTAGTTGACACAGTCGTCTTTCAGAACCGCGGCCGCAAACGGCTTTCTGGATGATGGAGAATCATCTAGGGGTTGCGGCAGTGATCGCCCCGCTTTGGAAGGTGATCGCTGGAATTTGCCGATGATTGGTCATGAGCGCCGAGCTGCCGCGAGCAAATAAGGGCGTTTCGAATGAGGCCGGTGCGAGCCCCATCGCCGTGCTCCACGAGACGGCCATCCAGCACATGCGGGCCGGACGCCACCTGGATGCGCAGCTTTGCTGCCGGCGCATTCTCGAGCTCGATGCCGGGCATCTGGATACGCTTCAGCTCATGGGCCTGCTATCGCTGCAGGCTAGGCAATATGACGCGGCCATCGAATGGGTCGGCCGTGCCAATCAAAGAGATCCCATGGCGGACTATCTGCTCAGCCTCGGCACCGCGCTGGAACAGCAGGGACTGCATCAGGAGGCGCTGAAGGCCTTCGCCACGGCCGCGAGGCAGAAGCCGGACGACGCCGAATGTTGGACGCGGCTCGCCAACATTCTCGCTTTCCTGCAACGGCCAACGGAGGCGATCTCGAGCCTTGAGGAGGCGCTCAGGCTGAGCCCGTTCTACTGGCCCGCGGTCTATAGCTACGCGATCGTTCTGTTCAGCCTGGAACGGTTCGAAGACGCGCTTGTCACGCTCAATCGGTTTGACGAACGGCAGCCGGATCACGCTCCAGCCATACAGGCGCGGGCCTGGGCGCTGTACAATCTCAATCGGCTCGAAGAGGCATTGTCCGAGGGTCGGCGGGCGCAGGTGTTGGCTCCTGAGAATGCCGATATCTCCTACATTATCGGGCTCGTCCTGCAGAAGCTCGCCCGCCACGAGGAGGCGCTGGAGCAATTCAATCGGGCCGTCAGTCTGAAGCCGGATTATGTCGACGCGCTTCACAACAAGGCGAGCGAGCTGACCGAGCTCCAGCGGTTCGATGAAGCGATGGAGGTCTATCGCCGTATCAAGCAGATCGATCCCTATAACGCGAAGGCGGATTGGAATGCGTCCTTCATCCAGCTGCTGCGCGGTGATTTCAAAGTCGGCTGGCAAAGCCGTGAAGCGCGCTGGCAGATGCCGACGCTCCCAGGCACGGCAAAATATCCCAGGTTTGACAAACCCATGTGGCGCGGCGAGCGGGATATCGCTGACAAGACCATCCTGGTCTGCGCGGATGAAGGGCTGGGCGATACCATCCAGTTCGTTCGCTATGTGCCGATGCTGGCGGCGCTCGGTGCGCGCGTCATTCTCCTGCCCCAGGAGCCGCTCTATCCGCTGCTTTCAGGATTGCCCGGCCTCTCGCAATGTTTGCCCAACATGAAGGGAGGATTATTGCCGGCGTTCGACCTCCATTGTCCCATCATGAGGCTGCCCTGGGCCTTTGGGACCACGCTCGAAAGCATTCCGGCTTCGCCGTCCTATCTGCCGCGTCCCGCGGACGCGCGTGTGCGGGCGTGGGAAGATCGGCTCGGCGTCCGCGACAAGTTACGGATCGGCCTGGTGTGGTCGGGCAATGCGGCGCAGGGCAAAGATCATAGCCGATCGATCTCGCTCCGGACCCTTTCGCGGATCATCGTCCCCGGTGCGACCTTTGTCAGCCTGCAGAAGGACCCTAGACCTCAAGACCAGGCGGTCCTGCGTGAACGAACAGACATTATCGACCTGAGTGAGCATTTCACCGATTTCGCCGAGACCGCGGCATTGATTGCCTGCCTCGATCTGGTCATTACGGTCTGCACCAGCGTCGCCCATCTTGCCGCCGCTCAGGGTTGTCCCACATGGGTACTGCTGTCAGCCGTTCCCGATTGGCGCTGGTTGCTCGATCGCGACGACAGTCCCTGGTATCCGAGCGCGCGTCTGTTCCGGCAGACGAGTGCGGGCGATTACGAGGGCGTTGTCGATCGGATGCGAGCCGAGCTCGTGAGGCTCGTCGAGGCGGATCGCTCGAGCCGTCTATAGCGGCTCGTCATCATTGCCGTAACGGTCGCGCTTGGGGGTGGCGATATCGCCGTCCTCATCATCGTCTTCCGCGCGCGGCGGCGGCTTCTTCGATTTATCTTGAGACTTCTGCGGGGTCTTCTCTTGCCCCTGCGTCGGAGGCCCGCTCTTCCTGCCCATGCTGCTCATCGCATTCCCCTGACTACGTAACGGAGCGCATAATCCGGAAAAGTGGACACCGGTTTTCCGAAAAGATCATGCGCAAACAAAGAATCCAAAGAAAGATCAGCCGTGCAGCACCGGGCCGCCGGCCTTCTTCCAGGCGTCGATACCTCCCGTGATATGCGCGGTGTTGGCAAGCCCGGCTTCCTTGGCGGCAGCGACGGCCATCGCCGAGCGTTCGCCGAAGGCGCAGAAGAACACGATGCGCCGGCCGGTCGCGGCCGCGACCTCGCGCAGCATGCCGCCGGGCTGGAGGCTCTCGCCGATCGAGGGATAGGGCGCATGCAGCGCGCCCGACAGCGTGCCGTGCTTTGAGCGCTCACTATTCTCGCGCAAATCGACCAGGAGGACGTCGGGCCGGCCGAGGCTCGCAATCGCCTCGCGCGCGTCGAGCGAACGCCCTTCCCTGGCAAGCTCGTCCTGGTGCAGCCCGACATGCATGTTGGCGGGGATCACGACGTCCATCAGCTTCGGATTGGGCAGATTGAGGTTACCCATCAGCTCGATATATTCGTCGATCGATTTCACCTGCAGCCGCGGATTGTATCGCTTCTCCTCGCCGATGGTGGAGACGGTGTCGCCCTTGTAGTCATGGGCGGGAAACACCAGCGTCTCTTCCGGCAGTTTCAGGAGCCGGTTGAAGATCGAATCAAATTGCGCCCGCGCGCTGCCGTTCTGGAAGTCGGTGCGGCCGGTGCCGCGGATCAGCAGCGTGTCACCGGTGAAGACGCGGTCGCCCATCAAATAGGAATAGGAATCGTCGGTGTGGCCCGGCGTATACATCACGTCGAGGCACAGGCCCTCGATGGTGACCTTGTCGCCGTCGGAAACCCGCATCGACACCACATCGGCCTTGCTCTGCTCGCCCATGATGGTGATGCAGTGGGTGCGGTCGCGGAGCTCCGCGAGGCCCGTGACATGATCGGCATGCAGATGGGTGTCGACGGCTTTCACCAGCTTGAGGTCCAGCTCCTGCAGCAGCTTGCAATAGCGGTCCGCCTTCTCCAGCACGGGATCGAGGATCAGCGCCTCGCCGCCTGGACGGCTCGCCAGCAGATAGGAGTAGGTGCCGGAAACGCTGTCGAAGAGCTGACGAAAGATCATGGTCGATTACCGCTGCGATTCTCAAATGAGGCACTGATCTGACGCAAGACGCTGGTGGCCGCGCAGCGTTGATACCATCCGATCAGGCCAGATTTCTCATAAAGTAAGATTTCGTAGTAAATTTATCCTGTTCCAGAGGCCGGATGTAAAATTTTCTTGACCTGAAGGTATCGGTGCGACCTTTTGCACAGCGATGAGCCTGCCCTCCTGGACAGCTCGATCAGGGGCGGACGTAGCTCCATCCGGCTTCCTGCAATTCCATCAGCCGTACCACGCCGGAGGGCACGACGGTCGCCTCCGGCACGATCGAGATCGAATGGCCCTCGGCCTTCTCCATGCCCTGCTTGGTGTTGTTGCAGGCCGAGAACTGGATCTTGCCGGGAAACACCATGTCTTTGAGTCGTTTGATACGGTCCTGCACCGGCGAGGAGTCGCTGCGCAGCATGTGCAGGCCCGGGCCGTAGGCGACGATCTCGACGTCGACGTCCTCGTTCTTGTCGCGGTAATATTCGATGACATGGGTGGCGTTGTTCAGCACCATGTTCATCACCTGCGGGTCGTTCTGGTCGACCTGGATCGCGATGCGGTGAGTCTTGCCGTCGGCGGCGAGCGCGGAGGCGGTGAAGGCGATCGACAATAGGATGGCGGTCGCAAGGCGGCGAAACATGGGGCAACTCCTTGATGCTTCGTCATTGCGAGCGAAGCGAAGCAATCCAGACTATTGGTTGGCAATGACGGGTAGTTGGCAATGACGGGGCGTTTACGGCCTGACCAACGTATAGCCGTTTTCGGTGAGAAACAGTATCTGTCCGACGCCGACCTGCACCGGTGTCGCACCGGGCATGATGTCCGGCCGCTTTCCGGTCTCGCGCTCGATGGTGTCAACGGTATTCAGGCACGCGTCGAAGCGGACGCCTTGCGCGATCAGGCTCTCGACCTGCTTGCGGCTACTGCTTTCGCTGCGCAGCAGATCGATTCCGGGGCCGAAGGCGACCACTTCGACCGCGACCTTGTCGGGATCGTAGAATTTCAACAGGTTGTTGGCGACGCTCATCACCAGCGCCTGCTTGCGTGGGTCGTTGTCGGAGAGCTGCAATACGATCTTGTGCTCGGCAAAGGGCTTGTCCTGCAGCGGCACCTGTTGCGCGCGCACGACCGGGAGTGTCGACGCAAGCAAAGCCGCGACGGCAGCGATCGCCAAAATTTTCGAAAGCTGCCTCATTCCGCGATCCCCGGATTGCCCTCGACGCCCTTCAAGGTCACGCCTTTGCCTGATGGCAGCAGGGTCTCGCCGGAGCGCAAATAGTCGGCGAACACATCCCATACCGGCTTGCCGGATTGCGGATTGACCGAGGCCCACCCCGCCACCTTGTAGCTCTTGCCGGCGTCGAGCGCGTGGCCGTTGTCGAGTTTCAGCTCGGAGATGCGTTTGCCGATGGTCTCCGCCGGTGTGCAGGTGTAGGTCAGGCCGCGGACGCGGACCATGTCGCCGCCCTGCTGGTAATAGGGATCGGCGTTGAAGAGATTATCGCAGACATCTTCCAGCACGTCCTTGATCTGGCTGCCGGTCATCGCCTGCACATAGGTCTCGGGATAGGTGATCGCGGTCTCCGCCAGCAGGTCCTCCATGGCGAGCGGCTGGCCCGCGAGCGCGGTGAGGCCCCAGCGAAAACCTGGTGACAACGCAATCTCGGCGTTGAGCTGGTTGCGCAAGGCGTCGCAGATGAGCTGGTCCATCGTTCCAGAGAAATTGCCGCGGCGGAAGAGCAGGCGATCAGCGGTCGCGACCTTGTCGGTCCAGCCCTTGGGATGCGTCGCGTGCAGCCGGTCGACCAGCGCCTGCATCGCTGTATCGGGCTTGAGCAACTCCGAATAGACCGGCAACAGCTTGTAGCGGACATCCTTGACTCGGCCCTTGGCGAGATCGAGGTCGAGCACGGCGAGAAACTTGCCGTTCGATCCGGCATTGGTGACCAGCGTGGCGCCGCCGAGATTCTTCACCAGCACCGGCTGCGGCACGGCGTCGTGGGTGTGGCCGCCGAGGATGACGTCGATGCCGCTGACGCGGCTGGCGAGCTTCAGGTCGACGTCCATGCCGTTATGCGACAGCAGCACGACGCCATCGACCTTGTCGATGTCGCGATGCATCGTGACGAGCTTCTGCAACTCGTCGTCGCGGATGCCAAAGGTCCAGTCCGGCGTGAAGCGTTTGGGGTGCGCGATCGGCACATAGGGAAAGGCCTGGCCGATCACGGCGACGCGGTGACCGCCGATCTCCTTGATCACGGACGGCTTGAACACGCGCCCTGACGCCGGGTCGAACGCCTTGGCATCGTTGAATTTGGCTTCCTCGGTGAGGTAGACATTCTGCGCTAGGAACTCGCCCTTGAAGTTTGCGAGGTTCTTGCGCAGCGCCTCCTCGCCATAGGTGAACTCCCAATGGCCGGTCATCGCCTCGATGCCGAGCAGATTGCCTGCCTCGACCATGTCGGCGCCCTGCAGCGAATTGGCGAGCCCGGTGCCCTGCCAGAGGTCGCCGCCGTCGAGCAGCAGCGAATTATGCTGGCCGACATCGCCGCGCAATTTGTCGATCAGGGTCTTCAGATGCGCAAATCCGCCGAGCTTGCCGAAGCGCGACGCGGACTTCTCAAAGTCGAGAAACGTGAAAGCATAGGCGTCGGCGCTATCGGGGCTGATGCCGAAGCGGTCGAGGAAGGCCTTGCCGACCAGATGCGGCGGCTTGCCCGCCATCTCGCCGATGCCGATATTGACGCTGGGTTCGCGAAAGAACACCGGCTGCAACTGCGCATGCGTATCCGTCATGTGCAGGATGCGGGCGTCGCCGAAGCGCTCGATGTCGTAAATGCTGGGGCTATCGGCAGCGTGCGCCGCGCGAAAGAGACCGCCGGACAGCGCGGCTGCACCGGAAATCTTTAGAAAATCCCGCCGGCGGATTTTCATGTCGCGAACTCGCCTCGAACTGTTCAGCGGATTTCCATGTCCTTCCAGCGTTCCTGTTCGCTGGTCGCCTGAAAAACCGATGCCTTTGCCAGCGCCTCGGCGTCTTTCGCCGCCGCAATCGCCGCGTCAAAATCGCCGCCGGCCGCAGCCTTCTTGGCTGCCGCCAGCTGCGCTTCCGTCGTGGTCCATTTGTTGCGGAGCGCATCAGCCTGCTTCTCGGCAGACTCAGCCGCGGCAAGAGCCGTCTTGTAGTCGTCCTCGGAAGCCGCCAACGCCGGCATTGCGCTTATGGTGAGCAACACCGCAGCGAGAACCAAATTCCTCTCCATATTTCTCATGGCCGCGCTCCCGGGCCAGAGATCGGCAGGCCGTTCGAGACATAGGACAGGTAATATTCGAGATCGCGATATTCATCCGACTGCGGTTCCAGCGGAACCGCGCGGGTCTGGCTGTTGCAGGTGACGAAGCGCCGGCTGGTCGTGCCCATGCCGCTCCATTCCGAACGGTAGATCGGCAGCGCATTCATAATGCCGAGCGCGGGCGCCAGCACCTCGGCGCGGATGCGCTCGCCCGGGCTCTGCACATGGCAGGTGGCGCAGGAGAAATTGAGCTGGCCGCGGCGGGTGTAGAAATAGCGCTTGCCGTTCTCGTAGGCTTCCAGCGCGCGCGGATCGTTCGGGATCTTGATGTCCATCGGCTTGCCGCGCGAGGTGAAGGCCATGTAGGCGGTGAGTGAGGCCATCTCGTCCTTCACATAGGAGTAGGGCGCTTCGCCATTGGCCTCACGGCAGCGGTTCAACGCCAGCTCAAGCGTGACGACCTTGCCTTCCTTCTCGTCGAAATAAGGATAGTTCTGGCGGATGCCGATGCCGCCATTCGCAAAGCAGTCGGCATAGGTCTTGCCGTTCTTGAACGGCGTAGAAAACATCTCCTTGCCGGCTTCGAGCGCGAATTCGTAAGGCGGGAATTGCTCTTTCTCTTCCCACTGCCTGCGCATGTCCTCATTCATCGAATAGGGACCGTTGACGAAATCCTCGTATTTCACCTTCGGGAATTTGTCGGTGAAGAATTTCTGGAACGCCTTGGCGTCGGCGGACGGGTCGATCTTGTCGGGCGCGGCCAGCGCGGACGCCGCGATGCAGGCGAGCGTGCCGCTCGCGAGCGCGGCGATGGCGGAAAAGATGATCGCTCGCACGCGCATCGTCAGCCGATCTTTGCCGTGGTGCTGTCGTTCGCACCCTTGTTGTCGACCCAGCTGATCTTGAGGTCGTCGCCCTTGGCGCCGCCCTTGAAGCTGAATTTCACGTAAGGGTCTTTGGAGACCGCCGGGCCCCAATTGGCGAGGAACACCGTCTTGCCGTTATGCTCGAAGGTGAGCTGCTGGATGAAATGCGGCGGGATGATCTGCCCCTGCGCGTCCTTCACGAAGCCGGAATCCATCGGATGCTGGATCAGCGCCTGCACCTCGATGGTCTCGCTGCTGGCGGTAGCACGCACGCGAATGGTCGATGCCATTTTTGTTGTCCTTCTTTACAGTCTGCGCATGATCTTGTCGGAAAACCGGTTTCCACTTTTCCGGATCATGCGCTTTAACCGCCGCAGCCGCCGACGGTGACTTTGACTTCCTTGGTCGCGGAGTAGAGCTTGCCGCCGGCCTCCACGATCGCGATGATGTTGCAGGTCTTGGCCATCTTCAGCCGGTTGGCAACGGCCGGCACGGTGCCTTCCGGAATCACGTAATGTGCGGCGAGCGCGTTCGGGTTCTCGCTGGCGAGGAACGCGATCGAGGTGACGTCGGTCAGCGTGGTTGCCACCGCGATCGGCACCACCCCGCCGTTCTCGGCGATCTCGGGCGCGTCGAGCTTGACCTTGTCGGAGGCTTCCGCGGTCTTGCCATAGAGCGCCTTGATCGCGTCCGCGTCGCCCTTCTGCTTGAAGGCGTCCTCCGGATATTTGTCGTTGGCCGCGGCCAGCGCCGGCATGGCACCGAAGCCGAGGCCGATCAGCGCGACCGAGCCCGCGCCTTGCAGCAGCAGGCGGCGCGAGAAGGAGGGGCCGATATTGGTCATCAAAAATCTCCCGTCATAGCGTCTGCAGGAAATCGACCACCGCGTTGATCTCCTGCTCGGTCAGAATGCGGTTGCGGCCGAACGGCGGCATCACCGTCTGAGGGTTGCGTTTGGTCTCGTCGGTAACGATCGCGATCAGCTCGTTTCGGTCGTATCTGGCCTTCAAATCCCTGAGCTGCGGGCCGATCGTGCCCGGCAGGTCGCCGCCCTTGATGTCATGGCAGGTCAGGCAATTGCCCTTGCCGCGATCGAAGGCGATCTTCTGGCCCTCGGCCGCGCCCGATTGCGCCTGCGCCAAGACTTGCGCCAAGGGTGCGGACAGCGCGAGCGCAGCGGCGGCGAGAGCGAATTTAGCGGGGCTGATCAAGGCTGTTTCCGACGGCGATTTCTTCACGATTATAGAGCGTGAAAAAGCACAAAGGCCACGTTCTGGCAATCCGGACTATCGGCGCCGGCAAATGGGGTTAAAATGCGCCGTTTCATTTTTTGGAACGGAGTCCGGAATGGCGGAATACGTGGTGGAATTCGGCAAGGACGGCCGGCCTGTCGAGTCCGACGGCCGGCTCGATGCCGCGGCCTTTCATCGCAATCACGCACCGATCTGGGCGGTGCTGGAGCGGTTCCTCGCCGGACTAAAGGGCGACGCGCTGGAGGCGGGCAGCGGCACCGGCCAGCATGTGGTGCATTTCGCGTCCCGTACACCCGACATCACCTGGTGGCCGAGCGATTTCAATGAAGCGCATCTCAAAAGTATCGAGGCCTGGCGCGCGCATGCGGGCCTGTCGAACATCCGTCCGCCGCTTGCGATCGATCTGACCGATCCTGCCTGGTGCAAGGCGATGACGGACGGCAGTGGCCCAGCGAATTTGCGC
>Ga0210406_10005976_pt1 | contig 12656 bp, 22 predicted proteins | sample IncBWC30MmetaG_FD_155454 | JGI IMG/M metagenome (GOLD analysis project Ga0210406, IMG submission 155454) | Forest soil microbial communities from Barre Woods Harvard Forest LTER site, Petersham, Massachusetts, United States - Inc-BW-C-30-M | ecosystem: Environmental > Terrestrial > Soil >...
TGAGCACAAGCCCTTGCAACCGCCGAGTCTGGCTCGGTGCTTCCCGGCATCGTTGCCCAACCGCCTTTTTCAATGAACCTGCTCTGGTCCGATGCATAAGTTGCCTTCTTCATTTCGGCCAAATTCGCTGAGGCACCAGCCGCTTGTCGGAACTTGTCAACGCAGATGGGTGCGAGAACTGCGACGACAGCCGTTGCAGCACGGGTCTTCGCGATCGTCTCGGCAGTTCCACCCGTCACCCAGCCGCCCCAATTGAACCCCACGATCGCCAGCGCAATTGCTCCGGCTGCAGCGCCCCACAGTGCGGGCTTAACGGCAGCTTTTGTCTTGTTGGAGATTTCCATGATTTCACCTTTGATTTAGAGGTATTGAAAGTTTCACCCGTTGACGACGCTAGACCCATCGACCGCTCGGCGTCTGTATAAAATTGCTCGCTCAAAGCGAGCCAAGAATTTCAACCCGCGGCACGGGTGCTGACGATCTCTTTCTTGACTAGGGGTTTGGCGTCCATTGTGGGGCACGTTACGACTTACCATCGGCTAAGCATGTGGGACTATGTACCAACATGTAGGAGGCGTACGATGAAGTGACCTGTCGTTAAGCGCTCGATCGTGGTCGGTGGTCACAAGACAAGCGTCAGTCTCGAGGAGGCTTTCTGGAGCGGCATGAAGGAGATTTCCGGGGCACGCGGCGTGTCGCTGTCCCAGTTGGTTAGCGAGATCGACGCCAATCGCAACCAGGGCAATAATCTGTCATCTGCGATCCGCCAGTTCGTGCTCGACCACTTCAAGAGCCGTGCCGTAGCGCCGATTGGCGACTTCAGGCCGCGCGCTAGTCACGCCCAAGGTCTGGCAGAGTCGTCTCTTGAAACAAGGTAACTGACGCAGCAATCGCGTTGCCGCCCGGGCGCGCAAGGCCGGCGTGCGCTGTCTATGGCTCTTACTTGGTGCTCAACCTTAACGAAACGCTTTGGCGACCGCGGCTGAGTCCATGTACTCGTGAAAGGCTACGATCTGGCCGTTGCGGACGGTGAACACGTGCGCGAAGTCGCCCTCGAAGGTTCGCCCGTTGGCTTTGACCTGCCAGACGTAATGCCCAAGCACGACGACCTTGTCGCTCTCTGCAATGAATTCACGTGGCTCGAATGAACGTGCATCCATAAGGCTGGCGAGCATCGAAAAGAACTCCGACTGCGCCGCGCCCCTGTCGCTTGCCGGAAAAGTGCACGTTCTCAATCTCTGGCAACTGCCACGTGATGTTCTCTGACATGGATTGCAACAGCGTCGGGATGTCACCGGCTTTGAAGGTGACGTAAGCTTGCTCGACAACCTGTCGGTTCTCATGCTCGCTCATCTGCACCCTCCTAACGCATTCTGGGGTGAAAACGCAGTCATTTCATAACTGTCATGGGTACGTGTCAATGCACGGGCGGTCGGGTTGGCAATTCAGTCGCTATCGAACTGCCGCATGCAATCCTTGCGGTCTTTACCGATGCCCTCTGTTTCGAGCTCTCGCATCGGGATAGCGGAATCAATACCCCATACCCATACCCAGCCTTCGTGCTGAAGGCCGATCGAGCCGACTTCGATCTCCACGCCGTCGTCTTTGAGGATCACGCGCTGGACGCGGCGGACAAGCGCAGGTGGGACAAGAAAAAGGGCGGTTGATCTGGCCCCAAGCTTGGCCCCAAACGGGCAAAAAGAGCGTCGGATTTACCGCAACAGCCTGCAGAGTATTGTTGGCGGCGCGCCGGACCGTGCTTTGCAGCTCCGCATTCTCCTTGGCCCCGCCCCTTCGCTCCACGGGCTGCGGCGGAGCTTTGTTCGCTCGCTTCCTCGCTACTTCGGGCAGGCCGACTTCTCCATCGCACTCATCGTCGGCGACGGCCTCCGGCCTTCCCGACAACGTCCCGGCCGCGACTGGCGGGGACTGTTGGAGATCTCCCGGTTCCCGTGCAAAAGGCTTCTGCGCATGCCAGGGTCTACGACGACGCGGGGTCGGCATGTGTCTCGCGATATCGACACCGGCCGTGTTGCTTTCTGTGGGAGGGAAAACACCGGCACCCCGAACTTGTCTTACGCCGCTCAATACCTCCTGTATCTCCACCGCGCATCGCACCGCAGCCGAGGGACTTGCGAACTCGGCCAACGCGCCGTCACCCGTGGTCTTGATCAGTCGCCCGTCGTGGCGGGAGAGGCTAGGCTCGATTACTTCGCGCTGTGTCCGTCGGCATGTCCCAAACGTGCCAGATTCGGACATTTCAGCGCAACGCGCATCTTGATCAATTCGAAAAGCCGCTGCAGCAGGTCGCGACGACCGCGATAGCAGTCGGGGCTTGCTCTGGCCAGCAACCCCGATCATGCGAATGGCTCAGGGACTGAGCGGCGTGAGGGCGTTGCGCAGTGGCGCGTTGGAAATTTGCATCAATTTGCATTCATGATTCACCAGTGTCGCGAGGCAGCGGCCGTCTCTCTGTTGTTATTTTGTGGTTCCGGCAAATCGAGGTACCGCGGCGTGTCGCGACTTAGCGGTGTGTCGCCTGCGCCGCGGAGGCAACTGCCGGTCCCCTAGCGATCAATGAGCGTCGGTCGTGAATCAAGCTCTCCAGTCGGTGGGCTGCCACGTTCAACGTGGCATCATCCACCGCGCTCTCGTCTCCAGCAGCGGATTTGGCGCGCTCCGCCTTTAGAATGCCGTCGATTTCTTCTTCGATATCCGAAAGTTCAGCCTCTCTATCGACTTTCCGAATCCGGCGCGCCAGGGCATAGAGAGAATCGAGCGGGCCTTCTGTTGCGCGGTTGCCGACGGCCAGGAATTTCCACGCCGCCGCAAGCATGGTGGCAGCGCCACCCAGTACCATCGGCGTCAAATAGATCCAATTGCCGTATTCATCCATGAAGCTCTGCGTGGTGCTGTTGTAGACGGCTGCCGCGCCAGGGTGCAGCGGAAGGTAGGCATCCTGGTCGGTGCTCGGCGCAGTGATCTGCGCGAAAATCGGCTGCTCGCGCAGAAGATTCCTGCGCGCGCTTATGATCGCCTCCGTGAGGCTGGTTACCAGATCGGTGCCGAGCTTCTTTTGCGCAACCAGGTATAGTGAGGTCCTTAGGGTCGTCAGGTCATCTTCCGGGACCGGCGGCGATCCCCGCAGCGTGCCCTTCGGGACGTCGAAGCTCTCAAAGGCGCGTTCATGCTCTGCAATTGCCCCCGCGGACTCGATTGGGATCAGGACCGGGACCTTTTTATGGTCGAGCTGAAAAAATCCGCGAACGAGCGAGAGGTATTTTTCTGCAAGCGGGATCACGACAAGCAGGGCACTGACCTGTTTTGACTGAATGGCTTGCCGGACCTCTGTCAAAGCAAGGTTCTTGAATACAACTTTTGCGCTCGCCAGATCGTATTCCTTGGTCAACACGTCGACAATTTTGGCGTTCGCTGCTCCGCCGACCACGCCGACCGTGTGTCCCTTCAGGTTGTCGATGCTGTCGATGGACGATCCCGGCGGCGCGATGATCAGTACGACCATATGGCTGACGACGACGACGGCTTGCGCCTGCGACAAGTCACCGACATCGCCGCGAACCACGGCGAGATCGACCTTACCCGCGGAGAAGGCATTAGCGGCCTCAAGCGCGGTGCCGCTGTCGATAACCTTGAGCCGTACCGGCGCATTCGTCGAAACGAACTCGCCTGCTATCGCTGACATTGCCTTGGCAGCCTCGCCGTCGATCGAACCGACCGCTACGGTCAGTGTTGCCGGGCGGGTATAGTACCGATAGGCAAGGAGACCTGCGCCTGCCGCAAAGACGACGACGCCGATAAGCAAGAAAAAGCGAAGCCATAGCGGCAATTTTATCGACATCATGCTCGTCACTCCAGACGCGTCGGCCGATGGACATCGCCGCATGCCTTAATTGCAGCCCGTACAACCGCAATACTAAAGCCTCGTAGTTCCAACTATGCGAAAATCGGCAGGCTCCCGTGCGAGTTCGCCACGTCCTTGCCGCTGTATTTCTGCGAACCTCGATGCCCGCGAACGTCCGCTTGTCCCCTGATAGCGACCGCAGCGCCGGTCGTCTTGACGATGCGTCCATGATGCTCAACGATTTTGGGATCGACGAGCGTTTTTTTGAAGGACTTGAGATGAGCAAGCGTGCCTTCCTCGTCGGCACCCATCAAACGGCTGTAGCCCGCGACATCCGCGGCCAGAATAGCTGCAGCCGCCACTCTACGTGCTCGCTGACGCACCCCCAAGCTCGGGGAAATTCCTCGGGCAGCGAGAGCCGTGCTCGCAATTTTGCTTTCCCATCCCACAACGGAACGCCGCCTGACTTGGCCTCTGCCAAATCTTCGTTCAGCCAGTGCTCGCGGCATAGCTCACGGGCCTCGCGGAAATTCCGAGCCTCGAATGTCACCGTCGGCGAATCACCGATATCAATCGTAAAAATGGCGGGCACCAGATCAGCGGTCATTTCCCGTTCGCCTTCGGCTGGTCGACGCGCACCTGTTGAAATTCCTCAGGTCCCTTGATCAAGCGACGCTTCCTGCTGGCCTTCTCGTCGCTGTCACGACCGCCGGTCGTCAAGCTATCGATCGCCTTGGAAGCCAATTCTTTCGCGCGCTGGGCGCGAGGTGCCGGCGCTTGCTTCGATTTTGTCCCGACGGTCAGCCCGAGCTCGACCAGGCGGCGGATGGCTTCGGAGCGATTTGGCGCATCTGTTTGTGATCTGGCCCATTCATCGACTGCGCCCTTAAGCGCGGGCGGCAACCTCACGGCCGAAACCGGATAGACACCGCCCTTCTTCTTTGGGCGCCCCCGGGATTTCTTGTTTACTGAAATTGATTTCTTCATAATTTCAGTTTACAGAAATAGCGAGCCGGAGGGAAGGTGGCTCTTCCGCCCCGGCTCTAACCCCAGTCACAGAATGATGCCTTCAATGGCTAGAGCTAACTCAACAGATAGGCCCTTATCTTGATCCTGGGCTCACTGTCCGGGTGCATCATCGCGTCGCACCTCGAAGGCAAGATCGCCGCCCACTGCGCCGTCGACTTGCAGCGGGCGGTGCAGTGATAGCGATAGAAGAGGCCGCTACATCTCATTTTCAGGGGAGCAGCTAGCCAACGCAGTTTGATCTTTTTAGCCATCATCAATTGGCGGCAAGGCCAACCAGGTATTTTGGTGTCACGCCGAGGAAATGGCAGAGCGCAACTAGCTCGTCTGGATAGAGCGGCCCAATCCCTAGCTCCCACCCTTGATCCGGTCCTCGGTGAACCCCGTTGAGTGCGACAGTTCGATATGATCCATTGCGCGCGTCAGGCGCATCCGATCTCGTGCCGCAGTTCCGCTTCGCCTTTCTTCATTACCGGCCTTTGTCTAACCGACATAGCAGGCTTGGCCTGATATGAATGAAAGCCGCCATCTGAGGCGGCCTACAAGTCTGGCGATACCTACGGCAATTTCCCTCGCCTTGTTCGCCTAACTGGTCCTTGTTGAGGCAAGCTTGTCTCAATTCGCCGCACACGTCCCTCCGAACTGGTCTTTGGCAGCTCTCCCGATATCTGCGGCAATTTCCTTCGCCCGCTCCCCTAACACGTCCTTGTTTTCGCACGCACGCCGCAATTGCTCGCATTCCCCGCTCCCCAATCGGACGCCTCCCGGTCCAATCTCAATAGACTGGGAAAAGGCCGAGATCGGAATTACAAAAAGAGCTGCTGCCGCTGCCACGCCCAACGCATACTTGCGCATTCCTTTAAACATCCTGATCCTCCAGCTGCTAAAAGTGCTGGTGAACTGACCAGCGCAAATAGATCACTTGGAAAATGGGATTTCGTTCCCGATCGAAATGCACGAAACTGTACTTAGGAACCTCGTGGCTTACTTGGGCAGTTATAGCTCTCAGTCAGGCATCGGACACATTGCCTCAGATCAACGCGGCAACGATCGATCTACCTCCTAACATTAAGAACAGCATCTGCCGAGCGGCTCAACGAGAGGAGCTGTTCAGGCTCTTGTCAGAGGCCCGGCCACGTGATGGGGAGACGCGTACTATTGGCGCAGGCGAAATATTCCTGATCGAGAATGTCGATGGAAAGGGCCATCTATCTCGGGCGAACGACAAGTTTTATTCGATTTCGTTCAGGTCATTGTCAGACGTTGGCGTGCGAAGTCGTAATGTCTGCTTTGGGCTAATGAACGTACCTCGTCGGCTCGGCGAGCCAGGTCAGAAATGTGCCAGTATCGGAAGTCACGAACTCTAGATGATTCTGGATAAAGGACGGCCCGCATGAGTTCTGCATACGCGGCGAGGCGGCCAATAGTCCTTATCGTCGAGGACGAGCTTCTGGTCCGGTTACACGCGGCTCAAATAATTGAAGAAGCCGAGTTCGACGTGATCGAAGCATCGAACGCGGATGAAGCTATTGCAATTCTCGAAGCCAGATCGGACATCACCGTTCTATTTACGGACATTCAAATGCCGGGCAGCATGGATGGTCTAAAACTGGCGGCTGCGGTCAAAGGGCGCTGGCCCCCGATCAAGATTGTCGCCACCTCCGGCGTCGTCAATGTACGGCCAGACGACCTGCCTGAAGGCGGCCGATTTCTTCCTTAATCCCATTCAACTCACGGCGACAATTCGGGAGTTAACTATCAATCCCTAGGTCTCGTGAAGTATTTTTTGCTACACAGTTCCCGATGGGAGAGTGCGAGGTTTTATGATCCGAAGGCGCCTCAGTTGTCGTGACGCGCACTCGCCATCGACAGCAACGTAAGCCAGCGCGTATACAATCCTCGGCATCGGTCGGCAACTTTCGAGCCTTCCCTGTAGATCTTCCAGCGCGCCTCGCGCTCTCCCTCCTGTTGCCGCATCATACCGCACGCCGCTCCGGGGAGATGTCGTGCGAATAGTGCGAACACTCGACCACGGCCAACAGTGCGGCAATTTTTAGTGTCGCCGGGTCTCGCTCGCCTTTGGCGGCACAAGCCACGCCACGTTACCCAATGTCCGCTCGACCCCAGAATGTGAGAGTTTTGCAACACAATCCCCAATTAGCGGACCTCAATGACACGAGCCGCCACTTCGCTGATGGGCCCACAAAGGGACTCTGCGCGGCAGCACTTGAACTTCTTGTTCCAATTGAAAAGAGGCGGCCCTTTCGAGCCGCCTCTTCGGCTGCCTACTGACATACGTGCAACGGTTCGTGGACCCGCTTCGGACATGCCGCTTTCGGACAGGGAGTTCGCGGCGATGTCTGCGCTTTGATCTGGATCAAGCCTGGTTTCTGAGAAGCACCAATAGACTGGAAGGTCCAAGGGTGTCGATAAAAGCTGTCCTGTCAGCATACGCTAGCATGTGGTGAAGGATGCAGCCCGCAAAGCAGCAGAGTCGGCTGAACGAGGACGTGATCCAGATCGCCATCCGCTTGGGCTTACTCGTCGCACTGGTTTATTGGTGCTTTGTCCTGGTTCAACCGTTTATCGCCATTCTCGCGTGGAGCGCGGTATTGGCCGTCGCGCTGTACCCGCTTCATGCTTGGTTGTCCGAACGTCTTGGACAGCGAGCGAAGCTGTCAGCATGTATCATCACCGTGATCGCCATCGCCATCGTGATCGGGCCCGTGACATGGCTCGGCTTCGGTCTAGTCGAGGGATTGCGAACCATTTCCGAGCAAATCGATCCTGAGTGGGTGCCCTCGCCCCCCGCCACGATCAAGGAATGGCCGCTGATTGGCGAAAAGCTATACGACCTATGGAATCAGGCGTCCACCAATCTTGCAGCTGCGCTTAGTCCGCTTGTGCCACGCATCAAACCGATCGTCCGCTCGATGCTTGGCATGGCGGGCAGTGTCAGTTTCGGCGCACTAAAATTCTTGATCGCGGTGATCCTGGCCGGCTTCCTGCTGCCGACGGGACCAGGGTTCGTGGCCGCAATCAGGACCATGATGGCGCGGGTCCTGCCGCAGCGTAGCGAGGAATTGGTTGCGCTGGCCGGGGCGACGATACGCACCGTATCCCAAGGCGTGATTGGGATCGCCGTGGTTCAGTCGTTCCTTATCGGAATTGGGCTGAAGTTTGCCGGTTTCGCCCACGCGGGCCTGATCGCATTTCTGGTGTTGGTGCTCTCCATCGTGCAGATCGGGCCGAGCATCGTCCTGCTGCCTTGCGTGATCTGGATCTGGATGACCAAGGACTCCGCCACAGCGTTGTTTATGACCATCTACTTGGTCGTGGTCGGTCTAGCGGATAACGTCTTGAAACCCCTACTCATGGGGCGCGGTCTGACGACCCCTATGCCCGTGATGTTTATCGGATTGCTGGGCGGAACCCTTGCGCATGGAATCGTCGGCCTGTTTATCGGCCCGATTGTCCTGGCGGTCGGATGGGAATTGATGATGGCCTGGATCCGCGATGAACGCACCCACGATGTTCCAGCTACGGCAGGGCCTGTTCCCGCTAAAATTTGAAGCTTTGCGCCGCCAAGGTACCAGGATCGCGGGGCCAGACAATATCATTGAACTTGGCCCAATCCACCCCCTTGTGTCAGGCGAGAAACACACCTGTTTACAAGAGAAGCTCAGCCATTTCGCGAAATCAATTCGAATGCCCGCCGTTTGCGGTCATACGCATACATGATGCCGGATCCGACATCGAACCACCACAGATTTTTGCGAAAATGGGCGATGCCTTATCAGCTTTCGCATCGCGACCTCCCTCTGTCAAAAGCACCTCGATTTGCAGGAGCACCTTTCGCGGTCAGCAGAGAAATCCTGTCCTCAGTCCTCCCGTCGGTGTGACAGGCCCAAACCTTGCCGATCTTCGACCCGCGCCGCCGCGCGATCTTGCGGATCAAAGTCGGAGCGTTCGATGCTCTGATCGAGGTGATCGAGATAGGCTTTCACGAGCCTCGCCCGATCGCTCCCGACGGCTTCTACGAGGTCCGCCAAGGCAGATCGGAGGCATCGCATCACAAAGCGGGATCCTTAATATCCTGCACCCCATCGATACTGCCACGCTATTCCGACAAGGCTGAACTCGCTACCCGTGCGAGTGTAGATACCCGTGCTGGCATTGAGCTTGACCGAGTTTTGGCGGTCTATAGGCAGCGCGACGGTCAAGCCCGCGCGCACGTTCTCTTGCTCATTGTCGCCTTTGACGCCGTTTACGGTGGTGCGTAAACCCGTGAAGTAAGAACCATCCAGTGAAAGCCACGCCCCTGACTCAAAATTGTAAATGATGGACCCCCGGACCAGGTACATCGGCGCTTGCGCAAATTTCCTGCCGTTGAAGAAGTCCGGGTCGTCCGTGAAGAATGTCACACTCGGGGCGATTTCCAGGATCCAAGGCCCCCATGCTTTGGAAATGCCCAGCTCGGGTCTGAACGACCAGCGGTTGTTGCCGAGATTGAGTAGTTTCGTGTCGTCATACTGCCCGAGAGGCGCAGACGCCTGAAGGCTGACCCCGACAATGAGGTCCTGCTTGTAGTTCGCAAACTCCTTCGCGGACAATGCAGGAGCTCCGAACAGATTTATCGAAACGCGAAATCGCGGATCGCCGAATCCCGACATCTCACGCTCCTGAAGCTGGCCAGCCACGAGAGCATGCGCGGAAAAAGCCGAGTACGGGACTATCACGTCGAATTTGGCGGATTTACCGAAAAGGTCGAATGACCGAACATAGGCCGCAGCCTCCGTATGTGAGTGAAACTGTGCGTCGGCGATCGCCAACGACGGATCAAATGCCGTCTTGCCTAGCGTGTAGGCGTAGCCTGCGATCAAGAAATTAAGCCCGACCGGCGCGTTGCTGTATGACCTTGGCTCCGCGTCCTGGGCCTTCGCTTTTGCGGCCATCATGACGGTCGCGGCGACGGCAAACGTCGCGCAAAACAGGAAGCGGGTTCGGACGCTCACTCTGGACATTTCGCGAGCTCAAATCAGTACGCTTCGAGTGCTAATTTGATCACCGGGCCTGAGTACGGTGACAAGTCTCGCTCTCGTCCTAGCAGCTCGGCGATGATGAACAGGAGATTTTAAAGTTAGCATATTGACCTGGAGCGGCACAGGCAAGCCGCGAGGTAGCCGATTAGCGCGACGAAAATCCTGATGCTCTTTGAGGAATCTTTTCGCCTCGGCGAGAACGACCGCCTCGTTTGCCGCATGCACGTAGAATACCCGACGCGCTCACCGTCAGATCGCCAGATAGCTCAAGGAGCATCCGGCACCGGCTGAAACCCTAGGATGTGTACTCATTAACGAGCAGATGTCCGGTCTTGAGGGCTAAGCGGAAACGTTCCGCTCGGTGAGAGCATTACCGGTTTTGACTCGTGATGGCTGTTATTCGCCGCGCAGCAACGGCTGGCCGCAAGAAAATCAACCGGGGTGTATAAAAAAGAACATCCTGCGCGACCTTTTCGTGCCCTAATGCTGCGAGCTCCGATATGGAGCGGCAGAAAGAGGCGATGCACTCCTAGGCGGCTTGGTTCTCTCTGCCGGAACAAGCCCTAAGCGACCTCAGTTGGAGCCTCTCGCGCTCTATCCTGGCGGAATAGGGCAATCTCAGAGTGGCCTACAAATAGGCACACAGACCAGACAGCTTTTGCTGGTGACACGGCCATGGTGGGGACAATAGGGAGTAGGTGCAATGAGAGTTTCCTCGATTGTCGGACTGCTGTTTGCAGCAGTGATGTTGGCGATCATTCCGGTCTCGCCGCAGGTGACACCGCGCGGCGTGGAGTTCAGCGTTGATCAAGCGCAGGCCGTCACGTACCGGCGCGCCCGCGTGACTGCGCGTCGTGTCGACCGTCGCGATTACCGCTATACGCGTCGCGCCGTGCGGCGTAGTGTTTATTAACGGAGCGCGATGGGCAAGGGTGTTGGCGCGGGCAGAGAGCCAGAACCGGTTCCAGTCGTCGCAACGCGCGAGGCATGCTATGAGCCCTCTACCAGCGGGCGACGCGTTCCTTACGGTCGCCATTATGAGCGCCACTTTCCTGACAGAGGTCGCTCTTTTCATCCTGATTGGAGTGATCTGAAAGGAGCGCGCTCTGGGCAGCGCGCAGCCGATGCCGAATGGACTATCCAAACGTTCTCGACCGTGCCTGCCTTTCCATCGGTAAGGGCGACGGGTCAAACGGCGTCCCCTGATTAACGAGTACACGCCCTAGCTAGGAACGTCTGGCGTCACGGGGTTTTTCCGCTAGTCTGGACTGATCACTCGGGTGCCACCCGGACACCTGAGTCCTAGAGGGCGCCAGGTTGACGCCCTCCTTTTTTGATTTTTCACGCGCTTTTGGAACCGTTGGTCACCGTCAGGAGTCCAACTGGTAGCTCCCAGGTCTCGAGTCCTTCAGAGAAACCCCTGGGAGGAGGAGCGCCGCGGCGGTCACGGACCCCGCCTCGTCTTTGTGGCCGTCGCGGTCGCTGTAGGCGTCTAAATGACTTCCATGGTCTTCTCTGAGTCGCTGCCACCTACAGCGAAACGCAAAACTTAGGAACGAAGGTTGCCGTCCTGAGTCAATCCAGGCTTCCCTGGCCAGGGCTTCCGTGCCGCCATGCATCCGAGACTAAAGGCCTGGGCCCCGCTGCTCGACTTGAGCAACATCAACCATGGCCTGCTTCTGCCCATCCTGTTGCACTGTGTCGACGATCAGGGACGTCCGCTGCTTGGACCGGCGAGGAAAGGGCGTGACACCGCCGGATTTTTGCGCAACGCCCACAGCGATATCCCGGCAGCCATAGAGGCCATGCGCCAGTACTGGATGCCAACCCGCTTCGCCCGTGCTGGATGAATACTGCCTACGTGGATGCTCACGCCGGTTACGGTCAAGCGGTCGAGCAGCGCGATCGTCAGCCAAAACAACAGGACCGCGAGCCTCGTCATCGAGCGCGACGGCAACATCGGCCCGTTTCACTGATCATCGAAGTCAGAAGGGCATTTCCGCACACGCCATTGGGCCGCTGGTGTGGCTCACGCCGCCGAATGGTCCAGCCGCTTAGCGATCAGGACCAGTTCGGTCACTGATTGTACGTTCATTTTCTCCATGACCCTATGTCGGTGCGCCTTGATCGTTCGTTCTGTCGGGCCCAGTGCAAAGGCAATCTGTTTGTTCATCTTGCCTCGAACCACCAGGTCGAAGACCTGCCGCTCACGCGGGGTCAATGTAGCAATATGAGCGCGCAGGAGGTTCAGCTCGCTCTGGAGCTTTCTTGAAACATCATGCCGAGCTATCGCGCGTTCAATTGCCGTGAGCAGGACGTCGGATGTCACCGGTTTGATCAGAAAATCTTCCGCTCCGGCCTTGAGCGCCTGCACGACGGTCTTGATATCGTTGTGGGCGGAAACAAACACAATTGGGAGCGTCGAACCGGCTTCGTGCAGACGGGCTTGTAGCCCCGGGCCGCTCAGTCCGGGTATCCGGACATCGAGAAGAAGGCAGCCTGATCGGTTGTTGTCGTCGGGTTGCTGATCCAAGAATTGTTCGGCAGACGAATATATCTGCACCTCATATCCGGCTAGCCGTAGTCGCCGCCGGATAGCGGTTTGGAACGAAACGTCGTCATCGACGATGTAAACCACGCTAGGCAACACTACTTCTCCCATATGGAGAACAGTGAAAACTTGCAGGTCACCACCGCGCGTGACCTGCAAGGTTTCTCTGTTCTCC
>Ga0210406_10005977_pt1 | contig 12655 bp, 9 predicted proteins | sample IncBWC30MmetaG_FD_155454 | JGI IMG/M metagenome (GOLD analysis project Ga0210406, IMG submission 155454) | Forest soil microbial communities from Barre Woods Harvard Forest LTER site, Petersham, Massachusetts, United States - Inc-BW-C-30-M | ecosystem: Environmental > Terrestrial > Soil >...
GCGGAATGAATTGCCGGCGCGAACAGAAACGCGATGCCGACCTCTTTTAAACACTCGCCCAGGAGCGACGGCGGAAGTTGAATATTTACGCCAAGCGCTTCCATCACATCGGCAGCGCCGCATTTCGCGCTCATGCCCTGCGCATTGAGCTTGGGAGTAGAACTGCGGTTGCCGTGTTTGGCCACGCGTACGCCAGCGCCAGCTACGACGAAAGCAGTGACCGTCGAAATATTAAACGTGCCTGCCGCGTCGCCCCCGGTGCCGCAGGTGTCCACCAGGGATTCGCGTCCGTCGCCGCTGGCGTCAAGAAGGGAATTGCTGTGAACGGGAATCGGAGTTGCGGCCGCTCGAATGGCTTCCGCAAAACCGACAATTTCTTCAACAGTCTCACCTTTCATGTGCAGCCCGACCAGCATGGCTGCAATTTGCGCGTCGGTACATTTGCCGGAAAGCACTTCGCCCATCGTTGCGCGGGCTTCCTCGCGCGACAGCGACTCGCGATGATTCACGATGCGATGAAGAACTTCGACGATCATAATTTCTTGAACCGCAGTGTTCTTAAAAGCAGTAACAGAACCGCTTTGGACGCGCAAGGCTGAAGCGAAAAGTTCGATACAGGCTCTACGAGTTTACAGGTGCGGCGGCGTCCGCGAAGTATTCGGCGTGCTGCTGGCGATGCACACGGCGGTGAGTCTTAAAGCGTGGTTCCATGGCAGCGACCGTGCAGAATGAATAAAACAGCGCGGCATTGGCGGGTATCTGCATATTGAAATCAACCACGCTGTGGACGATGATGCCGCTGATGCCAAGAATCGCAGCCACCGCGACAGCGCCGTTTAGGTCAGAGGCCCACTTGTGAGATTTGCGCAGGGCGGGGCGAAGCACACTCACTAGAAGCCACATCATGACTCCGAATCCGAGAATTCCAGTTTCTGCCAGCACCTGCAGGTAGTCGTTATGGGCCGCGTTTACCAGGGAATCTGTGTAGAAGCTGCGGAATCGGGGATAAACGTCGGCAAACGTACCTTGTCCCCAGCCGAGCACCGGGCGCTTTCTCCACATCCGCAGGATGTCGCGATCGATTTGCAGGCGAATGTCGGTGGATATGTCGGAATGTTTTTCAGCGGCGAGGGTGGCGATGCGGGCCTTGACTTCGTGGCCGCCGGTCCAGGCAATTACTCCAGTCGAGAGGAGAAGGAATGCACTGAGAAGAATCGCAAGGTTACGTCTTTGACGTTCGCGAAAAACGAATGCTAAGAAGATCGCGAACTGAACTGTAAAGGCAATCATTCCGCCGCGCGAGCCGGAGAGAAAAAGTGTGGCTGCCATGAAAGCCGCGACCGAAGCTGCAATCCATCGTTCGTGGCTTTGTCCGAAACGGCTGAATGCGAAGACCAAAGGAACCGGAATGAGCATTTCCATCAGGCCGGCGTAGTGATTGTGGTTTACGTAGGGCCCATATATCCATCCTCCGAGGTGCGGCGTCTTCAGCCAGTAGAGTTTGGTGGGCGCGCTCAAATTCTGCACCACGGCGAACAGGGCAATAGAGGTCCCGTATATCGTAAGCGCAGTAGCTACGGAACGAACTTCACGACTACGGGTGAGCGCCTGGACAAGCAGAAAACAGATTGCTCCGTACGAAATGTACAGCAGCAGTTGAGAAAACGTCGCGTGTTGGTAAGCCGAGATGCCCGGCAGCAACTGGACGCACATCAAGCCGGAGAAGGTCATCATTGGCGGAAACGCCGGGCTCCATTGAATGCTGATCTGCGTTGATCGCAACTGGCTGAGCGCCCAAATTACAAAGAGGACCGCAGAGGCGGCCTGCAGAATGAAAATCGACCAGGGATCAACCGTGCCAAATGCCAGCGGGCCAAACATCAACAGCGCTGCCAGACTGACAAGAACTACTCGATTGTCGCGCGGGTCGCGAGCCGCGTTGGGCTCAACCGTCTCAATTGGAAATTCATGCAAAGGGAGTGGTGAGGTCACGGCTGCTCCTTTGCGGCTGAAGTGATGTGATCGTCAGTTACCAGCCGAAGGTCGTCTATCCACAACTTTCCTCTGATCGGCCTGCCAGCGGGCACGCGGGCAACTCGCAACGCGACGAGGTGGGTCTCGGGGCCGGCAGTAAAACTCCCGTTTACTCTCGTCCACAGTTCGGAGTCGCGAAGGTCGTCACTCATGAAAAGGGTGGTCTCGTTGTAAGCGTCCTGAATCGCAAATTTTGGCGCGCCGGCGCCGTCCATTTCCTGAGCCTTGTAATACCCGGAAAACTGATATGTCGTATTAGGGTCAACAGAGACGAACTGCCGGATTCCTGCGTCTTCGATCCCCTGTCCTTGAAAGACGATGCGAAGCGACCTCGAACCGGAGTGGCTCTCAAGGGGATCAATGGCCAGCGACACTGCTGAAGTTTTCTGATAGGACCAGTCAAAACCACCGTTCAGAATGTCGAGACTGAAATCGCCATTGACGACAAGGTTTGCCGCTGTAGGCTGATACGCTGCCAGACCGGAAAGGTTCGCTGCCTGTTGCCACACACGCGCTGCTTGAGATGGGTTGTGCTCAGCAAACAAATGCCGCAAATAATCGAACAAGAAGCGGCGCTCAACCGGATGCTGCAGAGAGACAATTCGTCCCCAGACCTTAGCCGCCGCGTCGGGCTCATTGTCGGAAACAATAAAACTTAAGAAGGGCTCATTTGCATTTGCGGGCACGACATTCTGCAGCAAAAAGTTTATGTCGGGACGAATTTTCCAGCAGGCTCGGAGGACTTGGGGAGTCAGCGCAGGATCGTTTTCCAGAACTTTGCGGTATTCGCGTAGTGCGGGTTCAGTCGCACCTTGCGCCAAATAAAAGTTTGCTACTTGCCAGGCCAGACCCGAGGAGTGAGGATCGGTCGCGATTACATGTTCGAGCGAATTTCGTTCGTTGTTCGGATTGCCGACCAATTGCTCGGCGATTCCGCGGTCGAGCCAATAACTCGAATTGTTCGGATTGAGTGCCGTTGCGGTTTGCAGCCAGGGCAGTGCGTTGGCTGGAGACTGCTGAACCAGAAGTTCAAATCGCCCCATGTTGTCGCGATACTGGGCATTTAAAGGATCGAGTTTTATCGCGATTCTTAAATCGGACGCGCGCGGAACTTGAGAAAAGTTTGCAGCCAGAAACTGGGTTGTAATCAACGACAGGTAGGCTGCCGCGGCCGAGGAAAGCAGAAGACAAGCAGCCAGCCGTTTCCTCGGGTGCAGAATTTCAAAATTCATTTTAGTAACGCCGGATCAAGCGCTCGAAGAAGCCGCGCGCGCCGAGTCCTTCTCGGTTTCCATTTCCTCATCGTAGTACCGGTGACCGTACTTTCCCTGATACTCGTAATAGTAGTAATAATCCGGCGAATCCAGATTCACGGCATTCAGGAGCACGCCAGCAACGCGAGCATTCACCTGCGCAAGAATCTCGCGTGAGCGGCGCAGGGCGGGCTTGGTGGTTTGCCCGCAGCGGATCACCAGCACCACGGCATCGGCGCGGGTTGAAAGCACAACCGCGTCAGTCACGGAAAGCGTTGGCGGTGTGTCCACCACGATGTGATCGTAATGTTGCCTCAATTCTGCAAGTACCTCGACCATTTGGGCGGAAGCCAGCAACTCCGCGGGATTGGGCGGAGGAGTTCCGGCGGGCAGTGCGAACAAGTTGGGCAGCAAAGAGGATCGGACAATCGCTTCCGGAAGCACGGCTCCGCCGGTGAGCACATTGCTGAGGCCGATTCGGGGGCCGAGGCCAAGGGCCTTATGGATGCTCGGCCGGCGCAGATCGGCGTCAATCAGTAATACTCGCGTGCCCTTTTGCGCGAGCACGGTCGCGGTGTTCACACTGGTAGTTGTCTTTCCCTCTTGCGGCAGAGCGCTGGTGATCAAAATAATTTTCGGCGGAGCTCCGACTGAAGTGAGCAGTAGCGAGGTGCGCAGGGCGCGGTAAGCCTCGGCCATCTGGGACTGCGGGCGGGATTGGGTGATCAACTCGACCGTTTCTTTTGACGGAGCCACCGCGAGGCCGCGCGAGTTCGATTCCGAATTGTTCTTGGAACCGAGCGGAATCATTCCGAGGGACGGTAATCCGGAGATCGCCTGGGCCTGTTCAGGCGTGCGAACGGTGTTGTCGATGCCCTCAAGCAGAAAAGCAAGACCGATGCCGGTACTTAGTCCTAAGACGAAACCGAAGCCGAGGTTCCGTGGAATATTGGGCTCGGTGGGGACGACTGGGGTGCGCGCCATATCGACTTGCCGGATGTTGTTCGAGCGCAAGCCAGCCGTGACGCCGGCTTCTTTTAGCTTTTGAAGAAGCCCTTCATAGAGGGTGCGATTGGTTTCAAAATCGCGCTTCAGAAAGCTGTATTCAATCGCGCTCTCGTTGAGTTTGTTTTCCTGTTGCTTTTGTTCCTCGAGCGCCGCGCGCAGCATATTTTCCCGCTGCAATGAGGCCAGATAATCCCCGCGCAAGCGCCCGGCGACTTTCTTCATCTCGCTTTGAATCTGAGCATCGATTTCCTGGATTTGATTGTTTAACTGCGCCAGCTTTGGATAGGCTGGACCGAATTGCGTGCTTAATTGAGCGACCTGGATTTTCAGGTCAGCTTTCTGTTCCTGTAGTTTTTCGAGAAGCGCAGAAGTGCTTTCCGAAGTCTTGTCCTGTATGACTCCGGCGGCCACCGCAGCCGCGGATTCGGTGTCGCCGGCTTCGGCCAAGCGATACACAGATTCTTTTTGCATTCGTTCGGACTCCGCCGCCGTCAGTTCCTTGTTCAGTTCATCCAGCTTGGCGGTGGTGATGTTTTGCTTCTCATCTATTCCAAGAATCTGATGGTCTTTCTGATATTTGACTAGTTTTTCCTGGGAAGTCTCGACCTTCATCTGCAGGTCCACAAGCTGGCGGGACAGCCAGTCGGAGGCCTGCATGGTTGACTCAAAGCGCGTTTTGAAGTTTTGTTCGATATAAGTACTGGCGAGAGCATTCACCACCCGGGCCGCGAGATCTTTGTTCGGGCTGAGATAGTGAATGTCAATGATGCGAGTGTTTGGCTCGAGTATGACGCGCAGATTTCCCTTGAATGCCGCCAGCAATGAGTTTGCACGAGCGGAGTCAGGCTGCAGCGCTTCGGTAGTGAATTCCAAAGAAGATGTGGAAGGCGAGCCGGTGCCGCCAAATTCCGGCAAGTGCTCCAGGTTGAGTTGCTTGATTACCTGCAACGCCAGCAAATCACTGTGGAGGATTCTGACTTCGGTGTCGAGATCGGTAGGATCGTAATAATCGGCGCCGGAGTTGGTTGCATCCCGCAGGCTTTGCAGCACCGGGTCGGGTTTATTAATGGCGATGCTTCCGACGGCATCGTAAATGGGAGTGGTGCGAAGGGTTGCGATCAGAGATGCACCAAAAACGATTCCCAGGCTTCCGAGTACGGTCCATTTTCGCTTGATGAGAACGCGTAAGTAGTCGCGAAGAATGGAATCATGGGTGGCTGCGGCAGCGTGAATCACGGACACGTTCCTGCTCACTTGCAGAGGCACAGGAGTTAATTCCCTGGAGCCAGCAATAGTGTGCACTAGAGGCGCGTCCATCGGCCTTCCTCGGCTTATATCGTTCGCAGACTGACGTTTGCGCGAGAAAATGCGCTAACGCGTGCCTGCGTCAGCAAGTATGGCAGACAAAATCAAAGGCGGCCTTAATCGAGTTGGTTCAGAGCCTTGAAAGAAAACAGATTCACAGCGGCGGGTCGCGAAGAATGACTATACTCGGCACAATAGGCACGCGGGGAGTTCTGCTGAGGATCGAGAGGAAGAGCGCGAATGAATTGGACAGACCAGGCTGTGCTCGTGACCGGTGGGACCGGTTCATTTGGCAAACGATTTGTAGAAGTCATGCTGCGCGAGTACCGGCCGCAAAAGCTGATCGTATTCAGCCGCGATGAACTGAAGCAACACGAAATGAGGGCCTCCGGTCTTGACCACCCCAGCCTGCGGTACTTTCTTGGGGATGTTCGTGATCAGCAACGGCTGGAACGGGCCTTTTCCGGTGTTTCGGTAGTCGTGCACACTGCCGCGCTCAAACAAGTGCCGGCCTGCGAGTACAACCCCTTTGAAGCGATTCAGACTAATATCACCGGCGGCAAGAACGTGATTGAAGCGGCGATCAATTGCGGCGTTCGCCGCATTGTGGCGCTCAGCACCGACAAAGCAGTCAATCCGATCAATCTTTACGGCGCAACCAAGCTCTGCGCGGAAAAAATGTTCGTGCAGGCCAATGCATATGCGGGCGCGCAGGATACCCGTTTCAGTTGCGCGCGATACGGGAATGTGGTCGGAAGCCGGGGAAGCGTGATCCCGATTTTTATGGAGCAGCGGACACGAGGGCGAATCACTATTACTGATCCGCGAATGACGCGCTTCTGGATCACGCTCGACCAGGGTGTGAGATTCGTTATCCGGTGCATTGAACAGATGCATGGCGGAGAAATTTTCGTTCCCAAAATTCCAAGCATGAAATTGCTGGACATGGCACAGGCGATTGCGCCTGAGTGCCAGATCGATTGCACGGGCATCAGGCCGGGAGAGAAACTGCACGAAGTTTTGCTTTCTGAAGACGAGGCCCGCAATGCCGTAGAACGCGATGATATGTTCGTGATCCAGCCTGCTCAATCCTGGTGGCGAAAAGAAAATTGGAAGAGCGCAAACACGTTGCCTGAAGGCTTTCGTTATGCTAGCGACTCTAATTCTCAGTGGCTGACGGCTGAAGACCTTTACAGGTTGGTGGAAGGGAGCGCGCCGCCGCTAGCTTCGGACGACGGGGCAAACCCGGTCCGCGCCAGCGCCTAATACCATGACCGCGATTGCGCCAGCAAAAGAAGCACTCGCGCTTCACGGCGGAACGCCGGTTCGGGGCGAGCTTCTTCCTTATGGCCGGCAGTCGATCGACGAAGACGATATTGCTGCGGTCGTCGAAACGCTGCGATCTGATTGGCTGACCACCGGGCCCAAGGTCAATGAATTCGAAGAAGCATTTGGTGCATGGGTGGGCGCTCGGTATGCCGTGAGTTTCAGCAGTGGGACAGCGGCGTTGCACGGAACCGCTTTTGCCGCAGGAATTGGAACAGGCGATGAAGTAATCACGTCTCCGCTGACGTTTGCTGCAACAGCGAACTGCATTCTTTATCAGGGCGGAACACCCGTCTTTGCCGATGTTCAGGAAGATACTCTAAACATTGATCCGGAGTGGGTTGCGAAGCGTATCACGGCGCGGACGAAAGCGTTGATGCCGGTCGATTACGCGGGACATCCGGCTGATCTCGATGAACTCCATCAAATAGCTGATCGTCACGGCCTGACGGTGATAGAGGACGCATGTCATGCACTTGGGGCGGAGCATCGCGGACGTCACGTAGGAAGCATTTCGCATATGACTGTCTTCAGCTTTCACCCGGTGAAGCATTTAACAACTGGCGAAGGTGGAATGGTGACGACTGACAATCCGCACTTTGCGGAGACGCTGCGAAAATTCCGAAATCATGGGATCAGCAGCGAGGCCCGTGAACGCCAGGCTCAGGGGCAATGGCATTACGAGATGGTCCTGCTCGGCTTCAATTACAGATTGACCGATATTGCGTGCGCTCTGGGTTTGCGGCAACTCTCGAAGCTGGAGAGTAATTTGGCGCGGCGCAGAGAGATCGCCAAAAGGTACAGCGACGAGATGCGTGGGTTTTCCGAAATCCTGCTGCCATTCGTGCGGGATGAGGTACTCCCGGCATGGCATCTGTATCCGGTGCGGCTTGATCTGGATTCGCTTTCGGCGAGCAGAGGGGAAGTTTTCCAGGCACTGCGTGCGGAAAACATCGGGGTCAATGTTCATTACATTCCAGTGCATCTGCACCCGTATTATCGCGGGCGCTTCGGCTATCAGTGCGGAGATTTTCCCGTGGCTGAGTCTGCATACGAAAGGCTGATCAGCTTGCCGATGTTTCACGGCATGTGTGATGAGGATGTGCGCAGCGTGATTGGCTCGGTAGAAAAGGTAATTGGCTTCTACGCAAAATAGGTGCCACCAGTCCTGATGAATATCACTGCTATTGTTCAGGCGCGAATGGGCAGCACCAGACTTCCAGGTAAGGTGCTTATGGACCTGGGCGGTGAGACTGTTATGGGGCGCGTTGTACGGCGGTTGCGGCGCACGTCACAGATCCGCGAAATTGTGATTGCCACTTCCGGCGGCCCGAACGATGACGCTATTATCCGAGAGTGCGATCGCCTGCGTGTTTCCTGCTTCCGAGGGTCAGAGCACGATGTGCTGGAGCGATATTGGCGAGCCGCCGAGCAGTTTCAGTGCGATGTGGTTGTTCGAGTTACATCAGATTGCCCGCTGATCGATCCTGACGTGGTGGACGAAGTTATTACCGCGTGCATTACGAAACAGGCGGATCTCGCCTGCAACGAATTTCCTCGCACTTTCCCGCGAGGCTTGGACGTTGAAGTACTTACGATCGAGACGCTGCGGCGGGCTCAAGAGATGTCTGACCAGGCTTATCAGCGGGAGCATGTCACGCCGGTGATCTATGAGCGCCCTGATCTTTTTTCGGTCATTTCGGTGCAGACAGAGCCAGACCTAAGCCATTATCGCTGGACTCTTGATACAAGCGAAGACCTGGCACTCATTCGTGCGATCTACACTCATTTTGAAAACAGGGACGACTTCGGTTGGCGGGCGGCCGTCGAATTGATCCAGCGCCGTCCTGAGCTCGCGGAGATCAATGCTCACATTGCTCAAAAGCCAGTTCGTCAAATTGCCAAGATCTCTTAGTCCTATGCGCGTGCTCCTGCTACATCCCGAAGATGATCCTGAAAGCGGTCCCTGGATTCGTAAACAATGGGAGCGAGTTGTGGATCTGGGCGTCGCTGGGGAGCAGACGTATGCCCGTTGGGGCGATATGTTTCACTCCCCGGTCGAGCAGATTCCGAAATTTGAGATCAGAGACTTTTCTGGAGTTCGGGAGGCGCTCGCTGCCGGGCTGGGTCGGGTCGTGGATGAGCATGGTCTCGATTGGTGGGAGCTGATCTCGATCAGGTTCCACGAACAGATCGCGCTCATTCTTCGATTAGAAAAACTCGTCGCGCAACTTCACTCGAACGACGAGTTGTTCGTAACTCGTCCGGGGCTTTACTCGCAGATACTTAGTCTTCTTTCCGGACGAAATGTGCAGTGCTTTCGAGAAAGGGGATCGCATTTCGGACGAACCCGTCGTGTATTTGAAGCTGCCCGCAAATTCAGTTTCGACCAGTTACTGCAGATTCTTGGCGACAAATATGACGCGGGTTACCAAATCCGCCGCCTTACGGCGCGCCAGCAGGCAAGATTCGATAGCTCGGTCGTGCTGATGCCGGTCGCGCAAGCGAACGCAGCGAGAACCGCGATCGCTTATGCAGCGATGGTCCCGGACCGGCAGTTCCTGTTAGTAACAACCCGCCAGAGTGGTTGTATTTGCGCGCCTCCCGAAAACGTTGTGAGTGCAGGATTAGCTTCTTATGCGACCGCAAATTCCAGTGTGCGCGAGTGCGATCACTTGCTCGCACGCTGGCAGCGAGTCGAAACCAGTCTAGGCCTGAATAGAGAAATTTCGGCGCTGAAACAGCTTGGCGTTTTTGCGAGCGTCACGAAAATGCTTCGCGATGGGCTCGCCATTCGAGATGCGTGGCTGCGAGTTTTCGAGAGAGAGCCAGTCAGTGCTGTTTTTTGCAACGACGATACAAATCCGTACACGCACATGCCGCTCTTGCTGGCGCAGCAGCGGAGGCTGCCGACAATCGCTTGCCATCACGGCGCCCTGGACGGCGGCCAGCTGGTCAAGAGAAGTCATGCCGATATCGTGCTCGCCAAGGGTCGCATGGAAGAAGACTACCTTGTGAATACGTGCCGTTTGCCGGAAGAGAAAGTTGTGGTTGGCGCTCCGTCGCTGCCACCCAAACGCAAAACGGATCGCCTGAGTGAGAAAAGTTCAATCGTATTTTTCTCTGAGCCTTATGCGTTGGATGGTGGGCGTTGCCGCGAGTTCTATCGTGAGCTGCTACCCCCATTGGCGGACCTTGCTCTCGGGATGAATCGCGAACTGGTAGTGAAGTTGCATCCGATGGAGAGTGTGTGGGAAAGGCGAAAATTCGTGAACGCCGCTCTTTCATGCCGTCCCCGGGAAAACGTGCGGATCGTTGAGGGCCTTCTGTCCGAAGAGTTGCTCGATCGCGCTTCATTTGCGATTACCGTCCAATCGACGGCAGCTGTGGATTGCACGATTCGTGGTATTCCGGTGTTTGTGTGTGCGTGGCTGGATTACTCCTGCTACGGATACCTCGAACAGTTCATTCGATTCCGCGCAGGCATGCCGCTGCGCTCCCCGGCTGAGATCGCGAGCATACCCAGCCTTCTGGCAAACTTCTCAGCTCCAGACCCTGACGATTTGTTGCAGACGATTTCGTCTGAAAAGTTGGCGCAGTTATTAACTGAACCGTCGAAAATGGCGATGGCGGTTTGAATTTAGCTTGGAAATGAGCTTGGGAAACATTCTTGTGCGCGCGGATGCGAGTCCTGAGATTGGGACCGGACACGTGATGCGTTGCCTGGCCCTGGCGCAAGCCTGGCAAGACGCGGGAGGCAGTGCTGTTTTTCTGATGGCTGAATCCACTCCTGCTGTCCGGGCAAGGCTGGCTTCTGAAAAGTGCGATGTCATTTTAAACCCAGTGCTTCCTGGCAGCGTTGAGGATGCGGACAGGACCAGGGAATGTGCTGAACGCCATGATGTGGACTGGGTGGTAGTCGATGGCTACGGCTTGAGTGCTGGATATCAGGAGCAAGTGCGCAGCGGCGGACGAAAACTATTGTGCATCGACGATGGCGGTGAGTGCGATTATTACGTTGCTGATATTGTGCTGAACCAAAACCTGAATGCGTCCGAAAAGTTTTATCGTAGCCGTGGCGCGGACACGCAACTTCTCCTTGGAACTGGTTTTTCCTTGCTGCGACGGGAGTTTGTGCCCTGGCGGAAATGGCAACGAGAAATTTCGCCATCGAGGCGGAATGTCCTGGTGGCTCTTGGAGGCAGCACTCGAACGGAAATCGGCGTCCGGGTAATGGAAGCGCTGGGCTCGGTGAACATCGAAGGCCTTCGTGCCGTTTTTGTGGTGGGCGGCAGCACTCCGGACGGCACTTCGCTGGAAAGTTGTGCCGCAAAATTTCCTGCGACGATTACGATTCGGCGAGACGTCTCGAACATGGCGGCGCTTATGTCTGAGGCTGACGTCGCCATCTCCGCCGCAGGGTCGACTTGCTGGGAATTGTGCTTTCTCGCACTGCCGTCAATACTGCTCGATGTGGCAGCCAATCAGACCCCTATTGCTCTGGAATTATGTCGCCAAGAGTGCTCTCTGTACGCCGGGAGCGCAAATACTATTTCCGTGGCTAAGGTTGCGAAATCGGTAGAGAATCTTCTTGCGTCAGAAGAGACCCGCGAAGCTTTGTCGCGGCGTTCTCGCCAACTTGTGGATGGGTTGGGAGCGGAACGCGTCGTCTCTGCGATGCGCAATCCGGCGGCGGAGCCAGTTGTGGGAGTTACACGAGGTGCACGGGCTTGAAGGTTGCGATCAACCAACCGACCTACCTTCCTTGGATCGGTTATTTCGATCTTATCGACCAGGTTGATTTGTTCGTCGTCCTCGACAATGTCCAATTCGCCAGGCAGTCATGGCAGCAGCGCAATCGGATAAAAACTCCTGATGGACTGCAGTGGTTGACCGTGCCGGTGGTGTTCCGGGGTAAGCTTGGCCAGTTGATCAAAGATGTACAGATTCGCGATCCCCAATTTTCCAGCAATCACATTCGAGCAATTGAACTTGCGTACAGGCGATCGCGTTATTTCTCCGGGTATTTTTCAGCTTTCCGGAAGCGACTCAAAGATTTGCGCGAAGGCCTGCTGGTCGATTTAAACCTAGGACTGATTGCCTGGGCACTGGAGGTCCTGGGAATAACGACTCCGGTTGTGAGGGCGTCCAGTCTGGGTGTCAGCGGCAAACGCACGGAGTTGCTGGCAAATATTTGCGAATCGGTGGCTGCCACTCAATATCTTTCTCCCTTGGGATCGGCAGAGTACCTGCTAGCAGAGCAGGATGTGCTGCGCGAGCGGGGAATAGATATTTTTTTCCAGAATTACGAACATCCACAATACCAGCAGGTTTTTGATCCGTTTCTGCCTTTTGCCTCGGTGATCGATGTCATCTTCAACCAGGGAGACAACGCGGCGGTCATTCTACGTGGCGGTCGTAGAGAGTCGTATTCGATTGAGCAGCTCTCAGCCCTACAAATACTGGATGACGAGAAAGCAAGTATTGTCGCCTGATGTTGGGAAGCTTGAGCGTTACTTCGCGACGGTAATCAACCAATCGGAATTCAAACGGGCCCGGCCTCCGACTGTCCAGTCCGCTTTGTCGAAGCTTACTTGTGAGAAACAGGCGAAGTATTTGGGGACATCTTCCGCGGCCAGAAAGTGCTGGATGGTGCCAAGTTCGTTAGTTTCGGAAATTTCGAGCTGAAAAGTTTTCGGCCCGAGTGCGCGGCCTTTTCCGAAGCGATA
>Ga0210406_10005978_pt1 | contig 12654 bp, 12 predicted proteins | sample IncBWC30MmetaG_FD_155454 | JGI IMG/M metagenome (GOLD analysis project Ga0210406, IMG submission 155454) | Forest soil microbial communities from Barre Woods Harvard Forest LTER site, Petersham, Massachusetts, United States - Inc-BW-C-30-M | ecosystem: Environmental > Terrestrial > Soil >...
TTTTTATCCTGTGTGCGTTATGGAAAGCAGTGCCGATCTGGTTGCTAAATCGGAATCAACCGTACGGCACTACACCCTTCGGCGTGCGCTGTATGGTTGGATTCTCTACCCTTTACGACGGTAATTAATGGTCAGGATAGGAACCCATCTACCATCCAGTGCCTGCATCGACGAAGTTAAAACTCGTTGGTCCTTACTTTGCACCTGCATGACTTCCTTGAACTTGGCGACGCTGCTGGTGACGTGGGGACAAGGTCCCTCCGTCTCGAGCGTCAGGACTCTTCCGCTCTGATCCAATGAGCCTGTGTAGTGCCATAGGTAAGCCGTGGAGGAACCAACCCAAGTCCCCACGTATCTCTTCCGCTCTAGGTCGTAACCAAGCGTCAGGACACTCGTCATGGGCTTATTCATGACCTCGCTTTTATGCTCGGCAACAATCCAGAGGTCTCCGATGGACCAGACTCTCTCCGTTCCCTTCGATGTGATCGGAGATTGGGTGGATCCGGGACCACATGCCATCTCTGTCTCCCATTCGCCCAGAAATTGACGGAGCCAGTCGTGCTCCGGACGCGGTTTCGGAAAATCCGGCATCGGGTCAAGCTCGGCATCCTTTCCTTTTAATACTGTTCGCTGGTGCTTGGCAGTAGTGCTTTGCGTAATCATATTTCTGATTTCTCAATGTGGTGTTTTGGGCGACTAACAATGAACCTAGGCTGCTATTCAGAGGCCGTTTTGATAGCCATGTTTTGTGGGATAAATTAATGGGGTCACGATCCGCGGGCGCAGACGAGTTTACGAATACGAAGAATTGAAGAATATCTTCCAGTAAAACTAACAATTGCGGCCCGATGGCAGAGTTGCTTCCGGAGGTCGCAAGGGTGTAGGTGGCCGGAACGGCCGCTTATTTTCACGTCGTCTTAGCAGATTTATTCGGTCGATGTCGAACCGCTAGGCGTCTGTTAAGCTTTCTCTAACTCGTGGTTCAGTTCTTACTATTGGAAGAAAGCACGTTTCCAGGTTCTTTGGTCAAACGCACAGCAGTTGGAGAAATTGTATGTCTACCAAAACTTGGCATGTAACGCTCGTTCGATGTTTGTTCCCGCAGCGGGAGGCGAAAGAAGGCGCGTCTGGTAGGAGGGAGCGCGCTATACTAAGCGAGGCCGGCGATCCAGAAAGCGGAGTTAAAGCTTCGGCGGTCACGACCTGCGGCACCGGGAGTGGAGCTAATAATAGCAGCAACCACCGCGGGGGTCTGTTCGGAACTCTGAGAGGGCTTACCTCTAGCTTAGTAGATTCCGCCCCGTTTCGGCAAGTTTCACTGAATCGTGAACTTTCGATTGTTTGGACTTCGAATGGTCCGCTGGTTTACCGGTCGAAATCGAACAACCGGATATAGCAATCATGGGCTCTTTTCTCGAGAGTCGGTGGCGATTGCTATTACGCCAGGATGTCGCACGCGGCGTTCGGCGGTGATCGCGAATATTTCGATTCGTAAGCCGGTGGCAATGCCAATTGTCTGCAAGCGCGAGGAATGCTCAACATCATCTAGGACGGCCGAATAAGCGGGCACAAAGCCGAGTCCTTGAACGCCAAGATCGGTTAGTAGGGCGGTATCTTCGACCTCAGCGACGACTTGAGGGCTGACCCGATGTGAGTCGAACCATTGTTCGAGCTGCCGGCGCAGCGGCATTTCACTCACAGGGAGTACCGCCGGTGCGCCATCAAGAGAACGTGGGAAATTCTTTACCAGGCGCTTGGCCAGCGGCGGGGCCGCACAGAGCACGATACTCGAACTACTAACGCGTTGGTTGAACGTCCTCAGACCTGACACGCTCGTAGATGGTTCGTCGGCGAGAACGACATCGAGCCTGTGCTCGGCCAATCGCGTAATCAGCTCTTCCAGAGAACCTTCCCGACAAATCACGCTCACCGACCCACCAAGTGCGAAAACTGGAGTAAGATGTCTCCGTACGATCACTTTCGGCACCGAATCAGCTACGCCAACGCAGAGGCGGACCGGGCGTTCTCCAGGCTGCTGGCGGACCGCCGTCAAAAGCTCACGACCTAGTGAAAAGATCTCCTCGGCATACTCCAGGACGGTCCGTCCAGTATCGGTCAGCAGTAAACTCCGACTCCTGCGTGCGAACAGAGGTGTCCCCAGGCATCCTTCCAACTGCTTAAGCTGTGTGCTGATACTAGGCTGTGACACGTGCAAGGACTGACTCGCCAGCTTTACACTGCCCTTCTTGGCTACGGCCCAGAAATAGAGCAAATGGTGGTAGTTAAGCGGGTTAGAGCTCATTATTTTGTCCGACGGCGAGCGAGACTCCCCCGGAACGTGTTTATGGTAGCTCGACGGTAGTCGTTCATACACCATCTTCTACGGAAATCTCGAAGTAGCCCGCGGCGAGAGTTACCGAAGTTGTCGGCACGCCACAATCGTTAAAACGCAAGCAGAAGAAGAGCTGGCCAAACAAGAGCTGAGCCAGAAGTACTGCCAAAAGCCGCCTGATTCGACGACAGTAATGATAAAAGCAGAAAAATATGAAATCGCCGTCGCCAAAATGGCCAATAGAAATTTAATGAGCGTTCTAGGTATCACCTTCGTTGATCCTGACTGGCGTTAGGTTGGAGGTTGTTTTTGGTCAAGCCGAAGAAGTTAGATGTTGATCCGCAATGCCCGCAACTAGACCTTGGTGCTAATGAGCTACTCCTTCGGAGTAGACAGGCCTAACTTTTCCGCCATTCGAACCAAGTCTGCTAACGACGAGGCCTGCATCTTGTGCATGACTCCCTTACGATGGATTTTCACAGTAAATTCGGTCGTACCGAGTTTTACCGCAATCTGCTTGTTAAGCAGGCCGGCAACGACCAGGGCCATGACCTCGCGTTCGCGGGGCGTGAGCGCTTCGTACCTGACGCGATGTTCGACAAGCTCAGCCCGTTGTTTCCGGTTGGCGCGATCCCGCCGGATTGCCTGTTGAATCGCGTCGAGCAAGGCTTGGTCACGGAAGGGCTTGGTGAGAAACTCAACCGCACCGCCCTTCATCGCTTGTACTGACATCGGGATGTCGCCGTGGCCGGTGATGAAGATGATCGGAATGGCAACCTCTCCCAGTTCGCGTTGCAGTTCGAGGCCGCTCAATCCCGGGAGCCGAACGTCTAGGACCAGACACGCCGGCGCATTTGGCCGATCAAATGCGAGAAATTCTTCCGCCGACGAAAAGATTCGGGTCTGCATCCCAATAGACCGGAATAAGCGTGAAAGAGCCTCTTGCATTGAGGCGTCGTCATCCACGGCAAAAACGATTGGCTCTTCTGAGTTCACGCTTCATTTTCCTTCCCGATCGGCAAAGTGAAGCAGAAAGTACTGCCGGGCCCGTCGTTACGCTCAGCCCAGAGCCGACCGCCATGCGCCTCGATGATTGAACGGCTGATGGTTAGGCCCATACCGATCCCTTTCGCCTTCGTGGTATAGAAAGCTTCAAATAGCCGGCTCATATCATCAGAATCTATTCCCACCCCTGAATCAAGCACGCGAACGATGATAGGGTTTGAATCGTGCTGTTCTGTCTGAACGCCCAACTCTTTCATCCGATCGCTGACGGTGCGCAGAGCGTCTATCGCGTTCATGATGAGATTCACCAACACTTGTTGGAGCAAGACTCGGTCAACAATCACGGGAGGGACTTCTTCCTGCATTTCAATCCGTGAGCGTATCTCGTTTCGTTGAAGCTCAACTTCCAACCAGTTAAGGACTTCAATAATGACTTCGTTGATGTCTACGCTCTCTCTGAGCCGGTCGCCGCGCCTCAGAAGCTTCCGAGTTCGCACCACCACATTGCTGGCGCGACTCGCATCGCGAATGATCGCCTCGACGGCCAGTTGGGCCTCGTTAATGTCAGGTGGCTGCGCTTTGAGCCATCGTAAGCAGGCGTCGCCGGTAGTAACAATACTCCCTAGTGGTTGGTTTATTTCATGAGCAATGGAAGCAGCGAGTTCGCCCATCGTTGTTATTCTGGCGATCCGGGCAATTTCGGTCTGGGCCTCAAGAAAGCGTTGCTCTGCCGTCTTGCGTTCGGCGATCTCCAACTGCAATTGCTGGTTAACTTTTTTCAGGTCAGCAGTTCTCTCTTTGACTCTGGTCTCGAGTTCGTCCCGCGCTTTGCTGATTGATGCTTTAGCTCGTTTTTGGTCGCCATTTAGCCAACTTATGAAGAAAGCCGTGGCCACGAAGACGAACATATCCGATGCGTCTTCCGGGCCGACGCCCAAAGCGTATAATGGTGGGATAAAGTAGTAGTCTAATGCAAGAGCGGAAAGCACGGCGGCAAGAACACCGGGCCAAAGCCCGCCGTACCAGCTGCTGAGCATGACGGAGCAGAAGAAAAGCGTTGTGGCGTTTTTTATAACCGACGCTGAGGCCAGCGTGGAAACTACCGCCAGGCCTACTGAAAGGCACGCAACTAAGTAACTTGAAAGCAGTTGCCGCAGCTTCCGATCCGGTCTTGACATAATTACTACCACCGCTTTGTCGTTGTAGGCTGCCGAGGTCCTGTTCGTAATGCTCAAGAAAAGGTGTCTGATTCTGGCGCTTAATATCCCAGATCTTTCCCGAAAGCCAACGCGCGAAAAAGCGTTTGGCGCACGGGCCCAGGGCGTGAACACGCGCGGGACACTATGTTTGGAATTTAGATTTTAAGATCTAATCCTTTAGTGCTAGTCGACTTGTACGGAAGTGTAAACTCCTTAGTTCACGGAGACCGCCCCCAGCGCCCGCTACGCCAAGAGCGGTCTCCGCCCTGTGACAGTTTAGCAATCTTTTCTAAGCCATTGGGCAGTCGGCCGAGATGGTCGGCCGGCTGTCCGAGAAAAGCAGCTCTCTTTCTTTTGCTTTCCTCGTCGCACGGCTGCTCACTCCAAGGCAACGAAGGGCCTTTTCATAACTACCCTTCTTACTGTTGAGACAGGCATAGCAGTTCGCTAAAGATCGTCGCTAAGAAATTGACTGCTTTCTAATACAAAGATTCTAAGTACTAGTTAGGGAAAAGTTAACTCAGGCGTGCTACGAGATGGAGTGATGGAGTACTGCAGAGAATGGGATGGTCATCGAGGGCCCATTCAGACTTGCCTCGCCGCCAGATCCTGCATAGCCGGCAACTTTGCAGGAACCAGCCACTATCACATTACTCCATCACTGCGTTACGCGGGGTTGCCGGGCTAATCGTGGTAGGCGGACGCGTTCGGGAAAGGATTATAGATATCGCGGCTATTTCGTGCCGGAGCATACACAAAGCCATAAAGATCTTTCTTGATATCGACCGGCTCTAAAAGCATGCCTTTCGCTCGAACGGCCTTGGTGTATTCGATCAAGACTCGCGACGTGCCGTTGATGCCCCACATCCGAAATCCTGTCCCGAGAAATCCGCCGTTAGGATAAAGCTCTTCCAGCCCGGCCATCGCGTGAAAACAATTGATCGCGACTCGATCTTTGCGGTAAAGGCGGTCATCAGCTATATAGCGAATCGTACCTCCATCGAGCAACCGCTTCCGTTTCACGCCAAGATAAAAGGCCGGTTTCTTGATCTCGTACGGTCCCCACATACCGACGGCGTTTTTTTCGTTCAAGGCTAACTTCAGCGTGTCGGGCAGCGTAAAGCTTCTCCCGGGGACGGTACGACATTTGTTTAGTTTCGGATTTACCCGGCTGCCGAAACCATCGAAGACACAGAGATTCGGATTCTTGTCAAAATCATGAGGTAACCAGCTAATGGTAAATGCCTCAAAATTCCGGTTCCTGACTTGTCCCTGTCTTAATCCGTGGGTGTACCGGGGCTGCTTGTTGTCCGCAAACACGCGTATCACCGAAAGGAACGAATGCGAAAAGGAAGGGCTATTCCCTTTATTCTGATAGGCGAAGGGCGCAATAAAATATCGATCCTGCGTGTTATTGCCCTCTCCTAAGCGAGCTAAGACCTTAGCCTTGATGCGGTTCACGATTTGATCGAACAACGACACATCATAGTTAGAGAAGTTGACGTCGGGTTTCAGGAGGCCAGCCTGAGCCGGGAGGCACGGGCTAAAAAGCAAAGTGCAAATTGCGGCCAAACGAGCGGCTAGTCGGAATTGCGGGCTGGTTTTCTGCTGGGCTGCGGAGTGAGTTAAGACCAGGCAATTGCTTTCCTTATTTGCGAGCCCAACGGAGATGAGGACGCGGATGGCCGCGTACCTTGCGACGTTCTTCATGGAATTCATTGTAGGGGCGCTAGGCGACTAACTTTGGGCGTCAGACTAGGCCAGAGCAAGCTTATACTGGTCTTCGGACAACTGTTAATCCAAAATTTCCGCCTGTGCTTCTAGTTACGAGAAATCCACTTTAGCTTCTTGGTCCCTTTAATGGCTATCCGTATTCCGTAAACACTGCAAGAGAGCGCTTCACCGTGAAACGGGATTCGGCTTAGTATAACCGTCGTTGAGCGTCTTAATGAAATTTACCAGATCATCTTCCTGCTCTTGTGTCAGCTGCAGATTCCCGACCTGACCATTTGCCTCTGTATCGGAAGTTGCCTGAGACGGCGACACTCCGCCAAGGTTTTGGACATTGTCAAGGACCTCGGGGGGCGGGAAGAGCGGGGTGTAGTCGGGTGGGGGACCTTTGCGAAGATCGAATGCGATTTCTTTACCATTCGAATCCACTGCGATATTTCGCTTATTATAAAAGTGGACCACTTCCTTGAGGCTCTTGAAGACCCCATTGTGCATGTAAGCTTTCACAAAATCTGGTGACGGGCGCTTGTCTACGCTGCGCATGCTTGGCGTCTTGAAAAGACCTCTAAATTGCGGAAGATCGCCCGGTGTTTTTTCATAGAATCTGGTCCCAGCGGGCGCCGGGTTCGGGTTGGCGCCCAAACCGTAATCCATGTACTTGGTCCCGAGCGGATTGTAACCGTGGGGATTCGATTCCTTGTCGGTCTGCTGGTAATAAGGATTAGTGGTATTTCTGGGAACTCCGATGTTCGCGTAACAGTACATCGTGAACGTCTCTTTTCCCTGCGTAGTAGCCTGTATGGCAGCTACCGGGGCGGATGAATGGCAGGCCGAGCATTGGGCCTGACCGAAAAATAATTGTCTTCCGCGTTCCTCTGACGCAGTGAGCGTGTAGAGGTTTTTTGGCGGAGTCCCATATTTGGAAGCATCGTATTTCGAACTAAAAGCGCAGACCTCTGCGGAAGATTCATATGCGGCGATCGCTTTCCCAAAGAGCTCGTAGATTTGTTTTGGACTGAACACCTGAAAAGCGTCTACCCCGTAAACCTGTTTGAATAACGGGGTATAGGGCCGGTTCGCAAGTTTTTGAACCAGAAGCGGCGGATAACCACCGTTAAATGGCGGATAGGGCCCCTCAGGAGTATTCGCCATCTCGTTGGGATTCAAAGGTGGTTGCAACGCTTGTGTGGCCAGATCAGGTACTCGACCGTTCCAAAAACCGCCTCCTAACCAGGTTTTGAGACTGGAATCATAGTACGGACCAATGGGACTGAAGGCAGCATAAAGGTAACTCTGCGGTTTCCGATTGCTGAACCGGCCAGGGACTACGCCGGGTTGCGGACCTGAAAAAGCATTAATTTCTGAATTCGGCCCAGTATAACCTGTTTCGGGGACGTGGCAGGTGGCGCAGGAGTAGCCTACAGGATTTGATAATGTGCTGTCGTAAAGCATCCATTTGCCGAGCTTTTCCACCGGAGTTAGCTCGGCAATGTCAGATGGGAGGGCCGGAGCTTGAAGCGGTCCACCTAAGACATCCGCTGAGGCTGGCCCGTACCATAGAAGCGCTATCCCGATGAGAGCGACGCCCAGCCCAAGCAATCCAGCATAAACTAAGCGCTTATCCATGGAGCTAACGCTCGCTCTCCGTTTCCATTTTTACCGCCAGCCGCAAAACTACGAACTACGAGCGTTAAAGGGCGCCTGCTACCCGGTGACCGGCTTGATTAGCCCGCGCTTGATCGCAATAGCGATCGCTTCCGTGCGGCCCATGGCGTCAAGCTTTGTAAGGATCGACTTCACATGGGCTTTCACAGTGTTTTCGCTGATATAGAGAATTTGTCCAATCTCTTTATTGCTCCGGCCGTTTGCCATATATTGCAGTACTTGGCGCTCACGTTCGGAGAGCTCAGGATGAGCCATCGATTCGGCTAGCTTGGCGGCGATGTTCGCAGGAAGCAAAGATTCTCCGGCGGCGACTCGACGAACGGATTCCCGGATCTGTTGGGGAGCCGTTCCTTTCACCAGGTAACCCTTAGCTCCGGCTTTTAGGGCGCGCCGGATATCCTCCTCGCTCTCATACGTCGTCATCACGATAACTCGAGGTCTGGAGAGTCTGCGCGCGGTCAATTCGGTGATGACCTGCAGGCCATCCTTCTCTGGCATCCGCAGATCGAGCAGAAGAACATCAGGAAGATGATGGTTACACAATTCCAAAGCTTCTTCACCGTTCGTAGCCTCGGCGACGACCTTGATGTCATTTTGCGATTTGAAAATCGCGACTAGCCCTTCCCGGACCACCGGATGATCGTCAGCGATTACTACGGTAATGACATCGGTGGATGATTCAGGGGACGCTTTCATGGCGGTCAAAACATCGGGTTCAGTCGTGATCATACCCTATTCCTGCGCATTCAATTATGAAATTATTTTCTCAACCTCTTCCAGCCCCGACAGCTTTCGGGGCTGGCTGCCATCGCTGCGACCCTGCGGCACGAAATTGTGCGGTTACTACGACCAACCATTCGCCGCGTTCAAACGGGAGTGACGTTTGGGGCCACTTTGCTTGGGACCCGGTATGTACGGCTTGAGGATAGTTCTAGGATTTGGCGCCGATTCGGCTGCGTTAAGTCCACCGGTTTCTTCTAACCAATCAGCGATATAGTCCATCCGTTCTTCAATAGTGCCTTCGGTAACATCGAGTAATAGCGTGGGAAGCTTGGAATTAGCGATCAACCTTTGCATTGTCTCCTGCTCGCGAATGAAAAGAGCTAAATCGTCGTACTGAGAGGGGTTGCTCGAAATCTTCAAGCGTTCCTGCCGTGCCTCGGCAAAAGAGTCGGGGTGCCGCCAGCAAAAGATTAGACGGAACCCGAGCGCAGCCAAGCGAGACTCCAGCCAACCAAACTTATATTGTGTGCCGCGGTAGGTTGCTTGCCACATCTGGGTAGAGATATGAAAGCGATCGATAATCCAGGAGTAATAGCGATAGAGCTCGAAGAGAGTCAGCCAGGCTCGATAGGCCGAGATTGCTTCCAGCTCGTATTGAGGCTCGAAATCAATGAGGCTGGAGCCATAAGGATTTTTTACGAAGCCGTTCCACTCAGCCGAGACAATCGGTGAGTGATATCGATACTTCCTTACCCCCACGATACGGGGATGCTCATTTAGCGCGATGGCGAGATCGGTTTTACCGGTAAGACGTGTTCCTTCGAGGATCAGTTTCGGGCAAAGCTTCGTGATTGTCGCGCTCATCACTAGAATAAGTATCCAGCACAAGCCCGAAATCCATTACCCGTTCGAGGAGTAATCAAGGAGGGGAGTGGAGTGATGTGGATCCTGTGCACCTCCAACACTCCATCCGTCTGCGCTGTTGCGGCCGATTTCAATAGCTCATTTGGGTGAGTCATTACTTGTGGCCAATGGCGATTCTTTAGTGAATGATCATAAGTCTAACGAAGGGCTACACCCTCGATACCCCAGGAAGAAGGGACGTGCGACACACGGGAAGCGTGTCTGCTTATCGAGTATTCCGGGCCCATTTTTTAAGCCGAGAATAACTACCCATTTGGAACCATGGGAGGAGAGAGCTTGATTTCAGTCACGGGCAAAAAAGGAGAGATGCAAAGCGCTGAGATATCCTGAACGCCGATCATGAGTAAATCTGTAAGAGTAGTCCACTTCCATAAAACCGGTGGTCCAGAGGTATTGAAAGTCGAAGAAATAACTCTACCGGAACCGAGAGGAAGGGAAGTCTTGGTGAGAGTGTTCGCGATCGGATTGAGTCGAGTTGATGCTCTCTGGCGAGAGGGCAGATACTTCGAGGAACCGCGCCTACCAGCCGGCATCGGTTGTTGTGCGGCCGGTGTGGTCGAGTCAATCGGACCCGAAGTACAAACCGTTAAGGTAGGGGACCACGTCTCAACGATTCCTGCCGCCGCGCTTTCGGATTATACCGCGCACGGTGAGATGATCGTCTATCCCGAGCAAGCTTTATTTGTTCATCCAAGCAGCCTGGACTCTCAGGGAGCGGTTGCGGTTAACACCGGCCTGTTTGGCGCTTATTTCGCGTTAGCTGAGCTCTCAGGTGTGCAACCGGGTCAGTACGTCGTTATTACAGCGGCGAGTTCATCGATGGGAGTTGGAGCAATTCAGGTGGCCAAGCGGCTAGGAGCGAAGACCATAGTGGTCACCCGATCTGAGTCGAAGAAGCAAGGGTTGAGCGCAGCCGGAGCGGATTACATTCTTGTTGCCGGAACCGATGACGTACAAGGTGCAATTCTGGACGTAACTAAGGACGAAGGGGCTGACATCGTCTACGACGGCGTAGGCGGACCCGGTTTCGAAGAATTGGTCTGGGCAACCAGAAGATTTGGTCGTCTTGTGGTATACGGCTGTCTTGGTGCAATGGAGGAGGCAACGCCGTTGCCGCTTGGGGCCTGCTTTTTGCGCGGTTTAAATCTCCATCCCACGTTCAAAATCTTTGACTTCACTGGGCACCGCAGATTGAGTATTCCTCCGAATCGCGCAGCGGTTGATCGAGCAAGACGATTTGTTTTCGACGGGTTGAACCAAGGGGCCTTTCAGCCGAAAGTTGATCGGATTTTCGCGGGGCTCGACCAGTACGCGGCCGCCCACGAATACATGGCGACCGACAAACAAATAGGTAAGATTGTGGTTTCGCTGGAGTAATACGATCTCGCTGACCTCCTCCTCTCGGGTGATCCATATTCGCTCATCTAGCTAATAGCGACCTCGTGTATTCAAGGTTTAGTCTGGCCGTCAATCAATACGAAGGGGTGATTCACCATGATTGTTTGTAAAGGCGTAGATAACGCTTACTACCCAATGAGGATTAAAGCGCCTGGCCTAATCTGCGGGACCGGCCGGATTCGATTTTTCCGCGGGTTCACTATTGTGCGGTCCAAAAGGTTACAAGTTTTAGGTCCTAAGTTATAGGTTGTAGGTTGCTCGCGTGACGAATAGCCTCGGAGGGTAAGGGCCTTAATCCGGAGAAGACCTTCGGACCAAGCCCAGCCTAACTGCACCGGTTTCTTTGTACGTAGAACTTACAACTCACAACTTATAACTTGTAACCGATAAGTTATCTGCCGTGTCCGCCGTGCCCACCTCCGTGAAATCCACCGCCGTGGAACCCACCACCATGAGAACCTCCACCGTGGAATCCGCCGCTGTGGAAGAAAGCATGTGCTCCGCCGTGAGAGCCGCCGAAAGCGTTAAAGTGTCTTGCCGTTGCCATGTGCATGCTGTGGCTGACATGGGGAGCCGCATGGCCGGCGAACCGAGTCGAATGGAAATTATGAGTCACCGATTGGGCGGCGCTTCTGTTTACAATGGTTCTACTGTGAGAGACGAACGTATGGTGGTTGTACGCAACCGCGCCGTGATGCCAATCGTATCCCCAATGATTCCAACCCCAGCCGTAACCGCCAAACCCGCCAAGACCGAAGCCTAGGCCAAAGCCGATTCCAGCTCCGTAAAGGTAAAGTCCAGGGTATGGAGCCCAACCAGGGAAGGCAGGCAGCAGGTTCCCATACACCGCCCAGGGATCATACTGAGGAATGTAGACTTCATCGGTCGACACCGGTTCAACATTGATAGTATCTCCCTCGGCAATTACATTCTCTTGCGGCGTTGATTTCATGTTGCCAGCGTCTTTGGCCAGTTGTCGCAGGTTTTGAATTGTCTGAGTCAGGTCCTGCCGCTGGTTAACGTAGGCATCGCCCAACTCTGCAGTCCAAGCCAGATTCTGGCTCATATTGGCAAGTATCACGGGAAACTGGGTCAGAGCTTTGACACTTGGATCCCATGACTGTTGGTCTGCTTCTTTGGCCAGTGCGTCACCTGTTAGCCCCGAATGCTGCTGGAACCATTGATTGGCCTGAAGCACTTGAGCGGGGTAAGTAGCAGCAGCCAGGATCTGTGCAATTAGTGGGTCAGGATAAAGCGCAATCGGTGCCGCGAGTTGGCGCAATTGGTCCGTCGTCTGTGGAACAGCTTGAGGCGCCGATGGCGAAGCAGAACTGGCAGGCTGAGACGCGAGGCCATTTGGTACGCTAACGTACGCTAGGCATCCGCAGAGCAAAACTGCCATACTATGATGTAATAGTTTCATAGTGACCTTTCTAAAGTTTTCACTAACAGACTATCTGGCCGTACGACGCCGGGTTCTATTCTCCTAAAGAGCGAAACTACACTGGCTAAAAGGCGTAGGAGCGGTGGTAGGGCGAAAAACTCGGTGCGCCGATGGCGTGGCTAGCAGGTTAAATAATCCCGCGCCGGTTTTGAGCTGGTGGGGCGACCCTCCCGAAAAACGATTCGGTTTTCGCGGAGCATAGGGCGTCCAAAAACCCAACGGGGTGCTACAAC
>Ga0210406_10005979_pt1 | contig 12653 bp, 7 predicted proteins | sample IncBWC30MmetaG_FD_155454 | JGI IMG/M metagenome (GOLD analysis project Ga0210406, IMG submission 155454) | Forest soil microbial communities from Barre Woods Harvard Forest LTER site, Petersham, Massachusetts, United States - Inc-BW-C-30-M | ecosystem: Environmental > Terrestrial > Soil >...
GCAATCAAAAGATTCCGCATATGCCGGATCGCCTCGCGGCAAAAATGCTGCAGGTTGCGCCCCTCTTTCTGAAAATGGTGTACCAGCCCCAGCGCCCGCTCCGCTGACTGCTCCGCAATCGCCTGCACCAATTCATTCAGCGCATCTTCAGGCACCACGCCCAGCAAATCCCGCACCGCCTGGTCCTTTATATCGTCGCCGCAATACGCCCGCGCCTGCTCCAGCAGCGACAGCGCGTCGCGCATGCTGCCTTCCGCCATCCGCGCAATCACCGCCCGCGCCCCATCTTCAATTTTCAGATTTTCTTTCGAAGCGATATATTCCAGCCGGTCGGTAATCTCATTGAACGTCAGCGCCCGAAAATGAAAATGTTGCGACCTCGACCGGATCGTATCTTCCAGGTCCTCCGGCTGCGTCGTCGCCATCACGAAGATCACCCGCTCTGGCGGTTCTTCCAAAGTTTTCAGCAGCGCGTTCGACGCCTCGCCCGTCAGCATGTGCGCTTCGTCCAAAATCACCACCTTGCTTCGCGAAGCGGCCGGCGCGTATCGCACCATCTCCCGCAACTCGCGAATCTGGTCAATGCCCCGGTTCGACGCCGCGTCAATTTCAATCACGTCCAGCGAACTTCCCGCCGCAATCTCTTTACAGGAATCGCAAACCCCGCAAGGCTCAGCCGTCGGCCCGTTCACGCAGTTCAGCGCCTTCGCCAAAATGCGCGCCGCCGTAGTCTTCCCCACGCCGCGCGCCCCCGAAAAAATATACGCATGCGCCACGCGATCCTTCTTGATCGCGTTCGCTAGCGTCTCGGTCACATGCTCCTGCCCCACAAGATCCGCAAACGTCTGCGGCCGCCACTTCCGTGCAATCACTTGGTAAGTCATACGCGTCGGTGTGCCTTCTTCTTTACCGTTTTAGCAAATCGTGGCTTCATTTTCAGCGCCCGCCCTGCAAATGTCAAAACCTCTCTTGCCGTTAGTCGACCAGCAACGAATTGGACTTTTCATAATGCCCAATGATCGGGGTCAGGAATAGAATCGTGTTATGACTAAATTTGTGCTCAGGCTCTCTGCCTCCGGATTGGCAGTAGCGCTGTTAATAATTTCTTCCGCTTTGAACTTGGTTTCGGGTCAGAAAACTTATTCGCCAAAGAGTGAGGAAGAGGTGCAGGTTATTTCGTTGATTCTTGCAGATGAAATCAAGGCTAACGACCTGGCACCGAGCGACACGATTTGTTTTTCGGGCGAAGGATTGGACCCAAGCCCTTCACTCGTCAAATCCCTTCGCCAACGAGGCTTGAAGGTGCGCAGTTCAGCGGAATGGAGCAAAAAGTTCAACTGTGGGTTCGAGGTCCAGATGGAGTATACGCACTTTGACCTGTCGGAGAGCATCAGGGTCCGTTCGAGGCTCGTCGACCTGCGAGAGATTAATTCCGGACAGGGTGACCTCGCAACGCTTCAGAGAGACGGTGAGTATCTGCTCAAGAAAACCAATCAGAAGTGGTCGATAAGCGAGTACATCCCGAGAAAACTAGCGCCGTAGTGGCAGCTTCAGCACCCAAGAACTTGGCTATTTCTGATTACTGAAACTAGTTACTGACAACCTTCTCCAAATCGAGGAACTTCGGGGTCTCCGCGGCACACTCGGCTTACCCGGTACCGTTGCTCCCTTCCGGGCCTGGCGGGGTTCGCGGGACCTCGTTGCACGAAGCCCGAAGTTCCACGATTCGGCAGTCACACATCTTCACGACTGCTTCCTAAATCTTAGCACACACTCCATCGCTCGACATTCCTTCCCGTCCCAGACCTCCGCCCTTGAAGAGCGGTTCTCCGCCGCAAGCTTTGTTCGATTCACTCCGTCGCCCGCATTCCTCACGAAAAACAATTTGTTTGCCAGTCAAAAAACGAAAATGAATTGCCATACTGAGGGGCGCGTCGTTTGCGCCCCGAAGCACCTCAACTTAGTGGACTATCGACCTTGTTAATCACGGCACATCTCGCAAGCATCTATCGCATCCGCGCATCCCCTTCGTTACACTATCCTCGGTTGGAGTTCCTCCCCAACCGCCTCGCTTCCGTTCGCAGCGGAAGTCAGGTCCGCGCGCCAGCGCCAGCCCATCACACAATGGGCCGCCCCCACGTCACGGGGACACCACACCTGCACGCATGTGCAGCAGGAGGATTCTCATGAAATCCGTTCTCTCTGTATTCTTGGTTTTTGCCCTAGCCGTTTCTGCCGTTCTACCCACGCCTGTTTCCGCCGAGCCTCGCCAGCTCATTCAGGGCACCGAAATCCATCTCACGCTACTCACTCCCGTCAGCAGTTCCACCAGCCGCGAAGGCGATCCCTTCATCGCGGTTCTCTCTCAGCCCGTTTCATTTGACAATCGCATCATCCTTCCTGCCGGCACCCGCATTCGCGGTCTCGTCGGCACAATCCAGAAAGCCAAGAACTTCTCGCTCTTCCGCGGCCAGGCTTACATGAACCTCGCCTTCAAGAGTATTGAAATTAACAGCCGCCTCATCCCCGTCCAGATGAGCATTGTTGCCATCGGCCGCCCTCGCGTTGATTCCTACAGCGCTCCCCGCCACGACGTCAAAATTACCGAAGGCGAAGTAGTCCAGCAGAAGCATGACTATAAAGGTGATGCCGTCGGCCTGGCTGTCGGGGGTGGCGGAGGCAGCTTGATTGGCGCCATTTGTGGAAACGCGATGCGCGGCATGGGCATCGGCTTTGCCGCCGGCGCCGTCTACGTCGTCGCTCGCAAGGGCAAGGAAGTTAACATGCCAGCCCAGACGGGCCTGCTCGCCCGTTTCGACACCACCATTACCGTTCCGATCATCGCCGCCGACAACGTCAACCAATCCGGCACCAGCGCAATCGCCTCCCGCTAACCCTCGATCTCCAATTCCCAAAATGACCAACGCCCGCCACTCACCGGCGGGCGTCTCCACTTTTCTCTCATCTCTGTGACCTCAGTGTCCTCTGTGGTGAGAACTCTTTGCCTTCTGCTATCTGATCAGTGTTATCTGTTCTCTGCGTCCCGCACCGGAACCACAGAGCGAGGGCTTTTCGGCAAGTTCGATAAAAATCGCGCTGGATACTCCGAGGGAGGAAAGGGCGCCGCAAGCCATTCAATATAAACTCGCGGCGCCCGAGGAGTTTCTGGCGGGCTGATATGAGGTACTAACTTTGGGGGGTCGATTCAAGACTCCTCAGAGCGATCGTTCTTACCCATCGCTCTTCAGAGCCTGCAACTCACCTACTGCTCCTGGTAATTGCAGGACGCATGCCAATCCCTTTCTCCCAAATCCCCTTGCAAACGCTAGCCTTACCCTCCGCCCCATTTTTCCATTCCTGCATCATCTCCAAACCCGTGTCCCATTTAGAAACAAGCCACGGACGCACCCTCTTACTTTGGAGTGCGGCGGCTCTACCGCCGCTTTTACGGTTCAAACCCTCGACAATCTCCGTCTTTAATCACTCCTCCTCACCGTGCCGCCGCCTATTTCTAACCTCCCATTTCCCCCATCTTTATCCATCCGTTTTTCTTATCCTTCCCATTCATTTTTCCTCTTGTGGAAATTCCTTTTTCCATTTGACGCTTCATTTCCCCTCGCGCTACCTTTACATTGTTAGTGATGTCCACCCCCAAAATGCCAATCTGGCGTTTAGCGCTCCCAACCAAGGAGATTCATGTCCACTGAACTGCGCAATTTTCTCTCTCTCTCCTACGACGAACTCGAAGAACTCAATCTCAAAGCCAAAGAGCAGCGCAAAAATCGCACCCCCATCCATAAAATTCAGGAAGAACGCCTCAAATATCTCGGCACCGAAAAGCGCATCAAGGCCGTCACCGTCCTCTTCAGCGACCTCGAAGGCCGCCTGCACATGCTCGATTACGACAAAAAATTCCTCCTCAAGTCCTGGGACAACCTCACCTTCGACGGCTCTTCCATCCGCGGCTTCACCGCCCAGCGCGAAAGCGATCTCCGCCTCGGTATCGATTGGGGTTCCTTCTACTGGGCGCCAGCCGATTATTTCGGCAGCGGCAAAGTTCTCGTCTTCGGCGAAGTAATCGACAAGGACGGCTCGCCCTATTCCGCCGACATACGCGGCGTCCTCAAGGGCTACGCCGAATCGCTCCACAAAAAAGAAGGCTACACGCTCAACGCCGCCAACGAAATCGAAGGCTTCCTCTTCAAAGGCCCCGACGCCGAGCGCCACTATAACGAAAACGGCAAATTCGAATACGTCAACACCGGCGGCTACTACCACTCGCTCCCCGGTGACCCGCTCCGCACCTTCATCGACACCACCGCCGAAGTCCAGCGCGCCATGGGCTTCCAGAACGAAAAAGATCACCCGGAAGTCGCGCCCTCGCAATTTGAAATCAACTACAGCTATTCCGAAGTCGTCAACGCCGCCGACCAGATTCAGCTCTACAAATTAATTTGCCGCCAGGTCGCCAACAAAATGGGCCTCACCGCTTCCTTCCTCCCGAAGCCCGTCGTCGGCGTCAACGGCAGTGGCATGCACACCAACGTCTCCATCAGCGAAAACGGCAAGAATCTTTTCTGGGATCCCAAGGGAGAGGAAAAGCTCAGCAAGTCCGGCTGGTCCTTTATTGACCGCATCCTCACGCACGGCAACGACATCTGCCTTCTGCTTAACGCCAGCGTCAACGCCTACCGCCGCCTCGACCCGCACTTCGAAGCGCCCAACCAGATCAAGGCCTCACCCGTCGACCGCGGCTCCATGATCCGCATTCCCATCGGCAACGAAAAATCCATGCGCGTCGAAGTCCGCTCCGTCTCTCCGGACTCCAATCCCTACCTCGTCATGTATTCGATTTTCAAAACCGGCATCGACGGCGAAACCTCAAAAATCAAAAACCTTCGCCAGGCCGAGCGCTATCTTCCGGACAACATCTACACCGCCATCGACCTCTTCGAAAAAGCCGACTGGACCACCAAGCTCCTCGGCGCCGACGTCAAAGGCCGCTACGCCGATCTAAAACGCGCTTCCGCCGACCGCTGCCCGCGCGCCCTCGGCACCTTCGTCAAAGCCCCCGAAGTCCAATACCACCACGAGGTTTACAACCAGTTCCTCTGGAACCTCTTCTAGAATGTTCCTTTGAAGAACAAAACGGCCCGCTCACCTCACAGGTGGACGGGCCGTTTCAATTTCTCTTCTCTGTGAACTCTGTGGAAGCTCCGTGCCCTCTGTGTTAAATCTTCCTCTTACTCCCCCGTCGAATTCGGATCAAACCCCACCGATATCTCAATACTCTCCTCTTTCTCCGACGCCACAAACACCCACTGTTTCACCGCCTTCACCGCGCAATCGGAAAGGATCGGATTCCCCCCCAGCACCTGCACATCCTTCACGGATCCACTCGGATTCACCAGCACCCGCAATTTCACCGTCCCGCCAATCCCTCTCCGCTTCAGCACCGACGGGTACTGCGCAGCCACCGCCTTCAAAACTTTCCGGCTGGAGGTAATCTCCTGCGCCACGCTCAATCCAGCGCTAGCCGCCATCAACACCACACCCGCAAGGACCCCCCGAATCTTCCGCGAATTGTTCTTCATTGTCTTCCGACCTTCCACATTGCCGGACAGGCCGCCCCGTGCCCCGGCATACCTCAAGATGCCGTGAAGAACGTGCAAGCCCCGCTCCACACCCCACTCTATTTCCTCCCCTCACGCCAGAATCTAACTACTTCTATCTCCAAGAAATAGAGCCAGTTGCACCGCAGCTAAACTCCAACTCGCACTCTCTCCCCAACGCCCCCGCTCCGACATTCCATTTTCTCGCCCAACCCGTCTCAGCACTGAGATTCCAATCGCCACCCTGCGACTCCGCCATTGAGTGCGGCTTGCCCTGAGTCTTTTCGAAGGGCCTGCCCTGAGCATGCCGAAGGGGAGCGAAGCTCCCACTTTTACGCACTAAACCCCGTCACCCAATCCTCAATTCTCGTGAATCCACCTCCCCCTTTCCCCGCAAACAAAAAAAGGGCGGCCCGAAAGCCGCCCCTCTTCTTTTACTCTTTCGAATTAACCTAGAACGTAAACTGCGCCTTCAACTGAATCAACCGCGGCGAAGCATCCGCTCCCAGCACCGAACCGAACGGAGACGTCGGCCCCGAAACCGTGCGAATGATCTGTCCGAAGCTTCCCGTGTTGGCTACATTGGCAATGGGGATGTCGTAGTTCGGATGATTGAACACATTGTAAAACTGCGCCCCAATCCCGAACTTCGCCTTCTCCCACTTCGGCACTTGGATGTACTTCATGATCGAAAAGTCGGCGTTGAAGTAGTCCGGCCCGCGCAGCGTATTTCTCCCGAGCGTGCTGAACCCTGTCCCCGACGTCGTATAAAGCCCCGAACCGATGCAAGTGGGCCCCGCCGAAGTTATTCCCGTGCACTTTTGGTTGGTATTTGGCACCAGCGGCGTCGCGAACACCGTGCCGCCGTAACCAAATCCGCTCAGCGCCGAACTTGTGCCCAGATCCACGGCTGTGAATGGCAACCCGGAGCGCACGAACGCCGTCCCGGAAACCTGCCAGCCCTTCAGTACGCTGTCCGGCCCGTGGCCAAATGTCAGCCTCTTCAACGGCAACGCCCAAACGTAATTCGCGTTCAGTTGGTGCCGTATGTCGTAATCCGCGTTCCCGTAATTGGCTCGCAAGTTAAACGGAGTTTGCGGGAATTGGATCGAGTTGTTTGTCGCTCCAAATTGGGCGGACGCAAACGTCGCGAACCCTCCGTTGGAAATCTCATCCAGGGCATGACTGTAGGTGTAATTGATGCTGAACTGACCCGACGAGTAGCGGTGTACAAGTGATACGGTTACCCCGTTGTAGTCGGAAATGGCGTTGTTGTACAACCCGTTTGCCTTACCGAATCGGGGATCCGGTGCCGACGTCGGCAGCCCGGCGAAACCACCAGGAAAAGCACTCAACGGTGCGAACGCGTTGACGCTGTTGAACTGCGTTGTCTCGTGCAGCCCGTGATTTCCCACATAACCCACGGTCAACGCGGTGTTCGCCCCTATCTGCTTCTCGATTTCCAGGCTCCATTTCTCGTAGTACGGGAACGGATTGTAGTTTGGCGTGTAATTGAAAGAGGGTGCGGAAAACTGGGTGCCGCTCGCCTGCAACTGCGCAAGCGTGATTCCTTTCGGGAAGCCGTTCACAAACGCAGCGTTCGAATTCGCGGCGATCGTGAACAGGCTTCCCGGCCCGCTGGTTTCGTTTGGCGCAAGAAATCCGCCATTCACGTTGTAAGTGCTCACGTTCGGAGCATTTCCTGCCAGGTTGTCCACCAGTTGCCCGGGGAACCCGTCGTAGAAGATGCCGAACCCTCCGCGCACCACCAGGCTCTTTCCGAATCTGCCGGGCTGCCACGCGAAGCCAATCCTCGGCGCCCATTCCACCCCCGTGTAGTCTTTGAATGCGGTCGAAAGCCCCGAGTTGATGATTTGGTTGTACGGGATATTGGGCGCGTTCGCTCCTCCCAGGGTCGGGTCGTTTACCAGTGTCGTAAACGGTTCCACCAGGTTCGAGAAGCAGTTGCTCTTGCACGAAGGATTTGAGTCGTGATCGATGCGCAAAGCAAACGTCAACGTCAGGTTAGGCCGGATCTTGTAGTCATCCTCGATGTATCCGCCCAGTTGCCAGAACGTAAAGCGCTGTTCGCTGCTCTGAGCGAATTGCTGCTGAAGCGTGGCTCCCGTGTCGCCGGGTACTGTTCCAATTCCTCCGGAGACGAAATCCGCGGTTGTTCCTTCGGTCACAAGTCCGTTGGCAAATTGCCCGAAGCTCGAGTCCGTTACGTCATTTCTACGGAACTTCAGCCCCACTTTGATCGTGTGCCGGCTGAAGCTCTTTGAAAAATCGTCCGAGAGTTGTGCTTGCGTCACATTGCGGCCTTGCGGGAACGCAAAGTCCTGTCCTCCGAGGGTTGTAAACAGGCCGTTGCCGAACTGCAGCGTCGTCGGAAATGCCTGAAACGCCGCTTGCGGATTCGGCTGCGAGAACGGCGCCGAATACCATTGGCCGGAAACGACCAGCTGGTTCACCGCTGTCCCACTGAAGAAGTGCGTCTCGTTGATTTGGCCCTGGTATTCCGGCTGGTTGCTCACCGCGTTGAACACCGGGTTGATCGGGTCCGTGAACGTGGCCTGCACTCCTTTATCCTGCTGGTAGCGTCCGTAGATCGTGTCCTTCGCCCCGATGTTGTAATCGATTCGGAACGAATACAGTTGCTCGTGCGTCTTCGCGTTCACGTTCGAAAAGAAAAATTGCGCGCAGGGCGAAGTTGATCCGTTTCCGAACGCCGGGTCAACCGTTGGAAACAACAGCGGCCCGCCCGCGGCTGTCTGGCAGCCCGTCGGGTCTGTCGGTCCGCCTCCGGCTTGCGCTCTGTTAATCCCCGGCGCATTGTTGTACAGCTTGAACATGTTCTGGTAAAACGCCACTGAATTCGTCAGTCCCTGCTGCTGCAGGTTGGCGATCACGTCGTTTTCAAACTGTTGTGTCGGCACCACCGTCTTCGTCGAGGTCGGAATTACCAGGTACAGCCCTTCCGTGTTGAAGTACCCGAACAGCTTGTTCTTGATGATCGGGCCGCCGAAATCTCCTCCATACTGATTTGCATTTACGAACGAACGCGGCGTGTCGCTGGAATTGTTGAACGTGGGGTTCGCGTTCAGCGTCCGGCCGTTCCAGTAATACTTCAGGTCGCCATGAAAATCGTTCGTTCCGCTGCGCGTTGTGATGTTCACGTTCGATCCCGCCAGCCCGCCAAACTGCCCGCCGTACCCGTTCGTCACCACGCTCACTTCCTGCACTTCGTTCTGTCCTAATGTCAGGTTCGTCGCGCCGGAGTTGTTCAGGCTCAGGTAGGGATCGTTGGAGTCCATTCCGTTTACCACGAACAAGTTGCTCGTCGCCGACACGCCGTTGGCGGAGAAATTCCCAAAACCGCCCGCCGTGTTTTCTGTCGTGCCCGGCGTCAGCAGCGCCGAATACGTGATGTCGTTTCCCGGATTCGGCACGTTTTGCACCGTGGTTTCCGAAATCGTGGTTCCCACGCTCGCATCGGACGCCTGCAGCAACGGCGCCTGCTCCACCACCGTCACCACTTGCGACGTCGCTCCAATCGTAAGTTGCAGGTCCACCGTCTGCGTCGTTCCCAGCGTGACCTCAACTGTCCGGACAACGCTCTCGAAATCCTTCGCCTCGATTCTCAATTCATACTTGCCGGGGGCCAGCAGCGAGAAGCGATACGATCCCGTGCTGGTTGACTGCGTCTCTCGCGTTTCGCTCTGCGCAAGGCTTCTCAGGTGAATCTTGGCTCCGGGAACCACCGCTCCCGCCGGATCGTTCACCGTTCCCACAATTTCGCCCGTCGTCGAGTTCTGCGCCTTTGCCGGCAGACAACTTCCCGCAAGCAGCCCGCAGAGGCACACGAAGGGTACAGACACACGTATCCAACGCTTGAAAAATTTCAAGTTACACCTCTCTCAGTTTTTATTTACTGAATACTGCATGGCGGAAACTAGACCGGACCCCCACCACCAAGGCGAGCCAACCTTCCATTCAACTGCAAGAACCCTGCCAATCTCCCCGCGTCCCGCAAGTTCTTGTTTTTCAATCTGCACTAAAATAGTGCAGTTCCTTTTTCCTCCGGATCGTACGGTTATTCATAAATTCCCCGCCGTTCCGTCCCATTTTCAAAAGCCACTTTCGAATTCCCTAGAAAAAATCCTACACCCCTCGCACTCTTTCGATGGGAGCATGCACCAAAAAGTTGCACCCCCGCCCCAAAATAATTCCGCCGCGCAAAAAGTTTTTCAAGTGTCATGACAGTTGGGAAAAAATCGTCAGAAGAAATTCGTCTGTGACACTCGCCGCGCGCCCCACGTCCCAATTTTGCGCGTGGGCCCTTTCTTTTCCTGGGCGGGCGGCACAGGTAATATTCCACTATTTCCGAAGCCGAAGGGTCACCGTTCACCGGGCGCTGGCCACTGGTCGCCGGCCACTTCTTCCCCTATACTCCAACCGAGGTGACTCCCCAATGATCCCCATGACTCCCGAGCAAGCCGCTTTTCTCCTCCAATACAATCTTCCGTCCGTCAAAAACGAGTACCGCACCACCAGCGGCATCATCGCCGCCATCCCAACCTCCAACGCCGACTATCGCCCTGACCCGCAAGCCCGCAGCGCCTCCGAAATCGCCTGGCACATCGCCGCCGCCGAGCACCGCTTCTACGGTGGCATCGTCTCCGGCGCGTTCGACTTCAACAACATCCCCCGCCCCGAAGGCGGCATCACCCGCGAAAACATTCTCAAGTGGTACGCCGACTCCTTCGCCAAAAATTTCGACAGCCTCACCCGCCTCACCCCCGAGCAAGCCGCCCGTATCATGGACTTCCGCGGCATGTTCCAGCTACCCGCCGTCGCCTATCTCGATTTCAGCATCAAGCACACCGTCCACCACCGCGGACAGCTCTCCACCTATTTGCGCGCCATGGGCGGCAAATGCCCTGCCATCTATGGAGAAAGTTACGATTCCGCCGAAGCTAGAAAATCCGCCGCGCAAGCCAACTGATTTTTTTCAACTGTGCGCCCGCGTCCCCGCCACGGGCAAAAACGCCACCCCGCACCGGAACATTTTCAGTTCCGGCAACTCCGCGATGTTCACCACGCGCGCCGGCACATAAATCGCCGGCGCGCTCGGCGATTCCGGCGAGAACGGCACCGCCACCGTCACTTCCGTCGAAATCGCATAGGCATTCTTCGACCGGAATCCCAGCCCGCCCCGCGACATGTCAATGCACGTCACCACATCTTTCCCAAACGCCTCGCTCTGCACGCACGCAAAGTAATTCACCTTCGCCCGCACCCGCCCCCGCCGATCATCCACCGCCGTCGTCGTAGTCGTCACCGGGCGCGTCTCGCCCTCCGCGCGCACTTCTGGATGTTCCTGTACATGTGCCTCCGGTCGCGCGGACGGTGGTTCCAGGTCCACGGTCACCTGAGGCGCGATATATTCTGCGAACCGCGGTTCCACTCTCTCTTTCTCCTCCAACTCCAGCTCGCCGCACTCCACCACAATCGACGGGCGCCACGCCGGTTCCACTTTCCTCTCCACTTTCGGCGCCGCAACGCGCGGAGCCCTACCGGGCTCCAGCCGCTTCCATACCGTGGCAAATGCGCACTCTGTGCAATAACGCACCAGCCCGCCGTGAATCGCGCACACATCAAACTCATAGTCGCCGTTTAGTAGCGTCACCGTCTCCCCGCAGCTCCCGCACTCCAGCACCAGTTCCAGCGGGCGCTCTGCCGGCGAAGGCGGCGCGGGAAAATCCATCTTCCAGAAATCCATCTCGTCATCCAGAAAGGCCACACCGTACGTGTAGCGCCCGTCCTCCGACCCAATCTCACCCACAACTCGAATCTCCACCTCACGATTCGATTCCATCGAGCGCAGGATCAGCTCCTGCTCGGCTATCAGTTTATTATTGGAAACAATCCCGGCTCCGTGCAGGCTCAGGATCACGGTGTGCGTATCTTCCGAAAACATGCGGCCTTCGGCATCGCTGCCAATCAGGAGGATGGGTACGGATTTGAACACGCGCCCGCTGCGGCGCATTTTTTTGGACGTCATCTTGGCAACCTGGGGAAGGGGCCAAGAAATTAACATGTTCAGAATACCGGAAAAAGTGCGAAGCGGCGGGGATTTTGCGGGTCAGTTGCGATGGAAAAACAAATTGTTGCGAACAGGAACGCTGTTTCAATCAGGAACATTTTCGCCGTGGATCACCGTGGCAAACCAACTCCAGCCGGGCATCCCTGCAGATGCCAGAAAAGCAGCGCGCGGTGCACAGCGAACTTTTCCCGCCATCGTCGCGAGAGCCCAAGCGTGATCGCGGTCAGAATGCCGCTTACCGCCGAATCCACAAGCAACCGCACCAGCAGACCGCAACGCAGCACGATGCGAACAGCCAGGCTCCGGTGCTTTGCAAAATAGGCATAGCGAGAGCGCCAGTATTCAATCCGCGCCGCCGGCTGATCCTGCTTCGCGGTTTGTCCCTGCGCGTGCCACACGCGCACCTGCGGCAAGTGTACGGTCGCGAATCCCGCTTGCCTCGCACGCAGGCAGAAATCCGTTTCCTCCAGGAAAAAGAAGAACCGCTCGTCCATCCCTTCCAGCTTCTCCCACACTTCCCGGCGAACCAAAAAAAATGCGCCGATAACGGATTCCACCTCCATCGGCTCGCTATATTCCTGTTCTTTCCCGGGGAATCGCCCCGGCCACAAGGTGCGCAAGAGAAATTTGTTCAAGAGTTCCGTTGCCAGCGAAGGGAAGTTGGCGATCGAGTTCTGTTTCCTTCCATCCGCATGAACCAGTTGCGCGCCGGCGACGCCGCGGCCAGGATCGGCGCGCATCCACTCCACGGCAAGCTGCAGCGCATCCGGCGCCAGGCGCGCATCCGAATTAAGCAAAAGGAAAAAATCGCCGCCAGCCTCGCGCGCTGCAACATTCACGCCGCGTGCGAATCCCACATTGTGTTCCATCCGTTTGTATCGAATGCCCGGGAACGCCGCCGGCAAAACACTCGAAGTGTCGTCGGTCGAACC
>Ga0210406_10005980_pt1 | contig 12653 bp, 16 predicted proteins | sample IncBWC30MmetaG_FD_155454 | JGI IMG/M metagenome (GOLD analysis project Ga0210406, IMG submission 155454) | Forest soil microbial communities from Barre Woods Harvard Forest LTER site, Petersham, Massachusetts, United States - Inc-BW-C-30-M | ecosystem: Environmental > Terrestrial > Soil >...
ATTGCCGCGAACTTAAGGCCTACGCCATGACCTGGTTTTAGATGCCGCACTACGGCGTCGGCCCTGAGCTGTCCTTCTTGGACAAGGAAATCGAGCGTGGCCGTCGCACCCACAGCCATTGGACTTGCCGTCTCGACAAACAGCCCCCCAAAGCTCAAATCCCGAACTTGGGAAATCTCATCACGTCCATCACAGCTCCAAATGACCCAGACGCCCTCCGGTGCGATGACCCGCGAGTTAAGCCTTCTTAGAGAGAAAACTGGTTCTTGCAACATGTGCCACCACCGATGACCTGCAAGTCGGGCATGCTTGCGAGGGTCGATAAAATGAATCGCCGACATAATAAGAAATCCTCTCCGACGAGAACGCGGACTGGAGCTACGCGACTGAATCCAAGTCCACCAGTGCGTTAGGGCGCAAGTTAGTGAACTTCCGAACTCAAATGAACTGTCAACAATTACAGTGGACCGCCGGACCATCCCCGACTCCAGTCCTCGGACCGTTGCCGGTCAGGTCAGGGCAGAACAAGATTTCAGGGGCTTGTGGGCGCGGGGCGAGCGACGCTGAAGCTAAGTCCTGATTAGTTCGCCTTACCGGAGATGTGCCAAGGCCACCAATTCCACTTGTACGGTTCCGCGTTTACCAGGCACTGAGATTGTCAGTGGGCAAAAGCTCGCTGCGTATGGTGGTTGTCCGATCATCTATACTCGAACGTCCAGCGAACAGCGGGCGTGGGAATAGTAAGCAAGCGATGGAGGGAAGGTAATGGAGTATCCGCAGTTTGGGTTGAGTGGGCGAGTGGCGTTGATCACGGGAGCGGCACGAGGCTTGGGGCGGGCAATTTCGCTGGCGTTGGCGCATGCCGGTGCGGACGTGGCGCTAGGTTTGCGCGATGCACAAGCGGACTCGGGATTGGCAGCAGAAATACGCAAGATGGGGAGAAAAGCGCTGCCGCTACAGATGGACATGCGCAGGATGGAACAGATTTCCAGCGCAGTGGACGAAACTGCGAAGGAGTTCGGCCGAATCGACATCCTGGTGAACAATGCTGGGATCGCGCCCGAAAATCTGGCTGAGAATGTACGTGAGGAAGACTTTGACGCAACCTTGGCCGTGAACTTAAAGGGGACATTTTTTGCGAGCCAGGCCGCAGGACGGTTGATGATCCGGCAGAAGAGCGGGACGATCATCAACATGAGCTCGCAGGCAGGATTCGCGGCGTTGCCGACGGAATCGATTTATTGCATGACAAAGGCGGGAATCGCACATCTGACCAAGTGTTTGGCGGTGGAATGGGGCAAGTACGGGATCACCGTGAACGCCGTGGCGCCGACGTTCATCCGCACACCGGGCACGGAGAGTGCACTTTCCGATGCGGCATTTCGTGCGGACACATTAGAACGGATCGCTGCGCTGCACCGCATTGGCGAGCCGATGGAAGTGGCGGGGGCGGTGGTGTTCCTGGCCTCCACCGCTGCATCGTTGATCACCGGTGAGACGATTCTGATTGATGGTGGGTGGACGGCTAGGTAAGCGCTCCGCGACCGGACTTGGGCACCAAATCAATTGTCCGGTAACCACGTTTCGCAGGACTTGGCGAGAGCTTCGCATCTAAATCAATCTGTTCACGTTGTATCGTAGTTACGAAGGCCGCTTGCCGGTTGAGTCGTCTCATGAATCCATTCTGGATAAAAACAAAGGGAGTTCGTTTGGCGATAACACCGCGTCCGAGGGGCATGGACCGGCTGGATGATGACATCCGTTTTTTGCGACGAGCTGGGGTGGACGTAGTAGTCTCGGCCTTGACTCCCGTCGAGGACGAAGAGTTGGGACTTCTTGAGGAGAGCCATTGTTTGCCAAAGCAATGGTGTGGAGTTTCTCTCGGTTCCGATAGAAGACCGCTCCGTGCCTTCCTCGTTAAGTGAATTTGACGGCTTGCTGCATTCTGTAGCCAACTACTTGCGCAATGGCAAAGCGGTAGACGTTCACTGCCGTGCGGGTATTGGACGGTCGTCAGTGATTGTGGCATCTGCATTAATTCGGTGCGGGTTTTCGGTTGATTCCGCCTTTACCGCGATTCAAGAAGCCAGAGGCTGTTCGGTGCCGGACACACCAGAACAGAAACAATGGGTAGAAAGATATTCGTTTCGCTTTTCCCGCGCAGAAAAATAGAAATGAAATCCGAATGATTGGCTAAGTCCCGGTAAGTCGCGAAATGGGACAAGTACCCGGCCACTTTCGCGTCAGATTCCACTTGTACGAGTACAGCGTTAATCAAGCACTACGCAACAGATGCCTATTCTTGGAGTTTCCATGTCTTATGAGTTTCGTCGTTTGGCGCAGTGCCGCGCGATTGGACAATAATGAATACATATAGAATCCACCGTGCAGTAAGCGCGTAGAGGAGAAGATCCCATGAAAGCGATTTGTCCTGGGAATTTCGCGCAGGTTACGGCTGCAGCTTTGACCTGTGTGTTTCTCACCGTCGCCACCGTGCGGGCCGATGAGATCAAGGTCGTGACTTCCGCGACCTTCAAACCTGCCTATCTGGAATTGGTCCCGGAATATGAACGCGCCACGCACGACGTACTTGTCACGGAATATGGTCCCTCCATGGGAACAACGCATAACGCCATTCCGATGCGCCTCAATCGCGGTGAGGCAATCGATGTCATTATCATGGCCGCTCCTATGCTTGATAAGCTGATCAATGACGGAAAGGTTCGAGCGGATGGCCGGACCGACTTGGCCCGTTCGAATATCGCCATGGTCGTCAAAGCCGGAGCGCTCAAGCCTGACATCAGCACCCTGGATGCACTGAAAAAGACTTTACTGGCGGCAAAATCAATTGCGTGTTCCGACAGTGACAGCGGCGTCTATCTGACCACCGAGTTGTTTCAGAAGCTCGGGATTGCAGCTCGTATTAAAGGTAAGGTCATAAAAATCGAGGCCACCCCCGTAGGCGAGGCGGTCGCATCGGGAAACGCCGAGATCGGCTTCCAACAGATCAGTGAGCTTCTCCCCGTAAAAGGAATCGACATTGTTGGACCGCTGCCGCCTGGAGCGCAGCGGGTCACCTTCTTTGCCGCTGGTATCCCGGTAGCCGCAAAGAATCCCGAGGCTGCCAAGAGGCTCATTCAATGGCTTGCGTCGCCCGCCGCTTATGCAGCCATCCACAAAAGTGGCTTGGTGCCAGCCAAGTAATCCAATAACCGGATATCGCCAAGGGACACTTTTCTGGTAACCGCTGGAGATGTGAAGTCAGATTTCACATCTCTGATTAGCACGTAGTACCAGGCACTAGCGCGATTTTTGTCAGGAGTTTTAGGACTGTCATTTTCCCCAGTTGTTCTGCAGCGAGAACACATTTAGAAAGAGCCTCTGAGCAATCCATCGCAGTTGGGTTCGAGAAAGCCCTCCAGCCTCGGTCTGAGCCCTGCCCTTGTGGATACGATGGGGCTCTGCTCATAGCGGATTTGGGATGGTTTGAAGAAGGTGAAGATTTATTGATAGCTTCGCAGGAGGGTCTTCATGACTCGGCCAAGAAGCGTCTCGTTCTTCGTGACTCTGCTGTTTGCTGGCGGTGTGCTGAGTTGCCAGAGCGTAGGGACGAACGATTCCGAACCCACGGTACGTCGGAAGTGGGCGAGCAGTTGTGCCATGGCGAGATCGACGCTGCTGAACTTTGTGGTATGGAGCCGAGACCGACAGCGTTTTCATGAGGTGCCCATTTGGCAACTGCCAGGCAGCCAAGCCTTCTTTTTCGTTTCGGGCATGACGATCGATGCGGACGGCGCTCCCACTGCTTATCACCCCGACGATACCGGGCTCGATGACGTGGCGAATGCCGGTGCGCCCACACATTGGGACGGGATAATTACCGACCGAGACGGTAATCCCTTAATTCAGGGAGAGAGCGATCCTTTTCCCGGTTATTATATCTCTTGCACGTCGCTTTCAGACCAGAGCAAGAAGTTCACTGACCCAACGGGATATGTGGATGCGTCAAAGATCCCTTATGTAGTGCTGCCGAACGACTTAGCGGACCGCGGAGGAGCGCGGCTGGGGGATTTCGCCGTGGTCATGAACCTCCGAAACGGCAAATCGTCCTATGCCATCTACGCGGATATCGGGACAATGGGTGAAGGTTCGATTGCGTTGGCGGATAACCTTGGGATTCGGTCTGACCCGCGCCGAGGAGGGCAGTCTGACGGGATTTTGTATCTGGTGTTTCCCAGTTCGGGCAACCTGCAGCCACGGACCATCGAGGAAATCCAGAGCGAGGCCCAAAAGCTGCTGCACGATTGGGGTGGAATCGGGAAGTTAGCTTCTTGCGCGGAAAATCACAATCCTGCTGACAACACGGCGACCCGACGGTCAACGAGTATCTTCATCAATCCCGTTAACCAGTTAAGGGAAAATTCGAGCTTCGATTCTTTTACGTCACGGATTTCAAGCTCAAATATTTCATCAGCGATTCCTGACGCATGGCGTTGAGTTTATGCCGCGAATTGTAGGCTGGGAATACTGCCGCATCAAACCCTTCCCAAAGCCGGATGCTGGCCCACTCCTGGTTGCGTCGCTTATCGGACACGTCCCATAGGTCTCTAAACGGAAGGGGCGCCCCGTTCGAGAGGCGCCCCATCGTAAAGTCAGGATTTCGTCAAATCCCGCCAAACCGATTGCAACAGTTCAAAAAGATAGCACTCGCGTGAGGTATCTGTCTGTCTATAATTGAACAATCCGGTCCTTAGGAGCGCCAAAGAAATGATCGGATTGAGAAATCCTATCGGCATAGTGCAATGAAACACCGAAAACAAAAAGAGCGCACTCCGCAGACCCATCCATCTGCGTTGGCAGTACCTTCTTATCATCGCATTCTGGTTAAGCATGGCCTGATTGAAAAGACTCTCTCAATCCCCGATGCGTATGAAGTGTTTTTGAAAGTGGGCGCTGACGCAGAAGTCCAGAAACTCCGTCGCAAGATAGCAAGCGGCAACAAAATGAAACACGTCCCCGCTTTGTATCTGGGTACAGCGATCGCTCTGCAAGGCATGACTAAGCAGGAGCTTGAAGCTCTGAAATTGCGGATGAAAGAGAAACGAGTATGAGCGTCCCAGGAATTATACGCAGGACGCTTCAAACTGATTAGTCGCGTTACCGGACATTGATCAAATCCCCGATTCAGCGGGTGTCCTGCGCGTCAAAAACAATCCAGTTGTTTTCTCGTCGGATTTGAGTTCCGTTTCAGTCCGATTGAGGTGCAGCCGAGCTGTCGGCAACCAAGCGTCGAACGCTTGATCCAATTGGCGTAGAGACTGGTCATTACGTAACGCCCGCCGAATGCAGAGCCCAAAATAACCGGTGTTGGTGTTCACAAATCCCGGTGTGATGCCCCGATTGCGACCATGGCCGTGAATCAGCGTCACATCACTCTCCCCCATCTCCCAAACTTGTTGCAGAATCTTGCTAAGAACTCCGTTGAACACGATTTCGGCTGGATGGTAGCCGTGAAGGTCGATTTCCATCTTCGCCCTCCTAAGTCAGCGAGCTGGCTCCGCTTCGGCGGTTTCATTCCGGGGTCGTAAGCCATGGTGATTCGTACCAGGGACCACTCAAGCGATGGTATCCGCATTGGCCGGCCGACTACTAAGATTTCTCGTGCAGGGATCGAATCTGCCTCAGGAGCTGATCGTTTTGGTACTAGGCCGAACTTTACCGGTAAGGCAAGGACCCTTAGTCCTGTACGCCGACTCTTGCCTTGATCTCGCTGGGGGCCCGCTCTGGTGGCAAATTCATTGTGGCCAACACAGGAGAAGCGTACGATTCACACAACACAAGTCCAAATCGGAAATTCCTGCTTTTTACACCGTTGCCGACTTGGAAGACCGGAAGGATGATTCCCGGGCGTCGGCCCCTAGAAAGCACGACACCAGGAGACAAACTATGTTGCGCATAAACGACGAAGCTCCCAATTTCACCGCCGATACTTCTCAGGGAACCATCAACTTCCACGAATGGATCGGCACCGGCTGGGCCATCTTGTTCTCGCATCCCAAGGACTTTACTCCGGTGTGCACCACAGAACTCGGCTACATGGCCGGGCTGCAGCCGGAATTCGAGAAACGCAACTGCAAAATCATCGGGCTGAGCGTGGATCCGGTCAGCAGCCACAGCAAATGGGCTGCGGACATCGAAGAGACGCAGGGCCACAAGGTGAATTACCCGATGATCGGCGATCCGGAGCTCAAGGTGGCCAAGCTGTATGACATGCTGCCGGCGGAAGCAGGCGAAACTTGTGAAGGCCGCACCGCGGTCAATAATGCCACAGTGCGCACGGTATTCGTGGTGGGTCCGGACAAGAAGATCAAGCTTATGCTCAGCTATCCCATGAGCACCGGCCGCAACTTCGATGAAGTGCTGCGCGTCGTTGATTCGATGCAACTCACGGCCAAACATAAGGTGGCCACGCCGGTGAATTGGAAACAGGGCGACGATGTGATTATCCTGCCGACGGTTTCCGACGAAGAGGCCAAACAGATTTTTCCTGGCGGCTGGAAAGCACCCCGGCCTTATCTACGGATCGTTCCCCAGCCGACGCAGGAGTCCGCAAAGAAGGCTAGCGGAAAGTGATCTTCAAGCAGTTCTATCTGCCGTGTCTGGCGCACGCTTCCTACATTATTGGAGACGAAGAGACGGGCACGGCGGCTGTCGTTGATCCGCAGCGCGACACGAACCAATACACCGCGTTTGCCGCCGAGCATTCGCTTGCGATCAAGCACGTATTTCTGACGCACTTCCACGCCGATTTCGTCGCAGGGCATTTGGAGCTGCGCGATCGGGTGGGCGCGAGAATTTATCTTGGCGCAGCGGCCAAAGCCGGGTACGCGTTCACTCCTGTGTGCCATGGCGACATTCTCGAATTCGGCCGCGTGCGCCTGAAAACTCTGGAAACGCCGGGCCACACACCGGAGTCAATCTCTATCCTCGTTTTCGATCTGAACAAAAGCGCCACGCAGCCGCAGGCCGTACTTACCGGGGACACTTTGTTCATCGGCGACGTGGGTCGGCCCGATCTGCGCGCCGCGCTTGGCTGGTCCGCTTCCGATCTCGGCGGGATGCTATTCGATTCCCTGCACACGAAGCTGCTCGGGCTGCCGGACGAAAGCCTGGTGTATCCAGCGCACGGCGCGGGCTCGCTCTGCGGCAAATCGCTCAGCAAGGAAACGGTCTCGACGCTCGGCGAACAGCGCCGAACGAACTACGCGCTACAGCCGATGAGCAAGGAAGCATTCATTTCCGTGGTGACCGCTGATCAGCCGGACGCTCCGGCCTACTTCACCTATGACGCAGTTTTGAACAGCGAAGAACGGCCGACGCTGGACGAAACGCTGGCGCGCGTGAACGCGATGACGCTCGACGACGTGCTTGCATTGCAAGGCGTCGGCGCGCAAATTCTCGATACCCGTGATGCATCCGAATTCGCGTCGGCACATCTGGCGGGCAGCATCAACATTGGCCTCGGCGGCCAGTACGCAACCTGGGCTGGAACCGTGCTGGATCGCGAGCATCCGATCGTAATCATCGCGGATCCAGGCCGGGAGAACGAAGCTGCAACCCGGCTCGGGCGCATTGGGTTCGATCACGTGGTCGGATACTTGCAGGATGGATTACTCAGCCTGAACTCGCGTCCAGATTTGACGGCCACAACCGAGAGCCTCAGCGCGCCGTTCGCCGCCGAGCTTTTGTCATCGCCTCAGCCGCCGCTGGCCGTTGATGTTCGCACGCCGCGCGAGCGCGATCAGAAGTACATCGCCGGAAGTTTGGGCTTGCCGCTCAACCACCTGAAGGAAAATCTGGAAAAGCTGCCGAAAGATCGTCCATTGCTGGTTTATTGCGCTGGTGGATACCGGTCGTCCATCGCCGCGAGTTTATTGCAAGCCAGCGGATTTGATCCTGTCAGCGAAATTGCCGGCGGCATCGCAGCGTGGGATGCGGCGAAATTGCCCATTCGCAGTGCCCAAGTTTAGAGAGCTACTGCGCGCAAGAGCGCTAGTATCACGCTTACCACAGAATTGGAATCGACCTGCGGTTTCGCAAGATGTAGAGAGTACGACACTTCATTGAGCATGCAGTAGCAGTACGTTCCTGGTAAGTTGGGTAATCGGAAAAGTCAAAATTCACATGGACGGTAACAATATTTACCAGGACTTGACGCTCAATCTGTGACTTTCTGGATTACTTCTGGTTGCCCGTCATCCGGTCTGAATTGCACTATCTAGCAGAAGCATCTAAACTTTTTGGTGTTTCTTCGGCCCTCCGAACGAAACCTACGGTCCGATACCTCTCTGTATTTGCAGCGGAAATAGCTAAGGTAGTTGTGCGCGCAACTATGCTTTAGCCGGTAAGTCGAGTTCCCAGGTCTCAGCCGTAAGATCCTTTCCGAAGCTGTGATGTTGTTCTTCGCGCATGACCCGGAACCCTGCCTGTTTGTAAATGTGCCTGGCCGCGTCAAGAATGCTCTGCGTCCAGAGCGTAATCTTTTGATACCCCGCCTGCCGCGAGAATCGGACGCATTCCTCAACTAACCGTTTGCCGATTCCAAGGCCGCGCGCCTCCGATTCCACGTGCAGCAACCGCAGCTTCGCGACTTCGTCCGATGCTTTCGCGACGAAGACGGCGCCAACCCTTGCTCCATCCCTTTCCGCAATCCAGCAGCGTTCGCGCTTCGGATCGTAATTCTTGATAAATTGCGCCACAATTTCCGCTGCTAGCGCCTCGTACGTTTCATCCCACCCATACTCCTCGGCATAGAGGATTGCTTGCCGATGGACGATCCAGCCCATGTCGCCCGGCTGATGCGGTCGCAGCAAATAGGGAGTCTTTAACTCCGGTTGATCGCTCAGCAGGCTGTGGACGGTTTGCACAGCGTCGACCAGCCGCTTCCGCTCCGCTGGTGAAAGCTCTTCAAGGGTTGCTGCCACATCGCGATCCGAACGCGCGTCAAGTTGCGCGAAGGCTCTCCGCCCCTTGGCGGTTAGGGAAAGGAATTTCTCTCGTTCGTCCGTCTTTGATTGTTCCCGCGTTACAAACTTCCGGCGTTCGAACTCCCGCAGGATGCGGCTCACGTATCCGGCGTCCAGCCCAAGTTCCTTGCGGATGTCGGTGGATGTAGAGTGCTCGCGGTGCGCGAGTTCGTAAAGGACTCGAGCTTCGGCGAGTGAGAAAGGGCTACTGGCGATTCCGTCTACCACGCCGATCTTTCGAGTATAAAAGCGGTTGAACGCGCGAATCGCGCTCACCTGTACGTCAACGCTTTCCCGCATGGGCACCTCCTAGTACTTGACGATAGCACGTATATAGTTGTCATAGTCAAGTATATTGACAGGCGAAGCTATCAAGGCGCTCCTTCAGAACTTCCGCAAACCCGTGGTCGGCAACTCTTCCCTAATCTAATTGTGGAAGAGTAGCCCGTCACTCGCCCGGAATCATGACGGGGCGCCAACAGTTTGCGCCGTCAGCCGACCGGCAAGAATTGCCTTTCTTGCCGCACTGCTGTGAGCTGCGGCATGTTCATCCGAAATCCTGGGTTATAGTGTGTGAGTCCATCCAGCTGTTGCCAACCATGAAGATCGTGAACAAAGAGAAAGAAACATCATCAAGTGCGCAACGATTCAAGGTCGCTGTTGTGCAGGCAAGTCCGGTCGTGTTCGACCGATTGATCGCACTCAGATCATCCGAGGAAAATTCGATCTGGATGTTGTTGGCCATTATGCACGGCCAGATATCTTCCATCTCCACGTGGACGAGCGACCTAAGCAACCAGTGACCACGCAAAGTTCCGAAACAGGCGGAGCCCTTCAGGAGACCGATGATTAGTACAGGTCTCACTAAGCGCTTTGGCATCAGGCACGCGATTCGTGTGTGCGGTAATGGCGTTGGCTACCGGGGGGGCAAATAGGCGGTAACTCCCGTGTCATCGGCTTACCGGACGACGACGGATTCCACTTGTACGTGTACGGCGTTAATCAAGTGAAATTTTCAGTTTGCGTTGGTCTGGCACTGGCAGCCCAATTTGCGCGAGACAGAACCAGATTGCCGCGCAACTCGTGTTACTCCCAACGAAACACCTTCGCAGAAAGCGCGGTGCAAATGACAAAAACTACTGCTAGGGCCGCTACATCGCCGACGTGCGCCGACCACGTGTCGCCGATCCAGATTCCCTGGAGAAGCGCCACGGCATAGGTTAGTGGCAGCACTCGGGCCACCGTGTGGAACACTGGCGGCAGCGCTTCGACGGGCACGAAGAGTCCCGAGAAACCGACCATCGGGTACATGATGAAACCGCCGATGAGCTGCGCAAAACGCGCTGTGGGAACGATGCTGGCAATGAGGAAACCGATCGACAGGATGCTCCAAGTGCTGATCAACAGCGCGATCGTAAACGAGAACAATGGAGCATGGACGCCAACCGGATAGTAGCGTTTGCCGGCCAGCACCATCAAGGCGAGTGTGGCCGCGGTGAGTATAAGCTTGACGATCACGTGGGCGGTAAGGATGGTCTGCGGGCGCAGCGGCGTAGCGCGGAGCCTCTTGAGGATGCCACCTTCGCGGTAGATGGAGATAATGGTAACCAGCGAGATCACTGCGTTGATGGCAATCAAAAGCGATGCAAGAACTGGGAGACCCACGCGGATAAAACTGTTGGCGGCGAATGTGGGCGGCTTGAGCCTGCCGCCGACAATCCGGCCCACCACGAGGAAAACCAGAACGGGGATAACGATGGCGCCGAACGCGCCCATCGGCTCTCGCATGAAGATCTTGATCTCAAGCCAAGTCAGTTTCCAGAGCCCACGCAGCATCATTCTCGTTCCTACTCGCGAATGGAGTGACCAGTCAGTTTCAGAAAAACGTCTTCAAGATTGGGAAGAATCGTGCGGAAATCAGAGACTCGAATGTGGTTCTCTGACAGACAATGAATGACCTCGGTGACCAAGTCATCGCCGCGGCCGCGAATGGTGAATCGCGAGTCAGTCCGGGTTACTGCGTCCACTCCTGGGATTGACCTAAAGCGCTCTTCAGCGAGCGGATTGGCTGTCGCGAGAACGACTGTCCGTTCAGGGCAATGTCGGTTGACGAGGCTCTCCGGCGTGTCGATGTCGATGATCCGTCCGTGCTCGATGATTGCCACGCGGTCGCACAGGCGTTCGGCCTCTTCCATCAGATGAGTGGTCAAGAAAACCGTCTTGCCGCGCTCTCGGATGCCGCGTACCAGATCCCAGATCGCCCGCCGCGACTGCGGGTCCAGCCCGGTGGTCAGCTCGTCGAGAAACACCACCTCCGGATCGTTGATCAGCGCCAGGGCGATAAACAGCCGCTGCTTCTGGCCTCCGGAGAGGTTCATAAACCAGGTGTCCCTTTTATCGGTGAGGCCGAGTTGTTCGAGCAGGTGTTCGCCGTCTATCGCTTTCTTCTGGTAAAGCGACGCCCAGAGGTCTACCGCCTCCCACACTTTGATTCGCTTCTGCAACTGCGCCTGCTGAAGCTGAACCCCGATACGGTCCTGCAGTTTGTAGACTTGACGAAAGGGATCAAGACCCAGAACCGAGATGCTGCCCAGGTCGGGCGTGCGCAGACCTTCGATACACTCCATCGTGGTAGTTTTTCCCGCGCCATTTGGCCCGATCAAACCAAATATTTCGCCGTCGTTGACCTCGAACGACACCTCGTCGACAGCCACGGTTGGGCCGTAGGTCTTGCGGACTCCGGACACTTGAACGACCGGACGCATGATAGTTTGAAGATCGTAGATTCGCTGAACCGGACCGAAAGTTTATATCATGAACTTAGGGTAAGTCCTGGTTGCGTCGACCGTCTGAGCCGGCAGCGTTAATCAGGACTGGACCCCCTCACTTTGATGTAGCATGGACGCCTAGTTCCAAGCATTCTTCGAAGTGTCATGATTCAGCCGGCGTCCTGGATCGGTTGGCCGTACCAACTGGAGGGCGGGATATCACTGTGATTCTATGCGGGCTGACCTTCAGATTCCTTCAGCAGTTGGCTATTGGACTTTGGCTTTTCTCGCCTCTCTTGTTGTTCTTAATGCTGGTAGTAATGCTGCTGGGGTATCTCGCCGGCAAGGAAGAGGGCTGGTCGCGCTTCGATAGTTTCTATTGGGCATTCGTCACAGCAACAACAGTCGGATACGGTGATTTCCGTCCAACCAAGAGAAAATCCAGGATTATTGCCATTTTCATAGCGTTGCTGGGATTGCTGACTACGGGCATCATCATCGCATTGGGAGTGCATGCCGCGACTAAGGCTTGGTCACAGCTTTCTTAGACCGTTTCAGTTGACCGCCAACGAAGCGATATTCCCCACTATCGTAGGTTCTCAGTGCCAGTCCGCAGTAGGCCCACAGCTGCCGCTTGGTACGGAAGCGATGGGGTGTCTGCATCAGCGCGATCAACAAAACGGCGCGGATCGGGCCGATCGAGGGAATCTGCCGCAATCTCAGGGCCGGATGTTTCCGGGATTCCGTCAATAGCTCTCGGCGCACTTCCTGGCGCAAAGCAGCTAAGGCATCGAACTGCTGATAGTAGATCTCGGCGCGACGGCGCACGCCGCCTTCTGTGATCTTCGCGAGCCATTCG
>Ga0210406_10005981_pt1 | contig 12653 bp, 6 predicted proteins | sample IncBWC30MmetaG_FD_155454 | JGI IMG/M metagenome (GOLD analysis project Ga0210406, IMG submission 155454) | Forest soil microbial communities from Barre Woods Harvard Forest LTER site, Petersham, Massachusetts, United States - Inc-BW-C-30-M | ecosystem: Environmental > Terrestrial > Soil >...
GGAGTCGCTATGGAACCGCTGTCTGCGAGTGCTCGAGGGCGAGCTCCCGGAACAGCAGTTCAACACCTGGGTGCGGCCTCTGCAGGCGATCGAGCGCGACGGTGAGCTTAAGCTGCTCGCGCCGAACCGTTATGTCATCGAATGGCTGGGTCAAAATCTGCTGCCGAGGATCAAAGAACTCATTCTCGCATTTGCGGAGGGCCTTGCCCCGGAGGTGGCGCTCGATGTCGGCACGCGGGCGGGCGTCGTCGCCCAGGCCGCGCCGGCGGCTCTGAGAGATGACGGGGCGGCGGCGGCCAGAGCGCGCAAGCTCGCCCCGATGGTCCTGGGCAGCCGCATCAACGCGGAATTTACCTTCGCCGGCTTCGTCGAAGGCAAGAGCAACCAGCTCGCCAAGGCGGCCGCGATCCAGGTCGCCGGCAATCCGGGCAAGGCATACAACCCGCTGTTCATCTATGGCGGCGTGGGCTTGGGCAAGACGCATTTGATGCACGCGGTCGCGAACAAGCTCAAGGAGCGCAATTCGGAAGCGCGCCTGGCGTACGTGCACAGCGAGCGATTCGTCGGCGACATGGTGAAGGCCTTGCAGCACAACACCATCAACGATTTCAAAACCGCGTATCGATCGCTGGATTGTCTCATGATCGACGATATTCAGTTTTTTGCTGGAAAAGACCGCTCGCAGGAGGAATTCTTTCATACCTTCAACGCGTTGCTCGAGAGCCAGCAGCAAGTGATATTGACCTGCGACCGCTATCCGAAGGAGGTCGACGGGCTCGAGGAGCGGTTGAAGTCGCGTTTCGGCTGGGGCCTGACCGTTGCGATCGAGCCGCCGGAATTGGAAACCTGCGTGGCGATCCTGATGAGCAAGGCTGCCATGACGCAGGTCGATCTACCCGAGGAAGTCGCATTTTTCATCGCCAAGCGAATTCGCTCCAACGTGCGCGAATTGGAGGGTGCGCTGCGCAGGGTGGTTGCGACCTCCAATTTTACCGGCAGACCGATTACGCTGGAGTTCGCCAAGGAGGCCTTGAGGGATCTGTTGGCGTTGCAAGAAAAATTGGTCACGGTTGAAAATATCCAGAAGACCGTGGCCGAGTACTACAAAATCAGGATTGCGGATTTGCTGTCCAAACGTCGCAGCCGCTCAATCGCGCGGCCACGCCAGGTGGCGATGGCATTGGCGAAGGAATTGACCAATCACAGCCTGCCGGAGATCGGCGACGCATTCGGCGGCCGGGACCACACCACCGTGCTGCATGCCTGTAGGCGGGTCAAGGAGTTGCGCGAGACGGAGCGGCGGGTCGGCGAGGACTATTTAAACCTGTTGAGAACCCTGGCGGGATAGGGTAGGAAAAGCTGTGGACGAAGCTGTGGATAAAGATATCCACAGTTGGCTGACAGTTTGCTGGCGGCCTGCAGACAAGTATCGAGGTGGTTTCGTTTGAACGCATGTTATTGATTTACAGATAGTTTTTTGCCTTATACACGTAAAATCATTCCTTCATAATCATAGTAATAATCTCTTTTAAGAATCTAAATCTTAAGATTGAAGACGGGTGAGCCCATGAAATTGACGGCAGAGCGCGAGAAGTTATTGACCCCGTTACAGGCGGTCATCGGGGTGGTGGAACGGCGCCAGACCATGCCGGTGTTGGCGAATGTTTTGCTTGGGGTTCGCCAAGGGCAGCTGTCCATTACCGCGACCGACTTAGAGGTCGAATTGGTCGCGGCCACGGAGGTTGCGGTTCAGGATGCCGGGGACATCACCGTACCGGGACGAAAATTTTTGGATATTTTACGGGCCTTGCCGGAGAAGCTTGCCGTGTCGCTGAGCGTCGAAGGCGAGAAAATCGTGATCAAAGGGGGCCGCAGCCGGTTCAGCTTGTCGACCCTGCCCGCGGGTGATTTTCCGGTCGTCGATGACATCAACGCGCAGCAAACGGTACAGCTGCCCCGCAAGGAATTATTGCGGCTGCTGGAGAAAACGCATTTTTCGATGGCTCAGCAGGACGTGCGTTACTACCTGAACGGAATGCTGTTGGAGATCGACAGCCAGGTGCTGCGAGCCGTGGCGACCGATGGTCATCGCCTCGCGTTATGCGAGACGGCCTTGGCAGCCAAGGCAAAAAACTCGCAACAGGTCATCGTACCGCGCAAAGGGGTGCTGGAATTGCAGCGAGTGCTGAATGACGACGGGGTCGCCGAAGTTGCGATCGGAACCAATCACGTTCGCGCACAGATCGGCGACATTCGATTCACTTCCAAGCTGATCGACGGCCGGTTCCCAGAATATTCCCGGGTCATTCCGGCCGCGCCCGCCTCGGCCATCCGTGCCGATCGCGACGTGCTGCGCCAGGCATTGCAGCGCACCGCCATTCTGTCCAATGAGAAATACCGCGGTATTCGTGTCACCGTCAAAAAGAATGTGCTCACGGTGCAGGCGCACAATCCGGAGCAGGAAGAGGCCGAGGAAGAGATTGAAGTCGCCTACGAGGGCAACGACCTCGAGGTGGGCTTCAATGTGAATTACCTCCTCGATGCCCTTGCGGCCATTGATGGGCAGGAGGTTGAGCTGGGCCTCACCGACAGCAATAGCAGCTGTCTGATTCGTTCACCGGGCAATGCCAGCGCGCGCTACGTCGTGATGCCGATGAGGCTATAAGCCGTGAGCTTGGGTCGGCTGCAAGTAACGGATTTCCGCTGCTTGCAGTTGGCGGAACTCGATCTCGACCCCCAGTTCACGCTCATCCACGGTCCCAACGCCTCCGGCAAGACCAGCTTGCTGGAGGCCATTTATGTGCTGGGTCGTGGGCGCTCGTTTCGGACCCGGCGGCTGGAACACCTGATACGGCACGGCGCCGAGCGGTTCGTCGTTTTTGGTCAGGTTGACACCGCGCACCGGCGCGTCCCCATGGGGGTTGAAGGAACCAGGACGGGCGTTCGGGCCCAGATCGACGGCGATAGACCCTCTTCACTCGCGGAGTTGGCGCTGCAATTGCCAGTGCAAATCATTGACCCGGAAGTTCATCATCTCATCGAGGAGGGCCCCAGCCGTCGCCGGCGCTTTTTGGATTGGGGAGTGTTCCACGTGGAGCAATCCTTCGTCGGGCACTGGCAGAGGTACCAGCAGGTACTCAAGCAACGAAACGCCGCGCTGAAGGCGCACCAACCCCGTGCCGTTGTCTCCGTTTGGGACAGCGATCTGGTGCGCTCGGGAGAGCTGTTGAGCGCCGCCCGTGCGCGCTACGTCGCCACCTTGAGCCCACATGCGGCGCTGATCGCGCGCAATTTGTTGGGGATGGAACTGGGCTTGAGCTATCGCAGCGGATGGCCAAGGGAGCAGAGCATGGCGGAGGCACTCCAGCAAAGCTGGAACCACGACCAGGAGGCGGGTGCGACTCAGATCGGCCCGCACCGGGCGGAACTCGGTATTCGTCTGGACGGGGCAGCAGTGAAGGACAGAGTTTCGCGCGGGCAGCAGAAGTTGCTGGCCGCGACATTGCTGATGGCGCAGATAAAACTGTTTCCCGAGAGTTCGCCGGTACAGCCCACGCTGTTGCTGGACGATCCTGCGGCCGAACTGGACGACGACCGCCTAGGCGGCCTGCTCTCTGAGGTGTCCTCGCAATCCCTGCAGTTGATTGTCACCACACTTCACGGCGAGTTTCCGGCATTTGGGGCGCCGGGGCGCCGCTTCAGCATGAGCGGCGGGAGGCTTTTGGCCAGCTAGTATCTCGCCGTTCCACGTGGAACACGGAACCTGCGTAAAGAACTGACGCCCGGGCTCGCTACCGTGATTTGCGTTGAAGCCACCGTGCATAATCCAGTTCAAATCGGAGATCGACGTGAAAACAATCTTGCGCCTTGTTCTGCGGCTACTTATCGGAACTGTCGTACTGGCCGGCATACTGGCCGTGATCGCCGCGTATCTTCTCTACACCCCCAATCCCGAGCTCCCGCGATTGTCGGGCACTGTTACCGCCGGCAGTATGGTCATCGACGGGCAAAAGCGAACGTACCAGGCCTATGTGCCCAAAGGACTGGCGCCAGCGGCGCCGCTGGTTCTAGCCATGCATGGATCGGGTGAGAACGGGACCGCCATGCGCATTGAGACGGGCTATGCCTTCGAGCGACTGGCGGATGAACGAGGATTCGCCGTGGTCTATCCCAACGGCCAAAACGGTCATTGGAACACCTGCGAGATCGACAAGGACGCGCCACAGCCCAACATTGATGATGTGCGATTCTTGACGGCTCTGGCTGACAAGTTCATCGGCGAGATCGGAACCGACCGCAATCGCGTGTTCGGCGTCGGTCTGTCCGAGGGTGGCTACATGGCGATTCGCCTCGCACTTGAAGCCCCTTCGCGTTTTCGCGCTGTGGCGCCGGTCGCGGCAAATCTGTCAGCGCCTGAAAATTTCCAGTGCAAGCCGCTCGCGCAAGGAGGCGCGTCTGTCATTCTGATCCACGGCACAAAGGACCGCCTCATTCCATTCGACGGGGGAGAGGGAAGCCTCTTATTCGGCCTCATCAAGAATCCCAAAGGTCCTTCAACACACGCGACGGCGCAATACTTTGCGGACCTTGATGGCATTGTGAGCGGCCCTGTAACGACGCGATCGATTTCAGCCGACGGTTTTGGGATCGAACAGTCGATATGGAGCAACGGCTCTGGGGCGGAGGTAGAACTGATCGCCATCGACGGGGCCGGCCATGCCTTTCCACAACCCTATTATCGCGCCCGAAGGATACTCGGTTCCTCGCCTCGGGATCCGAATGCGGCCGAAGTCATATGGGCCTTCTTCGCGAGGCAGCGGCCAACACAATGAATCGCGGACCAAGTGAATCGAATCCGAAGACCCGTCGGGCCCCGGCTCTTCTTCTTCGAGAATGTCCGAAAATCAGTGCCTTTTGCCGCGGCGCGTGTACGAGACACCTCTGCCCATGCAACCGCTTGATTACACTGGGCTTTTTGCCTTACGAGGATTGGTTTTTGGCGTCATAAACTGCTATTATGGTGGGTCGCAATTCAGGATCGAGCATGGCCCAAGACAACGTTTACGATTCGAGCAAAATCAAAGTCTTAAAAGGTCTGGACGCCGTCCGTAAGCGCCCCGGCATGTACATCGGAGACACTGATGACGGCAGCGGGCTGCATCACATGGTTTTCGAGGTTGTGGATAACGCCATTGACGAGGCGCTGGCCGGCCATTGCGACCGGGTCGTCGTCACCATTCACGCCGACGAATCTGTAACGGTATTCGACAACGGCCGCGGCATTCCTGTCGATATCCACGCCGAGGAGGGACGCTCTGCCGCCGAGGTCATCATGACCGTGCTGCATGCAGGCGGCAAATTCGACGACACCTCCTACAAGGTTTCCGGCGGCTTGCACGGCGTCGGCGTTTCGGTCGTGAATGCGCTGTCGGATTTTCTCGAGTTGCTGATTCGCCGCGACGGCAAATTGCATCGCCAGGAATACCGGCTCGGCGAACCGCAGGCGCCGCTCGCGGCCATCGGCGACACGAACGAACATGGCACCACGATTCGGTTCAAGCCGAGTTCGCAGATATTCACGCACATCTCCTTCAACTACGACACTCTGGCAAAACGGTTGCGCGAGTTGTCGTTTCTCAATTCCGGCGTGCGCATCGAGCTCGTCGATGAGCGCGACGAGAAGTCAGAGGTGTTTCAGCACGAAGGCGGCCTGAAAGCATTCGTCACGCACCTCAATCGCAGCAAGACACCGGTGCATGAGTCGGTCTTGTGGTTTCAGACCCGTGACGGCGAAACGCAGGTCGAAGTCGCGATGCAGTGGAATGATTCGTACCAAGAGAGCATGTACTGCTACACGAACAACATTCCGCAAAAAGACGGCGGCACGCACCTTGCGGGATATCGCGCGGCATTGACGCGCACGCTGAATAACTACATCGAAAAAGAATTGGCGTCGAAGAAGGAAAAGATTCAGACCACCGGCGACGATTCGCGCGAAGGATTGACCGCGATTCTCTCGGTGAAATTACCCGATCCCAAGTTTTCTTCGCAGACCAAGGACAAGCTGGTCTCGTCCGAAGTCAAAGGCGTGGTGGAATCCGCCGTTGCCGGCCGCCTCGAGGAATTCTTGTTGGAGCATCCGCAAGAAGCGAAGGCCATCGTGAACAAAATTCTCGAGGCTGCCTATGCGCGCGAAGCCGCGCGCAAGGCGCGCGAGATGACGCGGCGCAAGGGCGCGCTGGATATCGCGGGGCTTCCGGGAAAATTAGCCGACTGTCAGGAAAAGGATCCCGCACTGTCGGAAATGTTTTTGGTCGAGGGTGACTCCGCCGGCGGCTCCGCGAAGCAAGGCCGCGACCGGCGCACGCAAGCCATCCTGCCGCTCAAGGGCAAAATCCTCAACGTCGAGAAAGCGCGCTTCGATAAAATGCTCGCGTCCGCCGAAGTCGGCACGCTGATCACTGCACTCGGTTGCGGCATTGGGCGCGATGATTTCAACGTCGATAAATTGCGCTATCACCGCATCATCATCATGAGCGTCGACGGCGACGAGCATGTTTTCGTGCGCGATCAGACTCGCGGAGCGCGTATGGTCCGGATCGGCAATTTCATCGATGCGGCTCTGGCCGCACATGCGCCGAGCGGCGGCGTGGACAAGCTGACCAGCGAAGGCCTCGGCGAAGTTCTGTGCTTCGGATTGGAGGACCACGCGGTGCGCTTTCGACGAATTAAAAGCGTCATACGGCATCCCTTGGAGGAGAAGCTTTTCAAAGTAAGCACTTCGTACGGCAGATCCGTGCGCGTTACCTCCAGCCACAGCGTCTTCGTGCATGACGAGGGACAACTGAAACTGAAGCGCGGAGATGAGCTGCGCGTGAATGATCGTGTGGTCGCCCCATTTAAGGTCCGCTTCCCCTCCGACGCCCCGCGCCGTATCGACTTGCTGCAAGCCCTGCATGCCGTACCGAAAGCTTCACGGCAAACCTGGGTTCGTGGACCGGCGGTGGAAGCATGGTTCAAGGCCGGTGTTCTCAACAAACATAAACAGCAATCGCAGCTGACAGACGCGCGCGTGGAGATTCCGGCCGAGTTACGGATGGAATTGGCGCAGCGCCGCCGAGCCAGCGGTCTCACGAATCAGGTTCTGTGCGCCACCGTGGGCATTCGGCAGCCGGTCACGTTCTATGCATGGGAGAAGGGCGCTTCCCGTCCAACACTGCCGCATTTCCAGGCGTACCTGGGCGCCATCGGTGCGGACGCACAGGAAGTATTGAGTCGTGCCTCAGTCGCGCCCAGCCGCCTGGAGCGCACCTGGAATGAGCAGTACAAAGGTTCCGGCCGAAACCTGGTTCGTGACCAAGTTCGGCTCAGCGACCTCGATGCTGAAGATCTGGAATGGTTTGCGTCGCGGGAGGATCTACGCCTCACTGCCGAGCATTACGGACGCACCGGAATTCCGCGATACATCGATGTCAACGAAGATCTGATGGGACTGCTCGGCTTCTACCTGGCCGAAGGCTCGTGCTCGGACCGGAACGGAATTCGACTCGCGATCGGGAATAGCAATCAGCGGTTCGCGGAAGAAATGGCGCGCAAGTTCACCCGCGTGTTCGGCCTGCCTGCCATCACTTATTCATCGTCGTCGCGGACTTGCACCGATCTCAAGCTCGTCAATCGAGTCGCGGCCTTGGCTTGGCAACACGTATTTGGCTTTGCGAACGCCGACTCCACTACAAAGCGGATTCCCGATCTGGTGTTCAATGTTACCGAAGATCTGCGCGTCGCCTTTTTGCGCGGCTACCTTCTGGGCGACGGCACGGTTTGCAGGAATCGAATCGCTTTCAATACGTCCTCATATGACATCGCGAGCGGCATCGTTTACTGCTTGAGTTCATTGGGCGTGGTCGCGTGTCTGTCGGAGCGCGAGCCCGACGGCGTGATTCGCGAAGTGCGTGGCCAACCCTGTGAGACCAAACACACCCATTGGACTGTCTGCGTCACGGCGAAACCAGACCTGCAAATACTGCGGGCCATTTGGCAGGACCACGCAGGAGCCCCGAAACTCGACGACTTCTTGGCGTCGTTTCGACCAAGTGGCAAGCGAGATTTTCAGATGATCGATGGCGACCTTATGGCGTTGCCGATCTTGAAGATCGAGGAGGTGCCGGCTAGCAACGGCAACGTCTATGATTTTTCCGTGGAAGGCGACGAAAACTTCATTGCCGGCACGGGCGGCCTGTGTTGCCACAATACAGACGCCGACGTTGACGGAAGCCATATCCGCACGCTGTTATTGACGTTCTTCTATCGGCAAATGCCCATCCTCATCGAGCGCGGTCACATCTACATTGCGCAACCGCCGCTTTACAAGGTGAAGAAGGGCAAACAGGAGAACTACGTCAAGGACGATCTGGAACTGAACGCCTTGCTTCTGAATACCGCCATCGAGGACGCGGCACTGCATGTCAATGCGGAAGCTCCGCCTCTGTCCGGGTTGGGACTCGAATCCTTGATGCGCAAATATGTCGAGGTCGAAGCCATCATTGCGCGCTGGGCGCGCCGCTACGACGATCGATTCCTCGAACAGCTCCTCTACGTGCCGAAACTCACCCCCGAGGCGTTCGATCACATCGATGCACTGCGCGATTGGTGCCGTATTCTCGAGGCGCGCCTCAATGGCCTGGACGATGTATCCCGGCAATACAGTGTCACCGTTCAGACCATGCCCGGAGGCGGCCATCGCATCGACCTGAAGCGCTTCGAACATGGGCTAAGTTCAGCCAAACACATCCCACGTGAATTTTTCGATTCCGCGGAATATCTGCGCATCGCAGAACTCGGGCAAACCTTGAGCGACCTGATGGGCCCCGGCGCTTACATCCAGCGCGGCGAGGACAGGCAGGAGGTCGGCAGCTTCAAGGTCGCCAAGACCTGGCTGTTCGAACAAGCGAAGAGGGGTCAGAGCATTCAACGCTACAAAGGCTTGGGCGAAATGAACGCGAGTCAGCTATGGGATACCACCATCAATCCGGAAACGCGCCGGCTGATGCAAGTGCGCATCGAGGACGCGGTGGCGGCGGACGATATATTCACGACGCTCATGGGCGATGCCGTGGAACCGCGGCGCGAATTCATCGAAAAGAATGCGCTGAACGTGTCGAATCTGGACGTTTAGCCGACAATCGCGAGTCAGGCAACCGTGGGCGCGCCGTACTTCGTATACACGCGCTGCCGCTTGTCGGGATCGACATTGACCTTGGCAATGTCGCCTCCGGCCCATTGCATCAGTTTGGGGTCCATGACCTTGAACCATAGAGGCGGCACCGCCGCCAGCCCGAATGAACCCGGATAACCGCTCGGCAGGCGCGGCAGATCGTCGAAATCTCGCAGCGTCTGATAGGGACGCAGCGCATTGGCGTGGTGATCCGAGTGGCGCTGCAAGTGGAAAGTCAGAAGATTGGAAAAGATATGATTGGTGTTCCAGGAATGCCGCGGTTTGCAGGACTCGTAGCGTCCGGTCGGCAATTTCTGCCGCAGCAGGCCGTAGTGCTCGACGTAGTTGGCCTGCGTCAGCCCGTACCACGCATAGAAATGATGGATGATCAGAAAGGGCAGGATGACCCATCCAAAAACCGCGATCAAAGCGATGCCTATTCCCGCCGTCAACCACCACGACCACAAAATATCATTGCGCCAGCTGAAGGCTCCGGCTCCGAGCTTGTCCAGGCGCTCGCGTTCATGGTGCCAACCACGTTTGAACGCACCGGGAATTTCCCGCAGCATGAATTTGTAAATGCTTTCGCCCATGCGCGCGCTGGCGCAGTCTTCCGGCGTCGCGACGTGCACATGGTGGCCGATATTGTGTTCGATGCAGAAGTGCCCATAGCCGACCAGCCCATTGGCCACTTGCGCGGCAACCCGATCGGCGCGGTTGTTCTTATGTCCCAGCTCATGGCCAAGAAGTATCGCGCCGCCGCTGTTGAAGCCGGCGCCGAGCGTCAGCGCCAGATAAGCCCACCACGGCAACGCGTGCGTGCCTAAAAACCAAGCGACGTAAAAGAAATTCGCATATAGAAAAAAGATTCCGACATACAAAAGCGAGCGATAAAAAGCATCGCTTGCCATGGAACGCACGACTTCCTCGGGAGGGTTGTGTCGATCCTCTCCCATGAGCGCATCGACCATGGGGATACCGATAAAGGTGTACGCCAACGGATACAGCATCGTGAGAGGACTGTGGCCGGTCACAAAGTACAGGCCGATGGCGATCGCGGTATGAAAGGATCCGGTCAGTGACAGCAGCCAGAGGTACCGCTTACCGTCTACGTAGGTGACAATCCGGCCATCCGCGGCTTCGCCGACAAATTCCATACGCCACCCTCGCATGCCTGTGGGCGGATTCGAGCATAGCGATCAGCATGCCGGCGGTCCATAGGACCCCTGTAGCCCAGAGGCGTCAAACGTCAGGGCTGCGCCTCGCCCGTCAGGGCGACAAACGCCGCGGCACCGTCGCGCACGATCCGGATCAGCAAGGGCGCCTGCGGACTGGGCGCGGCGATCCCGGCAATATCCCTTACATCCACCAATTGTTTACCGCCCGCATGAGTGATGAGATCACCCACCCTGAGGCCCGCTACCGCGCCGGGACCCCCAGGTCGCAGCTGTGTCACGATCAATCCGCTCGGTTCGTCGCTGGCTTTGATGGCCTTTCGGATCTGTTCGGTGGTGTTGGCCACGCCCAGGCGCAGCGCCGTCACCCACGTGTCGGGGTCTCCGTTCAGGGCCGGGTCTGACGGCGGATCGGGCAGGCGCCCGATTTTCAGCGCAACGGATTCAGATTTGCCCGCTCGCAGCATGGTCATCGTCACGAGATCGCCCGGCAGTAATCGCGCCGTGATCTTGCCCAAATTCTTGAAGGTGACGTGGTTCGAACCGATGGTGAGCAGCACATCCCCGGGCACGAAGGTGCCATATGCGGGTCCCCCCGAATCCACCGTGGTTATCAAAGCGCCTCGCGGTGTCTTCAAGCCCAAAGCCTTGGCCAAAAGCGGGGTCGGCTCCTGCGCCGAAATGCCCAGATAGCCGCGCTCGACGTGGCCTTTCGCCTCCAGCTGGCCGATCACTGAAGCGACCGTTTCGGCAGGAATGGCAAAGCCCAAGCCCACGGAACCGCCGCTGGGAGAAAAAATGGCTGATGTAACGCCAACCACGGTCCCGTCAGGCGACATCAAGGGGCCGCCGGAATTGCCGTGATTGATGGCGGCATCCGTTTGCAGAAAGTCGATGTAGGGATCGTCCTCCAGCGTGCGTCCCCGCGCCGAGATGATGCCGGCGCTCACCGATTGGCCCAGTCCGAACGGATTACCGATGGCGATGACCGGATCTCCCACCGAGACGGACTGCGAGGTGCCTAAGTGCAATGCCGGCAGATTGCCGACGCTCACCTTGAGTAATGCGATGTCGGTGACGGCGTCTGCCCCCAACAGTTTCGCAGGGACGTCACGGCCATCGGGCAAATGAATGCGAATCTTCAGGGCGCCATTGACGACGTGCCGGTTCGTGACGATGAGTCCGTCGGTGCGAATGACAAAACCGGAGCCCAGCGCTGCGCTGGGTCTCTGATCGTCAGGACCGCCGCCGCCCCCGGTGAGCAGCCGCCTGATGAGGGCACCCAAGTCGATGCTGTTTTCCGCAGACGCCAGTTCGGCCGCGCGTTGCCCCGCGCTGACCTGCTTCTCCTCGACGACGACCGTGACGACGCTGGGCGCGGTGCGCCGAACCAGACTGGCGTAGCCGCCTACGCCGGCGCCGTCCGCTGTCGACGCCAGTGACAACTGCAACGCCAAGAGGGCCACGGCGGCAAAGCACCCAGGAGCCTGTCTGAGCATTGCGCGTGAGTTCATGGGTAGTCCGGTAAGGCTGAAATCGCGACGGTCGCCTGCGCGTATTATAAAGGACGCACCGCCGCCTTGCAGCGTCCGGAGCAGCAAGCACGATCGCAGGACACAGAAGCGGTTCGCGGCAGCGGCTATGACTTGGGCGCGAGGAAAGTCTCGAGCACCTCGAGGTACTTCCCGGGCTCTTCAAAAGCAGGAAGATGGCCGCTCTTTTCGAAGAAGACGATTTGCGCGCCGGGAATGGCGTGCGCCATTCGCCATGCGGTGAGCGGCGCGACGTTCATGTCGTAGCGTCCCGTCAGCACCAGCGTCGGGAAATGAAAACCCGCCAGCTTCGGCGTGAGATCGAGATTCTCCGTGGCTTTCTGCACGGCCTGCCCGACGGCGGGAACGAAGCCCAGATCGCCCATGTGGGCGACATAGGCGTCGCGCATCTCGGGGGAGTAGAACATCATCCGCATGTGATTGACCAAGCCTGCCTGCGCGGCGGCCTCGGGGTCGGCCGAAAGTTTTTTGCCTTCGGCTTCACCCTGTTCTTCGCGATCCGGGAACACCTGCGGCAGCAGATGAACCATGGTCTTCCAGGAGGGCGCAGGGGAATCCGAGAGGATGAGGCGGGACACATGTTCTGGATGAGCTGCGGCGTAAGCCATGGCAATCATCCCACCGTAGGAATCCCCCAAGACTGCGATGCGGTCGAGCGAGAGCGCGTTACGGATCGCCTCGAGGTCGGCGACCTGCGCATCCATGCTCTGC
>Ga0210406_10005983_pt1 | contig 12651 bp, 11 predicted proteins | sample IncBWC30MmetaG_FD_155454 | JGI IMG/M metagenome (GOLD analysis project Ga0210406, IMG submission 155454) | Forest soil microbial communities from Barre Woods Harvard Forest LTER site, Petersham, Massachusetts, United States - Inc-BW-C-30-M | ecosystem: Environmental > Terrestrial > Soil >...
GGCATTGCGGTTACGTTTTTCAGAACTACGCTCTGTTCCCGCACATGACCATCCGGCAGAACCTGGTCTTCGCCGCCGATCGGCATCCGCGCCTGGAACGGCACCGGCGCGTCAATGAAATGCTGGAGCGTTTCCACCTGACGGATGTCTCGGGCCGACGGCCGCGCGAAGTCTCGGGCGGCCAAAAGCAGCGCTGCTCCATTGCGCGGGCGTTGATCGGAGCTCCTCAGCTTCTGTTGCTAGATGAGCCGGCACGCGGCCTGGATGCGCCGCTCCGCGCTGAACTGTATTCCCTGCTCCGCAAAATCCGGGAGGAGTTCGCAATTCCGATCCTGCTGGTAACTCACGATCTAGAAGAATGCTTCGAGCTGGCGGAAGAAATGCTGATCCTTCGCGACGGCCGCATCGTGCAGAGCGGCGCCCCCAGTGAGATCGTGGAACAGCCGGCCAGTGTGGAGGTAGCACGATTGCTGGGCGCGTCGAACCTGTTCGAAGCGGAAATTCTGGCGCTCGATCCGGGACGGAACACCAGCCGGCTCAAGTTTCAGAATCATGAAATCCACGGGACCTATTTTCCGGGCCATCTGCGCGGCGACCGTGTCTGGCTTTGCGTTCGCGCCGAGGACCTTCGTGCCGTGCGGCAGAACGGTTCGCGGCCCGAGCCTAACCAAGTTCCAGCCAAGCTCATGCGGATCGCCGAACGGCCGCAATCGGTGCGGTTGGAATTTTCGGGCGACATCACCGTGGACATGCCGCGCCAGGAATTCGAGCGCCAGAAGGATAACAAGGACTGGGTGATCGAGTTCCCCGCGGACGCTTTACGAGTGTTGTAACGGAAATACGTGTATGAAATCCCTTGACGAATACGCCATCCTCGCTGAACAGGCCCACGGCCACATGTGTGCGGGCCAGATTCTGGGGCTGCGCATGGCGATGTACGGGATGAAATTGCTGGGCCTCGAAGACCCTGTGGGCCGCGATCGCAAGCGCCTGGTCACATTTGTGGAGATTGACCGATGCGCCACGGACGCGGTGCCCATTGTCACGGGATGCCGCTTGGGCAAGCGCGCGCTCAAATTCCGGGATTTTGGTAAAGTCGCCGCGACGTTTTGCGATTTGAAAGAAGACCGGGCGGTACGCGTTGTCGCGCGCGAGACTTCCAAGCAGCTCGCCCGGGAGCTCTATCCCGAGATCGCCGACAAGAACCAGCAGCAGATGCGAGCCTACCGGGAGATGCCGGACGAAGATCTGTTCTCCATCCAGTGGGTGCGGGTGGCGCTCGGACCGGAGGAGTTCCCGGGCTACAAGGGCGAGCGCCGCGCGTGCGAAGAATGCGGTGAGGGAATCAATTTCAAACGTGAAGTGCTGCGCGACGGCCGCGTGCTGTGCAAAGCCTGTGCCGGCGAGCGCTACTATACGCCGCTCGCGTGATCCGCTATTACATTACCGATCGCAAACCGCTGGGCGGCGTAACGCCTCTGGTCGAGAACATCGCCAGGGTGTTGGCGGCCGGCATCGAACGCATCCAGATTCGCGAAAAGGACCTGAGCGCCTGCGAGCTCGCGGAACTCGTCCGCCGCGTGCTTCAGCTCCCAAATCCGCAGGAAACCAAAATCCTGGTGAACGAGCGCACGGATGTAGCACTCGCTTGCGGAGCCGACGGCGTCCACCTGCCGGCAAACTCTATCGCCCCGGCGCGCATCCGGCAGATCGTGCCCGCCGGATTCCTCATCGGTGTCTCTTGTCATTCTCTGGACGAAGTAAAGCGCGCGGACCAGGAGCACGCCGACTTCGCCGTATTCGGGCCAGTTTACTTCACCGAATCGAAAGCTGGGTATGGTCCGCCGCTGGGCTTGAATCGGCTCCGTGAAGCGGTGGGGGCAGTGCGCATCCCGGTACTCGCGCTGGGTGGTATTAGGGAGCAAAACATGAGCCAGTGCCTGGAAGCGGGTGCCGCCGGGATAGCCGGAATCTCGATGTTCCAGCGATAGACCTGCGGCCAGTTCCCTCACCGTGTCGCGGCGTCCCCGCGTCGCCGCGTCCGCGATGCAACGCATCGCCCGGTGCGCAGCGCCGGCTCATTCGTATCTCAGAGCCGACATGGGATCTACCCGCGTAGCGCGCAGAGCGGGCACAGTGCACGCGAACGCCGCGACACTGGCCAGCGCAATGATCACCGCGCCAATAGTGATAGGGTCGGCCGGGCTCACTTCAAATAGCAAGCTGGTTAGTAGGCGGCCGAGCGCCAGGGCGCACGCCACACCGGCCACCAAGCCCGTTACCACGGGCGTGAGCCCCTCCCGCAGCACCATGCGATAGACGTCGGCGGTGTGAGCACCGAGCGCTACACGGATGCCGATCTCGTTGGTGCGCTGGGCGACGGTATAGGAGACCACGCCGTAAATTCCCAGGCTGGCCAGCAACAACGCAGACGCGGCAAACAGCAGAACCAGCATCATCTGGAAACGCCGGGGTGCGGCAGCTGCCGAGATCACCTCTTCCATCGTTTTCATTTGCTGCACCGGGATTTCAGGATCTATTTTCCAGATCTCGCTGCGCACCGCGGCAGCGATCGAGCGCGGGTCCATGGCGGTCCGCACCATGAGCGCCACTTCGGAGATCGGCTCCTGCCCATACGGAAAATACACCGTGACGACAGGCCCCTGCTGCAAGGTGGTGCGCACGTCGCCAACCACACCGATGACCTCACGCACCTTCTCATCTCCGCGGTACAAGCGTTCACCCACCGGGTCTCGGCCGGGCCACAACTGCTCCGCCGTGCGCTGAGCAACGATGACTACGTTCTTGTCGCGATCGCTTTCCTCGAACGGCCGCCCGCTGCGGAACGGGATGCCAAGAGTCTTGAAATAATCGGGATTGACAAAGCGGGAGTTGGTCGCTAAACGTTCAAACATCGGACGTGTCTCGCCAGGGAGCCAGATGACGTCGACCCACGTTTCACCTCGCAAGGGCATCCCGTTGGTAATCCCGGCCGAACGTACACCAGGTAGCGCCTGCACACCAGCTACGACCCGCCGGTAAAATTCAGCACGCGCTGCGTCCTTCTGGTACTTTGCGCCGGCGGTATTCAGATCTACCGCCAGTAGCCGCTCCGCCGAAAATCCCTTATCCACGTTCATGAGACGCACGAAGCTGCTCATCAGCAGGCCGGCCACAATCAGCAGCACGGCGCTCAGCGCCACCTCCACGCTCACCAGCAACCCGCGCAGGCGTGTGCCGCGTAATCCTTCGGTTGCCGAACGGCCGCCCGTTTTGAGCACTTCCTGCGGGGCGATGCGCGTCATGCGCAAAGCGGGCAGCACTCCGAACAGCAGACCAGTGACGGCGGAAATCGCCAGGGCAAACACAAGAGCATATCCATCGAGGCGTACTTCGTCCATGCGCGGCAAATCCACGGGCGCGCTCTTGATGAGCAAATTCATCGCCCAGAACGCGAGGAGCACGCCTAACGCGCCGCCCAGCACCGCCAGTAGCAGGCTCTCGATCAGTGGTTGGCGCAGCAATTGAGCGCGCCCGGCGCCCAACGCAGTACGAATGGCCGATTCGCGGCTGCGCCCGGCGCCGCGCACGAGCGATAGATTCGCCAGGTTCACGCAGACGATCAGGAGCACCGCTCCAACGGCGCCGAGTAACATCAGCAATCCGCGACGAACAGGACCGACCATGTAGTCCTGAAGCGGCGACAGGGCGGCTTTTAGCTCTGTCTTGTCCTTGAACGCCTTGGCGATATCCGCCTGTATCACATTCAATTCTGCCAAGGCCCGCTCGCGGCTGATGCCTTTTTTCAGACTTCCGATCGCCAGGTAATTGAAATTTCCCTCTATGTCGCCGTCCTTGGAATCGAGCGCCAGCGGCCTGAAGATTTCAGTCTTCTCGGGTAGGGTGATGAGCCTGTCCAACTGGTTCCCGCTCGCGAAATGGAAAGAGGCAGGCAGCACACCCACAACCACATGGGGACGGCCTTCCACCGTGATTTTCTTGCCTACGATCAACGAGTCCGCTCCAAAGCGACGCCGCCAGAGCGAATCCGTGAGGATCACGACATCACCGCGCCCAGGACGGTCTTCTTCTTCCAGAAATCCCCGGCCCAGTTGCGGCTGGATACCCAGCATCGACAAGAAATTCGCCGAAACGCGAGCCCCTCCGAGCTGTTCAGGCTGACCCATGCCCGTCAGATTGGGCGAATAAGTTCCGAGCTCAGCCACCTGTTCGAATGACTTGCAGCGCTTCCGCCACTCCAGGAAGTGCAGAGGATTTACAGGCAGCTCAGGATAGAGATTGCTGACCTTGGGAATCACTTCGTGAATGGTGAACAAGCGTTCCGGATCGCGGTAGGGGAGCGGGCGCAAGATGACGCTGTTGACGACCGAAAAAATAGCGGTATTGGCGCCGATGCCGAGTGCCAGTGTCAGGAGGGCGACAATTGCGAAACCGCGGTCGCGGGCCAAATTGCGCAGAGAATAACGAAGATCGTTCCAGAGTGGTTCCACACGTCACCTCTGTAAGCCGTACGAAAGTTGCCGGCTGGGAGTTCCGTCCTATGCCAACAGATCCAGTACGGCTTCCAACTCGCTGCGGGTGTGCTGGTCACCAATCTGCGTGCTGACGTCGATTCCGCGCCGGTAGAGTTCGCGGGCTTCGTCGAGTTTGCCGAGCTTTTCAAGAGCCTGGCCGCCGTGATAGTACGCGGCTACATACTTGGGATTTATTTCCAGCAGTTTCTGATAATGCTCGACGGCTTGCGCGTAATCGCCCGCGCTGGCGCAGGCCATGGCTAAGCCGTAGCGCGCAAAACTGTCACCCGGATTCTGCGCGACCATGTTCTTCAGTAGTTCGAGCCGATTCTCCGCCATCCCTGTGCTACTATACCTCGGTGGCGTGCCCGCATTTCGAGCCCATAAAACATCGCGCCGATGCCGGGACGCTCCTGCCGTTGCGCGATTTCTGGTTCGGCGTGTGCCACGCGGATCGAGCGGGCTTTGAACCGGACGAGCGGCTTCTCAGCGACTGCTGCAACATGGGCTACGCGCGCGGGAAGTGCTCGCGATTTCCGCGAGCGGCGGGGCCCGACTCTGTACGATTTACAATCGCGCGCGATGCCGATCAACGGATTCTCGTCAGTTTCGCTGTCGAGAGCGACCACCGCCCGCATTCCCAGGGATCGCTCGAATTCTCGCGGACGGCCGGCAAATTCGAAGTCGCAGGTTCCGATCCGCTGATTGAAAAACAAGCGGGCGCTTATGTGGCGAGCTATCTCCGCCGCAGGCCAACATCCACTTGACCGGCAAGACAGCGCGCATGCAAGGCAAACCCGTCCGGGAATCGCAGTCCGAATACTCGGAATTCGCCATGCCCAATGATGCCAATGTGCTGGGACACGTCCTGGGTGGCAAGGTGATGCATCTTGTCGATCTGGCAGGCGCACTGGCGGCGTTGCGGCATGCACGGTGTCCGGTCGTCACGGCCTCCGTGGACCACATGAATTTTCTCCACCCGGTGCACATCGGACAACTGATTCTCCTGCGGTCTTCGGTGAACCGAGTATTCCGCACGTCTATGGAAGTGGGCGTGAAGGTTTGGGTGGAGGATCTGAGGACCGGCGACAGGCTGCACACTTCGTCAGCCTATCTGACGTTCGTCGCGGTTGACGCTAAAGGCAAGTGCGTGGGAGTCCCGCCCGTGATACCTGAAACTTCGGAAGAAAAGAGACGCTACGAAGAAGCTCTCAGGCGCAGAGAGTACCGCCTGGAGCTGCGGAAGCGTTCAAAAACGTAGCATTATCCCGTGGCGCCTGGCACACACAAGATATTGTCAATCAGGCGGGTCTTGCCAATCCAGATCGCGCCCGCCACGCGTATCGGACCGGTAATTTGGTCGACCGGCTGCATATCCTCGGGACCCACGATTTCCAGGTACTCCACGCGAACCTCGGGATGCTCGTTCAATACGCGCAAGGATTCACGCTTGACGACGTCCGCGCGAGTCTCGCCGGTCGAGACCAGGTCCTGTACCTTCCTGAGCGCGCGGCTGAGTAGGGGTGCGATTTGACGTTCTTCCGAACTCAGGAGTTGATTGCGTGAACTCAGCGCCAGCCCGTCGGACTCGCGCAGAGTGGGCACTTCCACGATGGACACCGGAACATTCAGATCGGCGGTCATGCGCCGGATCACGGCAAGCTGCTGCGCATCTTTCTCACCGAAGTAAGCGCGATCGGGTTGGACGATATTCAACAGTTTGACAACTACCGTGGCAACTCCACGAAAATGGCCGGGCCGGAACTGGCCGCAGAGACGCTCGCTGACTTCGGTCACCTCAACAAATGTACGCTGGGGGCGGGGATACATCTCCTCTATGGACGGCGCGAAGACGTAGTCAACGCCCATCCTGGAGCAGAATTCTACATCACTCGAGAGCGGACGCGGGTAGCGATCATAATCATCGCGTCGATCGAATTGAATCGGATTGACGAAAACGCTCACCACCACGCAGTCGTTTTCGCGGCGTGCAGTTTCGATCAGCCGTCCATGGCCGGCATGAAGAGCGCCCATGGTGGGCACCAACCCAATGGTCCTTCCGGTTGTTCGGACAGTTGCTAGCGCGTCCCGAATTTCCTGAATGGACGCGATGACCTTAGCGTTCACTTGTGCCGTTCGCCAGGAGCGGAAACTGAATGACTGCGACGGGGCGGAGGAAATCGGCCGTCACGCACCTCCGCGCCATACTCCTTGGCCGCCTCCAGCATCAAATCTCCGAGCTTGGCGTACTGTTTGGCAAATGGCGGGACCGATACATCGCTCAGGCCGAAAGCATCGTAGCTAACCAGCACCTGGCCATCGCAATGCGGACCGGCGCCAATCCCAATGGTGGGAATGCCCAGCTCGGAGGTGACGCATGCGGCGACTTCATCAGGAATAGATTCGAGCACGAGGGAGAAAGCGCCGGCTTGTTCGATCATGCGGGCTTCTTCGATCAGGCGGTCGGCGTCGCGTTGGTCCTTCGCCTGCATGCGAAAGCCGCTCAGTTGGTGGACGTGCTGCGGCATCAGGCCCAAGTGGCCCATGACCGGGATACCCGCGTCCACCAGGCGCTCGATCACCTCCAGTACAGCGCGGCCGCCTTCGAGTTTCACCGCTGCGGCGCCGCCCTCTTGAATCAGACGTCCGCCATTGCGAACCGCCTCGGAAACTGTGACCTGGTAGGTGAGGAACGGCATATCCGCCACCACGAACGCGTGCTTGGTACCTCGCGCCACCGCCCGCGTGTGATGGAGCATAGCGTCCAGCGTGACGGGCAAGGTGGTCTCATGCCCCTCAATGACCATCCCCAACGAGTCGCCCACCAGGAAGATATCGATGCCGGCGCGATCGAGCAGCCGAGCCATAGTCGCGTCGTACACGGTGAGCATGACGATGCGCTCGCCATTGCGCTTCTTTTCCAGGAGGTCACGGACGCGAATCGGCCTCACACCTTCAGCCATATTACTTCTATGTTCTCAAATCGCCAGCGAAGGCGCCCCTACAGTAAACGTACTAGGACTGCTCGTCCTTGTACATGTATTTGATATTGGGCTTATAGAGCAGCAAATTGGGCTCGCCGTCGCGATTTACCTTGAGGCAGGATTTGTCGTACCACTCGATGACGCCGTGAAGTTTTTCGCCGTCGCGCAAAACAAACACCATGGGCGTTTTGGCCTGCATCTGCTTCACATAATAGAAGTTTTCGGCATTGGTCTGATCGGGCGGAACAGGCCTTTTTTGTGGCGCACGGCGGGGAGAGGTCAACTGCTCCTTGATTTCATTGAAGGACGGACGGATGAGTTTTCTATTTGCGGACTCCACAGCTTACCTTCCTTTGATTCAAGAGTTGTCAGGATCGTTGAACTCAATCCGAGAGCAGAACGTTCCGTGGATCGAGGTGTACGACTTGAGAATATTCATATCACAACGAACCGGCAGCCGCAACGCCGCAGCATTGCGCTGATATTAAGCTTCTAAAACGTGATAGTGAAGACGTTGACAACGCGAAGCTGGTTACCGTTTTCGCCGGGCGATCGCGGCGGACCAAATTTGCCATACCGGCCATAGAAACTTTTGATTGGACCCTTCCGGACCTCCACACTACGCTCAAAATTGGCGTCATGACATCGTTACTGGAGATCCTGCACCAGATCAGCAAAATTGTCAGTTCCGGCCTGGAACTGGATGAAATGCTGCGGGAACTGGTGCACCTTGCAGTTGAGGTCACGAACTGTGATGCGTGCCTCATCTACCTGGCAGAGCCGGACGGCGAAGTTGTGCTTCGCGCCTCCCAGATCCCTCATTCCGCCGAGATTGGAAATATTCGCATCAAGCCAGGGGAAGGTGTAACGGGCTGGGTGGCCGAACACAGGGCAGTGGTAGCCCTGGCGTCGAAAGCTGCCACAGACAAGCGATTCAAGAACTTCCCTGCCCTGGTCGAGGATACCTTCGAAGCTTTGCTTTCGGTGCCGCTGGTAAGCGGAGGCGATGTCATCGGCGTCATCAACGTGCATCATAAACGGGCGCACGCACATGCTCCCGAGGAGGTAGCGCTGCTGACGTTCATGGGCGAGCAAATGGGCGGCGCGATCTCGAAATCTCGTCTGACAGAAGAGAACGCGCGGCTGCAGGAAGAGACGCTGGAGATGAAGCGTCAGCTCGAAACTCGCAAGCTGGTGGAGCGCGCGAAAGGGATCCTTCAGTCCAAATACAAACTGTCGGAAGAATCGGCTTACCTGAGGCTGCGCAATGAAAGCCGGCGGCTGCGGCGGCCCATGCGCGATCTGGCTGAGGCCATCATTTTGGCAGAGGATGTGGTTTCGAGTGGGGAGGGCCAGGCCGAATAACGAAAGAGCCGCGCCCCTGCCACTAGTGTTCCAAAGCAGCCAGCCAACTTTGGATCTGCTCGCGATTCCTGGCTTGCGGGGACGCTGCTAGATAGTCGCGCAACTGGGTTACCGCACGCCTCGCGTCTCCGTGCCGCACCAGGATTCGCGCTGCCACCAGGTGAGCGTTCGGAAACTCCACTGCGGACTTTTCCAGGTGGTCCAAAGCGCCGGGCGGGTCATCATCCTCGGCTGCGAGAATCAGCCCCAACACGTAATGCGCCTTCCGTAAGCCGGGTGCGATTCGAACGGCATCACGCGCGATCGGCTCCGCGTCGCCGCATCGCTTCGATAAGCAAAGTGCAAGGCTGAGATTGACTTTCGCCGGAACGGAAGATGAATCCAACCGAATTGCGGTTTGAAGGTGCTGGATAGCGCGCTCGTAATCATTCAGCGCGATGTACTGCGCCCCCAGATTGTTGTACGCCTCCACGTAATCCGGCGCGATCTCCACCGCACGCTGCAAGTGCTTTATGGAAGATTGAAGCCGGCCTCTCTGCACATCCTGGTGGGACCTTTCGAATTCCTGCTGAGCTTTCCGGGGAATCGGGTGTATAAGGCGCCCTACCGAAACCGGATCTCCAGGCGGCGGATTAGCCGGCTGGCCTGGGAGCCGCACCACCAATGGTCCGCTAGCGCCGTTGACGGATACAAAATCGCGCGCAACCAGATCACCCCATGCGTTAGTAATCCGCAATTCGTACTGGCCTGGCGGCACATCCTGAAACGCAAAGCTGCCGTCCGGCGATACGAGTGCATGCCCGAACCGCGAGCCGTGTCCAGAGGCCAAGAGTTCGACCGTCAGGGGAGCTGGCAACTGCCTGCCTGCCGAATCGATCTCGCCTTTTACCAGGACGGGCCCGGTCAGCCCCTGTGCCCACAGCCGAACGGCAGCATACATCAGCACAGCGTGTTTTCGAAACGCTTTTTGGAACAAGGTTCTCCCTCCGTACGAAACGATGGATTTGTTAATTTTCAGTGAAGGGAAACATCGGAGTTCCCGGACAAGGACGAACCTGAAGCTAGGGAACGGCCAGGGGCGTTATGCAAACGAGGCTGAGTGCTGCGAAGCCAATAAAGCAGATTCAATGAGCCAGGACATATGCTGGTGCTCGAAGGGCGCGGCGCAATAGTCCGCGGCCCCCGCATCGAGAGCATCCAGCCACTCCGACACCTCGGGCAGACGGCTCACCACTACGACCGGCAAGCGCAGCCCTCTCAGCTTCACTTCGTTAAGAAGGGCCTGGTACTGGCGAGGCTCGGAATTACAGAAGATGGCATGCGCGTGAAGCCGCTCCGCTAAGAGCAGGGATTCGGCCGTAGACCGTGCTGGGTGGAAGGCGTGGCCCGGTTCAAAAGCAGCCTGGCACAGTTGAGCCGCCAAAGATTCTTCCAATGCGTGCAAAATGAAATTCGCCTTGGGAACGCTGTGTTTGAGCATCTTTCCTCCTCGGATGGCGTAACTCAAAACTTCTCTTCGGAGAGAAATGAAGGGTCAGCGAGGCCCGCTGAAACGTTAGGTTTGAATCGTCTACCACAAGCCTAAGGCGAGACGGCCCGGAAGTCCAATTGAAGTTGCTGATGGCGGCGATAACTTGGGCTGATGACCTTACAATCGAGTTTCGCGAAGGCTGGAAACGCTTGTAACGGAAGGACAAAGGCTGCCGGGTGTGGTTGCTTTAGGCCGCAACAGGATGTATGCTTTCGTGAAACAAACGCTTTCTTGCCGACTGGACAACAACTCGATTTAGGCGGTCGGCGGAGGGTGCAAGGGGCACTAATTGCAGGACATTACGGGGATCGACCGAGATTCCAGGCCGATCCAGAGGAGTCTCACAATGACTGAACGGACCAAAATCGCCAAATCAAATCTCTTCAAAGTGCTGTTTTTTCTCGCGACGCTCGCTCTTTTCGCGGGACTCACTTTCGCGCAAATCGGAACCGGCAGCATCACCGGCCTGGTCTTTGACTCGACCGGCGCCGTCGTTCCGGATGCTGAAGTAATTGTCACGAATGTCGATCGCAACACACCGCACGTGACGCGCACCACGAGTACCGGCGATTACACGGTCACGGCGCTCGAGCCGGGCAACTATTCGATCACTGTGAAGCACGCCAGTTTTCGGACGTCGACGGTTCCAGCGTTTGAGCTGCAGGTGGAACAGAAGGCGCGTGTGGACGTAACACTGGAGGTCGGCCAGGTTTCGGAAACCGTCACAACCACGGGCGAGGCTCCGCTGCTCACGACAGAATCGAGCACGATCGGCCAGGTGGTCGATAACAAGCACATCGTGGACCTGCCGCTGAACGGGCGCAGCTTTCTGGATCTGGCAACGCTGGGGCCGGGAGTGACGTACACCAAGGACGGCAACACAGGCTTCCAGGATACGCGCAACGTCGGCCGGCGCGGCAGCGACTTTTACTCGCTGGGTGGTGCGCGCGCCCAGGACACCAATTATCTGTTGGATGGCGCTGTCAACACCTCGCCGGACTCCAACACCATCGCTGCCATCCCGTCCATTGATGAAATCCAGGAATTCAAGGTGCAGACCAACTCCTATACTGCCGAGTTCGGACGCGGAGCCGCGCAAATCAATGCCGTGACCAAGGGCGGTACCAATTCGCTTCACGGCACGGCGTACGACTTCCTGCGCAACGATGCGCTCGATGCCAAGGATTACTTTAACGACATCAACGCAGGTGGCCCCGCCCCCAAGCCTCCTTTCCGGCGCAACCAGTTCGGAGCTACGGCAGGTGGCAGGATCAAGAAAGACAAGTTGTTTTTCTTTGGCACGTACGAGGGCCTGCGCGACCGTACGAATGGCACCTCGCTGACCACGGTACCTGCACCCGGCGTGAAGAACGGCGACTTCTCCGCATATGGAACTCCCATTTACATGCCGCACATCACCGACGCGAGCGGCAACTCGCTGTACTTTCCCGGTAACACGCTGCCTGCGGGCTGTTACAACCCGAATCCCAACACCAACGTTCCATGGGCGAATATGCAAATCCCGCAGCAGTGTTGGAATGGCCCGGCGGCCAAGATGCTGGCATCGCAGTACACGCCTGCGCCAAACATTTCCGGTCAGTTGCGCGACAATTTCTCTGGGGTCGTTGCCAGTCCCACCAACTGGGACCAAACTGCCGGCCGCATCGATTACGTGATTAACGACCGCATGAACCTTTGGGGCCGGTATTCCTGGGCGCGCGAGGATGCATTCAATGGCGCGCTCTTACCAGGGAACGGCGTAACCGACGCAGTCAAAACTCAGACGGTGACTCTACACCATTCGTGGACAATCGGGGCCCAGATGGTGAACGAACTGAAAGCAAATTACGTGCGCGCCAACGCCAGTGCCATCGGCCAATTGGCCGGCACTACGAATATCGCCGGCAGTCTCCTTGGGATTCCAGGAGTATCGAGTTACGCGCTGGATTTCGGAACCCCCCAGTTCGGTGGAGCGGGCGACAACTTTCTCAGCCTGGGCGAGAATGCCTTCGGCAACCCTTTGCAGAAAATCCAGAATGTATGGGGGTACGGCGATGACTGGTCATTGAACAAAGGACGCCATACCATTAAGGCCGGGGTCGACTTCCGGCACGAATATCTGAACATCCTGAACCATAACCTGGCTCGCTCCACCTTCCAAGTGCCTGCCGCCGCTACGGCGGCAGTGGACGGGAGCGGAGGCCTAACGTTAGCGTCCATGCTGCTCGGCATCAGC
>Ga0210406_10005984_pt1 | contig 12649 bp, 16 predicted proteins | sample IncBWC30MmetaG_FD_155454 | JGI IMG/M metagenome (GOLD analysis project Ga0210406, IMG submission 155454) | Forest soil microbial communities from Barre Woods Harvard Forest LTER site, Petersham, Massachusetts, United States - Inc-BW-C-30-M | ecosystem: Environmental > Terrestrial > Soil >...
CCCGGATAGGGTTTTCGGTACACACACCCTGTTTAACCGTCTGATTTGCTTATTTGATGGATCGCTGCGGCTGGTAACCGCGCGAGCATGAGAACTCTCTGGCCGTTCGACCGCAGGCCATAAGCATTATCTATTCCCAGCATAGGAACGATGGATTCGCTTTTTGGATTATTTGCTGCTTAACTTTTTGCAGTGTCCTTGCGGGAATCGGACTCTGCGCCGACTGCAAAAATTAAGAGCCGCAGGCTAGAGGTGAAACTATCCCGGTAGGAGATTTGTCTGCCGCGTTGATGTGGGACGCCTTGGCGAACTGCGGAGTTAGACCGTAACCTTTCACATGCGATCAACATCCCAAAGTGATGCAGCATGCCGTTTGTTGTGACTGATAGCTGTATACGGTGCAAATATACGGATTGTGTATCGGTCTGCCCGGTGAACTGCTTTTACGAGGGCCAAAGCATGCTTGTCATAAGGCAGAGCGATTGCATCGACTGCGGCATCTGCGAGCCGGAATGCCCGGTCGAGGCGATCGTGCCGGATAGCCACCCTAGAGCGGCGATGTGGGTCGATCATAACCAGAAATTCTCCGAGACTTGGCCTAATATTACGGATCATCGGGAGCCGCCCACGGACGCCGATGAGTTCAAAACCATTCCAAACAAATATCCAAAGTTCTTCAGTCCCCTCCCGGGCGACTAATCTCTCCATGTCCTGCCGATAGATCGGATCGGCATAGATACGCGACAATCGGCATCGCGCCGCGCGTACTGATTATCGAGTTCGCACGTGGCGGCACTCAATCGGCACCTTTACCTCCCCAACTTGCGGTCGCGCGATCCCGCCGTGTCCGTCGCGGATCTTCGGCTTGCTTGCCGCTTTTCCAGCAGTCGTGGCAACGGTAAGGTAAGCCCCGCCCACCGATCTCATCGGTGGGCGGGGCAATGAGCATGTCAGATGCTTGGGCCGGAAATCCTCACTCGGCCGGCTCGACTGGGTCGAGAGCGCGCTTCAGTGGCTCTGCCGGCCTGGACTTCAAGCTGCTTGTGCGACCACTCCCTCCCCATGTGTCGGAGAAGCCGCCCCAGCTATCGCCCAGCGCCGAAAGCGATTCGCTGTACTCCTTCGAACGTTCCACGCGATAGACCTTGCACATCAGGCCGCGCAGCGAAGGAATTCCCTGCTCGGGGTCAGCGTAGTCCGGGGCGTCGCTTGTGAGGTTGTTGTCCGACACCTGGAACAATCCAGAGAAGTTCGGAGAGTATGGTGCCTGCTCAGGCAACCACCAGCGGTAGGGCACGCGCACGACCTTGGGATGAGCATCGTCACTGAACTTGGCTACAGCCGTAAGCTTGCCATGGGGCGTCTCAACAGCGACGAAGTCTCCGTCAGAGAGTCCGAGGTCGTATCCCGTGTCTGGGTGAAGCTCCACCCACGGCTCGGGCGCCAGCCGGCGCAGCGACGCGATATTGCGACCCTGCTGCTGGAAATAGGGATCGCCCTTTGCGCCGATGAAGTATGTCAGCGGATATTCCTCTGCCATCTTGGGATCGCTGATGACGGTCCCCTTCTGCTCAACGTGCTTGGGCAATGGGTCATAGCCGTACTTTTCCATGACACTCGAGTAGATTTCGACCTTGCCCGAAGGTGTAGCGAAGCCGGTCTTCTCATACTTCTTCCATTGCGGATTGCTACCGATGATCGGATGCTCAGGGTAGCCGGCGATGCCGCCGGCCCCCATAAATTCATCGAAGTTATTCGCAACCTTCTGGAGCCGCCACTCGAACCACTCACGCTGGGTTTGCGGCTGCCAATATTGCTCCTGGCCCATCCGGATCCCTAGCTCACGCCAGAAATGATATTCATCCTTGGCTTCGCCCAAAGGCTCAACGGCCTTGTCGCCACCGATCATGAAGGTGTGCCAGTCCCAATGGTTGTGTAGATCGTACTTCTCTCCCCAAACTGCGGCCGGAAGAATAAAGTCGGACATCTGGCAGGTCGGAACCATGAAAATGTCGTGCGAGACGAGCAGATCCAGGCTCATGAAGCCGTCATGCATGTGCTTGGCATCCGTGAAACTGGTAACCGGATCGGATCCCGAGTTGAGGAAGGCCTTCACTGGATAAGGCTTTCCTTCCGCCATGGCTTTCACGATAGCGGCCGGATTTGCTAAGGCGCCCGCCAATATCTGGCTGGCCCACTTGCGACCAAAAACTTTCTCCGATGCCTCGTTGTATTCCTCCCAGAACTCGTAGCTGAGAACCTTGGCCGAATCCAAGAGAAGTTGCTTGGACCTCTGCTCAGGAGAAAGCAGGTGGGTCAGCGCGATCTCGTCCTCAGTGATGACGGTGGGGTGATATCCCATCAGCATCTCACCACCTTCGGCGTCAAGATTGCCGCAGATCGCCCTAAGAATTGTCATCGCGCGCAGCGCCTGGGTGCTGTTGGAGATCTGGTCAGTGGCGGGATTCCACGGGATGATTGCCGGTCCCGAAGCATACATGCGGGCAGCAGCCACGACCTGCTCGGCCGGAACCCAGGTGAGTTCCTCGACCCGCGCCGGGGTGTATTCTTGGACCCGCTGTTTTAGCTGCTCGAAACCTACCGTCCAGTTTGCGACGAATTCCTTGTCGTAGAGCTCCTCGTTGATGATGACGTGCAACCAACCCATCAGCAGCGCTGGGTCGGAGCCGGGCCGCAGGCGCAGATGTAAATTGGACCGCTTTGCGCTGAAGGAAATGCGAGGATCGACAACGATCATCTTCGCGCCGCGCTTCACCGCGTCGCGAGCCCACAAATACTCGGCCGTCCACTTGTTCGGCTGCGGGTCGTGGCCCCACATCACGATAACCTTGGTATGCCAGTAGTCGGGGAACGACTGCCACCCGTATGTGACCCGGCTGACGCCGCTCGTGTTTCCAAGACAGAGGTATGTACCGGCGACAAAGTTAGGCGACCCAAGAATATTCAGGAAACGCCGGGTGAGATCGTAAGGAACGATCGCGCCCGCCGTCGCCGACACGGCCTCGGGGCCGTATCTGTCCACGATCGTCTTGAGACGATCTGCGATCTCGTCCATCGCTTCGTCCCACGAGACTCTCGCCCATTTCCCCTCGCCCCGCTTGCCGACGCTCTTCAGCGGGTAAAGAATGCGATCCTTGTGATACAGCTGATCCGGGAACGCCGCGCCCTTGTTGCAAAGCGACTGTGGCGTAATGGGATGATTGGGGTCGCGGCGAATCCGCAGGATCTTGTTGTCCTCGACGTCAGCGAGAACGCTGCACTTGATGTCACACGACGCGCAGGTCACTTTCTTCGTTTGCATAGGTTTTCCTTTCCAGGTTATCGACCAAAGAATTTTTGCGGCAAGAGAGTCTGGTCAATCGGCTAAGTGGAACCTTCCATCCGGATAGGACGGTCGTAATCTCGGCCACTCGCCCGCCTTGTCGGCTGCCGGCTTCGTTTCCATCTCTCTCCTCCATCCTTGATCCGTTCAATTTGTCAGGCGGGAAGTTCTCGTGCCGAGCTGTTAGCCACCCGTAACGCTCATATGACGATCGACCGAAACGTTCGGCAAACCCCGGGTGATGTTGAAGTCATGGCCCTTGGGCTTGCGCGCGATCGCATCCCTGATGGTCCGTTCGAGCAACGTGTCATCGCCGCTCGCGCGCAATGGCGCACGAAGATCCGCCGAATCTTCTTGTCCAAGGCACATGAACATGGTGCCCGTGCACGTTACCCGCACGCGATTGCAACTTTCACAAAAGTTGTGGGTCATCGGCGTAATGAAACCGATGCGCCGTCCTGTCTCCGCGACCCTGACATAACGAGCGGGGCCGCCCGTGCGATAGCTAACGTCCTCAAGCGTCCAGCGCTGTCCCAGGCGCGATCTGACGAGTGTTAGCGGCATATATTGATCGGCGCGATCCACACCATCGAGAACACCCATTGGCATTACCTCGATGAACGTGAGATCGAAGCCTTGCTCGCCACACCAAGCCACAAGATTGCTATGCTCATCGTCGTTCACGCCCTGCAGAGCGACGCTGTTGATCTTAATCTCGAGGCCGGCTTCCTTGGCCGCCTGCAATCCCAGTAGAACTTGATCGAGTTTACGGCGTCGGGTGATGGATTCGAACTTTGCGGCGTCGAGCGAATCAAGCGAAACGTTAATTCGCCGGACGCCGGCCGAGCGCAACGCATCTGCAAAGCGTGCGAGCTGGGTGCCGTTGGTCGTGAGCGTGAGTTCACGCAACTGACCCGAATTCAAATGGCGTCCTAAGCCCTCAAACAGATAGATAATCTCGCTACGGACGAGGGGTTCGCCACCGGTGATCCTGATCTTGTTGGTACCCAGCCGAATAAACGTCGAACAAAGACGATCGAGTTCATCGAGCGTGAGCACTTCCTTCCTTGGAAGGAACGTCATGTGCTGAGACATGCAGTACACACATCGAAGGTCGCATCGATCGGTCACAGAGATGCGAACGTAGTCTATCTTCCTGCCAAAGGGATCAATCATGTGCGACTCCGAGATACCACCGAGAAGCTTCATCGCCTCCTCGTGTTTGTCAGCATATTTGTTGGCGTACCAATCCCTCCAAGTCTTTGGCGATATCGTCGCTCGTAAACTCAAGCTCTTTTAAGACTTCCACGTTGTATTCGCCTCTGTACGCAGGCTATCCCGGGTGAGCTAGGTTGTCGGATCGCGAATTCCCCGACCTGCTTAAGCCACCTTGGCGCGAGAACCGCTTGTGGAAGTCCGAGCGGAAATCAAGCCCCGATCGGCCACGCCAGCCTCGCCGATATTGCTGGCGGGGTGTTCTCGCAGGACGACATTGATGTGTCCGTAGGCGGAGCCAATTGCTTTGTGCGTGACCTCGGTCATTTTCTTCACAAGGTCGCGTTTTTCATCGTCGCTGAGTCCGACTTCGAGATCGCACTGGATGAATGGCATTTTGAATCTCCTTTGTTGGAAGCGTGCTTTAGGGTTGTCTTATTTCGACGCGTTGCGGAGGCGTAGCTGCTCGTGTCCAGCGAGGTCCTGCCCATCGGGACCGGGGACATAATCGGGAATGTGCTCACCGGCATCGACGAAATTGAATCCCGGCATCTCCCGCATCACGAGAAAGATGTGTTCGATGCTGACTCCAGTTGCTTCCTGAACGGCCTTGGTCAGACCCAGAGCGAGCTGGCTCTTTTGCTCCTTAGTTCTTCCATTGCGGATATCGCATGTGATGATAGGCATTTCTTCCTCCTTGTTTTGCCGATGGTACTAGTGAGGTTTTGCGCTTTGCTCAGAGCCGAAGCCTGTCAGCGCGCGAACCTGCAGCGTGATGAAACGCTCTTCGCTGGACAGTTCTGGGGCCGTTAAGACAGTTCCCAACCAGCCCGCGAAGAAGCCGATCGGAATGCTGATGATGCCGGGATTGATCAATGAGATTAGCGGCTGCACATCCGTCAGCATCAGACCTTTCGGACCGATGACGGCAGGGCCTGCCAGCACGAGGCCGACCGCGCTTGCCACCCCCGCGATTAGAGCGGAGACCGCTCCCGCTGTATTGAACCGCTTCCAGTACAATGAATACAGAATGACGGGCAGGTTGGCGCTTGCGGCGACGGCGAAGGCGAGACCAACCAGGAAGGCCACATTGAGAGATTTTGTTAGCAGTGCCAAGGTGATCGCCGCGACACCGACCGCGATCGTCGCCACCTTCGCCACCTTCACTTCAATTTTTTCGCTGCTGACTCCCGCCTTAATCACGTGGGTGTAGACGTCATGAGCAATATTGGTGGCCGCAGCGATGATCAGTCCCGCCACCACCGCTAGAATGGTTGCGAAAGTGACGGCGGAGATAAAGGCGACCAGAATCTCGCCGCCGAGCGTCTCTGGCCCGCCTCCCAGTTGAAGGGCGAGTAGCGGGGCGGCACTGTTCCCGGCCTTGTTGGCCGCGATAATCGTATCCCGGCCGACAAGCGCGGTTGCGCCGAAGCCGAGAACCGTAGTCATCACGAGATAAAGTCCGACAACCCCAATGACCCAATTCGCGGAGGTGCGCGCGTCCTTCGCAACGGGAACGGTATAGAAACGCATCATGATGTGGGGAAGCCCGGCGGTGCCTAGCGCCAACCCGAGCCCGAGAGACACCAGATCGAGCTTGTTCGTGAAATAAAGTCCCGGTTCAAGAAAGGCATCGCCCTTTCCACTTGCGGATGCCGCAGCGGACAGCAACGCATCGACGTTGAAGTCGAAGCGGTTCAGTAGCAAGATCGTTAGAAACGTCGTCGCAGCGAGCACGAGCACGGCCTTGACGATCTGCACGTACGTGGTCGCCACCATTCCACCGAAAAGCACGTAAACCACCATGAGAATTCCGACCAATATGATGGCGGTATCCGGGTGAATCGGCAGCAGTAGCGAGGCAATGGCGCCGGCACCGACAAGCTGGGCCAATAGATAGAACAGTCCGATCGTGACGGAGGAGACCGCCGCTGCAGCACGCACGGGCCGCGCCCGCAGGCGAAACGCCATGACATCCGACAGTGTGTACTTTCCGGAATTGCGCAGTGGCTCCGCAACCAAGAGGACGATGACCACCCATCCGACGATAAAGCCGAACGAGTACAGCAGACCGTCATAACCGAAGAGCGACACGAGGCCTGCGATTCCCAGGAATGATGCCGCGGACATGTAGTCGCCGGAGATGGCCAGACCGTTTTGCCATCCCGTGAGACGGCGGCCGGCGACAAAGAATCCGGTAGCATCGCGCGCCCTGCGCATCGACCACCAGGTCAGGCCGAGGCTTAACGCGATAAATCCAAAAAAGAACAGGGACGTGAACAGGTGTCCATGAGCGGAGGCAATCATCGGACACCCCCGGCCACTGGCGCACGTCCCAGAATAGCAAATGCGTCAGCTACAAGCGGGTCGATGGCACGCCGCGTCCACAGCGCGTAGATGAAGGCCGTCAGAAAGGTGATGGCAAACTGGGCGAGCGCCAACACGTAGGCAAGATTGATTGAGCCGAAAATCTTATACCCAACAAGACCTGGAAAATACGAGAGCGCGACAAGTGTCGCGACATACAATGCAAATGAGCAAAGAAATAGCGGAACCACCACCTGAACGCGGCGACGCGCGATTTCCTTGACGATGCCATTGGCTACAGCCTTATCCGCAAGCGGCAAACGGGTGGGTGAAGCGTTTGCATATGCAAACCGGCCAGGTATCGTCTGAGTTTCGCTAAGTGCCATCAAACTCTCCCAGTACTTCTTTTTCGGCTCGGCCGGTCTCGCAACAGGACAAGGAGCCGACAGAATCCACGATAGTTGAACCCTCCGTATAAGAGAAATCGTTTGCCTTTATGCTTCCGATAGGTGATGGTTATGAGATGGAACTGTATCAAATACGCCAATTTGTCGCCGTCGCCGAAACCGGCGGCTTCACGAAAGGGGCTTCGCGTGCGGGGGTGTCGCAACCCGCGATCTCCGCTACAGTTGCCAAACTCGAAGAGGAAATGGGACAGAAGCTCCTCGACAGACGGCAGGGCTCGGTCGTTCCTACAACTGCCGGTAGCCGCTTCCTCGACGCCGCGAGAGAAATCCTGCTCGCCTGCAACACCATTAAATCAACTCTTCGCGCAGCATCCGCTCCACAAACGCTTCGTGTTGGCGTGCTGCGAACCCTTCCGACCGTCCATGTCGTTGCCGTGCTTCAGGCATTTCGGCAGGCGCATCCGGATGTCTTGGTCGAGCTGTTTGAGGGCCCACGCGAAGAACTCGAAAAGCGCCTGGAGCAGAAGAAGCTCGATGTGTGTCTTACCAGCCTGAGTGATACCGCTGCCAGCAAGACATCGGTAGCGCTCTTTACGGAGCCATATGTATTGGCAGTGAATCAAAATCATCGATTTGCCAAACTGAGGTCGATTACACTCGATGATCTTCGGGGCGAGCCGTTCATCCTGAGAACAAGCTGCGAAACATTTCAGGACACGACGGCGCTTCTTATTGCTAGGGGAATCCGCACTCGCGTGGTTTATCGCACCGATCAGGACGATCGCGCGTTAGGTCTGGTGGCTGCGGGAATCGGCGTGGCGCTGATGCCAGCGCTCTATAAGGCAGCTGGCGTGGTGAACGTAGCCATTTCAGATTTTGACACTAAGAGAACGATCGGAATGCGGTGGCACCCTCAAGCCCAGGAAAATAAATGCCTGAACGCGCTGATCGCGTTTGGGTGCAGCCATCCTTGGATTACGGATTTGCGTTCGGGTGAACCGAAGGCCGTCAACGTTCGAGCACCAAAAGCCGGACGGGCACATCTCCAAATAACGTCACGTCCTAACGCGAAGATCGCGACCCGCAGCGGTTGAGTGGCCTCCCGTCGCCGCCCGATGTCCGCTTTGCGATAGCGGACATCCTCGGCGGGGAGATGACCCTTGTAGACCCGCCGGCCACCAAACTCAGCCCATGCTTCCAGGCATGAAACAGCGCGCGTTCGGATGACCATCCAGGTAGTAAGGCCAAACCATTGTGTGGCCGGCGCGGTTCGGTCCATCCACGACAGCCTCGTTCGGCACATCAGCCCACTCGCCATCGATCGGCACGCGATAGTGACCCTCCCTGGTATCCCAATCGGCATCGTCGACGCGCTTTGCATCGCTGCCGTCGCAGCACGGTCACTTGCCGCTGTGCAAACTCTCATACCAACTGTTCAGCTCGGGGTGCTCATGATCATGAGCTCGAGCACAGCCGGTTGCAAAGACCAGTAGCATGACAGAAAAATTGCTAACTTTGCGTGCCAAAAGTCATCATTCATTTCATACCCACGACCGTTGTGAGGCGGTTGCGCTGACACGTTGACGGTTGCCGCAACTAGAGGCCCACCATTCAGATGACAGTCATCATATAATCACGTTGTCGAGAGGCCCCTACGATCGGGTTGGCTCATGAGTTGTAGCATGATAGTCGTCATATTAACCTGATCAGGAGGCGACAGCAGATGAGTAACCGAGTGACTAAGAAAGTAGTAGCCTTCGAAGGCGAGCGTTTGGAAGTGACTACTATGGCGGCATTTGACGACGTGATTCAGCGGCTTCGTGAGAGCATGGGCAAAACGAGCATTCCCGAGATCGTGGAAATTGCCCAAAAGCCCATCAGCGAGCCCGAGTACCGACGCATCATTCAGGAGCGGTTCGTCGGAAAAAGTGGGTTCATGGTTTTTTACGAGATCGATCACGGCGGTTGGCTGTCGAAATTCGGCATCAATCGCCGTGTAGTGCGATGGATTCTCGGCAATCCGCTGTTCGCCATCACCATGATCCAGCACGACATCACCGCAGGCTTGTTCGCTCCTGTCGAGATTCTCCTCACCGAAGCAGAAGGGCGAGGGACCACCATCACTTATGTTAGACCATCTTCCCTGATGGTGATCGATGAGAACGAGCCCCTGATGGAAGCAGCAGCCAAACTCGACAAAAAGGTCGACGATTTGATCTCAAGTGTCGTGACGTGACGCCTTGAGGAAGGGAAACGGACCGCTATGACAACAACCAAAAGAAACGGTGCCCCACCTGTCGCTCTCGCCGAGGGGTATTACTACGAAAATGGCTGCACCGTCGCGAGCAAGGTCCACTTGACGGAAAGGAATTACGGCACGAGACGCACGTTCTTTTTCATATGCGATCCCGCTGCGGTCCAGGCAGTTCTGCCAGACGGCTGGATCCTTCGTGCCACCGCCGAACCTGAATTTCATCTCATGGTGCATTTCAACGATTGGTTACACACCTCACATGCCGACAATACGCCTCACGCAGTTCAAGCCCCGCCATACGTCGGCTTTCTGATCCCAGTTCAAAACAGCTTTCTGAAGCGATCCGGCATCATGCAAGTCTATGGCTTTGCTGCAGGCAGTCATTACACAGGCGGGCCTTACAAGGCTTATCGTGGATCTACTTATTCGCACTCTTCGCGGTTTGACACGAACGGCTTGGATGTTTCATTGACGCACGATCAATATAAAATCCGTTCACTCAACTCCGCGGGTGCGTTCGAGATATCGATCGCTCACCAAAGAACCGTAGTTGCTCGGGCGATCACGGGGCGGCCAAATCTGGCTGTGTTCTCCCCCTACGATAATTCTATTGAGCGGTATTACGCGGAAGACCTAGTGCTTGAGCGGCCGCTGGCGCCTTCGCTTGGGTTGTCCAATGTGAAGGATTTCAGCTTAACGTGGACATTGCCGGACCTGAAGGACGTGATGGCATCCGCCAAGCTCGTCGCGATGAATTACAATCCGGCTTACATGCGCGAAGTGTTTGAGCGCGACTAGTATTTCAATAGGCAGAACTCGCGCCTGATTAGCCCCGCATGACCGGTATGATTGCCCAGTCCGTATGCCGAGAGGAAAATGAGGAGAGCGGCAATGAAACTCTACGACCTAAAGACCGGCACTAATACGAGACGTGTGCGCATCTTCTTGGCCGAAAAGGGAGTGAAGCTACCGACCGTCGAGGTGGACATGATGAAGGGCGAGAACAAGAGTCCAGACTATCTAGCCAAAAATCCGATGGGAACGATGCCTCTCCTCGAACTGGATGATGGAACGCAACTCGCAGAGTCTGTAGCGATCTGCCGATATATAGAAGAGCTTCACCCGGAGCCGCCTCTCTTTGGCACGACGCCGCTTGAACGAGCTCAGATCGAGATGTGGAATCGGCGGATGGAGTTAGAGTTGCTGATACCGATAATTGATAATTTCGTGCATTCGTCGGCGTTCTATAAAGAACGCGTTTCACAGGTAGCGGATATCGCGCACCGCGGCCGTACGCACGCACAGGCGCGGATGCACTGGCTCAACGGCGAATTGGCTATGGGGCCGTTCATTACCGTCGCGCCGGGTCGGAGCGTCGTGCCGCACGGAATCGACCGAGGCCTGGATCCTGGCGAAATGCTAGAGCGGGGCGACAACGTCGCCCGCCCGCGCAACTGAATCGACGACGCCCAGGCCTGGATGCTCGATCGACCTCAACTACTTGCCATCCTCGCCGGGGCGGCCGGGGGCGCAATTGCCGTCGGGGGCATGGAGGCGTTCTCCATTGAGAGGGCATTTCCGCTCTTTGCGATTCCATTCGCGACGTCGATCGTAACAGTATTGGGCTCACCAAAGGCAGGACCGGCGCAACCTCGCGCCCTTGTCGGCGGTCATCTTGTCTCCACGCTCGTTGGACTGCTGGTTGTGAAATTGTGCGGCCCAGCGCCGTGGGCCGCCGCCGTCGCTGTTGGTTTGGCAATGGTCGCAATGCATCTGACCGGCACGTTTCACCCGCCTGCCGGCATCGACCCGCTGGTTGTTGTCGTCAATAACATGTCCTGGAGCTTTCTGATTGTGCCAGTTGGCATCGGTGCCCTGCTGCTCGCAACGTTTGCTTTTGCTTGGCACAATCTCGTTACGCGAGGCGTTAATGAAGGAGATACCTGGCCCATCCGGTGGTCGTGACCTTGAAGCGTTTCACACCCGTTGCGTTTTAAGCCGGGGAAGCATGCCAATGTCGCTTGTTGGCCGGTAGTGTTCTCTAATTCCGGGTCTGGGTGTCAAGCTCTTCAACGATCGTCCTTGCCGGGCCCACTGTTCTCTCCGCGGTAGGGGTGGACCCTCCGCATGATGGCGTAAGGTGACGCTGGCGGTTCAATGTTGCAATCGCGGTCGCCCTTTCAGACGCGCGCAAAAAATCTGTCGAACTCACCATCGCCTCGTCCCGGCTGGGACGTCTTTTCCCGCCGTTTGGCAGGAGCTCGGTAATGCCCTCGCTAGGCAGCAATCTCCTTCTTCGACCAGTTGAACTCGGTTCCATCGATCCACATGCGATGCAGAATGACGGCGAGCTTACGCGCGACTGCAACCTTTGCCTTGCGGAGCCCGTTGCGCTTGGCGAGCCTAACCCCCCAAGCCTTCACGGCGGACCATTTTGGGACGCACGTCAGCAGAACCCCGGCTGCTTCAAACAGGTAACTTCGTAGCATCGCGTCTCCGCACTTCGAGATGCGACCTGTCCAATCGACCTCTCCGGACGCACGGCGTCTACTGGTTAGCCCAACGTAAGCACCTACGCTTCTCGACCGCGCAAACCGTGCCGGATCGTCAATCGTTGCCTCGAAGGCCAGCGCGGTGATCGGACCGACCCCAGGCGCGGTCATAAACCGGCAGACCTGCGCATCATGGCGAGCCAGTTTCATTCATAACCTTGCGGTCAATGGTCGGGACCAAGAACAGATCCATGGCGCCAATGTCTGGAGCGTGGTTTCGCAGAAAGGTCCGCCATCCCTGACTTGGAGACCCACGATGCTTGACCATGTACTTGACGACGGTTGACTGAGCGACGCTAAGCCCAAGCTTGAGCAGTTCGCCGTGGATACGTGGCGCACCCCAAAGCTGATCTTCCGTGCTCATCTGCCGGATCAGCGCGCGCAATTCTATCTCGATTCGCGGGCGCCCTCCCCGCGAGTTCGATTTCCAACGCCAATAGCGACGAAAGCCGGCCCGATGCCACCGCACCAACGTTTCAGGTTAAACAACTGTAACGACCTTCAGATTTGATGGAAACCATCGATACATCTGGACGAGGAACCAGCGCCTCGGTCGCCGGTCAGCGTTAGG